>Ga0316628_100004942_pt1 | contig 10580 bp, 8 predicted proteins | sample OWC_Aug_M2_C1_D5_FD_207648 | JGI IMG/M metagenome (GOLD analysis project Ga0316628, IMG submission 207648) | Wetland soil microbial communities from Old Woman Creek delta, Ohio, United States - OWC_Aug_M2_C1_D5_C | ecosystem: Environmental > Terrestrial > Soil > Wetlands | place: USA: Ohio... | reverse complement strand
GACGCCGTCCTGCGGCACGCGGTGCTCTTTCTCGACCAGCCGGGCCTGGACGCCTTGCGGGAGCGCCTCACCCCGGCCGGCCTCGCGGCGCGGGCGTCGGACATCCGCGCCTCTGTCGACACGCCGCAAGGCATGATCGCCAAGGAGTTCGCGGTCCGCGACCCGCTCGGGTTTCTGCCCTTGCTGCTCTCGCGGATCGGCCGCACCCCTTCCAGCCTCAAGGTGGATTTCGCGAGCGGGTATTACCTCTCGGCCGACCACACCATGGTGCTGATCCTGGCCAAGCCGAAGGGCCCGGCGCAGGACATCGATTTCGACCACGCGCTCCTGTCCGACCTGGGCACCCGCATCGCCAGTGTGAAGCGACAGTTCGCAGACCGGGAGGGACTCGATCCGGACGAGGTACCGAGCGTCGAGATCGGAGGCGGACACCGCATCGCCTTCGAGGACGCCACGCTGATCAAGAAGGACATCGCCTGGAACTCCGTGACGTCGGTGGCCGGCGTGCTCGTTCTGTTCTTCCTCGCATACCGCCGGTTCGCGACCGCGCACTACGCCTTCCTACCGCTGGCGAGCGGTCTCGCCCTGACGTTCATCTTCGCGGCCGTGACCCTGGGCTCGCTCAACTCGGCCACATCCGGCTTCTCGGCGCTCCTGGTCGGGCTGGGCATCGATTTCACGATCGTGACGTACGGGCGCTACCTCGAGGGCCGCCTCGCCGGGATGGCGACGGCGGAGGCATTGGAGGCGATGGCGGTCCACACCGGTCCGGCGGTTGTCCTGGGCGCAATCACCACGGTAGGCACGTTCTACGCCTTTCTCGCGACCCGTTTTACGGGTCTGCGTGAGTTCGGCCTGCTGACCGGCACCGGAATCGTCTTCATGATGCTGTCGGCGTTCCTGATCCTGCCGGCGCTCGTCACCCTCTTCGACCGGACGGCCGCGCCGCGGCCGCCGTCGAAGTGGATGAACCTGGAGCCGGTGCTGCGCTGGGCGCACCGCCGCTCGGGCGCGGTGCTGGCGGGAGCCGCGTTGGTGACGGCGCTGGCGGCCGTCGGGCTTTTCTGGCTGCGCTTCGACGACGACGTGCGTAACCTGCGCTCCCCCTCCAATCAGGGCGTGGCCGTGCAGGAGCGGGTGGCGAAAGCGTTCGGCCTCTCGTTCAACGCCATGATGATCCTGGTGGACGCGCCCGACGAGGCCACCGCGCTTGCCCGGGTCCAGCAGCTCGCCGTCGGTCTCGACAAGCTGGTCGAGGCGGGTGTCGTCTCCTCCTACGAGTCGCTCGCCAACCTGATCCCGCCCCTCGCTTCGCAGGAGCAGTCGCTCGCCTGGCTGGCTTCCCGCCGGGAGCTCACCGACCCGGCGCGCGTGAAGAGGGAGCTGGATGCGGCGCTGCAGGCAGCCGGCCTGGTGCCGAGTGCCTTCGCGGACGGGAGCGCCACGCTCGACGACGCGCTCCGTCCGGCGGGCCCGGTCACCCTCGAGGTCTGGCGCGGCACGCCGGTGGAGCAGGTCGTGGACCGCTCGCTGCGCCACGCCGGCGGCGGGGTGACGACCGTCGTCAACGTCTTCTCGCCGCCCGGCAAATGGCGCCGTGATGCGCCGCCGCAGCTGATCGAGCTCGTGCGGGGCGTGCCGCAGGCGAGCCTGACGGGCGTCAACCTCGTCTCCAAGCGGCTGCGCCACACCGTCTGGCAGGATGCCGCCGTCGCCGGGTTGCTCGGGCTCGTCCTCGTGATCGGCCTCCTCCTGTGGTACTCGCACAGCCTCAAGGTGGCCCTCATCTGCCTGCTGCCCGTCGCAAGCGGCGTTCTCTGGGCCCTGGGTGTGATGGCGGTCGTGGGCTACCCGCTGAACCTGCTCAACGTCTTCGTGATCACGATGGTGATCGGCGTGGGGAGCGACTACGCGATCTACATGGTGCACCGCATCCGCGAGGGGCACGGGATCGAGGAGCTCGCGCAGACCGCGCGGGCCGTATTGCTCTCCGCCCTCACGACGATCGTCGGGTTCGGAACGCTGATCATGACCCACTACCCCGGCCTCCAGAGCATGGGGTGGATGGCCTTGCTGGGCATCACCTTTGCGTGTTTCACGGCCGTCGTCGTGGTTCCGCTGGTCGCGCGTCGGAGCGGCAAGCTCTAGTAAGATCGCCTGGAGCGGCCCGCGGTGCGCGGCGGAACGCCGGAGGTGGCGAGTGGCTCGAGAGCTTGCTGCGAACGAGCTGCGGTGGCATTGCCCGGAGGATTGGCTTCCGGCCGAGTCCACCTCGAAGATCGAGCCGTCGCGCGGGATCATCGGGCAGGCGCGCGCGGTGCGCGCCCTCGAGTTCGGCCTCTCCGTGCAGTCGCTCGGCTTCAACGTGTTCGTCACCGGGCTCACGGGGACCGGGCGGATGACCGCGATCGAGCTGCACATGCGGCCGCTGGCGGACCAGGGCGAACCTCCCGACGACCTCTTGTTCGTGTACAACTTCGCGCGCCCCGAGCAGCCCCGGCTGCTGCGCCTGTCCGCCGGGCGCGGAGCGGTCCTCCGCGACCGCCTCGACAGGCTGCTGCGCGACATGGCCAAGGGGCTGCCCACCATGTTCGAAGGGGAGGACTTCCAGCAGCGGCTCGAGCTGGCGCTGGAGGATCTCAAGGCGAAGCAGCAGGAGCTGATCAAGAACTTCGAGCACAAGGTGCGGCAGGCGGGTTTCACGCTCGTGCAGGTCCAGGTCGGTTCGGTCACGCGGCCGGAGATCCTGCCGGTGGTCGAGGAGCGGCCCGTGACCCTCGACAAGATCCAGAGCCTCGCGGAGGAGGGGAAGTTCGACAAGGAGAGGGCCGCCACGATCGAGCAGGCGCACGGCAAGCTCTCGGAGGAGCTGCAGCGGGTCTTCCACGAGGTGACGACGGTCCGGGAGGAGATGATCGCGCGCGCCGAGAAGCTCCGGCGCGACTCCCTGGAGCCGTTCCTGAGGCAGTCCCTCGGCCAGGTCGCAAAAGCGGTCAAGGACCCCCGCGTCACGCCCTACCTCGAGGAGCTGCTGGAGGACATGCTGGACAACGTGGAGCTGTTCGGCAAGCAGGACGGCGGCGAGGACGGCGACCCGCTGCTGCGCTACCGGATCAACCTCGTGGTGGACAACGGCAGCACCGAGGGCCGCCCGATCATCATCGAGACCGAGCCCTCCTACGGCAACCTCTTCGGCACCATCGAGGCGCGGCTCGGGCAAAACCTCCACTCCACGTCCGACCACATGCGCATCCGCGCCGGCTCGCTCCTGCGGGCGAACGGGGGGTTTCTGGTCGTCAACGCCTTCGACGCGGTCTCGGAGGCCGGAGTGTGGCCCGCGCTCAAGCGCGCGCTGCGCTACCGGCGGGTGGTCATCCGTGCGCGCGACATCCTGTTCGCGATGTCCGGCCACACGCTGCAGCCGGAGCCCGTGGACCTCGACGTCAAGGTGATGATGATCGGGGACCGCACGCTCTACGACCTCCTCCACGAGGCCGACGAGGAGTTCTGCAAGATCTTCAAGGTGCTGGCGGACTTCGACAGCGAGATGCCGAACGGGCGCGAGCAGGTGGGCGACTTCCTCGCCCTCATGGCGAAGATCATCCGCGACGAGAAGCTGCCCCACCTCGACCGCGGCGGCATGGCCGCCCTGGTGGAGGAGGCGGTGAGGCTCGCGCGCAACCGCAGGCGGATCTCCGCCCGGTTCTCCGACGTCGCCGACATTCTGCGCGAGGCCGCGTTCCTCGCGGGCGGCACGCGGAAGAAGGTCGTCGGCACGGAGCACATCCACGCCGCCGTGCGGGCACGGCGCGACCGCCACTCCCTGCCAGAGGAGAAGCTTGCCTCGTTCATGCTGGACGACGTGCTCGTGATCCCGACCGGCGGCGCGGCTGTGGGCCAGGTGAACGGGCTCACCGTCTACGACCTCGGCTACCACGCCTTCGGGCTGCCGGGGCGGGTGACGGCGCGGGTCTCGCTCGGCCGCGAGGGCGTGGTCAACATCGAGCGCGAGGCGCGCCTCTCCGGCAGCATCCACACCAAGGGTGTGCTGATCCTGAGCGGCTTCCTGCGCGGCACCTTCGCGTCCGAGATGCCGCTCTCGATGACCGCCTCCATCGCGTTCGAGCAGTCGTACGGCGGCATCGAGGGCGACAGCGCCTCCTCCACCGAGGTGTACGCGATCCTCTCGGCGCTCTCGGGGATCCCGATCCGCCAGGACCTGGCGGTGACCGGCTCGGTGGACCAGACCGGGCGCGTGCAGGCCATCGGCGGCGCCAATGAGAAGATCGAGGGGTTCTTCTCGCTGTGCTCGCAGCGCGGCCTCTCGGGCAGCCAGGGCGTGCTGATCCCGGAGTCCAACGTCGCGGACCTGCAGCTCGACCCCGAGGTTGTGGCCGCGGTGGAGTGGGGCGGCTTCCACATCCACCCGGTCGCGCGCATCGAGGACGGGATCGAGTTGCTGATGGGCATGCCCGCTGGCGTGCGCGGGCCCGACGGGAAGTACCCGGAGGGCACCATCCTCGGCCGCTGCGCCGCGCGCCTGGCCGAGATGGCGGAACAGCTCCGCCGCTACCGCGAGGTTTGAATTGCCCCTCGGGTGAAGCGGGCCCTCGGGCCTTGCGCGTCCCCACGCGCCGCGGCCCGACACTCCTTCGGCCGCGACCCAGCAGCGCGCCTCGCCGCCGTGACCCTCGCGGTTCGGCCTGCGGCCGCCCGCGCCTCCCGGCGCCGATCCGAGCGCTGGGTCCCCGCGGTCTCAGGAGAGATCGCCGCTTCACCCGAGGGGCGTGTCTTCCCCACCCACCCGTGGATGCTGACGGGAAAGCGTAGCGGCCGCCCGCCGGGCGGCCGGCCTTTCTGAACGGTCGATGCCACCCCTACCACGAGCAGAGAAAGCGGCGCGGTGAAACACCTTTGTCATGTGCGGCCTTGGGCATAACGCTTGACAATAATAACGTGTCGCGTTATCATGTGTTGCGATGATCCGGAGCTTCCGCGATCCCGAGACGGAGAGGGTCTTTCAACGGCGGGGATCGCGGCGGCTGCCTCAGGACCTCCAGAGAGTTGCCCTGCGGAGACTGGTAATGCTCGACGCGGCAGAAACGCTCGCGGACCTCAAGATTCCGCCGGGCAATCGGTTGGAGAAGCTGGCGGGCGATCGGGCGGGCCAGCACAGCATCCGGATCAACGAACGGTGGAGAATCTGCTTCGTGTGGAAAGAGGGTGATGCCCATGAGGTCGAGATCGTTGACTACCACTAGGACTCGGTCGGCGGGCCAGAAGCCCAAGGTCGCACCCGTGCATCCGGGTGAGATCCTGTTGGAGGAATTCCTGAGGCCGCTGCAACTCTCGCAGTATCGCGTGGCAAACGACACCAGCGTCCCGCCCCGGCGGATTAACGAGATCGTGCACGGAAAGCGTGCAATCACTGCCGACACGGCCCTGCGCCTCGCGCGGTACTTCGGCACATCGGAGCGGTTCTGGCTCAACCTCCAGGCGCGCTACGACCTGGAGGTCGAGAAGGACCGTCTCGGCGACCGTCTCGCCAAGGAGGTGGTCGTTCTGGCGAAGGCCGGGTGAGTGCGAGTGCCGGTTCGAAAGAGCGAGGGTCGAGTGCTGGAGTGAGCGCAACGCCAGTGAAGCCCGAACGAACGGGGCCCTGTGGACGAATTAGGCAGACTCGGAGTCGGCCTATCCCGGAAGTCGCTGCACGATCTCGTGCCGTGCATAATGTGTTCGGCAAGTACTATCGGAGGATTTCATGGACGTAACCAGAAAGGGCACATCGAGGCTCCGACTCTCGGTTCGCCCTTTTCCAATAGTCCATCTAATCTGCGTTAGGCGTCGCCCATGAGCCCACGTAGGCAACGGAACGTCAAGAACGCTCGAATCCAGTTCGAGCTCTATCCGCCAGACCATGCGGAGGCCGCACGTCGGGCGGGGTACTACGTTGAGGCGATTCAAGTGCTGCACAGCTGGATTGAGGCAAAGCTGCAAGAGTGGCTGATGCTAAGTCGCCACGGGAACGCGCGCGGGTCGCTGCAGACGGTCTGGGAGACGGCCGTTGGAATGCCGTTGCTCCAGGTGGCCAAAGCGCTCTTCGTGACCGGCAAGATGAGCAAGAGGACTTTCGATGCTGTTTGTCGGTTCAATGCGAAACGAAACCAGGTGATCCACAAGCTTTTCTATGAGGCATACGACTCGCCAGCACCGTCAATCAGCATGGCAGAGTACTCGGCGGCGTTCGAGATCGGCATCCGCCTCGGCCAGCGGCTCGAGTCGCAGTTGTCGCGGCTTGCGACGCGCGGGGCCTCTGGGAAGGGTTAGGGTGCGTTGGGAGGCTCCCTTTGCCGCGGCATCGAGCGATGCCTAACAGGCCGTTGCAGCCGTCCGACACGGCTGTCACGCCGCGTGCGGGTGCACGCGTCGCGCCAGCCGGCGGGCGGCTGAACGGCGGCGTTAGATGCGCCACAGGAGGATCTCGTGTTCGCTATGCTTCTCGCAGGCACGCTCCTCAGCTCTCAATGTAGTCTGCCCCCGTACGCGAGCGAATACCGGTTCTCCGATTTCGCTGCCGCTGTGCAGGTCATCACTCAGCCCGCCACTCCGAAGCTGACGACGCCCGAAGCGCGCCTCTACCGCACGCAGATCCGCCGTGCGGCCAAGAACCCTCCAGACTTTAGTGGGCATCTGCGTGTCGCTGTTTGGGGCTGCGGAACCTGTTGTGGCGACTTCGCCATCATCGACCTACTCAGCGGGTACGTTTGGCCATCGCCCTTCGGAGTGACGTGTGGCCCTGATGAAAGTCGTTTTGGTGGCCAGGTTGGGCTGTACTACTGCCCCGAAAGTAAGCTGTTCGTGGTGATCGGCTCAAAGAACGATTCCGAGGTTGCCGGCGCCTACTACTACCTTTGGGACGGAAAGGGCCTACGGTTGCTCAAGGCCGTGGAGGACCGGAACAGTGCGACGCCGTAGCGGTTGAGCGGTCGGGCGCCTAGGTGACACCTTATTCTAGGCGCCTGGGAGCTTGCCCGACAGGGTTGACGCGTCGACCTAACGCTGGGAGGGGGTCAGAGCGGCATCAGGTCGGCGAGGGTCGCGACCCTTCCGGAACGGCTCGTGAACCGCTGAGCGGGCTTGCCGAGAGCGCTCACCGATCCGTGCGGGTCCACGCGCAGCGCGCCCCCCGCCGGGATCCCGTAGCCGATGCCCGTGCCGCTCACCTTCAGGAGCGCGCGCAGCTCCTCCCAGCCGTCCTCCTCCGCGTGCGTGTCGCACACCACGGGAGCGAGGCCCAGGCAGGGGAACTCCTCGGCGCTCGCGTCGTCGTCCGGGTCCCGCCATCGGACCCAGCACCGCGCCAGCATGATGCTGCCGGCCGACAACCCGAAGAACGGTTTGCCGGCGCGATAGAGCTCGTTCAAGAACGGCACGAGAGCGTGCCGCCCGAGGTGCGCCATCCCCGCCTCGACGTCGCCGCCGCTCATGAACACGATATCGCTGCGCTCGAGCACGGCGCGCGCCTCGGCGGCGTCGGCGCGTGGCGACGCGAGCCGCGGCATGCGGACCTCCCCCGAGCCGGCCTGCCGGAACATGGCGGCGAGCCAGCGGAAGAAACCGGGGTCGTCCTCGCTCGCGACCCCGATGTAGGCGACCGACGGGCACGGCTTGCCCGCGTCGGCAAGGGCGTTCTGCATCAGCGCGTCGGGCGTCTTGCGCCGGCTCCGGGGGTTGCCTGCGATGAGGACGACGGGCCTGGGACCGCCGATCGCCGCACGGCCGTTCGCCGCGTGCCCGTTGCCTCGCTGATTCACCATCGCGTGATCTCGCGCAGCGCGTCGAGGGCAACCTCGATCTCCTCGTGGGTGTTGAACACGTTGGTCGAGATCCGGACCGACCCTTCGAGACGCATGCGGTGATGGAGGATGTGGGCGCAGTGGTACCCCCCGCTGACGAGGATCTGGTAGCGGTCGCACAGCGTGCGGGCGACCGCGTCCTGGCTCAACCCGGGTACCCCGACTGCGAACGTGGCGAGGCCGATGCGCAGCTCGGGCGGGGCCGACCCGGCCACGATCCGGACCCCGGGGAGCTGCCGCAGCCCTTCCAGCAGGTGGCGGCCGAGCGAGCGCGAGTGAGCCTCCACCGCCGCCATGCCAAGGCCGCGCAGGTAGCCGACCGCCGCCCCCAGCCCGATCGCGCCCTCGATGTTGGGCGTGCCGGCCTCGAAACGCTGGGGCACGTCGTGCGCCTCGAAGCGATCCTCGTCGTGGTACCGCACCATGCCCCCACCGGTCTGGTAGAGCCCGAGCGCGGCGAGCCTCTGGCGCTTGCCGTACAGCACGCCGATCCCCGAAGGCCCCAGCAACTTGTGTCCGGAGAGCACGAGGAAGTCGCAGTCGAGGGCGCGGACGTCGATCCGGAGGTGACTGGAGCTCTGGGCGGCGTCCACGAGCACGGGCAGGCCGCGGGCGTGGGCGAGCGCAACCCACTCCTCGACGGGAGCGACGACGCCGGTGGTGTTGGACACCTGCGCCAGGGCCAGCAGACGGGTGCGCGGCGAGAGCAGGCGCTCGACCTCGCCGTAGAGCGGGAGGCCGTCCTCGGCCAGCCCGACCGGCACGACCCGCGCGGCGAGGCGCCAGGGAAGGTAGTTCGAGTGGTGTTCGAGTGCCGGCAGGACGACCTCGTCCTCGGGGGCGAGGCGCAGGCCGTTGGCGACCAGGTTGATCCCTTCGGTCGAGCCGCGGGTGAAGACGATCTCCGCGGGGGATGCGTTCAGGAACGAGGCAATCTCGGCGCGCGCCCCCTCGTATGCCTCGGTCGCCTCCTCCGACAGCACGTGCACGCCGCGGTGGACGTTCGCGGTGAACTCGCGGTAGCAGCGGGTCACGGCGTCGATGACGCACCGCGGCTTGGGCGCAGTGGAGGCGCTGTCGAGGTACACGATCGGCCGACCGTCGACGGTGCGGGCCAAGAGAGGGAAGTCCGCCCGCGTGCCGGCCAGGGCGTCGGCCAGGACGGCTTCCGCCGCCGTCATACGAAAAGCTCCTCGGGGTCCCACTGGAATGACGTGCCGGCGAGACGGTACTTTCCCGATTGTTCCGGCACGAGGACCGCCTCCCGCCGCAGGTCGACCCCGGCGTCGGCACCGTACACCCCGCGCACGGCGCTCGTGAGATCGGCCGCGATCGCTTCCTGGACGCCTGGCTCGGCCGTGAAGCGGACCAGATACTCCCTGGCCCCGGCCTGCTCGACCCTGTACCCGGTCAGACCGCTCACGGACGCGAGGGCATCGTCGAGCCGCCTGACGGTCACGGCGCGCCCGCTCGTGTCGAACGTCAGGTCGCGCACCCGCCCCTCGATGGTCTCGACCGTGAGGCCGGCCGCGCGACCGCATGCGCACCCGCGGCCGTCGGCGACGCGGACGAGGTCCCCGACGTCGAACCGAACCAGTTGGAACCAGGGGTTGCCGAGGGTCGTGACCAGGACGCGGCCGACGCGCCCGTCGCCGCGCGAGGAGTCAAGGTACTGGATGTCGACGTGGCACGACGCGGTGTTCTGGTGGAACAACCCGGCCTCGCACTGGGTGAACACGTACCCGGTCTCGGTGGAACCGTACGAGCTCACGACCGGCACGGCGGGGAACACCCGCCGGATTTCGCGGATGTGGAGGCGCGAAGGGAACTCGTACGTGAGCGAGATGCAGAGGGGTTGGTGCAGGGGGAGCCCGTTGCACGCGCGGGTGAAGACCGCCAGGTAGGCCGGGTCCGCCTCGATGACCTCCGGCCGGAACGCGTTGATCTCGTCTGCCATCCGCCGGATGGCGCGGCCGTCCCAGCGCGCCGGGTCGATCTCCTGGTTCAGGAACAGCATGTTCCCGAGCGTGCGCTCGGCGGCCGGCAGCTCGCCCACGTGGCAGAGGTTCCCCGTGCACATCGGCGAGGTCAGGACCGCTTCGCGGTAGGTCCCGCCGTACACGCGGTCGAGCGCGGGGTGGCCACGCGCGGCCTCGCGCAGCGACCGGTCCCACCACGGCTGGTGCCAGACGACCGACACCCTGTCGGCGGTCGTTCCGCTCGTCGTCACGAGCTCGATCTCGCCGGACGCGAAGCCGTCCCGCACCGCCAACCCGTCCCGCACGAAGCCGTTCGGTACGTGCGCGCGCAGGTCCCTCCGGGAGAGGACAGGGAGTGCCGCCATGCGCTCCGCGAGCGGGCGCGGCGGTCCCGGGTCGCGCTCCCGCCACCCGCGGTAGAACGGCACCGCGGTCAGCGCCTCGTCGAGCGCGACCGAGCAACGGGCCGCGTACTGGTCAGCCGACACGGTGTTCAGCCCTCCCAGCCGGTTCCTTGCGCGGGCGTCGCGCCGACGGCCGGCGCGAACCCTCGACCCTAGATGATAGCGCGTCTCTGTCCAGATCGCCGGCGGTGATCGGCTCGGTGGACCAGACCGGGCGCGTGCAGGCGATCGGCGGCGCCAACGAGAAGATCGAGGGGTTCTTCTCGCTGTGCTCGCAGCGCGGCCTCTCGGGCAGCCAGGGCGTGCTGATCCCGGAGTCCAACGTCGCGGACCTGCAGCTC
>Ga0316628_100004941_pt1 | contig 10581 bp, 9 predicted proteins | sample OWC_Aug_M2_C1_D5_FD_207648 | JGI IMG/M metagenome (GOLD analysis project Ga0316628, IMG submission 207648) | Wetland soil microbial communities from Old Woman Creek delta, Ohio, United States - OWC_Aug_M2_C1_D5_C | ecosystem: Environmental > Terrestrial > Soil > Wetlands | place: USA: Ohio... | reverse complement strand
TTCCACAGCTGTTCGAGGACCTCCAACTCGGCTGGTAAATCCGTATGATCAACCTAAAGGGCCTCCTCGGCGCGGGCAGCCGGTTGGATTCCTTCTCCGCGTCCAGTGAGTAGTGTCGGGTTTGGCTTTATCGGGAGCCATCAATTCACGGTTACTGAGAACTGATAAATTAAAATATAGCAGGAAGCAAGAGAGGGCACCTATAATAAATGGGGGTATTTTTAGATTAAACAGTGCATTGATCACAGAATTTGTTCAGTCGGGTGTATAAGAAATTGCGGCAGGGTTGTAGGTGATTGTAAGATTGGTGGACGAGAAGGGATTCGAACCCTCGACCCCCGCATTGCGAACGCGGTGCTCTCCCAGCTGAGCTACTCGCCCGTCCCTGGCTGACAAGCGGGTATAATCTAATCTATCAGCCTCAAGAAATCAAGGGAAAAAGATTCAAGACAGGTGACAGAAGCCTGTAGCCAGAAGCCAGGAGAACGGCGAAAAGCAGTCTCCACTCCTGAATTCCGACTCCTGTCCCCTATCACCTGTCCCCTGCCGCTCGGCAGCTGGCACAGCGAACTTATTGACAAATCGGCCCGTCTTCGCTATAGTGTGCAGGCTGATTTGATCGGCCAATTTTGTCGAAAGGAGAACCATATCGTGCGTGAAAGAGAACGGGAACTGCGCCGCAGGCGGAAGCGGAAAGCCGAGACCTTGAGGGCGAAGAGCAAGACCGCCAGGGCTGAGGCAGCCGCAAAGAAGGTAAAGTAACCGGATGCTGATGAGGTCAGTCACCGCCATATTCGCGGTCCTGCTGCTGATCGCCGCGGCCGTCCCGATGGGCTGCGCGCCTGCGCTGGTCCCGGTGCCGCAGTGGGAGAAGGACGCCCAGGCGCTCATCGACCATGCCGAGGCCTTGTTCGCCAAGAAGCAGTACGAGCAGGCGGCAAAGACGGTGGAGGGTTTCTTCACGACCTATCCCGAGAGCAGGTACACCGACCGGGCCCTCTCCCTCATGGGGGAGATCCAGCTTACCACCCGCAACTACAAACAGGCGCTCACCTACTACAAGAAGCTCATCGAGCGGTATCCCGGCTCCTCGCTCATTGCCGAAGCAAAATACAAGATCGGCCTGTGCTACTTCGAGCTGAAAGACTACGACCTCGCCATCGACAACCTTGGGGACCGGACCAGGATCACCGATCCGGCGAAGCTCCGGCGCATTGCCGAGATCCTTTCGGCATCGTATGTGATCAAAAAGAACTACCCTGCCGCGGTCCGGGAATTCGTATACCTCGCGGACAACGCGCCGGAAAAGCAGCGGCCGGGCTACCGCGACCGCGTCCGCGAGATCGTAGAGAAGAACCTGTCCGATAGCGAGCTCAGTACACTGGCTGCGGGCAAGGTCTATCCGTCCGACCTTGCCCTGTTAAGGCTCGCCGCGCTGCAGATCGAACAGCGGGCCTATCAGGACGCCGTCTCCACCGTAAAGACCTTCCAGGAAAAATTCCCCGGCCACCCGGACAGGACGCGCGCCGAGATGCTGCTGGCCCAGGCAACCGCCGGCCTCACTGCTCCCCGGTATCTTCTTGGCGTCCTGGTCCCTCAGACAGGCCCTGCCTCGTTCTTCGGCGACCGGGTCCTCAAAGGCATTCAGCTCGCGGTCCTTTCCTATAACACCAGGCATGCCGACAACCGCGTCGAGCTCATCGTGAAGGACACAGAGGGTTCTCCGGAGAAAGCAGTCGCCGGCCTGGCCGAACTGGCCGCGAAAGGCGTCGTCGCCGTCATCGGTCCGCTCCTGAGCAGGGAAGTGGAGGCCCTGGCGCCGTCCCTGGCGAAGGTCCAGGTGCCAGTGTTCACGCCGACCGCGCCCGGCGCGGGCCTGACCGAGCTGAGCCCCTGGATCTTCCGGAACGCCTTGACCAATGCGGCCCAGGCAGCCGCGGCAGCCGAATACGGCCTGAAGCAGAACCTCAAGAAATTCGTGATCTTCGAGCCCGACGACCCCTACGGCCGCGACCTGACCCGCGTCTTCACCCGCGATCTCGCGAGGAAGGCCGAGATCCTCGCGACCATCACCTATCCGCCGGAGACCAACGATTTCGGCCACTATATCCGGAAACTCATCGAGATCGATTTCCGGTCCCAGAAGCTGCCCATCCCTGACGACGACAAAGAGCGGAAGAAGCTGTTCCAGATGTATGTCCCGACCTTCGACGCCCTTTACCTGCCAGGCTATGCCGAGAAAGTTGGCCTGCTGCTCCCCCAGCTGGCGTTCTACAACATCACCGGCAAGACGATCATTGGTTCCAACAACTGGCACACGCCCGACCTCATCGAGCGCGCCGGGAGGCACGCCGAGGGCGCGGTGATCGTCGACGGGTTCTACCCCGAGAACCAGGACCCCGCGATCAAGGCCGTGGTAGACGCGTATCGCTCTGCCTACCAGGACGAGCCGGACATCCTTTCCGCCCAGGCCTACGACGCCGCTGCCATGGTCCTGTCCCTCCTTGAGGCGAAGAAGGACACGCCGGCGGCCATCAAGGAAGGACTCCTCAACATGAAGGACTTCCCGGGCATCTCCGGCACCACGTCCTTCGCCGGGAGCGGCGAGGCGCAGAAGAAGCTTTTCCTCATCAGGATCGAGGACGGAAAGTTCACACTCGTAACGGACTAAGGCCCTTTTCCGCCGCATTTTCCCTTGACACATCGGCCCCTTTCCCTTAGTATCAGTCTTCATAATAAATATATTTTCACCGCGGAGCTCGCAGAGATAGCCGAGATCTATTGAAATCAAGGAACTGGAAGGCAACAACGCTTAAAGACAGTATCCCGCTTTCTAACCTTCGCAATTTCACTCCTCCTGTTGCTGCTTCTCCTCTGCGCCCTCTGCGTACTATGCGGTAAACTTGATTCTATGGAAGAGCTCTCAACAATTCAAAAGATCGCCGTCATGGCCCTGCCGCTCATCTTCGCCATCGTGTTCCATGAGGTGGCCCACGGCTGGGTAGCGAACAAGCTCGGCGACCCCACGGCGCGCGACATGGGCAGGCTCACGCTGAACCCCATCCCGCACATCGACCTCGTCGGCACAATCATCATGCCGCTGATGCTCTTCCTGCTGACCGACGGCCGGATGCTGTTCGGCTACGCGAAGCCCGTGCCCATTGATCCGCGTTATTTCAAGGACCCGAAGAAAGGAATGGCACTCTCATCCATGGCCGGCCCCGGGGTGAACATCGCCATGGCGGTCACATTTTCGTTCCTCCTACGTGTGGTGATGGCGGGACTGGAAGGGAATGTACCAGAGCCGGCTTGGGGATGGTTCGCCACCCCGGTAACCCTCATGCTGGGTTACGGCGTCATCATCAATGTGGTGCTCGCCGTGCTTAACCTGATCCCCATCCCGCCGCTGGACGGGAGCCGCATTGTTTACTGGCTCCTTCCCGATAAATTGGCAGGGGCATATTATCAGCTGGAACGATATGGCATGATCATACTTATGCTTCTCATATTCACTGGTATCCTCGGCAGGTTCATGACGCCCATCATCCGCCCCCTGCTAGGGCTGCTCCTGGGAGATGGGGGATTCTAGAATCAGGATCCAAAAGTCAGGGGAGCAGCGAGAAGAACAGAATAACCATTCCGCCAACTCCTGGCTCCTGGATTCTGACTCCTTGCGTTAAGGAACTTTCATGACCAAGAAGAAACGCGTACTCAGCGGCATGCAGCCCAGCGGACTGCTCCATCTCGGCAACCTCATGGGCGCCCTCGACAACTGGAGAAAGCTCCAGGACGAGTACGAGTGCTACTATTTCATCGCTGACTGGCACGCCCTCACCACCCAGTACGCCGACACCTCGAAGATGCGCTCCTATGTCCACGAGATGGTGGTCGACTGGCTCAGCGTGGGGCTCGACCCGGACAAGGCCGTGCTGTTCCAGCAGTCCCAGCTGCCCGAGCACGCGGTGCTGCACTTGCTCTTCTCCATGATCACGCCGCTCCCCTGGCTCGAGCGCGTGCCGACGTACAAGGAAAAGATGGAGCAGATCGGCGACCGCGACATGTATACCTACGGGTTTCTGGGTTATCCCGTGCTCCAGGCCGCCGACATCCTCATCTACGAGGCGGATTACGTGCCCGTGGGCATCGACCAGCTGCCGCACCTGGAGCTGACCCGCGAGATCGGCCGCAGGTTCAACTCCTTCTACGGAGAGGTCTTCCCCGATCCCCAGCCGCTCCTGACCCAGTATCCCAAGCTTCCAGGAACCGACGGCCGCAAGATGAGCAAGAGCTACAATAACTGCCTGTACCTGTCGGATTCGCCCGAGGAGATCACAAAGAAGGTCATGGCCATGGTCACCGACCCGGCTCGCCAGCGGCGGTCGGACCCGGGGAATCCCGATGTCTGTCCGCTCTACACCCTCGACCAGATCTTCGCGCCCAAATCCTGGTGCGACCACGTGAACGTGGAATGCCGCAGGGCCGGCATCGGCTGCGTGGACGACAAGAAGGAGCTGCTGAAGCACCTCCTCGAGTACCTGAGGCCCCTGCAGGAGCGAAGGAACGCGCTCATTGCTGATCCAAAGAAGGTCTCCGAGATCATCGCAGCGGGGTCCGCCAGGGCCCGCGTCGTGGCGAAGGAGACCCTTGCCAGGGTCCAGGACGCGATGAAGCTGTAGACAGCTCCTTTGATCCTGAAAAACGACAAGCTGCCAGGACCTTCTGGCGGTTTTCTTATTTTTTCCCTGAACCGGCTTGTCATAAACGAGAATGAATTTTTCTGCTGCTTGGATCATTCCAGACCGCAGTGTTCGGGTGAACTGCGAGGAACAACGTCGTTCGCCTCTGCTCTTGCCTCACCAAAATCCGGGTAGCCCGGCTGCGAAGACTGTGCGTAACGCATGCCCTTACACGGATCGAACAGGAACCGACCCCAAAGCAGCGCGTCCGCAGGGAAGCGCTGCCGGGATTTGCCAGATCATGACGGGAACAGGCACATGTGCCCTGCATGCTTAGCACAGCGGAGCCAACGGGCTGCCCAAAAAAGGGAATCGTTTTTTTGCGCTCTCCCACTCCATACCCTGCAGATGTCCGCTTGATTTTCACTGCTGATTGCGCTATGCTCCTCGTGCATGCAGTTTATGAGCCTTGACCGGGAGGTCTCCCGTGCACAGACTGCTTCCTCTTCTGTTCCTCCTTGCTGCCGCCGTTACTCCGGCGCCGGCCCACGAAACAACGGCGACCTCGGCCAACATCGCGATGGATGAGAAGCTCGGCGCAATCATCCCTGCAGACATCACGCTCAAGGACGAGAACGGAAGACCCGTGAACTTGAGGAGCCTCGTGGACCGTCCCACCATCATCGCACCGGTCTACCTCCACTGCTCCCATGTCTGCCCCCTGCTCCTGACGAACCTCGCCGAGACCCTTGGCAAGCTGGACCTCGTGCAGCCGGGCAAGGACTTCCGCATCGTTGCTCTCAGCTTTGACGAACGGGAGGGTCCGGAGGTGGCGCGGGAGAAGAAGCCCAACTTCATCGCAGCCGTCGGCAGGCCCTTCTCTGCCGATGCCTGGTCGTTCCTGACGGGAGACAACAAGAACATCATGAAGTTCACTGATGCCGTCGGCTTTAAGTTCCAGAGGGACGGCGAGGACTTCTCCCATCCCGTCGTGGTAATCGTTCTGGCTCCGGGCGGCAAAGTCACTCGGTATCTCTATGGCACGACCTTCCTTCCCTTCGAGCTCACCATGGCAGTCACCGAGGCGGCCCAGGGAAAGATCGGCTCGCCTGCCGCACGGGTCCTCAACTATTGCTTCAGTTACGACCCGCTCAAGAAATCCTATGTCTTTAACATCCTGAAGGTCGTGGGGACGGTAATGGTCCTGACGGTGGTCTCATTCTTCATCTATCTCGTGGCGACGACGAAAAAGAAAAATGCCGTATAGATATGCCCGGAACAGGAAACTCTAATTCATTGATCTTATGAAAACCAGCTTCTACGATACACCGGGGAAATATACCGGCATCCGCGCATGGATATTCTCCACGGACCACAAGCGGGTCGGCCTCCTGTACCTCACCTGCCTGTCGGCCTTCTTCCTGACGGGCATGACGATCGGCCTCACCATGCGGTTCGAGCTGATCGCGCCGGGGACGCACTTCATCTCGGCACAGACCTATAACTCGCTCTTCACGCTCCACGGCGTGATCATGATCTTCCTCTTCATCATTCCCGGCATCCCGGCGGCGCTGGGGAACTTCCTGCTGCCGCTCCAGATCGGCGCACGCGACGTGGCCTTCCCGAGGATCAACCTCCTGTCCTGGTGGTTCTACATCACCGGCGCCGCGGTGGCCATCACTGCGCTCTTCACCGGCGGCGGCCCGCCGGACACGGGCTGGACCTTCTACGTTCCCTACAGCGTCCGCACCGGCACCAACGTCTCCCTGGCCGTGTTCGGCGTCTTCCTCCTGGGCATCTCGTCCACGCTCACGGGGCTCAATTTCCTCACCACGATCCACCGCATGCGGGCTCCCGGCATGACATGGTTCCGCCTGCCGCTCTTCGTCTGGTCGCTCTATGCCACGGCATGGGTGCAGCTCCTGGCGACGCCCATCATCGCCATCACGCTCCTGATGCTGATCGTCGAACGGTTCCTCGGCGTGGGGTTCTTCGATCCCGCCAAGGGCGGCGACCCCATCCTGTTCGAGCACCTCTTCTGGATCTATTCCCACCCGGCGGTCTACATCATGATCCTGCCGGGCATGGGCGTCATCACCGAGATCATCCCGGTCTTCAGCCGCCGCACCATCTTCGGGTACAAGGCCATCGCCTTCTCGAGCCTCGGCATCGCCCTCTTCGGCTACCTGGTCTGGGGCCATCACATGTTCACCAGCGGCATGAGCGACGAGGCGCGGATGATCTTCTCGCTCCTCACCTTCCTCGTGGCGATCCCGAGCGGCATCAAGGTCTTCAACTGGATCGCCAGCATGTACAAGGGCTCCATCCAGGTGGACGCGCCCATGCTCTTCACGCTCAGCTTCATCTTCCTCTTTTCCATCGGCGGACTGACCGGCCTCCTCCAGGGCGCGCTTGCCACGAATGTGCAGGTCCACGGCACCTACTTCATCGTCGCCCACTTCCACTACGTCATGTTCGGCGGCACGGGCTTCGCCTTCATCGCGGGCCTTCACTACTGGTTCCCCAAGATCTGGGGCAGGATGTACAGCGAAAAACGGGCCAGGGTCGCCTGGGCCTTCCTGTTCATTGGGTTCAACACACTTTACTTCCCCATGTTCGTCCTTGGCTGGCAGGGCATGCCGCGGCGCTACTACGACTATCTTCCCAAATATCATACCGGCCACCTGATCTCAACCATCGGCTCCTGGATCCTGGCTACAGGCATCATCCTCATGCTCGTGAACCTGCTCCGGTCCATGCGCAGCGGTCCACGCGTGGGGAACAACCCCTGGGGCGGGACCACGCTGGAGTGGCAGACCTCGTCGCCACCGCCAACGGAGAACTTCGAGCAGGTGCCCGAGGTCACGGCAGGACCGTATGCCTACAAATAATCACGGAGACACGGCCTTTCGGAGAGAACCTTAACGGCAACGCTATTGGCCGCGGTTGAACACGGATAGAACCGGCAATGATTTTATAGCCTGCCTTATGCTCCTTGTTCTATTATGTTCAGCCGACCGTCAATAAAGCTTTCCTCTGTGCCTCCGTGGTACAACTTGAGACTTTATGGACGAAGAACTCGTACACACTGAACACCGCGACTACACCGGCTCCAAGCTCGGCATGTGGTTCTTCCTGTTCACCGAGATCCTGCTCTTCGGCGGGCTCTTCCTCGTGTACGCGGTCTACCGGTACGTGAACGCAGCAGAGTTCCATGCCGCGGCAGCAGGGCTCAGCGTGGTCCTCGGCACGGTCAACACGGCGATCCTTCTCACGAGCAGCCTGACCATGGCACTCGCCATCACCGCGGTCCAGCGCGGGAAGCTGCGGGCCTCCATCGGGCTCCAGGCGACGACGATGGTCCTGGGCCTCGTTTTCCTCGTGAACAAGTACTTCGAGTGGAGCGGCCACATCCACGAGGGAATCTATCCAAACGCGCCGGAACTGCTCGCGCGCGGCCACGGACAGATATTGTTCTACGGCCTCTACTACGTCATGACCGGTCTCCACGGCCTGCATGTCGTGGCAGGCCTCGTCCTCATCGGGGTCATGCTTTCGCTGACGATGCGGCAGCGGCTCACGGGGAGCGACCACGTCAGGCTTGAGAACGCGGGGCTCTACTGGCATCTTGTGGACCTCATCTGGATATACCTGTTCCCGCTGTTCTATCTGATCACGTGAGAGTAAGCTGACGAGTTTTTCTCGTCGTTTTTTACCGGCATATTTCTTATTTGTCATCGCGAGCCGAAGGCGACGCAATCTCGTAGTTGATCCAGCCAGGTACTGCGGGATTGCTTCGCCGCCCAAGGGCTCCTCGCAATGACCGATAGAAGATGGAGTGTCCTTGAACCTCCGCGGACGGCATCAGCTGATTCTTGGTGTCTGGTTCATCGTCTTCCTGCTGTTCGGCTCTGGCGTCTGGGGCTTCCAGGCGGGCCACCTGATGGTCATGGGGTTCTTCATGGCCAGCCTGGCGGGTTATATCCTGGCAGCGTTCCTCATGCGCTGTCCAAAATGCCGGATGCCCGTCCTGCTCAGGCCGCGGAAGTTCCTCGGCATGGAACTGTTCACCTGGTCTATCTTGACGCCGACGCACTGCCGGCACTGCGGAGAGCCGCTGGGGTGAAGGGAAGAGGTTGAAGGTTAAAATTCAAGATTCAGGATACATGATCAAACATAAAATGAAAGAACCTGAAGCTCATATAGTCGCCCCGAAGACCTTCATTAAAGTCTGGCTCGCGCTGCTCGCGCTCACGGCGATCACCGTGACAGTCGCAGAGCTGCACCTCGGCCGGTTCAGCACACTGACCGCACTTGTGATCGCATCGCTCAAGGCTGGATTGGTGCTCTGGTTCTTCATGCACCTCAAATATGAATCCCGGCTCTTCAAGGGCCTGTTCCTCGCACCCATCGTGACCCTTGCAGTCATCATCGGGTTCACGTTCTTCGATATCTGGTATCGATAAAGAACATTCAAGATCCAATGGGGAATATGCAAGAGAATACTTCTGTATCGAATCATTTTGAATATTGAATGAGGTAGCCATGGTACACGGCTGGACAAATCTTTCTGCATCGGTGGACAGCGTTTTCCTGTTCATCATGGAAATATCCGTCTTCCTGCTCGTCGGCGTTACCGGCGTGATGCTCTATTTCGTCGTGCGTTACAGCCGGCGCAGGAACCCGAAGCCCGAGAACATCGAGGGAAACCTGGCGCTTGAGATCGTCTGGACGGTGATCCCCCTGGTCCTGGTGATGGCGATCTTCTGGGTCGGATGGAAAAGTTTCGTGTTCAAGCGGACGGTACCGATGGACGCCATGGTCGTCAAGGTGACGGCGCGCATGTGGTCCTGGGGCTTTGAATACGGGAACGGTGCTCATACCGACGTCCTGAAACTCCCCCTCGGAAGGCCGGTGAAGCTCACGATCAATTCGCTCGATGTGCTCCACAGCCTCTTCATACCGGCGTTCCGCGTGAAAGAGGACGCAGTTCCCGGCAGGGAGACCTATCTCTGGTTCCGGCCGGACCAGGTAGGGACCTACGACATTTTCTGCACCGAATACTGCGGCATGGGACATTCGTCAATGATAACGAAAGTGGAGGTCGTGCAAGCAGCGGCCTTTGACAGCTGGTACCGCGAGGGAGAGAAGGCCGCCGGCACGGCAGCGAAGAAGCCGTCTCCTGCCCCGAGCGGCTCCCGCCTCGTTCAGGAGAAAGGATGTCTGGGATGCCACAGTATAGACGGCTCTCCCAAGATCGGGCCGACCTTCAAAGGGCTCTTCGGAAAAAAAGAGGCCGTGATCCGCGCGGGAAAGGAGACCGAGGCCGTCGCGGACGAGGCATTCATCCATCACAAGCTCCTGGCGCCGGAAGAGGCGCGCATCAAGGGCTTCCCGCCCATCATGCCGTCGCAAAAGGGCCTGCTCACGGACGCTGAGATCGGTGCGATCATCGACTATCTGAAGACGCTGAAATGACGCACAATACAGCAAACCATTCTTGCCACAGAGGTCATGGCCGCAGGGGCAGAGAGCACAGAGAAATACCTGCCATAACTTATCCGGACCCTCTCGGCGTCCTCGGCTGTCTCTGTGGCATGAGGAATCCCATGCTTCTGTCCAGTTGGTGAGATCATGAAGCCCCTCTCCTCATATCGAACTCTTTTCCGGTTGCCGGTCGCGCTATTCGTGACCGGCTCTGCCGTCACGGGCCAGATCGTGGCTTCGCCTGTCATAACAGCGGACCTGTTCTTGACCGCCGCAGGCGTCTTTCTGCTTGCCTGCGGCGCCTCGGCGCTGAACCAGGTCCAGGAACGTGACATCGATGCACTGATGGAGCGCACCCGGTACCGCCCCCTTCCTGCCCGCCTGCTCACTCCGTGCAATGCGCTCATCGCGTCGTTCA
>Ga0316628_100004940_pt1 | contig 10584 bp, 6 predicted proteins | sample OWC_Aug_M2_C1_D5_FD_207648 | JGI IMG/M metagenome (GOLD analysis project Ga0316628, IMG submission 207648) | Wetland soil microbial communities from Old Woman Creek delta, Ohio, United States - OWC_Aug_M2_C1_D5_C | ecosystem: Environmental > Terrestrial > Soil > Wetlands | place: USA: Ohio... | reverse complement strand
CCGTCCGCATCGGCGCCGGCACCTGGACGATCGTCGGCGTCTTCGACGGCAAGGGCACGGCGTTCGACTCCGAGGTGTGGGCGGACGCCAACGTGCTCGACGGCTTCTATCAGCGGCCCATGAACGTCTTCCAGTCGGCCACGGTCCGCCTCAAGTCGAAGGACGACTTCGACGCCTTCGCGGCCACCCTCAAGGGCGACCCCCGGGTGAACCTCCAGGCCCAGCGCGAGCCGGAGTACTACGAGAAGCAGTCGCAGGTCGTCACCACCCTGATCACCGTGCTCGGCAGCCTGATCGCCGTCGTCATGGGGCTCGGCGCCGTGTTCGGCGCCCTCAACACCATGTACTCGGCGGTGTCGGAGCGCTCGCGGGAGATCGCGGTCCTGCGGGCGATCGGCTTCGGGGGGGGAGCGATCGTGCTCTCCTTCTTCGTCGAGTCGCTCATCATCGCGTTCGTGGGCGGGCTCGTGGGCTGCGTCGCGGTGCTGCCGGTGAACGGGCTGACCACCGGCACCATGAACTGGCAGACGTTCTCGCACCTCGCCTTCGCTTTCCGCATCACGCCCGACCTGCTCGGCTTCGGCATGGTGTTCGCCCTGGCCATGGGCGCGCTCGGGGGCCTCCCCCCCGCCGTCCGGGCCGCCCGGGCCAACGTGGCCCACACGCTGAGAGCGCTCTGAGCTATCACGGTCGGCTTGCAGTGACGGAACCCTTGAACGGCACGATTCCTGCGGCACAATTGCGCCGGCCAGCCATGCGGAGAGCCGTCACCTTCGGATCTCTCGTCTCCGTGGTCCTGGCCGGGGGCACCCTGGGCCCGGCGGAACGAGCCGACGCGCAGGAGTCGCCGGCCGCGATCTTTCCGACCCGTTCCGAGGCCGTCACCGTCGACGTCGTGGTCCTGGACGCCCAGGGCCAACCGGTCAAGGGCCTGACCCGCGAGGACTTCGTCGTGCGCGAGGACGGGAGTCCCCGAAGCCTCGTCGCGTTCCGGGAGGTCGCTCCCGTGGGCATCGAGAAACCGCCGGTGCCCGAGACCATCACGGTCGATACGAACGAAAGCGCCCAACCGGATCGCGGTCGGATCTTCCTCGTCCTATTCGACGACGTGCACCTCACGCCCCTCGAGGCTCAGCGGGCGCAGGCCGCGCTGGACAGATTCCTGGACACCAGTGTCCACCCCGGTGATCACGTCACGCTCCAGGCGACCTCCGGCGGAGTCCGAAGGAGCGCTCGTCTCCCCGAGGGTTTCGCGGAGCTCCACGCCTGGGTCGCCGCCCAGAAGGGGCTCCGCATACCGGACGACCCCCGCGGGCGCATCAGCACCTGGGAAGCCCACCGCGTGTACGTCCTCAACGACGAGAAGCTGGCCACGGAGATCGCCCGCCGGTTGCGCGAGGTGGGCCTGATCGCCGACAACATGGACACGGCCGCCCGCAGGGGGCCAGGGCGCGCCGGCGGGGGTACCCTTAGCGACTTCAAGCTCGGAGAGGACGGCAAGGACTCGAAGAACTCACTGGTGCGGGCGCAGGCCGCCGCGATCTACACGAGCGCCACCGCGCAGACGCGGGCGGCCCTCGGGAGCTTGCGCGATGCCCTCGACGCCCTCTCTGTGGCCGAGGGCCGCAAGACCGTCCTCTTCGTCTCGGCGGGCTTCTTCCGCGATCCGGCCGAGCCCCTCTTCACCAACGTGGCCGACGCGGCACGGCGCGCCAACGCCGCCGTCGACTTCCTCGACGCGCGGGAGCTGACCGGCCTGCCGGACAACACGTCCATCGAGATGGAGCGCGTCACGGACCCTCGCGACCACGCGGTCTACAACCGGGACCTCCACGACGCCGAGGGCACGGAGTCGGTGGCCCTCGAGACGGGCGGCCTCGTCCTCCGCGGTCGCCTGGAGAACGAGTTCGACCGCGCGGCGCGGGAGTCGGAGAGCTACTACCTGATCGGCTACGAGCCGACCTGGACCCGGGCCGACGGGAGCTTCCACAAGATCGAGGTCGAGGTCTCGCGACCCGGCGTCACGGTCAGGGCCCGGCGCGGCTACCACGCGATCGCGCCCTTGCCCGCGGCGGGTGGGCTTCACCCCGACGTGCGGCACGCCCTCGAGTCGCCCCTCGAGGCCTCGGGCGTCCCGCTCCGTCTCGCGTCCTACGTGCTAGGGCCCACCGAGGGCGGGAAGGCCCTGGTCGTCCTCGCCGGGACGGCGGACGGCGCGTACGTCGGCTGGACACCGAAGGACGGCCGGTTCACGGGCGGGCTCCAGACCGACTTTCGTGTGACCCCGGTGGCCGGGGGCGAGGCGACCGATCGCGAGCGACGCGTCGCGCTGAATCTCGCCGCGGAGGAGCACGCGGCCGCGCTGGGAGCCGGCTTGCCCCTCCTGGGCGACTTCGAGCTCGCCCCGGGGCGCTACCTGGCGCGGCTCGTGGTGCGCGACGACGGCTCGGGGCGCCTCGGCTCCGTGTTCCACGAGCTCGACGTGCCGGGCTCCGGGTTCCGGCTCTCGACGCCGATCCTGACCGACATGGTCCGCAGCGATGCGGGAGGCCAGGCGACGCCGATCCCCCTGGCCCGACGCACCTTCGACGCCGGCAAGAAGCTCTATTGCAGCTTCCAGGTCCTGGGCACCGCACCCGACCCGGGCGGCGGGCCGCCCCGCGTGACGTTCGAGGTCGCCGTGTTCCGCTCCGACGGCACCGCCCTTGCTCGCAGCCCTGCGCAGTCCATCTCTCCGGGGCCGCGGGGGGAGCTCGGACGCCTGATGGCGGTCTCGCTCGAGCGCGCCGCGCCCGGCGACTACGACTTCGTCCTCCGGGCGCGGGACGAGAGGACGGGAGAGGTCGCCGAGCACCGTGAGCGCTTCCGGGTGGCGGGCACGGTCGCGGCGGGCGCGGTCACGGCCTCGGCGGCGCCTGCGCTGCCGGCCTACCCAGACCTTGTCGCGGCCTACCGCCGCGGCGAGACGACGACCGCGGTGAGCGGCCTCGCCGCGCTCGGGCCCGAACGCGCGCGCCAGGAGGCTCGCCGTCTGCGCCGCGCGGCCGCGTGTGACGCGCGTTGCGCCGAAGCGGCTGCTCTCATGCACACGGACGCCGCCGTTGCGGCGAGCAGGCCCGGCGAGACCGACCTCCAGCTCTCCGCCGCCCGCGAGCTCCTCGACGGACTCCCCGACGGCCCCGAGCGCCGCTCGTGGCAGAGGGACTGGCTGCTCGCGGCGGGGTACCTCCTCGAAGGGCAGTCGCGCCTGCCCGAGGCGCGGCGCTTCTTCGACGACGCTGGGCGCCTGTCCCCGGACGATGCGGAAGTACTCCTGGCGCAGGGCACGGTCGCCGAGGTGCTGAGCCTGCATCCCAGCCTCCAGCCAGCGACCCGGGAGGCGGCCCCGGTGGGCTCGCCCACGCTGCCGGAGCTCGTCGAGCGGGGGCAGCGCGACCGGTTCGAGACACAGGCGCTCGAGCTCTACGAGCGCGCCCTCAAGCGCGACGCGGGCCTGCTCGAGGCGCGCCTGCGTCGCGGCCGGATCCGGGCGTTGCGAGGCCAGACGGGTGACGCCTCCGCCGACCTCGAGGCGGTGGCGCACCAGGCCACGGAGCCGTACCTGCAGTCGCTCGCGTGGCTCTACCTCGGGGACCTCGAGGAGCGCGCGGGACGGATCGAGGAAGCCGTCGAGCGCTACCGCGCGGCGCTCGCGGCGCGACCCGGCTTCCAGACGGCCACGGTCGCCCTCGCCGAAGCCCTCCAGCGCCTGGGGCGCGTCCGGGCCTCAGACCGGGTGATCGCGGAGAGCCTGTCCGGTGCCCCGGCGGACCCCGAGGACCCCTGGGTGGGCTACCACCTCGGGCTCGCGTGGCGCCGCGGCGCCGCCCTCGAGGCGCTGAGGCGGAGGCTGGGCTCATGAGGCGTCTCCTTCCCGCAATCGTCCTCGCCATGGGCGGGGCCGCCGCCGCGGCGCCGCAGGAGGTCCCCACCTTCACCACCGGGGTCGAGAGCGTGTACGTAGACGTGTGGGTCGGTCACGGGACGACGCCCCTGCCGGATCTCGCCCCCTCCGACTTCGAGGTCAGGGACAACGGCGTGCCGCAAGCGATCGAACTCGTGGACACCTCGCGGGTCCCGGTGCACGCGGTGCTCGTTCTCGACACGAGCGCGAGTGTCGCCGGCGCCCCGCTCGAGGCCCTGAAGAGCGCGGCGCGCGCCTTCCTCCACGGCCTGGCGCCCGAGGACCGGGCGACGCTCGTGACGTTCTCTCACCTCCGTCGGCTGCAGGGGCCGGTGGCGGGGTCCCCCGCCGCCGTGGCCGCGGCGCTCGCCGGCCTTTCCGCCTCGGGGGCCACGGCACTCCAGGACGCCGTCTTCACGGGGTTGAAGCTGGCCGACCCCCGCCGGGGCCGGCCCGTCCTCATGGTCTTCAGCGACGGGGATGACAAGGTGAGCTGGCTCTCCGCGGAGGCGGTGGAAGCGATGGCGCGCGAGTCGGAGGCCGCGATCTACGTGGTCGACAGCGCCGGCCGGAGCGACGCCCTCAACCTGACCAGCAGCACGGAGGCGGGCACTCCCGACACCGGCGCGGCCGGCGTGCGGTCTCGCGAGCCGACCGCTGCCCAGGGCACCGGGGCGGCCGACATGGGCAGCCGGTTTCGCACGCCTACCCTCCGGGCGCACGAGACCCCCGTCTTCCTGCGACACGTCGTCGAGCAGTCGGGCGGCCAGGTCTGGACCGCGGGGGGGGCGGATCGCCTGGGCGAGTCCTTCCTCGCCGTGCTCGCCCACGTCAAGAGCCGCTACCTCCTGCGCTACGAGCCCGCCGGCGTCGCTCGCGAGGGCTGGCACAAGCTCGAGGTGACGCTCCGGGGGAAGAAGGGCGACGTGCGCGCGCGGCGCGGCTACAGCGTGGCACGCGCCCAGGACTGATTGGTGGCTCCGGCCGCGACGCTGCCGCGCCTGGCCCTGACCGCCGCCTTGTCGCTGCTTGCCGTCCTGCCCGCGCGGGCGGAGTGGAACGCCGACCCGCCGCCCGATCTCCTGGACTACCTCGCGGCGGTGCGACGCTTCGAAGCCGCGGGCGGGGCGCCCGAGAGCGCTGCCCTTCTCTCCCCCGCCGCGCTCGACCACGTGAGGCTCCGGCTGGGTCTCCTCGCGGCCGCGGCCTCGAGCCCGCAGATGCGCTGGGCCGTGGTGATGCACCTGACCGCGGGCGTGCGCGAGAGCCTGAAGGGAGAGGCGGAAGCGCGCGAGGCCAACTTCGCCCTGGCCGAGGCCCTGCTCCCGCTGGGCGCGCCGCGGGACGAGTTCGCCGAGGCGCCGGAACGCCGCGCCCTGCGCCGTTCGGTCCCGCTCGCCGTCGGCTACGACCTGCTGCGCCGGCAGCGCCCGGAGGAGGCGCTGCCTCACCTCGAGCGCGCGTTGCGGCTCGGGGGTCGGGACGATCCGCACACGCTCCTGGCGCTGGGCATGGCGGAGGAGCGGCTGGCCTCCAGCCCGCTGGCGCTTCGGGGGACGGGCGCCGGACGCACCGACCTCGACGCCCGCCTCGAGCTTCAGCGCCGTGAGTTGGGCACCGAGGCCAGCCTGCGGCTCGAGCGCCGCCGCCTGCTCGAATCGGCGGAGGCACATCTTCGCGAGGCCCTGGCCCTGGACCCGGGTCTCGTCGAGGCTCGCGTGCGGCTGGGGCGCGTGCTCTCGCTTGAGGGCCGAGGTGAGCGGGCGCGCCGGGAGTGGACGGAGGCGCTCAGGGCCCGACCCGCGGCGCCGCTGTCGTGCCTGGCTCACCTCTTCCTGGGCCGGGACGCCGGGCGGCCGGAGGACCGGGCCGAGGCCGTCGCGCAGCTCCGGCAGGCGACGCGCGAGTGCCCGGGGGCGCAGTCCACCCATCTGGCCCTGAGCGTCGCCCTGCGTGAGAGCGGCGACCGACTCGGGGCCGCGCGGGAGGCGCGCGCTGCCCTCGGCCTGGACCCGGTGGCGGGCGATCCCTGGCTGAGGTACGGCTCCGAGCCGCGCCGGGGAGTCGCGGAGATGCTGGCGGAGCTGTGCCGGCAGTGAGCGTGCGCCCGGCAGGCACGTCCCCGGCGGCCCTGCTCGTGACCGGCTCCCTGGCTGCCGCCGCCATCGCTGTCGCGCAGCCGCCTCCGGTTTTCCCGACCCGCAGCGAGGTCGTCTACGTGGACGCCTACGTGACGCGCGGCGGAAGGCCGGTCCGCGACCTGCGCGCCGGCGACTTCGAGGTGCGGGACCGGGGCCGTCTCCAGCGCGTGGAGCTGGTCTCGAGCGAGGCGGCGCACCTGCACGTCGTGATGGCCCTGGACCGCAGCCAGAGCATGGTGGGGGCGCCCCTGGAGCACGCCCGGGAGGCGGCGCGGGCCTTTCTGGCCGGGCTTCGCGACGACGACCGCGTCACGCTGCTGGCCTTCGATTACCGGATCGATCTCCTGGACGGCCCGGCCGGCCCTCCAGCGGCCGCGGCTCGGGCCCTCGACGGCCTCAAGGCGCAGGGACAGACGACGCTGCGCGACGCCCTCTACGTCGCCCTCGAGCTGGCCGCACCCGAAGCTGGGCGCCCCGTGGTCGTGGCCTTCAGCGACGGCCTGGATGCGTCGAGCGTCGTGGACGAGGACGACCTGCTGCGCGCGGCCCGCGCGGCCGACGCGTCCGTCTACGCGGTCTCGGGGACTCCGGCCGGAGCCGCCGCGCTCGGACCCCTGTGCGCGGAGACCGGCGGGCGCGTCCTCGAGGCGCGGCCCGGACCGCGGCTGCAGGCTGCCTTCGCCGACGTCCTGAAGGAGATCAAGGATCGCTACGTGCTGGGCTTCAGCCCCACGGACCCGGGCGCGGGCTGGCACGCGCTGGAGGTACGGCTCCGCGCGGGCCGTCGCGGCGCCGAGGTGCGCGCACGGCGCGGGTACGAGCGGCGATAGCCGGATCCGGCCGCCCCGTCCCGCTCGGGTATCATGGTTTCGTGAGCGTCTCTCCATCCACACGCACCCCCGGGCCGCGGCTGGCCGCCTCCGCGGGCTTCCTCCTCCTGCTGGGCCTCGTCCCCGCCGTCTCCGGCGTCCCCGCGCCGCCGCCTCAGGCCCCCACCTTCCCCGCCCAGGCCGAACTGGTCCAGGTGGACGCCGTCGTGCTCGATTCCCGGGGCGCGCCCGTGGAGGGGCTCAAGGAAGACGACTTCGTCGTGAAGGAGGACGGGATCATCCAGACCGTCCAGCAGTTCGAGGCGATCGCGCTGCCGGAGTCGGAGCCCTCCCGGACCGCCACCACGACCTTCGTGTCCACGAACGCCCCGCCCCAGGCCGGGCGCAGGACGCGCTCGTTCGTGATCGTGTTCGACGACGCCCAGCTGTCGAAGCCGACCGCCGAGAACGCCCGCGACGCGGTGGCGCGCTTCCTGCGGACCGGCCTGCGGGACGACGACGAGGTGACCCTCGTCTCCACGGCCACCGGCGCCTGGTGGTCCGCCCGGCTGGGGGAGGGGCGGGACGACCTACTCGCCGTCCTCGACCGGCTCCGGGGCCAGCGGGCCGTCGACACCTCGGGCAGCTACATGTCGGACTTCGAGGCCATGCGGATCTACGTCAACCGCGACCAGCAGCTCGGGGCCGAGGTCACCCGCCGCTACGCCGAGAACGGCGTGATCCTGGACCCGGGGAATGCGAACGCGCTCCAGGTGGCCAACGACCTGCAGATCGGGGAGGGCCATCCCATTGTCCGGGTCAATGCCGCCCAGGCCTACATGAACGTCCGGCTGCGGAACCAGGCGACGCTCCACGCGCTCGAGCGGGTCGCCGACGCCCTCGCCCAGGGCAAGGGCCGCAAGTCGGTCCTCCTCGTGTCGGACGGCTTCATCCACGACCCCTCCCTTCCGGAGTTCCGGGACGTGCAGCGGGCCATGAACCGCGCGAACGCCAGCGTGTACTTCCTCGACGCTCGCGGCCTCACCGGCTCCTCCGAGTTCGCCTCCGCCGAGTTCGGCCGGGCGCTGCTGGAGCAGGACGTCTCCAGCACGCTGAGCCGCGTGGCGCTGGAGACCGAGGGAGCAGAGTCGGTGGCCATCGACACCGGCGGCTTCAGCCTCCGCAACCCCAACGACCTCGTGGGGGAGATGGAGAAGGTCGCCCGCGACTCCCGCAGCTACTACCTCTTCGGCTACGCCTCGAGGAACACCCGGCGCGACGGCAAGTTCCGCAAGATCGAGGTCGAGGTCCGGCGCCCGGGCCTCAAGGTGAGGGCCCGCAGCGGCTACTACGCCCCCACCGACGCCCCCCTCGGTCCTCGAAAGCCCGGGGAGCTCGACCCCCGTGTCCGGGAGGCCCTCGATTCCCCCTTCACGGTGGACGGGATCCCGCTCCGGATGTCCGCCTACGTCTTCGGTCCCGCCGCGTCCGGCAAGGACTCGGTGCTGGTCGTGGCCGAGGCCGACCCCGACGGGGTCGCCCCCGGAGTGTCCGAGGGACCCCTCGACGCGACCCTCGACTCGTACCTGGTAGTGGCGGCGCGGGACGGGAGCCTCAGCGTCCCCGTGGAGAAGGAGATCAGCCTGAGCCTGCCCGCGAACGCCCGGGCCCGCGTTCGCCAGACGTGGCTGCCCATCTTCCGCGACCTGGAGCTGCCGCCCGGGACGTATCAGGCCCGGTTCCTGCTGCGGGATCAGAAGACCGGCCGGGTCGGCACCGTCCGCCACGAGTTCAAGGTCCCCCCGACGGAGTCTTTCCGCACGTCCACCCCGATCCTCACCGACAGCCTGCAGGGGGACCCGAAGCAGGGCCCGCCCCGCCCGGTGCCTCTGGCCCGGCGCACCTTTCCCTCCGGCGCCAACCTCGTGTACGTGTTCGAGGTGTACGGCGCGGGGCCGGCATCCTCGCCGCCGCGGGTTACGAGCGCGTGCGAGGTGCGTCGGGCCGACGGGGCGCCGCTCGTCAGGGGCGCCGCGAGCCCGATCGAGCCGGGTCCGCAGGGCCAGCTCGGCCGCCAGGTCCCGATCTCGCTCCAGGGGGCGCCCCCGGGCGACTACGAGATCGTCCTCACCCTCGAGAACGAGGGCTCCCGGGAGCGGCTCCAGGTGCGGGACCCGTTCACGGTTTCGGCGCCGCCTGCTTCGCCTTCTTCACGTCGTCCTTGAAGCGGGGGTTGACGGCGAAGCCCGACTTCTCGGCCGCCTTCAGCTCGCTCTCGGCCTCGTCCAGGCGACCGGTGCGGAAGTAGACGAACGCCAGGTTGTTGTGGGCCTCTCCCATCTTGGGATTGACCTTGATCGCCTCGACGTAGGCTCTCTCCGCCTCCGGCAGCTTCCCGGAGCGCAGATAGGCGCTGCCGAGAGCCAATGAGAACTCGGGCGGCACATCCGTCACCGTGACCCCGCGTCGCCGCTGCCGCTCGAGTTGCTGAAGCTGGCTCTCGAGCCCGAGGGCCTTGTTCTGGGGCTGTGCGGCGTGGCTGGAGTCCCTCGCGAGCGCCTGCAGCGAGTCCTTGAGCGCCTGGATCTCCTCGTCCAGTCGCTTCTCGCCGAGCGCGCTGTCGTTCTGTTGCAGCGTCACGAGCTCCTTGTGCACCGCAATGCACCGTTCCAGGGCCTCCACGGCCTCGGGGTACTGCTTGAGGGCCATCCGCGCTTCTCCCAGCTGGTAGTGCGCGAGGACGAAGAGCCGGTCCAGCCTGATCGCGGCTTTGAACTCGTCGGCCGCCTCCTCGAAGGACTCGGCTCGCATCTTGTCCATGCCCGCCTGGTAGCGCTCTCGCGCCTCCTTGCGGCTCTGGTCGGAGATGGCTTCCGTCTTGGGGGTCTGGGCGGCGCCGGCGAAAGGCCCGATCAGCACGGCGGCCAGGGCAACGGTCGACACGCTCGTCCGCATCCTCGTCTCCTCCTGGCGAACGAAAAAGGGGGGCGGGATCGCTCCCGCCCCCCGATCGTACGACGGACGAATCAGCCGGTCACTACCACTCGAACCGTGCGCCCAGGCGGAGGGCGAACGGCGCCTGGTAGGACGCGCTGGCGGCGTTGCAGCCGTTCAGGGAGTAGCCGTAGTTCGGGTTGGTCGTGCCGAAGCCCTGGTCGCTGCAGTAGTCGTACCAGCCCGGCCTCTGCCGGTTGAACACGTTGAACGCATCGGCGATCAGCAGAATGCGTTGCGCGCCGAACTTGATCGTGTAGTCCACGTGGGCGTCCAGGCTGAGGTCCATCGGCGCCCGCTTGAGGGCTCCGTCTTCGACGGTCGTGATGCCTCCGCCCCGGGCCGTCACCGGGATCTCGCCCGAGTTCTGGTAGTTCGGGTTGGCGGCCAGGTCGGTCAGCGGGATGCCCGTGCCCACGTTCAAGCCGATGCCCAAGTTGACGGCGCTGAACGCGTAGTTCCCGTAGAGCTTGAACTGGTGCGTCCGGTCGTTCGGGAGCACCCCGCAGTCCAGCGTGCAGCCCTGGTAGCGGATGTCGCCGCGGTAGCCGAAGTCGGGAGTGCCGATCTGGGTGTAGCTCGGGTCGTTGGTCGGGAAGTCGAAGAGCGACGTGATCGAGGGGTCGGACTGGCCGTTGTCGTTGCGGAACGCGCCCTCGTAAAGGCCCTTCAGTTTCGACCACCGGTAGGACGCCAC
>Ga0316628_100004939_pt1 | contig 10584 bp, 11 predicted proteins | sample OWC_Aug_M2_C1_D5_FD_207648 | JGI IMG/M metagenome (GOLD analysis project Ga0316628, IMG submission 207648) | Wetland soil microbial communities from Old Woman Creek delta, Ohio, United States - OWC_Aug_M2_C1_D5_C | ecosystem: Environmental > Terrestrial > Soil > Wetlands | place: USA: Ohio... | reverse complement strand
TTTTTTAGCCACGAAGTTACACAAAGGTACACAAAGAGGTACACCAAGGGTTTATGTGTATATTTGTGGCTATTTTTTTATTACTCATATCTCAGTGCCTCCACCGGTTTGCTGGCGGCTGCTTTGAATACTTGATAACTAACCGTCGACAGCACAATTACTACACCCAAAAGACCGGCCAGTAAAAAAGGCCAGACTCCTATAATCACTCGATAAGCGTAATTTCGCATAAATTGCTGGAAGAAAAAATAGGCAATGGGCCAGGCAATCACATTTGCCAGCATAATCCATTTCAAGAACTCACTGGAAAATAGTACGCCAATATTAGTTATCGAAGCACCAAATACTTTTCGTATGCCAATCTCCCTGGTTCGCTGCTCCGCTAAATAAGAAGCTAATCCAAACAAACCCAGGGCAGCAATACAAATCGCTAACAGCGTTAAATAGTTAAAGGCTGACTTTACCCGCTGCTCAAGACTGTACATTCTATCAAGGAGATCATCGACAAAAGCGCAGTTAAAAGGATAACCCGGAGCCAATTGTTTCCACTTGCTTTCTAATTGTGTTAAAGCCTGGGAAATTTTCCCCGGCTTAATCCTGGCAAAAAGATAATTCAACCAGCGGGGTTCATAAACCCTTAATAATAATGGGGCGATTTTGGTATGAAGAGACCTGAAATGATAATCTTTTACTACGCCGATAATGGTCCCGGTATTTCCCATCAAGGTTAGTTGTTTGCCCACCGGCGACTCGATTTCCATAGCCTTTACCGCTGTTTCATTCAAGATATAATTGTCTTTGTCAAGGGAAAACGCCCTGGAAAAACTCCTTCCCTGTACCATTTCCATTTTAAAAGTCTCGATAAAGTCATAATCTACACCGACACCGGACATGAGTATTTCTTTACCCGGGTCCTTTCCTTCCCAATCCACCAACTGGGTGTTGATATCCCGGCCAAAAGAGGGAAGACTTACGGAAGCGGTCACCCCTTCCAGGAAAGAATCCCGCAGCAATTCATTTTTCAAGGATTCATAATTGGGCCTGATTTCTTCGGGGACAGCCATATAAACCAGGTGGGTCTTATCAAAACCTAATTTCCTATTTTGCAAGTAATGGAATTGTTTATAAATAACCAGGGTGCTTATTAAAAAAATAACGGTCAAGGTGAATTGGAAAACCACCAGTATTTTCCTGGCCAGGAAACCCCTGGTGCCTAATCGTAATTTGCCTTTTAATACACTTCCCGGTTGAAAAGAGGAAAGAAAAAGGGCCGGGTAACTGCCGGACACGATGCCGGTAAAAAGCGTTACCAGGAGTATCCCGCCAATAATCAAGGGATTGCCTGCCAGGTCCAGGGTGAGTGGGTTCCCGGAGAGGTCATTAAAAGCCGGGAGGAACAACTCTACCAAAAGAAGAGCGAAAATCAATGCCATAAAGGCTAAAAGGAGAGATTCGCCAAAAAATTGGTTGATAATGTGGATCCGTCGCGCACCCACCACCTTGCGCATCCCGATTTCTTTTGTCCGGGTACCCACCCGGGCCGTGGTTAAATTCATAAAATTGATGCAGGCGATGAATAATACCAAAAAGGCCACTGCGGTGAATAGATAAATATAAGCAATATCACCTGTTCCCGGTATATAAGGGCGAAGGTGAGATGAATGAAGGTGAATCTTTTTTAATGGCTGGAGGTACAGAGTAGAAGTGGAGTCGTGGCTGGACTTTTGCAGGTAATTGGCAATCTTGTGGCTCAGCGATTGATAAGAAGTACCGCTTCTAAGCAATACATATGAAAAATAGATGGTATTGTGCCAATCTGTCAGGGATTCCTGGGCCAACTGGGCCGTCAATCCTTTCTTCCCGATTAAAGTGAAAGGCACCACGAAATCAAATTGCATGTGTGAATTTTTGGGAATGTCCTTCATTACCCCGGTTACGGTAAAGTCGACTCGGTTGTCCACGCGAATAATCTTTCCCACCGGCTCTTTATTACCGAAATATTTAGCTGCCAATGATCCGGTTAACACGATGGAATAGGGATTGGCAAGCGCGGATTGGGGTTCTCCTTTGACAAGGGGGAAAGTAAACATCCGGAAAATCGCCGGGTCGGCAAATACTCCGCCGTTCTCATAGAAGCTTTTTTCGCCATATTTCAACAGTAAATTACCCACTGGAAGAAACCTGGCTGCATCGATAATTTCCGGGAATTCTTCTTTTAAAGCGGGTGCCAGGGGTGCCGGGGTAATGGTCTGGTGGGAGATTTCACCCTGGCGCCACACCTTGATAATGCGATACAGGTCAGCCCCATGCTGGTGGAACCGGTCATAACTCAATTCAAATTGCACCCACAACAGGAGAAGTATGCAGATAGCCATACCCACAGCCAGGCCAAAAATATTGATGAAGGAATACCCTTTGTGTTTGATTATGTTTCTAAACGCAATTTTTAAGTAGTTATTAAACATTTACTCTTTTTCCACTACATCGCGTTTTTGTTGGAACATGACCGAGATGCGGTTTTCTTCGGGCAGGCCGATTTGCACCAATTTCCAATCTTTGTCATGTTCCTTTATTACCCGCTTCAGCACTGCTATTCTTTCTTCTGATGTATCTTGCTTTTCCTCAAAGGCAATGATTCCTATGCGATATTTCTTTGGCTTCCCTCGCAAAAATCCTTGCCAAAAAACAAGAAGTCGACAGATAGTGGCACAAAGGTACACAAAGAGGTACACCATGGGTTTATACGTATCTTTGCGGCTATTTTTTTTCATAGGATTTTTACTTTACCTTTTTTAGCCGCAGACCCACACCGGTGTGAGTCTGCGGCTAATTTTGTCGTATTTTTTGTAACCTGTTTTATATTATTCATTACTCCTTTTAAGGTTTCTAAACGCAATTTTTAAATAGTTTTTAAACATACGAACCTCCCTGGTAGAAGAGCTTGTTTGCTACCCATATGTAATTGTTCATGCATTTAAATAGGCAAAAATGATGCCAAAAGCTCAAGGTTGAGGCTGAGGTTAAGGTTAAGGGAAGACTAAGGGAAATTAAAAATTAAAAATGGAAAGGGCATCGCTTTCCTTTACCTTCTCACCTTCTATCTTTTCATCCATGCAGCCATACAATCATGCAATCATGCATTTTTTTTCTTCCTCAACCTCAACCTTAACCTCAACCTTCCCCTAATGTGTCCGCTCTTAATACACATCGTGTCCGCTATCGTACAGCCTGTGGAGCTTTACAAATAATTTACCTGATCCCGTATCCTGTATCCCCGTATCCATATGTCCAGGTATCCTGGTGTCTTTCGTGTCTTTTCAAACTCTACCTGGCAAAATATCGTCCCCCTAATTTTTTCCTTATCGCTCATCTTACTATTCTCCTTTTACATTAGACCGTCTTAGACCGTCGACCTTCGCCAGGATCGACTTGATTTGAGGGTTTGGGGGCAGGAAATTCAAAAAATTCGCCTGTCCCCATTTTTTTTCTCCTGCCCGTGTTAGGTCCACAAGTTAAGAGTAAGAGGGGGCAGGACAGTCCCCTGCCCCCTACCTTCCTTTTTAATTCATATGAGGGAGAGATGAACTATTTTAGTCTTTTTAAAGAATAGCGACTATTTCTCGGTTTTTTTACTTATTCTGGGGTGATTTTTGGCGATTCCAGGGGCTGGAAACCACATTTTACCCTCATTTTTCCTGTTTTCTCACCTTTTTTTTATAATTCCCCCCCAAAAAGTTGATTTATTTCATAAAATTTGCTATATTAACAACATGAGATTAAATAAGTTGCAAATCGAACATATGGCCTTTAAGATAGTAAAAGGTCTGGTTAAAGATGGTACGATTATTACGGAGGATAGAGAAAAACTGGTAAAACAAGTTGAAGAAACTGTCGCCAGGGAACTGGCAAAAGAAGATCTCCTGGATGAACAGGTAAAAGAAATTTTGAAGAATAAACTGGAAGAAATCCGCACCACCAATGTAGATTATTACGAAATGTTCAAAATGGTGAAATCCAAATTGGCTCAAAGGGAGAATATAGTGATATGAGTTTAAAACTGTCGAGAAACAAAGTGAACTGCCTGGCCTCATTAATCGCTCAATATATCGAAAAAAATGAAGACCTGGATTACATGGGTGATATTGGGGATATCAGGTTGAAAGTTTTTCACCTGGTCATGGATGAACTGAGAATGTTTGAACAAATCGAAGAGTCGGCACGGGAGCGCATGCGAACCCAGAAACGGAACATCCCCGAAGGTTCAAGAGAATGGGAAATACTGTTCCGAAAATTCGTTACGGAAGATTTGGCTAAACTCACTAAGTTTTGGGAATGATATAGGGTCAGGACTGTGACTTGTTTTCTCTATCGTATCTGCAGTTGTGCCTTCCCCAGTTGTCTGCCTCTTTTTTTCTGAATTTTTCCTTCGCTTTTTTTTATTTCTATGATATATTGAAAGATGGGATTAACAAAAATCAAAAAAGGTTTAAATGTCCCGATTGCCGGTGAACCTGAACCGGTTATTACCGAGGGTAAAGTATTAAGGAAAGTGGCGTTAATCGGGTACGATTATGTGGGTATGAAGCCCACCATGGCCGCTGCCGTGGGGGACCGGGTGAAATTGGGACAATTACTGTTTACCGACAAGAAAATGGCCGGGGTGAAATTCACTGCCCCCGGGGCCGGGACTATCACTGCCATTAATCGAGGTCCGAAAAGAGTATTTGAATCCATTGTCATTCAATTGGATGATAAAGAAGATGAAATCACCTTTGATGCTTATAAAGAAAATCAACTGGCAGACCTGGAGACGGGGAAAGTCAAGAACCTTTTGATCGAGTCCGGGTTATGGGTGTGCCTGCGGGCCCGTCCCTTTGGAAAAACCGCTAACCCGGCAGATACTCCCCACTCGATTTTTGTGACGGCCATGGATACCAATCCCCTGGCCCCGGCAGTGGAAAAAATCCTGGCCGGCCAGGAAAAAGACTTTCAAAACGGCCTAAAGGTGATTTCCCGGTTAACCGCAGGAAAACTCTTTTTATGTAAGTCCCCCGGGGCAAATATTCCTACAGCGGACCTGGCACCCTTGTCGATAGAAGAGTTTTCCGGTCCCCACCCGGCGGGTAATGTGGGTACTCATATCCATTTCCTGGACCCGGTTCACCGTGGGAAAACCGTGTGGCATATCGATGCCCAGGATGCAGCGGTGGTGGGAAAATTGTTTACCACCGGGAGAATTTCGGTGGAACGCGTGGTTTCATTGGCCGGCCCGGCGGTTAAGCAGCCGCGGTTGATCAAAACGCGTATCGGTGCATCTGTCGAAGACCTGGTGGCTGACGAGTTGAAAGAAAACCGTGCCAAAGTACGGGTGATTTCCGGCTCGGTATTGTCTGGCCGGACCGCGGTAGGTCCAGCGGCGTTCCTGGGGCGGTACCACCAACAAATCCCTGTCCTGGAAGAAGCAGGAAAACGAAGATTCTTCGGCTGGCTCAACCCTGGGTGGAACCTCTTTTCCGTTAAACCTATCCTCATTTCCAGCCTGTTTCGCCGGGAGAAATTCGCGTTTAACACCGATATCCACGGTGGGCAACGGGCTATTTTTCCTTTTGGCGTTTATGAGCAAGTGATGCCCATGGATTTCGAAATCACTTATTTGCTGCGCGCGTTGATGGTGAAGGACGTCGAAGAGGCGGAAAACCTGGGCTGCCTGGAATTGTGTGAAGAAGACCTGGCACTGTGTTCCTTTGTATCTCCGTCAAAAATCGAATACGGCCCGGTTCTCAGGGAAAATTTAACCATAATCGAAAAGGAAGGTTAAACCATCATGAAATTCTTACGAAAATTTCTAGACCGGCAGGAAAAGCATTTTAGAGAAGGCGGCAAACTCAAGGGCCTGTACTACCTGTATGAAGCCATCGACAGCTTTTTGTATACCCCAGGGAAACCCACCCCCGGTGCTTCGCATATTCGAGATGCCATGGATTTCAAACGGATCATGATGGTGGTGGTATATGCACTGATACCGGCGGTACTGATGGGGCTTTACAACGTCGGATACCAGGCCAACCTGGAACTGGCAAAGTTGGGGGAAACCGCTCTCCAATCCCAGGGTTGGCGTGTGGATTTATTGATGGGCCTGGGGATCGGCTTGAATCCTGCCAATATCCTGGCTTGCTTCCTTCACGGCCTGCTTTATTTTTTACCGATATACATTGTCACCCTGGCAGTCGGTGGATCCTGGGAAGTACTGTTTGCCTGTATCCGCAAACACGAAGTTCATGAAGGGTTCCTGGTCACCAGTTTATTGTTTCCCCTGGTCCTTCCTCCCACGATTCCCTTATGGCAGGTGGCGATCGGCATCTCCTTCGGTGTGGTCATCGGCAAGGAAGTGTTCGGCGGTGTGGGGATGAATATCTTTAATCCTGCTCTCACCGCCCGGGTTTTTCTCTTTTTCGCTTACCCGATCCAGATCTCGGGAGATGCGGTGTGGGTTGCGGTAGATGGCGTGAGTAAAGCCACTCCCCTGGCCAGGGCAGCAGAAGCAGGCCTGGCAGGACTGGTGGAAACCAGTACTAGCCTGGCCGCTTCCTGGTGGAATGCGTTTATAGGCATCATCCCCGGTTCCATTGGGGAAACCTCGACACTGGCCTGCCTGATCGGTGCGGTTATTTTGATTGCCACCGGTATCGGCTCCTGGCGCATCATGGGAAGCATCCTGATGGGGATGGTGGGTTTGACACTGCTCTTTAACCTCATCGGCAGTACCACTAACCCGATGTTCGGGGTAACGCCCTGGTGGCACCTGGTGTTGGGAGGATTCGCCTTTGGCACGGTATTCATGGCTACCGACCCGGTCAGCGCGGCCATTACCCAAAAAGGAAAATACGTTTACGGCCTGTTGATCGGGTGCCTGGTCATATTGATCCGGGTGCTTAATCCCGCTTACCCCGAAGGTATGATGCTGGCAGTCCTTTTCGGCAATATGTGTGCTCCCCTGATCGATCGCATATTTATCAAAAAAAATATTAAAAGGAGGAAACTCCGCTATGTCCAACCATGACAGTCTTAAAAACGTAATCGGTGTGGCCCTGGGGGTATGCCTGGTATGTTCGATCCTGGTGGCTGCTGCGACAGTGGCTTTAAAATCCAGGCAAGAGGCCAATCAACGCTTAGAAAAGTTGAAAAATATATTGCTGGCCGGGGATTTGATGAAGAAAGGAGAAAAAATAGATGTCGAAGCTGTTTTCGCTGAAAAAATCCAACCCGCTCTCATCGAATTAAAGACCGGCGAACCATTACCGGCGGAAAAAATGACCGGCAGCCTCTCCCCTGAAAAATTCGATGTGAAAATTATCTCCAAAGACCCGGATGCCAGCCGGTTAATTCCTGCCCTGGATGACAAAGCCGGGATTAAACGTGCGCCGGTGGATATGCTGGTCTACTTTGTCAAGGAAGGAGACGGGTTTTCAAAGATCATTTTGCCGGTTCACGGCAGTGGATTATGGTCCTTCATTTATGGTTTTTTGGCCCTGGACCGGGATTTGAAAACCATCAGGGGATTCACGGTTTATGAACACGGCGAGACCCCTGGCCTGGGCGGTGAAGTGGAGAATCCCTCCTGGCAGAACAGTTGGAAAGGGAAAACGGCATTTGATGATGAAGGCCGATTTCAATTGAAAATTCTCAAGGGTAAAGCCAGTCCTGGCTCTACTACTGAAATCGACGGCCTTTCCGGCGCCTCCCTCACCACCCGCGGGGTGGATAATTTCATGCAATTCTGGTTGGGTCCCGAAGGATACGGGCCATTCCTGGCTAAATTAAGAGCAAAACAGGGACGCCAGGCCCAAGGAGGCGGCCATGAGTAAATTGAGAAAAACACTCCTGGAACCCATATTTGATAACAACCCCATTGCCCTGGGCGTATTGGGGATATGCTCGGCATTGGCAGTGACCTCGAAACTGGAAACCTCTGTGGTGATGGCCCTGTCGGTTATTTTCGTGGTGGCTTTTTCCAACCTGGCGGTCAGTATCATTCGCAATTATATTGCTGCCAGCACCCGGATTTTAGTGGAGATGACCATTATTGCTTCCCTGGTTATCATCGCGGATCAATTCATCCGGGCCTTTGCTTTTAATGTCAGCAAACAGTTGTCAGTCTATGTGGGATTGATTATCACCAATTGTATCGTCATGGGCCGCGCTGAAGCGTATGCCCTCAAAAATCCTCCCCTGCAAAGTTTCGTGCATGGTATCGGCAATGGATTGGGATATACCTTTATTTTGCTCGTGCTAGGCGTGATCAGGGAATTGTTCGGTTCCGGCAAGCTGTTTGGCCAATCTATTTTGCCCCTTAACACCGAAGGGGGATGGTATGTCTCCAATGGATTATTATTAGTCCCGGCCAGTGCTTTCTTCTTGATTGGTGGGATTATCTGGGTGCTTCGCACCTTTAAACCGGGACAAAGGGAGAAAGACTAAAAATGCTAGAACACTATCTCAGTTTATTTATTAAATCGATATTTATCGAAAATATTGCCCTGGCGTTTTTCCTGGGCATGTGCACCTTCCTGGCGGTGTCCAAAAGACTTGAAACCGCAGTGGGGTTGGGTATTGCCGTGGTTGTCGTCCAGTCAATCACCGTGCCCATGAACAACCTGATCTTAAATTATGTTTTGAAAGAAGGTGCTTTGATCAAAGGGGTGGACCTGACTTTCCTGGGGTTATTGGCATATATTGGCGTGATTGCTTCTATGGTGCAGATCCTGGAAATGGTACTGGATAAATTTTTCCCCAAATTATACAATGCCCTGGGGATTTTCCTGCCCTTAATTACCGTGAACTGTGCGATCCTGGGAGGGGTACTCTTTATGGTCCAGCGGGATTATAATTTCCCCGAAAGTGTCGTATATGGGGTCGGATCAGGTACGGGTTGGGCATTGGCTATTATTCTCATGGCTGGTATCCGGGAAAAAATGAGGTACAGCAACGTACCGGCCGGGCTGCGGGGATTAGGCATCACCTTTATCACTGGCGGTCTCATGGCCCTTGCCTTTATGCTCTTTTCCGGGATTCAATTATAGACGATAAACATGCATTCATTTATTATATTTATTATTCATACACTAAAATTAAAGAGGAACTTGCAAGAATGGTGAAAGAACAAATAATAAAAAGTTTTGTAGGGTCCAGGGGCGGTTTTTCAAAAGAGCCCCTGGCCGCCGGAGGCATTTTTGCAAGTACCTCATTAAAGACAAAGAACCTGGTGAAATGGTGAAAGAATGAGTGGACTAAGTGTGATTTTGTTGGGTGTGGGAATGTTTTTTTTCATCGTTATCGCCCTGGTCCTGGTTATTGTATTCGCCCGGTCGAAATTGGTTGCCGCCGGTAATGTTAAAATCGTTATCAATGACGATGAAGAGAAGGCATTAGAAGTTCCTGTTGGAGGGAAGCTGCTTAATGTCCTGGCTGCCAATAAAATATTTATCCCTTCAGCTTGCGGCGGCGGTGGAAGCTGCGGTCAGTGTAAATGTACGGTGTTGGAGGGTGGGGGAGATGTATTGCCCACGGAAATCTCCCAACTGAACCGCAAAGAAGTCAGGGAAAAAGTCAGGCTTTCCTGCCAGGTCCCGGTAAAACAAAATTTGCGTATTGAAATCCCTCCCGGGGTCTTCAGCGCCAAACAATGGGAATGTACCGTACGTTCCAATCGCAATGTGGCTACCTTTATCAAGGAATTGGTTTTGGAACTGCCCGAAGGTGAAGTGGTGGATTTCCGGGCTGGTGGATATATACAAATCAAGGCACCAGCACATACTGTTTATTATAAAGATTTTCTCATCGAGGATGAATATAAACCTGATTGGGATAAATATAATATGTGGCGTTACGTTTCCCGGGTGGATGACGAAGTAGAACGGGCCTATTCCATGGCCAATTACCCTGGAGAAAAAGGCATTATTATGCTCAATGTCCGGATCGCGTCGCCGCCTCCCCGTTTACCCAACGTACCCCCGGGGAAAATGTCCTCTTATATCTTCGATTTGAAGCCCGGGGATAAAGTGATTATCACCGGTCCTTTCGGGGAATTTTTTGCCAAAGACACGGATGCCGAAATGGTATTTATCGGTGGGGGCGCAGGAATGGCGCCTATGAGGTCTCATATCTACGACCAGCTCAGGCGAATCAAAACCAAACGAAAAATCACCTTCTACTATGGTGCCCGCAGCCTGCGGGAAATGTTCTATGTGGATGAGTTCGATCGACTGGAAAAGGAATGCGGCAATTTCAAATGGTATGTGGCCCTATCCGAACCGCTGCCGGGAGATAACTGGAATGGCCCTACCGGGTTTATTCACCAGGTGTTGTATGACACTTACCTGGAAGAGCATCCTGCCCCGGAAGACTGCGAATTCTATATCTGCGGTCCCCCGATGATGAACAGCGCGGTGCTTAAAATGTTGGACGACCTGGGCGTAGAATCTGAGAACATTTTATATGATGATTTCGGTTTATAAAAAGCCTCCTCTGCCGAAGGCTATAAAAAGTTTTTGTAGGGTCCAGGGACGGTTTTTTCAAAAAGAGTCC
>Ga0316628_100004938_pt1 | contig 10586 bp, 11 predicted proteins | sample OWC_Aug_M2_C1_D5_FD_207648 | JGI IMG/M metagenome (GOLD analysis project Ga0316628, IMG submission 207648) | Wetland soil microbial communities from Old Woman Creek delta, Ohio, United States - OWC_Aug_M2_C1_D5_C | ecosystem: Environmental > Terrestrial > Soil > Wetlands | place: USA: Ohio... | reverse complement strand
CCCGCTTAGCACCTTGATGCTTGCGGGTATCCGCGAAATCCTCGTCATTTCCACCCCGCAGGACACACCGCGATTCGAGCAGTTGCTGGGCGATGGCCGCCAATGGGGTCTTCATTTCGCCTATGCGGTCCAGCCGAACCCGGGCGGCCTCGCGGAAGCCTTGCTTATCGCGCGCCGGTTCCTGGACGGCGCACCTTCCGCGCTCGTCCTTGGCGACAATCTCTTCTATGGCGACAAGCTTGGTGGACTGCTGCAAACCGCGGCTCGCCGCGAGGTCGGCGCAACCGTCCTCGCGTACCACGTTCGAGATCCCTGGCGCTATGGCGTGGTGACGTTCGATGATAGCTTCGTGGTCAAGTCCATCGAAGAGAAGCCGAAGGAGCCGCGTTCGAACTACGCTGTCACCGGCCTGTATTTCTACGATTCAGAAGCTCCGGAGCTTGCCTCCCGGTTGACTCGCTCTGCCCGTGGCGAGCTCGAGATAACGGATCTCAACCGCTGCTACCTGGAAAAGCGCCAATTGACGGTTGAAGTGCTGGGACGCGGCTACGCGTGGCTGGATACCGGAACTCACGCCTCGATGCTGGAGGCGAGTCAGTTTATCGAGACGGTGGAACGCCGGCAGGGCCTCAAAATCGCCTGTCCCGAGGAAATCGCGTTCCGGCTAGGCTTCATCGATGCTGGCCAACTGAGGATCCTCGCACGCGAACTGTGCAACTCAGAGTACGGAGGGTACCTCGAGGCGATCCTCGACGACCCCCCACGCTCGTAGGGCCCGAGCGCGCTCGGCACTGCCGCCGTCCGGTTGGGCGCGTTCCTTCACTTCTTGGGCTTCGGTCTGTTCGGGATGCTGGCCAGCGATGCCTTGAGCGCCGAGGACAGCGCGATTCCCTTGTCCATACCCTTGAACATCATCCCCGCCAGGCCTCCCGACCCCGACTGCCCCACTCCCTTGTCCATCCAGACCAGCCTGCGTTCCTGCGTGTCGAACAGGAAAGAAGTCACCGCCGCGTTCGCCACGTTGCCGAACGTGATTCTCGATTCCAGGTCGCCGAGAACGACGACGAGCACCCAGCGCGCTCCCTCCGGACCCAGGCGGTCAATCAGCTCCGGCGTGGCATCCTTGAGATCATCTTCCCGAAGGTCCGCGGGAGTGTCTCCACCCGGCCCCTTCTGGACTTCGTAGCGTTTCTTCTTCAGATTCTTGAACGCCTCGTCACACAGCTTCTCCGAATTCAGCTTCGTCTTCTTGTCGATCCTCGCGTCGATGAGCGGCAGGATGGTCACCTGCTCGAGCGCACTGTAGTCGAAACCAGGGGCAATGAAGATGGGCGCCTTGCCCTTTGACTGTGCTGCAGCGACGTAGCCGGCCGGCACGAGCAGCACCACGAACAACGCCACGAACCGCCTGCACATTGCGTCCATCTCACTTCTCCCTTGACGGCAGAGAGCCGTACAGACCGTGGAGTGAACTCATGAACCGCTTGTCCGTTGGTTGTGGAAGCTTGCGGACCAGAAGCTCGTTCTTCCACAGGACCTCCGCGGTACTGGCCGAGATCAGGGATGCCTGAAAGACTGTGTTGGACATGGAGGACGTGATGTTGCCGGTCCACGGGTTCCAGGAGCGGCCTGGTCCAATCCTGATCCGCATCGCTTGTGCGAGCACCGCATAGCCGTCATTCGCCTGAGCCACCAGGCCGAGAGTGTGACGCAGGTCGTCGTCGAGCACACCCCTGGCGAGTTTGCGGGATGCGATCCCGAGTTGGCCGCATGCAGACAGGGCGTCTGCGTCCTGCAGACTGTCATCATCGACTACCGAATACCCTCTCGATTCCGCTGCGGACCTGGCGGCCGAGCGAAGCAAGGGAGCCAGGTCTGCCGCGCCTCCCTTGAGCGGCGACAATTCGGATCCGTCCCGGACATCCTCGATCAGGATCAGCGGGTTGAGGAGGATGATTTGGACACCGGTCCTCGGCCGATCGAGACCAGCAATCGTGAGCCGCTCGACCGAGTTGGCCGCAACATAGCCATGGCGCAGCTCACCATCTGCGCCGACCGGAAGCGCGACCTGGAGCCAGTCGCCCTCACGCTTGGTAACCACCAAAACGCTTCCCGCCTTGACGTGTGCGATGACTTCTGACTCGATGTCAGGATTTCGCCTGACAGGAGTATCTGTCGCCAGCGCCCGGACCGTTTCAGGCGTGGCCGCCTGACCATTCTGGGGTTGCTCGACGGCCTCCTGCGAAGCCGTCTCGCGCGCGCCGCCGGTTGCCAGCATCAGAAAGAGACAGCAGCATGTTGTGAGCGCAGCCCTCGTCATCGCAGGCCCTTCTCCTGTTACCGATAACGTCCACCTGTTCGGGAGCACCCCGCAGCCACGGCGTCGGACGCCCCGGGTTCGACCTCAGAAGACGTAGGTGATCGTGCCGACCACCTTGATCCCGCTGTGGGTCAGCGTGTCTTTCAGCGTCTCCCAGTCACCAGATCCGCCCTTCGCGCTCAGGTAGATGTCATAGTTGTAGACAGGGCCGATCGATGCGGATAGTCCGGAATACGCCCACACGGATACGCCCGCACCCACGTCCGCGCCGAGTCCGAAGAAGTTGGCGTCGCCTACTGCGCCGTTGACAAAGGCGGCCTCCTTCGCCCTGAACCATGGAAGGCTGCCGCCGATGAGGAAATACGGCTGGATCCGGTGACCGCTCAGCCAGTACCGTCGTGCGTCGAAGCTGAGACGATTGAAGACAGCTTTGCCTTCATACTGCCCGTAGACGAAGGTGCCGCCACCGGCTTCCTCCGGCACCAGGAACGTCGTGTCGTGCGAGGATCTGAGATACGCGATCTCCCATGCCCAGTTCGTCGAGCGCGAGCCGAACGACACGCCAGCGCCGACGTTGTCGTGTGGTTTCCAGGGGGCGATCAGGAGGTCACTGCCGTTCGTCAGCACCGGGTCCCCGCGCAGACCACCGGGGAAACGGTTGTAGGGGACGACAAGGCTCAGATACAGGCCCTCCCTGCCGATGTAGCGCAGGTCCGGCGACTGCGCCGGGACGTTTCGCGGCTGAAGCGGGACCTCGCGGGGCGGGCCAAGGTCGCGGGGTGTTGCGACCTGTGGTGCCTGTGCAACGAACTTGACCGGTTCCACTTGGTTCGCTGCAACGAAGCCGTACTGACGCAAGCCATTCGCGTCAGCCGGGAGTAGTACCCCGTACCAGTCGCCCTCGTGGAACTTGACCTCCAAGAGCGTTCCGGCTTTCACGGTAGCGATCGGCTGTGCAGCGGGATCGGCCTGCAGCCTGACAGATGCCTCGGGCGCGACGACGCGCACCGTCGCCGTCTTGGCCTGCTGACCGCTTCCAGGCGAGGTCTGCGGGGACACCGAGGACGTGGAGGTAACCTCGGTCGCCGAAACGCCCGCAGCGAGGGTGGGCAGCCCGATCATCACGGTCGCGACCAGAACACGTACAAGTCTTGTCTCTTTGATCATGGTCGCCTCTCGTCACGACAACAGTCCGGGTTCCGTTCCTGTCAACACCCTCTTACCGGTGGTGTGCCGGTCACGAGTGAAACCAGCCGGTCTGCGTCGGAGGGTCTGATGAACGAACAACGGTTTGCGCGTTACTACCAGGGTGGCTGCCGCTTGGTGTGGGACCTCGTTCAGTGGGGGCTTCCCCGCGCTCAGCAGGATCGCTTGTAGGTCGTCGGGAACGCTGTGGACGGTCCGGTCTGCATCGGCCGGCGAGAGGATCGCGTGCGCGGGCGAGGGCTGGGTGATAGCGACTGCAAGCGCCGACGTCGTCGCGAGAGCGACAACCGGCAACGTCAGGAGGCCTCCCGTTCGTTCCCATGGCAGCCTCCTCGCACGAATCGCCTCGCGGTGCGCCCACAACCTGGAGGTCGGCGCACGATTTCAAAAAAAAGACGGCCAAGGCTAGCGCTGAGCTCGACGGCTGTCAACGACCGCGAAGCTCGGTTTCAGCAGCGAAACAGGCGAGCCGGTCACGCCCAGTCGCGGCCGTCGCCGCTGTTCGGCGAGAGTCAATCTCGCTACGGCAAGCCGGGCGTCGGTGCGGCTGCGAGTGGCCTCCTCGACTGCGGTCCTCGAAGGGTCGAAAGGCGAACGGTACGTGGGAGCGGGCCTTTGGCCGGATTCCTCGCCCGGCCGTCGTATAATCCGGCCCGACACTCAACCGAGGCGATCATGCTCAATCGGCGCACTCCGCTCGCGCTCGTCGTCTTCATCCTCTCCCTGCTTCCCGCCGCTGCCGTCCAGCAGCAGCCGGCCGCGCCCGACACCGGGTTCCTCAAGCCGGTCAAGGAGAAGTTCGCGCCCGACACGCGTCTGACGGTGTTCGACATCACCGCCGCCATCGAGGGCGACGCGTTCGTGCTGAAGGGCGAGGTGGAGAACCCGGCGGCGAAGGACGCGGCGCTGAAGGCGGCGCGTGACGCCGGCCACGCGAACGTCGTCGATCGCATCGTCGTGCTGCCCGACCAGAGCCTGGCGCCGCGGCTCCAGGGCATCGTCACCGTGAGCGTGGGCCACATGCGCGGGCAGCCGCGCCACGCCGCGGAACTCGTGAACGAGGTGCTAATGGGCGCGCCCGTGATCGTGCTCAAGCGGCAGGGCGGCTGGTACTACGTGAAGGCCGGCACCGAGAAGTACCTCGGCTGGATGGAGCCGGATCACATCGCGTTCATGACACCCGAAGAGATGACCGCGTGGAACGCGGTACCAAAGGTGATCGCGACGAACATCTTCGGCCTGGTGCGGGAGACGCCGGCGCAGAACGCGCAGCCCGTGAGCGACCTGACCGTCGGCGACGTGCTCAAGTCAACGGGCGTGCGCGCGGGCTGGGTCGAGGTGGAACTGCCCGACGGCCGCAAGGGCGCCATCGAGGAGGCCGCGGTGCAGGACCTCGCGAAGTGGAAGGGGTCGCGGCGCGCGACGCCCGAGAACATCGAGGCCACCGCGAAGATGTTCTTCGGCGTGTCCTACCTGTGGGGCGGGACCTCGGCGCACGGGTTCGACTGCTCCGGCTTCCTCAAGACGGTCTTCTACCTGAACGGCATCGACCTGCCGCGCGACACGGACCAGCAGGGCGAAGTCGGGCAGGACGTGTCCATCGACCGCGACCTGGCGGATCTGAAGAAAGGTGACGTCGTCTTCTTCGGGCCGCGGCCGACGGGCGACCGCACGCAGCGCATCTCGCACGTCGGCATATACCTCGGCAACGGCGAATTCATCCACTGCGCGGGCCGCGTGAAGCGCAACAGCTTCGATCCCAAGTCGCCGCTCTACAGCGAGAACCTGCTGAAGCGGCTCGTGCGGGCGCGGCGCTTTCCGGTCACGACGAGCTGACCGGCCCTCGAGCAGCGGGGCCCATTGCTCTACGCCGCGATGTTGGCACTCCGACACCCGGCTCGCTCTTGTCCCGGCCGGAATCGCTTCGGGAGTTCGCGATCGGAGGCCGCGATTCCGATTTGAGCGGATCGAGCGTGTCCTCACGCCGCGCGTTTCTTGCGACCACCGTACAGCGCCTCAGCGACGGCCTTTGGGTTCCTGGATGCAACGCGCAAGAGAGCCAGGGCCGGTCCGTCCGGTGTCCTCCTTCCTTGCTCCCAGTTGCGCAGCGTGGCGACGCTGACCCCGATCATGAGTGCGAATTCGCTCTGCGACACATGCAGCTTCGCGCGCACCTCTTTGACGTCGGCGGGATCGAAGACCGTCGTGCGCGACGGCTTCAGCGTTCCACGGCGAATGCGCCCAGCCTGCCGAACGCTCGTGAGCAACTGTCTGAACGCTGAGTCCTTCACCTGAATTCCTCCCGAACCAGGCGACCGAGCATGCGTGCCTGCGATTACGGCAGCGAACACCGGCGTCTCCACGAACCGCATGCAGACGTATTATACGCCAATGGCGTATACCACCTAGTCACCTGTCGCAACCTGACGGAGCCGTCAACCGATGCGGTGCCAATGCCGGTCCGGCGCGGTCGCTAGGCGTCCAGACGACTCTGAAATCCATCCGGAGCCCGCACGCGGCCGCCGCCAGCATCGCTCGTTGTTGACGTCGTCACCACGCGGCAGGACTTCGCCGGGAAGCCCTCCATTGCCGCCTCTTCAGGCGAGGGAAACACCTTCGACAAGCCCCGCATCCTACGGTCTTCGAAAGAGTGTGGCGGTCGAGCGCGAAACGCGAATCCTGCCTGGACGTTCACAGGTAGAATGTGAGCATGTTGTCCGACCTCGAAGCCGTTCTTCGTGCCGATGCGCGCATTGCCTACGCGCTCGTGTTCGGATCGACGGCGAGAGGCACGGCACACCCGCGGAGCGACGTGGACGTCGCCGTGGGCCTGGACCCCGCTGCATCGATGGGCCTGGCGGACCTGGGCGCGCTCGTTTCCACGCTCGAAGAGGCAGCGGGGCAGCCGGTCGATCTCGTGCTCCTGGACGAGGCCCCGCCCGGCCTCGCCTACCGCATCTTCCGAGACGGCTCGGTCGTCACGGCCCGCGACCGGGCTGCCCTCACGGCGCGCCGCGCGCGCGCTATCCTCGATTACCTCGACTTCCGTCCCATCGAGGATCTGTGCACGAAGGGCGTACTAGCCGCCACTCATGGTCGATAGGGCGATCCTCGCAGCGAAGATCGCGGCAGTCCGCGACGCCGTCGAGCGCATCCGCACGGTTCTGCCTGCCGACGTCGACGCTTTCGTTTCGGACCGGACGACCCGAGAGGTCGTCGTTCTCAATCTCTTCGTGGCGCTTCAGGAGTGCGTCTCGCTGGCCGCCCACTGGCTCGCCGACGAGGGCGCGATGGTGCCAGCCAGTTACGGCGAGATGTTCCGCCGGCTCGGCGAGCAAGGCGTGATCGCGAACGATCTCGCGTTGCGCCTGGCCGCGGCGAGCGGTCTGCGCAACCTCGTCGCGCACCAGTACGGCGTGCTCGACTGGCGGCGCATTCACGCCGCCGCGTCGGAGCGTCTGACGGACCTCCTCGATTTCTGCGACCAGTTGGCCGCACGCGTCCGATGAGCGTCACGTACTAGCCAGCCGCACCCACAAGTTTCCACGCTGTGCCCCCGGTCGCGCTTCGGCTGGGCGAGCATCGACGAGCGCAGCCCCGCCTGAAACGCGCCGCCCAAGGCGGTTTCGCGCGGTTTCGATTTGGAGCTATAATGGATTCGTAATGGAACCGCGATGCCAGTAACTCTCTCGATCAAGTCCGTTCCCGACGGTCTCGCCGACCTCCTTCGTAAACGCGCGAAGCGGAATCACCGGTCCATCCAGGGCGAACTGTTGTCGATCCTGGAAGAGACGCTGAGTGAGCGACCCTTCCAGGCGCGGTCGTTGCTGGCCCGTGTGAGAGCGCTTGGCGTCCAGACCCCAGACGAGGCGGTGGCGCTCGTGCGCGCTGCCCGCGATCGCCGATGAGACGAGTCGTTGTCGACGCGTCGGCGTACGTCGCAGTCGCATTCAACGAGCCGAAGGGGAAGGGAGTCACGGCCAGGCTCGAAGGGGCCGCCGTCTACGCCCCGACTTTGCTCAAGTTCGAACTCGCCAACGCTGCCTGGAAGAAGGCTCGGCGCGATCCCGCGGGCGCGAAGGCGATCATGCGGGCGCTCGCGCTTGCGAACGATCCGCGCTGGGGCATCATCTGGAAGGATGTCGATCTGGCCGACCTTGTCCTCATCTCTCTCGCCACGGGGCTCACGGCGTACGACGCCGCGTACGTCGCACTCGCCGGTTTACTCGGCGCCGAACTCGTGACGCTGGATGAGGGCATCGTCGCCGCCTGCGCGGCGCAGGCACTCTGAAATCAATCAGGAGCCCGCACGCGGCCCGCGTTCACAGGTCGAAATGTGAGCATGCTGGCCGACCTCGAAGCCGTTCTTCGTGCGGATGCGCGCCTCGCCTAGGCGCTCGTGTTCGGATCGACGCCGAGAGGGACGGCACACCCGCAGAGCGACGTGGACATCGCCGTGGGCCTGGACCCCGATGAACCGATCGGCGTCCGTGCGGTATGATTTCGGGTCCGCATCCCCGGGTCCTGCATGAGCATCTCTGCCACAACCCGCACTCCGGCGGCACCGACGCGGTCACGCGCAGTCACGGTGCTTGCCTGGACCGCGTTCCTGCTGGGGGCGTTCGCCTACCGGCTCGGGTTCGGGCTGCTCTCCGAATTCTGGTTCGAGGACGAGACGCAGGTTTTCCTGATCGGCTTGCGGCACCACGCCACCGGCGCGTGGCCGTATTTCGGGGCGGACATCGTGTGGACGCACAGCCAGATCCCGGGCGCACTGCTCGGGCTGCTGGTCGGCGTGCCGATGGACATCGTCCCGGTGCCCGAAGCGCCGTTCGTGCTGCTGAACGTGCTGTCGTTGGGGGCGCTGGCGCTGCTTGCCTGGTACATCTGCCGCCGGTTGCCCGAACTCCCGCGCTGGCTCGTCTGGGGCTGGCTGCTGTTCATCCCGTGGACGCTCCAGTACTCGACGCACGTCATCAACCCGTCCTACGTGCTGTGCGCGGCGATCGTGTTCTTCGTCGGGTTCTTCGAGGCGCTCCCGCGTTTCAGCCTGCGCAGGGTTCCCCGCTTCGCCGCCAACTTCATGATGGGCGCCGCGGTGCTGTGGATCATGCAGATCCACATGTCGTGGCCGCTGCTGGTGCCGTTCGTGCTGCTGGCGCTCTGGACGCAATTCACCGAAGGTGGAGCGGCAGGTTTACTCCGCCGAAGGTCGCCCGACATCGGCGGCGAGCGGAGGCGGGCGGGACGCGGTCTCCAACAGCTCGGGCTCGCTGTTCTCGGCCTGCTTGCCGGCTCGGCGCTCACGGGCAGCCTGCTGCTGCCGACGTTCTGGAACTACGGGATCCTCGGCGGGAGCGGCGATACGCACCGCAACTTCACCATTCACATGCAGGGCGGAACCGCGCTCGTCACCACGCTGGCGCGGGTGTTCTCGTTCGCGAGTCTCGAGATTTCGCGGTTCCTCGGGCTCGACACCGCGCGGCGGCTCCAGTTCCTGCTGGCCCACCCGTGGCTGATCCCGTTCACCGCGGTCGTGTTCGTCGCCGGCATCGTGCAGCCGGTCTGGATGGCGGCCTCGTGGTTCCGCACGCGGTCCGCTCGCGCGGAGTGGTCCGCGCTGAAATGGCTGGTCGTCGGCACCGTCCTGGTCGTCTACTTCGCCTACTGGTTCGTCATCGAACCGCCGCAGGCGCACTCGTTCTACCTGCTGGCGCCGCTCGCCTTCGTGTACGCGTTCTACTGCTGGAGCTTCGTCGATTCGCGCCGCTGGCGCACGGTCGCTGCCGTCGTTCTTGCCTGCAGCCTCGTCTATCACGCCGGCGTGGTGATCGGCCGCGCGCCGGAGCGCTCGCTCTACAGGAACCGCGAGGTGGCGGCCGCAGCGGTTCTCCACAAGATGCCGGATGTGCTCGGGCACAGGCGGGGCGACGCGAAAGAGGGCGCTCCCCCGCCGGACGTGTTCGTCCAGGCACCGGCGCTGACCGAGGTCCGCCTCGCCAGCGCCACGTGGTCCAGGGGCACCGCCGGGATGCTGCTGTGGACGATGAGGCTGGAGAACGAGAGTGCGACGAACGCGTACCGCGACGTCTATTACCACGCGACGTATCGCGACACGACAGGCCGGCTGGTCGGCGATTACTACAACGTGATAGGCGAGGTTCTGCAGCCGGGCGAGAGCGTGACGCTGCAGGGGGTGAACCACGGGTTCATCCCACCGTTCGCGAGCGCGGAGATCAAGCTCTTGCGGGTGGAGAGACTGGTTCAGCTGGGTAGATTCTTGAAGTAGTCAGCAGGCGTAGGCCTGTCTGATCCAGATCGAGAAGGTCGCTGCAAGTCGCCCGGATCGGGTGTATCCCCTCTCGGGCACCCCAACGCGGCTGCCGCGTTGGGGACCCCGCCCCGAGCCGGGCTTCGCAGGCGGGGAATGGTCGTCGCGTTGCGGCGTCTTCCGACCTTCGCTGGACGGCTGGCGCGACGGCTCCCAGGCACCCCAGCGCGGTTGCCGCGCCGGGGACCCCGCCCCGCAACGCGGAACCTGCAGTGTGCCGCGTTGGGGTCCCCGCCGGCGCGCTACACCGGGAAGACTGCCGCAAGCGCTCCTCGCATTCCAGCTTCGATCGCCGCCCGCTCCGCACGTCTCGTCCGGGGACACACCCGGTCCGGGCTCTACGATCCCGATTCGCGATCTTCTGTCTGACCTAACCTAAGAGCCGTGAGGCGGTTGCAGCGGGCTTCCGCCGGAGACGGCGGCGGGCTGCGACGCGGCGGCGGTGCCGGTGTCGGCGCGCGCGCTGATCGCGCGCAGGTGGAAGTTGGGCATCTGGCAGTCGTAGGCGCGCAGGAAATTGAGCAGGCGCTTGTAGTCCGTCGCCGGCATGTGGAACAGCTCGAGCAGCAGCCGGTAGCTGCCGTGGGTGTGCTCGAGCCCCAGGCGAATGAGCCCGCGCAGGTCGTCGCGCGTCAGGTCGCGCGCCATGAAGGGCTCGTACACCGTCGTCCAGAACGAGTCGCCGTGCTTGGTGAGACGGTCGAACAGCACCTCGTCGTAGCACGCGCG
>Ga0316628_100004937_pt1 | contig 10587 bp, 7 predicted proteins | sample OWC_Aug_M2_C1_D5_FD_207648 | JGI IMG/M metagenome (GOLD analysis project Ga0316628, IMG submission 207648) | Wetland soil microbial communities from Old Woman Creek delta, Ohio, United States - OWC_Aug_M2_C1_D5_C | ecosystem: Environmental > Terrestrial > Soil > Wetlands | place: USA: Ohio... | reverse complement strand
GCAGTAGCTCCGGATCGTCGGAAAGCGAGGGCGACATTGTCTTCAATGCCACAGGGCGCCCCAGACGCTGATCCTCGGCCAGATACACTACGCCCATAGCCCCCTTGCCAAGTTGGGACTTGATCATGTATTTGCCCAGTTTGGTCGGATGCTTTGGCGGCACAAAATTCCCCTCTAGCGACCAAGGACGACCCGTCGCCACCCTCCGTCGTCGGATGCTAACACTCCACCCGCCTCAGTTCAACCGGGTGTCACCATCCGGTAACTGACCGTTTAAGTATCCGCGTAAAATGAGCCGCTGCGACGACACCCTCCGCCGGAGCCTGCGGCGAGGAGGGCGGTGAGGAATCCGGCCGCGGCTAATGCCGGCTCCTGGCACGCTCGGCCACGAGGCACAGTCCTAATCACGAAGCCCTGCCGCCCTGCCAAGCCGCGCGAAAGAACTTAAGCCAATTCCCGTGCATCACGGCTTCGACATCGGTCTGGGCATAACCCCGCCTGCGCAGGATCGCGGGGACCTTTTGTAAATCGGCGATGGTATCCAGATCGTGCGGAGACTGCTCTCGACCGAAGCCACCGTCCAGGTCGCTGCCAATCGCCGCGTGGCGGGCGTTGCCGGCCAATTGGCACACGTGGTCGATGTGGTCTGCGGCGGCTTCCAGGCTGACAAGCGAATTGGCAGTTTGGCCTGGAACATATCCCGGATAAAGCATCCAGGAGTCGAGCGCAATCCCGATGACCGAAGCGCGTTCGATGAGACAGCGGATCTGCTCATCCGAGAATTGTCGCTCACCGGGGACCAAGGAACGGCAGTTGTTGTGACTGGCAAGAACCGCGCCTTGGAATTTATCCACGGCTTGCCAGAAGCTTTCATCCGCCAAGTGCGTGACGTCGAGGATCATCCCCACCTCGTCCATCGCCTTCAGCGATTCGGCGCCGTCGCTCGTGAGCCCGCCTGAAACGCCTGTCCCATGCGCGTACGCGCTCACCCCGTAATGCGCCAGGCCCACGACTCGCAGGCCGTCGTTCCACCAATCGATGACCTGGCTCGGTGAGAGGATTGGATCGGCGCCTTCCATGCTCAGGATGAACCCGAGCGGCGCAGAGCCTCCGCCTGGCTGGTGCCAATCCCGGACGTGGGCTTCCACATCTTCCCAGTTCCTGAGCATGCGCAGCCATCCCTGATTCTCCATAATTCGGTAGTAGGCAAGCTGGCCGCGCGCCGCAGCACACGCGATTTCCCGGGTTCGATAGTCGAGTTTGTCTTCGCCCAGGCCGCTCGAGCGCGACAGCAGGGTCGCCAGGCAGATGGCCACTTCACCCTTTCTCATCTCAGGGAAGGAAACGGTATTTCCGCCGCGATGCTCCTCCTTTGACTGCGCTTCCAGCCGCCGGATTTCGGCAACCGGCAGAGTGAGGTCGCGGTTCCAATTGAGGGCGTTCCACGCCAGGTCGAGATGTGAGTCAATGACGATCAAAGGACCATTCCCATGCAGAACTCAATCGTTCTGGGTTGTCTCCGAATAGCGCTTGGCCAATGCGCGGATTTCGTAGCTGAATTCCAGGAAGCGTTTCTCCCAGCGCCAGGCCTGTTTCTTGGTGTAAGGGTAGAAACCCCTGGCGTTCGAAACTCCTCGCGCGCCGGATTCAACGAGGTTGCTGATCAGTGCGGGGACCTTAGTGTCGTTGCACAATTCCGGAAACAAGTCGCGCATGACGGCCGCGTAAGCTGGAATCCCCGTCAGGTCCATGTATCGGAACGGCCCGGCGAAGGTGATCCAGTACCCCAGGTCGTTGCGCAAAGAGCGGTCAACATCTTCCACCGTCGCGTAGCCCGCCTCCACAAGGTGGAACGCTTCCCGCATCAGCGCGTACATACATCGGTTGGTGATGAAGCCGCGAATATCCCGGCGCAGCACCGACGGCTCTTTACCCCAATGGATCGCCAAAGTGCGAACGCGTTCGGCGACCTCGGGATCGGTTTGTTCCCCGCAGATGATTTCCATGAAACGAAGCACGTGCGCGGGCTCGCCCCAGTGGATTCCCAGGATGCGCTCGGGATGAATCGCGCCTTGCTGCAGGTGACTCAGCGGGATGGCCGAAGTGTTGCTCCCGATGATTGTTCGCGGTGAAGCAACTTCCTCGACGTTGCGAATCACCTCCCGCTTTGCCTCAATGTTCTCGAAGACGGACTCGATCACGATCCCGCAATTGCCGAAGACCGAGTAGCTGTCGGAAATGGTGAAGCGCCCAATCACGTTCGACGGGTCGGCCTTGAGAATACCCTCCTTCTTTGCGCCTTTCAGGAGTCTTAGCAAGCGACTCCTGGCGGTTCGTCGCTTTGCTGCATCTTGGTCCACGGCAGCCACCGCGTGCCCGGCTATCAAGAGGCAAGCAGCGATGCTCGTCCCCATCAGCCCCATGCCGACTACGCCGGCGGGGACATCAACAGGCTTCAGAGTTGCTTTTCCGCGATTCGAAGACCGGGGCTTCGGACTGCGGCGGGAATCAATTGGCTTCATCGCCGTAAGCCTTTCGAGTGAGAAAACCTAGCGTTCGGGGCTGAATGATTCGAACGGCGGCAGCGCGTCGCCTTCGCGGAACTCATCCTCGAATCTGTTCAGTCGCCGGTTCAGTTTCCACCAATATTGGAACTCGGCATCCCATTTTCCCAGGGCCGTATTCAACCGGTACGCAGTGTACGCCTCCATCCACGCCGCTCGATAGGGCTGCTGCAATTCCGTGATGGCGTCCATCAAGTCACCGATGCGGCTATGATTCTGGGCATTGATCTCCGCAAAGAGTAGAAAGCCCACGTCGTGCCCTTTGGGGTGCGGGCCCAACTGCCGCCAGAAGTCCACCATCTCGAGCGCATACAGATTCTTCATTCCCAGATAGTCGATCATCCGCGCGCCCAGCACGAAACAGGAGAGCGTCGCCGCATCTCCTCCCGACGAAATGGCGCGAGTCAATTGTTCCTGGGCGTCCTCGGCCAGATGGCGCGCTTGCCTCAAGTCCTCGCGGTGCGCGGCCGATTTCTTCAGATTGGCCGGGGCAAGAGGATCGTCCCAGAACCTGTGCATGGTCTCCAAACCCACAGCCTTGCGAAGAGATTCCTCGGCACGGGCGAGCTTCTGGAGAGCCGGCCCCACCTCCGCGGCGACGGCGGCGGAGTAAGTCACGCGAGCGTAGTCAGAGAAGAACTGGGTGTGATCCGCCGGAGCGGCTTGCCAGGAGGCAACCGCGCCATAAGCCATGCTGGGAAAAGTCATGCGCGTCAGGGACTGCGCATCATCAGTCCAGACGGTATTCATCATCCCGAGGACTCCGTATTGCCGGCCAGTGGCGAGGAAATTGTCGACGTTGTCGAATTCCACCTGGAAGGCAGGAACGATCTGGTTCCAGTTCGTGGTGCCGGTGGCAATGAACACGGGCTGGCGAGTCCCTGCGAACGGAGCCAGGAATTGCTTGTAGTCCTCCGTCGGCCCGTAGTCCCAGGCCAAGATGATCGTGTCACGCGGAAGCTGCGGGATCATTTCCGGATACTTCGTGAAGATGTCTCCCCAAACCATGACGCGTTTGTTGTGACTCTTGGCAATCTCCGCCACAGTTTTGAAGTGCTGAAGATACAAGCTGGCCGGAGAACGGCCCTCCGCTTCCGCTTTGGCGAATCTTTCGAGTTCCCACGTTTCATCCATTCCCACGTGAAAGTAGGGGCTCGGGAACAAGTCCGCCATCTGCGCCGACCAGTTGGCGAGCAGATCTTTGACCTGGGGTTTTAGGGGATTGAACTCGCTCCCGTGGGGAACGGCCGCGAGGTCGGCATAGCGCTCCACTCGGAAGAGGTCGTGGAGATGGCCGTACAATTCCAAACAAGGGATCACATCGAGGTGCCGCTCGCGCCCGTAGGCGACGATGCGACGAACCTGGTCCTTGGTGTAGCGGCCCTCGGGATTGAGCAGCGTGTATCCTTCAAGCTCAATACTGGCCTCGGAATAGAAGTAATACTGGTTGATCTTCCACCGGGCCAGGAAATCGATTTGGCGCTTCAATTCCCTCTCGGTGTGCAGGGCGCCGTGGCTCAGGTCCATCATCACTCCGCGGTAGGCAAGCGACGGCCAATCGTGGATTTCAACTTCCGGCAACGCCGCGTCGACGGCCGAACCCTCCACCAGCTGGCAGACGGTTTGGACCCCGTAGAACAAACCGGCCGATGATATCCCGCGAATTTCCACTCCTTCGGGCTTCACTTTCAGCCAGTAGGCCTCGCGCGATTCCGGGCCGGGGGTTTCGCCAGGTAACGGCAGGGCATCGATGCCGCCTGTGCGCTTTAGAGAAATCTGGCCGGCGGCTGCAGCGCTCTCCGAGATTCTCATCGGAGTTCGGGCACGCTGCGCGAGGCAACTCGCGAGCTGTTCGGCGGCGAACCGGTCTTCAGCAGCGGCTTTGGGAGGAAGATAAACGCTTGTGCCACGGAGGAGAAACCGCCCCGGCCCGTATTTAACTTCCTGCGGGCGCGGAAGCAACGGATTGTGATCCGCCGCTCCCAACGCTGGCGGGAGGAAAACTCCAAGCAAGAACACCAACAATTGCATGCAACGCATCAGCGCCCTCCCTCTCAATTTCCCGCCGGCGTTGCTCGCCGGCAATCAAAGCGACCGAGCCAACACTTCATGCAGCTCCTCGCGAGTCAGCACGATAGGGTTGGCTTTCATGCTACTCGCCTGGACAGCCTTTTCAACGACCGCCGGGATGTGTTCTGTGCCGACGCCGTACGAGCCGAGCGCGGGAATGCCAAATTCTTTGCAGATCTCGGTCGTCCAATTAACACCATCTTGAGCCGAGGCGTTTGGGTCGCCCATCAGGATGCTGGCGACCGTCTGATACTTGCGAAGCGATTCGCTCTCGGGAGCGCGGCTGCGCAATGCGCGGATGTTCATTTCCATTCCGAACGGCAATAGCGCCGCACAGATGGCCCCGTGCGGAGCCGGGAACATCCCGCCCACCGGCCCTGCAAACCCGTGCACCACGCCCAGTCCGGCGTTGGCCAGCGACAAGCCGCTCAGGAGGCTGGAAATTGACATGTCGGTCCTTGCCTCCGCATCGTGCCCACTATGGAAGGCGCGGCGGAGGGAACGAGCGACGCGCCGCAGGCCCTCCACGCAGAAGCCATCGGTCATGGGATTGGCGTACAGACTGACGTAGGGCTCAACCAGTTGGGTGAGCGCGTCGAGGCCGGTTCGTGCTGTGACAGCGCGGGGCAAGTCGAATGTCAACTCGGGGTCCACCACCGCCAGCCGCGCGAGCATCAGCGGGCTTCGCAGGCTGACTTTGACGCGATGCTCAGGTGAGGCAAGCACGGCGTTGCGCGTGACCTCCGTTCCCGTCCCCGCCGTTGTTGGGATTGCGATGAAAGGGGCGCCAGGATTCGCAAGCGGTTTCCCTGCGCCGATCACCTCCAGATATTCCAATAATTCGCCGGGATTGGTCAGGAGGGCGGCGATGGCTTTCGCGGCATCGAGCGCGCTTCCACCCCCGAAGCCGATGACGAAATCGCAGCGCTCCACCCTGGCGAGCTCCACTCCTGCTCGAACAATGTCAAGCGTAGGTTCACCGTCGACAAGGAAATGGCAGTTAGATACGCCTGCCTCAGCGAGTTGGGCAGTCAGCGATTCTGATCGCTCTGCGGACTTCCCGGTCACTATCAGGACGCGATGGCCGAAGTCTTTTGCCGCCGGAGCGACCTCTCGCACCGTCCCGGCGCCCAAGACAATTCGCGTGGGCGCGGCGAATTCAAAACGCATCGGGTCTCACCAGCCTTCGTCGGAGGGAAAAATGTTGGAATATTTCACGCCGGTCCGCGGTTCCACCAACATAGACGTCACCTTGTCGCGCCAGGCCGCGTAGTGCGCGGTCTCCTTGTGCTGAGCGGGCGCTTCTGCTGTTCGGTAAACCTCGACCAGGACAAAGCGCGGGGGATCGTCAGCCTGTTGAATCACGTCAAACCGCGCCACGCCCGGCTCGCGAACACTGTTGCGCGCGTTCTCGATCGTCGCGGTCTTGAAGGCGTCGATGAATTCCGGTTTGACGTGCACATGAACGTGAACAATGATCATGACTCTCCTCCGCCAAGGTGCAATGAGGTCTTTCATCCTCGCCAAATGGGCGCGGCCTTGCCTGTGAGCTTTGCGGTCAAGCTCTCTTTTAGCCCGAATGGACTGCGCAATCAATAGAATTGGGGGCCTAGACGGCACGAATGAGCGGGACGAACGCTTTGGCCCGCGTTTACTCGGCGGCGAGGAACGCGAGCTTGAACCCCATACTTGGCGTTTCGATGGGGGCGGGATTCTCGCCGCAAGAATTCGAGAGGCTAACCTCTGGGAGATTTACTGGCGAGACCCTTGACCATCATATCGAAGCGTGCCGAGGCCAGCGCGATGTTCTCCAGCATATCCGGGTCCAATTCGTCGAGATCTTCCTGCGGACCCGTGTCCTGACCTTTACGCGCCGCGGTCAGTCGAGACGTTGTCACTCGCAGGCGGTCCGCGAGGAAAATCGCCAGAGCGAGATAGAAGCGCGAGGAGAACCCGGGATCTTTCTGCAGCTTGCTCCGGAGGAGTTCCTTGTTGATGGCCAGAACCTGCGAATCGACCGCCGCCCTGACGCTTGCCGAGGGCGGACGCGAGTCAACGAAGGAAATCTCGCCCACGACTTCGCCCGCCGCCAGCTTGGCGATCTCAAAGGTGCCGGAGAACACCAGCAGCTGGCCATCAATGACGATGAACAGCCAGTCCACGGGCTCGCCCTGTTTGACGATCACCGTGCCGGCCTTGAGCTGCTGGCTGACGCCGTTCGTGCCCAGCCAGTTGACATCGCCATCTTCAAGTTTTCCCAGAATGTACAGAGCTTTTCTCATCGTGTCTCCTCAGTGGTTGGGGCAAGCAGCGCCGGCTGCGGTTCGAGAGTGGCCAGTCGCTGGGAAATCATTTCCGGACCTTGTGCCGAGGCCAATTCCTCCAAGGTCAAGCTGGCAAGGGTGAGCAGAACATGGGCTCGACCCTGCGCGTCGCCCAGCCGGGCCCCGCGCTCGCGGTCAAATTCTTCCACGCTTTCGGCGGCCGATTTCACCAGCCCTCCTAACAGAGCAAAAGCGGGGTCGGAGAGCGCTGGCTCGCCACGGTAATTCTGGAATCGGCCGCCCTCGCGATATTGCGGATAGCGTTCCAACCCCAAAAACCGCAGAAACCATTCCGAGCTATAAGATCCCCGCGCCGCCACAATTCCGGCGTAGTCCGCGAGCAATTCGTCCATCAGGTTATCGCGCATCCGCGAAAGGACGCGCCGGGTGAAGTAGTGCGCGCACTCGTGCTCCCTGCGAATGACCAGCGAGAGTTCTTGCCATTCCGCGGACTGCAAACCGAGTTCCGCCGCCGAAACGTTGCTGTAGGGGCCTTCGCTGAGGAGGATAAATCGGTCCTGGTAGAGTTCCTTGCGGGGAATGATTCTCTGGAACTCCTGTTTCCACCCTTCGTCACCGGCCAGCGCGGGATTCTCATGCTCCCACTGTTCGCGCAGCAGGCGAATCCGGTGCAGGTTATTGAATCCGGCCACCATGCAGGCACCCATGGAATTGGGAATCGGAGAGGGTTCGTTGCGGCAAGTCAGCGCCTGCACGAGCGACACGAAATCTTCGCGCCCGCCAACGATGAGAATCGGAATGCGCCCAGCAAGAGTGGAATGGATGACCACGCGACAGCGTTCGGGCGAGCGCAAGCTCAGTCCAGTCGCAGACGGCATTCCTTGCGGGTCCATTACCCTCTTTGTGGCGGCAAGGTAATCGGGGTTTTGACTCATTCCTTCTGCTATGGGGAATCGCAACTGCACCAAGTATTTCGTTAACGGCGATATGCTTCCGGCTCGCTGGCATTCTTCGGCGTACTCCTCCCAAACAGGTACAAACGATTCATCCCCCAACGGAAAACTCAGCACTGGGGAAGGAGTGCGGAAGACGTTTTCGTTGTAGCGCAACAATTCGTCGGCCGTGGCGGCGTTGGCGCCGAGCGACGTCAGAACGTCTCTGCGCAATGTGATGTCATTCATCGACGAATTCGCTCTCTGCTTTCACGGGCCCTGTCCCGAGGACATGAGGGGCACGCAGGCCTGCTTCCTCAACTCAGTTGACGTTTTGCCAACTGCGCAAACAGCCCGCCCTGAGCCATCAGTTCTTCGTAGGCGCCGGATTCTTTCAAGATGCCTTTGTCTAAGACATAAATGCGGTCGGCGTGCATTACCGTTGTGAGGCGGTGCGCGATCACAATGCGCGTGGCGTTTAGGCCCTTCAGACTCCTGCTCACGATGGCCTGAGTCTGATTGTCCAAGGCACTGGTGGCCTCATCAAATAGGATAATGCGCGGCTTGTGGACGATGGCGCGTGCGATCATCAGCCGCTGGCGTTGGCCGCCCGAAAGCCCGCCTCCACCTTCGCTGACGACCGTGTGCATGCCCATGGGCATGGCCTTGATGTCTTCATCCAGTCCAGCCAAACGCGCCGCTTCCCAGGCATCGTCGATGGTCAGTGCGCCGCCTCCGACGATGTTTCGGAAGATGTCTCCCGTCATCAGGCGGGCGTTTTGCAGGACAACCCCAACCTGCCTTCGCACCGCCTGGACGTCCAGTTCGGCCAGATCCTGACCATCGCAGTAGAGGGCGCCCGATTCCGGTTTCTCGAAACCTAACAACAATCGGAACAGCGTTGACTTGCCGCTGCCCGACGGGCCGACAAAGGCCACAAACTGGCCAGGTTGGACACTAACGGAAACATCCCGCAGCACCAGGGGTCCATCCGACCGGTAGCGAAAACTGACATGGTTGATGTCGATGCTGCCGGACAATTCACCCGGGTCGGTCTTGCCGGTGTCCACTTCGGGGATGGCTTGGAGGATGGGCTTGGCGCGTTCGTAGAGCGGGACGACGCCCAGCACGGAGATCAGCGAAGAGCTCAGCTCCAAGCTCGCCGTGCTGACCTGCACGAAGGCCGCCATGAAAGCCAGGAATTCACCGGTGCTCATGCCTCTCGTGTCCGGCGACTTCATCAACGATGCAGCGAAATAGAAGATGACTCCCCAGGCCAACGCTGGGAAGGCGGAGTTGAAAACCGCGACGGCGTTCGCAACCCGGCGCGCCTTGATCGAGATGATCTTTTGCTTGGTAAACTCACGTGCCCAGGCCGCGAAGGCGCGGCCCTCGGTTCCAGCTACCCGGAATTTTGCGATGCCGTTAATGAACTGCAGCGTCATGCCCGAGATCCGTCCGCCCACGTCGTAGGCGTCGCGCAAGAACCGCACCTGAAGGTAGCCGCAGAGCATGAATACCAGGAAGGATATGACCACCAGCCCGCCGGCAATCAGAGCCAGCCGCCAATTGAAGTAGAACAGCAGTGCGAAACTACACGCCGAGAAGATGCCTGAAAGAACCGACGAAAGTGCTGAGCCCGTGAGCGCCTGGCGAATTTGGCTGATGCCCAGACTGCGCCGTGCCAGATCTCCGGCCGTGAAGCCGCGGAAAAAGGGCACTGGCAAGGCAAGCAGGCGGTCCCAGACGGCGGCCTGGATGGAGGCATCCATCTTGCCCTCCAGGCGCAGCGTCGCCAGGGTGCGCGTCAGCGTGAAGAGCCCCGTGGCAATCGCGCTGACCACCAGGAAGAGAGTGAATTGGGCCAGCGACTTCCGCTGCGCGCCCGGAACGATCGTGTCGAAAATCACCGCGGTAAGGATAGGCGTGACCAAGGCCAGCAGGCCGGTGGCGAGACCCATCAGGAAGATCACGACGAGGTCTCTGCGGCAGTCGCGCAGCCCAAAGGCTAGGACGTCCCGGATGCCCAGCGATTTGGCGGGGAATGAACGATAGAAGACATAGGCGAGTCCGTGCAGCTTCCGGGCTGTCTCAGGAGTGAGCGGAATTTCCTGGCGGCGCAGGGGATCCCACATTCGGTAGCCGCGGTTCGAAAGGGGCAACAAGGCCACGGGCTCCTTGTTCTCATCGAAGAACCCGACCATCGGACCGCCTTCTTCGTTCCACCACTGGCCCCTGAGAATGACTTGTCGCATCCGGACGCGCGACGCCTGAGCTATTGCCGCCACGGGGTCACGCCGCTGGATGCCCTCCAAGGCGTGCGGGACCTGGCTGATTCGAACCCCCATGGCATTTCCCACCGCCTGGCAGGCGAGAAGAATGCCGTCCGTGGATCCAACCTCGGTTTCGAGGCCCCTTTCATCCTCCCCCCGCAACGGAGAGGCAAGCTTGAGCAGTGCGGTCTCAACCACGGCCGCGTCGGAATCGATGACCGCCTGCAGCCGCGCCTTTTCCTTCTCCGCCTGTTTTCGCCGTCGCAGGACGATGCAGGCAAAGAGCGTCTCCTGAAAGTTGCGCAGCCCAGACCAATGCGAATCCTGTTCAACCAGGTCCCTGGACGCGAAAGTCTCCAGGCGGGTGTTGGGAAAACAATGGAGCCATCCGAACCGGGTCACGGGGAAAACCGCGCCGGAAGGGATGGGCGGAATCTCCTCGCTCGCCAGGAACGAAGAGCTC
>Ga0316628_100004934_pt1 | contig 10590 bp, 18 predicted proteins | sample OWC_Aug_M2_C1_D5_FD_207648 | JGI IMG/M metagenome (GOLD analysis project Ga0316628, IMG submission 207648) | Wetland soil microbial communities from Old Woman Creek delta, Ohio, United States - OWC_Aug_M2_C1_D5_C | ecosystem: Environmental > Terrestrial > Soil > Wetlands | place: USA: Ohio... | reverse complement strand
GTCTTTTGGGCATTTCGATTCAGAGATTCTGACGCCCTACCCCATGTGAATGAAACGAGTCGCCGCGCTTCCCATGCAGCCTAGAGTGGCAGCTATGGCATGATGCTTGCAGATTCGATTCGTCATCCGTCCCGCCATCGCTCCGCTTGATGACATGGTGTACCGTCGTCGCTCGCCCTGTGCATCCTGGTGTCACCTCGCAGACTAGGTGGTGAGCCAGGAACCTCTTGCGTATTTCGCGCCACGTTGCACCATAGCCACGCTCGGCTGCAGTCTCCCGGCCTATATCCTTGTCGCGCTGATGCAGCGCCGGATGCTCATCACAGTAGCGCACACCCTGGCCATGCACCAGGTTCGGGCATCCTCTATGGCTGCACGGGCGACCTGGGTGGGTCGGCATCGGGAAACCTTATCACAAGAAACATGCAGGCTTTGCCTGCCTCATCGTTTCCACTGACGATCTCTGTGTTCAAATGTGCGCCATTAGCCAGCAACCGAAACCCGCAAAAGACAGCCCTCAACAAATTGGCCGTCTCCATGCTGCACGCTGTCTCTACATCCTGCAGTGCTGCATCCACGTCCGCATGGGTAACTACTTGAGCCAGCTTTAATGTCGCCATATTTCCACGGAAATGCTCAGCCTGCGCCAGGCTCAGCCGTGACGAGCGCCATGATCGCCTCTGACTGCTTGTCTGCCGGAACTTGGCGAATCCCGGCCAGCTTCATCCGCACGTCCAGCAGGGTCGCCTCGAACGAACTCGACAACCTTTGCTGCGCCCAGGCAACCAACTCGTAACGCTGATCATCTGTCAAGCCGAACTGCCAGTTCGCATCCAGCATGATCGCATCGAGCGCTGCCGACACGGACTGCGCACTGTCAGCCTTGCGAGGCATCACACTACCACCAATGCCTGCCGGTTGATCGCGTCCGGAAGCGTGTTGCCCCATGCTGCATCGAAGACCACCCGAGAGATCGGCCGCGCATGCCCTTCGGCGCGCCGGTCGCCCCAGTAGTCCGGATCATGAACGAACACATTGCCGGCATCGAACCCAACCACGACCAGCCAATGCAACCCCGGATAATTCAAATCCTGCCGGCTACTGCCCAGATCGCCGTACTTGACAAGCGCGACGAGTGGCTTGTCCGCGCGCACCGATTGCTCCAGGTCGGCCATCTCCATGTTGTTGAATCGCTGCAACTTTAGTCCGTGATAGGCCGCCACCGCCATCAACTGCCCAGCATTCGTGGGTCCCATGCTCGTCCGCCTGGTGATGGAATCTACGGTCACCGTGACGCCTCGCCACTCGAGCAGCATCGCGATGCAGGCCGGCCCGCAATCGGCCCGGCTCAATTGGGCATCCATATCGTGCTGTGATCGGTAGGGCACGTCAATCATCACGGACGGCGATGCAGCGTCCAGCGCCTCGATCATATCGGCGATGTGACGCAGGGCCGCAGTCGAGCGCTCGATCTCTGCACGCAATTGCTTGGCCAGTTCACCTGCCGTAATCATGCCTTCTCCTCAGATTCCGGAGGCCCAGAAATCAGCAAGAGTTCCCAGTCCGCCGCCAACCCGTTCGCGATGATCTTGCACGTCACCGTGTTCAACAAGCGTTTCATCGTCACGTGCAATGTTTCGGTCAGCGTTTTCAATTCAGTATTATCTGGGTTCGCCGCTGACATCTCTTGGAGGAGTTGGACGGTGCCCAGCGCAACGGCAAATGCAGCCCGAGTCGCCTCCAACTCTTTTTTGCGCCATGTCTCAACCTCGGCTCGATAGTCCGGATCCGCAGGAAAATGGGCAGTTCCCGGAGCTCCATCGTCCATTTCACGCTCTCCTGCTTAGATTGGCAATCCGGTCCAGCATCTGCTTGTCAATGTCTGGCTTGCCCCCCAGTTGCTCGATCTGCTGGATCAATGACTCGATGACCAGCACCAGCTCGTCAATTTGCCGCTGGTGCTCGTGGCGCGATTCGTCGAGCATCGTGCCGACTTTGATCAGCTCGTTCCGAAACTCGATCGCTCGCTTTTCAGCATCCGCCGCCCTTGATTCTGCACGTGCCAGCCGGCTCTCTGCATCCGCCAACCGCTTTTGCAGATCGCCGACCAATTTGTCGGATGCCCAGGCTCGCTTATCCGTGTCGGTCAGCCGGTGTTGGGTTTCGGCCAACTCAGTCTTCAGACTGGCCACCTCCGCCGACAGTGAATCCGCCATCGTCTTGGCGCTGTTCGCGATCGCCTGGCTCGCCTCGTGTTGCGCCTTATCCGCCGCCGCATCGGCAGATCGCGTTTCAGCCGGCTGCTTTCGCAGCGCGACAATTGCCAAGATCACACCAGGAACGGCGGCCACCACCGCGACGATGATGGCCTCGAGGTTGAGTGTCACTTTGCCTTCAGTGCGAGATAGGTCATCCTGATTCTGCTCGCAGCCCAGCCGGCCAGGAACAATTCGATCCAGGCGCCGATCGCAAAGAAAATCGCGGCTGGATCGGGCAATCCAGGAAACTTGGTGGACAGGAATGACCACAGGTACAACAGGCCGTTCACGATGGCGCCGACAATGGCCGCCCGAACCGCAGGCTCTTTCAGGATGCTCTTGAGTAGGTCAACAAGGAACTGCATTTAACCCTCCGTGGATAGGTAAAATAAAACGCCCACTCTGAAAAGAGTGGGCGTCTTTTGACGGAAACTCTACTAGGTCGGCGAGGCCGCCACCGGGCGGCGAGGCCAGGAGACTCGACCTCACGACGGCGGTGGATCGCCCCCAATACTCAGGCGCTTCCCAAACCAGTAAAGCGCCAGCGCTCGCATGATGGCGACCACGTGTCGCCACACCTCCCGGCGGAACTCGTGCTCAGTCATCGCATCACTGCTATTATGGTAGCACGGTTGTTCTAACCTGTCAACTATTTCAGATTTTAACAAATCGCAACGCAACCGTAACCGTTCTGCAACTCTATAAAAAAGGCCGGCGGGCGAGCATAAAGCAGCCCAGCGGCCTGCGTCAGCCAACACCTAGACAACTGACGAATATAGTGTAACACAAACACTATCTCGTGTCAACTGAAACCATCTTGGGCGGATCCACCGAAACCTCGATATTCACCCCCACAGACTCGTGCTGCCGGCTTCCGGTCAAATTCGTGATCTTGGCCGCCACCTTCCCGCCCGCGTCCATGACCGGCGCCAGCTCGTCAGCCGCCCGGCTCGTGATGTAGCCGATCTGCACGAAAGCGTTCGCCGTCAGCAGATGCCTGACCTCTACCCAGACGCCGATCGCATTCTCGCTGTATGGATTCTTGGGCTCTCGTCTCAAGATCAGAGCCAGTCCGGGCTTGCAATGGGCCACGATCAACCTCTGCCGGTCCGAGCCATCGTCGTTCTTGAACGTCACACCGGCGACCTTTGAAAAGAACTCGTATGGCATATCCGGCAGTTTCTTTTTCCTTGGCATTTGTGGCCTCCGACCTTAAAGATTTCGCAGATTATTAACAAACGCTTGACAATAGCGGAACTTGCCGCTATAATGTGACCATCTTACGAGGAAGAGCGCGATGTCCAAAACCAAGGCACAACCAACACAGCCCATAGACCTGACCACAGCCCAAGTCGCAGACAAGATCGAGCGTTCAACCGATGCTGCACTTGGCCTCATCCACCGTGGGCATTTTCCAAACGCGCGCAAGCTCCCCGGAAAGACAGCTACCTATCTGATCCCCGTCTCTGACGTGGAACACTACCTCGAAGTGCGCGAGGCTCGCAAACGAAGAAAAAGCGCCTCCAATCCACAAGTGGATTAGAGGCGCTACCGCACTACTCGGCCCGGAAGGGCCGACCGAACTGCGACATTCTTGGCGGAGTGTCAGTTCCGGTCAGCACATTTACAACCGAATAGCGCGATGGTGAGCCGCGCAGGACTCGAACCTGCAACCAAGGGATTAAGAGTCCCCTGCTCTATCCACACCGAACCACTCGGTCGGGCCATCCTATTGTACCACAGCCTGGCCGCCGGACGCAATACGGAAAACTGAGCAAGGGACATCCTGTCACTTGCTTAGCCAGTGGCATCGAGCTGCAGGCGGAAAATATCACGGACGAGTCACTTGAGGGAGTGGCAGCTCGTATTGTTTGACCACCGCCTGCAGCTCCGCCTCCGACAGCATCCCATAGATGTCAGCCGTTACGCCCACCGAGGCGTGGCCGGCCACTTGGCTCAGAATCCCAAGTGACATCCCGTTAGCCTGCAAGTCCCGGATACGCCTATGTCGCCAGTTGTGCGGATTCCAGCCTGACTTGACCCCGGCCAGCTTGGCCAGCCTCTTCATCACCTGATAGATCCCGCTGCCTTTCAACGGTCCGCGCTCGCCCACGAACACATGATCATCGTCGAGCGCTGGCCGAACATTGAGCCAGACCTGCATCGCCTGGACGGCCTCGGGCAGCATGAACACTGGCCGCGTCTTATTTCCCTTCTCGTGAACATATGCCAGCCCACGCTCCAGGTGCAGATCACCCAGGCGCAAGTTGACCGTCCCGCCCACACGGCAAGCGGTCGAGTACAAGAACCACGCCAGCGCGTGATCACGCGGCCCAGACCGGTGGGCCGCTTCCAAGATCCGCCTCAGATCCTCCTGCGCAATACCCTTCACGACACCGCGTGGCAGCCTGGGAAGCTCTAGCCGGCGCGCCGGGTTGGCCGGGATGCTTCCTTCCTCCTCCAGCCACTTGAAGAAATGACGCGCCGCCCGGACATATCCGTGCAGTGTGTGCGTCGAAAGTCCGCCCGGCTCAGCCTTCCGCCCGGATGGATGATCCACATACCGGGTTCGGCGTTCGCACAGCGCAGCTCGCCATCGCCGCAGATCGTCAATCGTGATTGTCGCGACTCTCACATCGCCCAGAAACGACACGAGCGCAGACAACCGGCGCTCGTACCACAGAATCGTCTGGGGCGACCTGGAGCCGCGATAGGATAATAAAAAGTCGGAAATAGCCTTCGATGCAAGCATAATGCCTCCGTTGGGAACCCTGCCCAACGATGCATGAGCGTGCGCCGAAGGAAGCCGAGGCGATCAAACCCGCAGCCTTCGCGTGTCACCGCGCAGGCCGCACCAGAATTATACCATAGGAGCCAGGCCCATTCGGACTGGCCATCCGCCGCCTCCTAAACGACCCGAAAGGGTCGGCCTACGCTGGTTGGAGGCTGCCCCAGTGCAGACCGGGGCACGGGACGAAGCGCGTTGTAGGGTCTGGGGAAGCCCTGCCGGGGGACAGGGCTTCCCCGCCCAAGCGGCCCAGACCAGACTCACCTCCAGCCCGCCTCGAGCTGGGCTGGAGGGACACACCGGGCAAAAGGAAACCGCATCGGAGCCACCATCGCCACTCTCGCTACTCAATACCGTAAGGGCGACCCTCGTGGTCGCCCTCCAGAACTGAGGGAGTATTTGCATGAACACAACAAAGGCAACACATCTATTCACGCCGGACGAGCTACAGCAACACATCGAGGAAGCACAAGCCGAATTCAGCCAGGACATGCTGCTACAGCTTGCCCAGGCCAAAGCCTTGGCCGAGATCGCCTACCAGCTCTCCAAGCTCAATGGGATGCTTGAAACTGCCGTTGATCAACGCAACGGTTGCTTCGTCACGCGTCGCACCGAATCGTAAAGGAGCATTTCCGTGGAAATCCAAACCAAGACCGAAACGACCACCATCATTCAATTGACTATTCAACTGACAGAATCTGAAGCGCGCGCCGTCTTGAATAATCCTGCTGCGCTCCAAGTGGCCATCCGTCGCGCCATCATCACCGCTGACGGCCGCCGCGCCACGCCCATCGCCAGCCCGACAAAAACATCGCGAGCCAAACGCAGCCCAAAATCCAAGACGATGACCTGTTCGACATGTGGCAAGATCTACAAGCGACTCAACGTGTTTCAGAAACACGTGGCCAAACACATTGCCACGCCTGTGGCCGCATCCTAGACGAAGGCGCCCATCCGTTAGCCAATGGCTGCACCATCTGCCGGAGAGATGATCATGACCATCCAACTGACCGACCCAAACCTGATTGACCCGAACCCATACCAGCCGGCAACCCGGCTGACCTTCACGCCCGTCCAGCTCGCCGATCTCGACACCATCCGCGACGTCGGCCTGTTGCAGCCGCCTCGTGCGCGCCCGATTGCCGACGGTCGCTTCCAGATCATCTATGGCTGGCGCCGCCGCTGCGCCTGGATTCTCTACCGCCCCGGCGAGCTCATGCCGCTCGACGTCGTCGAGGCCACCGACGTGCAGCTCTTCGAGCAGGCCGCCATCGAAAACGCCGCGCGCCAGGACCTGTCCGCCATCGAGAAAGCGGGCATCGTCCAACGTGCCATCAACGAATTCGGCATGACCCAGCTCCAGGCCGGCCGCCTCGTCAGCCTGGCCAGCCAGGGCGCCGTCTCCAACATCCTGCGCCTGCTGCAACTGCCCCAGCCGGCGCAAGACCTGGTCAACTCGGGCGACATTCCCGAACGCCTCGCCCGCCAGCTCGTCCCGATCGTCAAGATCGCACCCGACAAAGTCGGCCACATCGCCCATGCCATCGCCAAGGCCGCCGACGCCGACAAAGAAGACGTGACTGACAACGAATTGCGCGACGTGTTGCGCAAGTCTGGCATCCGACTCGAGACGAGCAACTCGTGGCCACTGGACTGGAAGCCGCAAGTCGCAGCTAGACTATCGGCAGCCAGCGACGAACAGACAATTCCTCCCGCCTGCAACGGTTGCCCCGTGCACGTCGTCGTGGGCCGCATCAGCTATTGTGGCCGCAAATCCTGTTACGCGGCGAAAATGGCAGAGTGGACGGATCGAGAGCTCAAGCGTGTCAGCGACAGGACCGGCATCCCGATCTGGGACAAGATTGCTGGAGAAACCGTACACGTCCTTGCCATTGGCTATGCTGATGAGGCCCGGGTCCGGACCTGGGTGAACTCCAAAACCAAGCGGCCAGACTCACTTTGGCTCGTGCCCAACGACGACAAGCGCAACGATTTCTATTACCACGCCAACATCCTGGGCAGTCCCAATGTGCTCCTCGCCTCCACCGTGAAAAGCATTCTTGACCACAAAGCTGACGAGATCAGGCAAGAAAAGATCGGCTCCGAGACAGAATCAGAAAAGGCCAAGCGCGAGGCCGCCGAGGAGCGCGAGCGCGAAAAACGGCGCGACGCGCGATCCGCCCAGCGCAAAGCCCAGTCCGACATCTGCTGGCTTGTGTTCAACACAGCCAAGGAGCTCGAGCCACAGATGACGATCACCGGCGGCGTCTTGGATTATGCCATCGGACTCTGCGAGCGATTCACCAACTATCCATCCAGCACCTGGAACGAGTACATCGCCGCCTTCGACGAATTCAAGGGCAAACATCCCTATTGGCGCGCCGCCGAGGTCCGCGACAAACTTACCAGTTCGCCCTCTGATGAAGAAAAGCGCCGGTACATCCTGATCCGCGAGCTGGCAAACGAAATCAGCGGCTACAACCCGGAAACACAATTCGACTGGAAACGTGCCTGCAACGCCGTCAAGGTCATCTCTGCAAAATTCCGCCTGGATCTGCCGGATGACTGGGACAAGCCGCCCATCCACCACACCAGTGCGAACTGCTGGATCTGTGGACGCTTCACCAGCATGGATCACATCACCAAGATTGACGAGGCCGCCGGCTGGCAGACCGCCCCGGATGGCACCGTCACCTGCAGCGACGAATGCCGCAAACAAGTCGCCGTCGTGGAGACGCGGCCTGCCCAATCTCCGCGTCCCCGTGTCACCGCGTCACCTCAAGCCCCCCAGCGCAAAACCAAAAGGGGAGGCAAGAAGAAATGAAGTACCACGACCCAACCGCGCCACGCTGGACCGTCAAGTCATACCCACACCGCAACACAATGAATCCAGCGATCGGCCAAAGATACGTCGGGCTCGACACCGACGGCAAAAACGTGTCGGGCGTAATCCTGCACGGTGGGAACTATGATGAGCATAGCAATCCGACCACATACACCCTGCTCCTGGACGCAAACGGGCACAAAGGCCAGACGGCAGTCGTCTCGGCCGACATGGTCAAGGAGCACCTGAAAGGGCTGGCCCTCTGCGCCAGCATGGAGGAAGATAATGGCTAATCTCAAGCCGCTCGGAACCATCGGCAACGTCACCGTCCAGCTCGACATGACCGACGCCAAGCAGCCGGCCTTGATCCTCAACGACAACGCCCTGGCCGAGCACCTGGCCACAGTCATCTCGCCCGAGCAGCCGCTCGTCGTGGACTGGCTCGACGAGTGGAAAGATCACGTCATCCTGCGACTGACCTACACGCCCGCCGTGGATCGCCGCATCGCCGACATCATCAACACGTTGATGGCCATCTACGATGCCGTGCCCGACCAGGCGCGCCACGAGGTCACTGGATACTTTGACCCGGTCCGCAACGAGGTCACAGCATGAACATCCTCGGCCAGATTGGACCCTACACAATCTTTGCCGTTCCCGACGAGCACATTCAGCCCGGCCATCAGTGGATCGGGATCAACGACGCCGGCATCGAGGCCGCCTACGTCCTGGCTGTCCTCACCGGCGCCGAGGTCCACACCCGCCAGGAGACCGCCATCGTCGAAGGCGTCTACTGCCGGCTGGCCGCCCATGACGACGTCGCCGATCAGCGCCTGCGGGATCTCCTGGACCTGGTCGCCGATGTCCGGATGAAGGCGCCGGATCTGATGCAGCTCCGGATCGAGGGACTTGACGATGAGCGCGCCTAAACACACACCCATCCAAAGTATCGCCATCGGCGACGACCTGATCACCGACGCCATGTTCCGCACCTATGCCAAGCTCGTAAAGCTGGCGTGGCGCCACGACTGGAAATACACCGACTGGCTCACCGTGCCGTACCTCTCCCAATATCTCGGCATGGATCGAGCCACCATCCTGCGCCACATTGGCCAGCTCAAAGGCAAACTGCTCGACTGGCGGACAGACGGCAAAAATCGGTACCGGTTTTCTATTCTCGAGGTGCGCCTGCCGGAAGTCGCAAAGTCGCCACTTTGCGACCCTAGTAGTAGTGGTATTAACACTGACACTTTCGCAGATATAGAACCACCACTACCACCAGCCAAGTCGCAAAGTTGCGACCTGTCTTTAATCTTGGATCACGAAGCCTATAACGCGCTTCGAGACGCCGGCATCTGCGAACCGGCCCGCACCGAGCTCGCCAACCTGCCGCATGTCACCGCCGCCTACGTCCGCGCCAAGGCCGTCGAGGCCAAGCGCGACGGCGTCAAGACCGGCGCCCTGATACACCGCATTCGCCAGGGCTGGCCGGCCCCGACCATCTGCGACAAATGTGGCGGCCTCGACGGCGACCACACCCGCGATTGCCCGACCCGTCCCGCCCGTCCCGCCGGCGAGATCACCGACGCGATCGTACGTCCCATGCCCGAAGCCGAAACACCCACCGCCGCCACCTGGCGCCAGGTCCTCGACACCCTGCGCATGCAGCTCGAGCCTGCGACATTCAGCCTGTGGTTGGAGCATACGACTGTCGCGTCAGCCAGCGATGGCACCTATGTCATCGTGGTCCAGGATTGGCGCGCGCAGGACTGGCTCGACAGCCGCATGCGCCCCATGATCGAGCGCACCCTATCCGGCGTCGTCGGCCGTGACGCCCACGTCCGTTTTGTTCTCAATACCGAACAGGAGCAGCATGAACCCATCACCAGCGATCGCAAATAACCCGCCCGCGCCGATCCGGCCCAACGAGTACCTGGTCCCGGACAAGGCCAAGACCACCCAGTGCTCGAGCTGCGGCGCGCCCATCATCTGGACCCGCACCAGCAAAAACGGCCGCGCCATCCCGCTCTCCGTGGCTACCTTCCGAATTGCCGAGAATGGCGTGTGTGTCGGCTTGCCGCATTTCGTAGATTGCCCCCATGCCGCCCAGCATCGCAAGCGCAGCCAGCCCACGTCAATCAAGATGGACCCGATAGATCTGCCGACGTACCTGCGTGCTCGCCAGCTTGTCGTCATCAGCTCCCGCATCTCCGACAACGGCGATGGCTGGCTCATCGTCGAGCTATTCACGCAAAAGGCTGCATAGAGGAGCATCTGCCATGTCTGCCAACCATTCACGCCGTCAAAAACAACGCCGGCAGCCCCAGCAGAGACTGCCTGCCCATTCTGCCAAGCTGCCACCTCTGGATGACCGGCACAGGCTCTCTCTGATGAAAAGAGCCGCGCAGCAGGTCCTCGAGACCAAGCCGCGCCGCTACCTCGAGGCCAAGACCGGCCGATCCGGAGCGTGGTGGCAGAACGTGGCGCGGGGAAACTTTGGGCGAGAATGCCGGCCCACCATCGTAGATTTCTTTGTCATCCGCGCCGTCGCCGGCGTCGTCGGCGACGAATCATCGCTCGACGCCGAGCTCCTGACCAAGCTCGTCCGTGTCATGGAATGCGTCGGCGCGCTCGTCGCCGCCATCGCCGACCTGATCGCGTCCGTCCGCCGCAAGGCCAAATAAGAGAGGAGGGTGACATGATCTCGTCATTCATTTCCG
>Ga0316628_100004933_pt1 | contig 10591 bp, 12 predicted proteins | sample OWC_Aug_M2_C1_D5_FD_207648 | JGI IMG/M metagenome (GOLD analysis project Ga0316628, IMG submission 207648) | Wetland soil microbial communities from Old Woman Creek delta, Ohio, United States - OWC_Aug_M2_C1_D5_C | ecosystem: Environmental > Terrestrial > Soil > Wetlands | place: USA: Ohio... | reverse complement strand
GCGCTGGAGCTGCTGCGGGACGAGCTCTTGACCCACTTCGCGAACGAGGAGGAGGCGCTCTTTCCGTTCATCCGGGCGAACGTGCCGTCCAAGGCCGACGCCGTCGAGCGCCTCGAGGGCGCGCACGACGCCATCTGCGGCGCGGTCACGCGCCTCGTGTACCTCGCCGCTCACGAAGGGGACGCGGCTGCCTTGGGCGGCCTTCACCGGCGCTTCGAGAGCGCGTACGCCGACCACTCGCAGATGGAAGCCATGCTCTTCGACGAGCTCGCGCGGGGCCTCACGGCGATCCAGCGCGGCGAGCTCGCCGTGCTGATGCGCGGCGTCGTGGGCGGTCACTCCACGTAGCCCGGCCGCACGCGTTGCGCGGGCGCCGCAGTCGCTGCACACGCCGCGCTCGGCCCCTCGGGGAATGGCGCGCGACCGCTTCTTGCAGCGCGGCCTTCGGTGCTCGACGCGGAGCGTGAAATTCGGTTCGACGAGTCGCAAGACGCGCCGCAACATCCGGTGATCGAGATCGCGGTCTTCGCCGTCCTCGCGGTCTTGCTCCTTACCGACCTGATCGCGGACGCGCTGGGGACGTCGGCGCTGCACGTCGCCGTCGAGGTCGCGGCGACCACCTTCACGATCGCCGCCACCGTGCGCCTGTGGCTGCGCCTGGCAGCCAAGCGGCGCGCCACGGCCCGGCGAATGGAGGAGCTGCGCGGCCGCCTGCGGGCTGCGAGCGAGGACGCGGAGCGCTGGCGCGCGGAGGCGCACGAAGCGCTGGCGGGGCTCGGGGCGGCGATCGAGCGGCAGTGCGATCGCTGGGGCCTCACCGAGGCGGAGCGAGCCGTCGCGGTGCTCCTGCTCAAGGGCCTGAGCATGAAGGAAATCGCCGCCGTCCGCGGAACGGCCGAGCGCACGGCGCGGCAGCAGGCGCTCGTGGTTTACCGCAAGGCTGGGCTGGCCGGGCGAGCCGAGCTGTCGGCTTTCTTCCTCGAGGACTTGCTGGCCCCTGGGCCGCCGCCTCGAGCGCCCTGATCCGCCCATCGAACGTTCGGCCAATCGTCGCGCTGGCGGCCGGCATCCGTCGAATGCCGGATGGGCCGCGACGGGGCCGAGAGTCATGATGCCAGCCTCGGAGGTGCACATGTCCCGTCGTCTCGTCCTCGCGCTCTCGGCCGCCGTCAGCGCTTTCATCCTCGTCGTCGTCGGCGCCGTCGCCAGCTATGGGCTGCGCACACCTCCACCGGGCCCCACCGTCGCGAGCGCCGCCCCGGCGGACAGCGTATCGGTGGACGTGGTCCTCGCCCGCGAGGCCGAGTACCGCCGGCTCATCGACGAGGCGAACGCTCGGCTCCGCGCCGAACAGGCGGCCGCGCCCGCGGAGACCCCGGCGAACGGGACCGCGCGCGCCTTCGAGCACGGCGGCGACGAGGAAGAGCACGCCGGGCCCCGGACCGCCCGACGCCACCACCACGAGCACGAGGAGCACGAACATGGCGACCACGACGGCTGATCCTCGCCGCTCGACCGCGACCGCCCGCTTCGCCATGACGCTGGCGACGATCGCCGCCACCCTCGGCGGCTGGCTGTCCATGGCGCGCGTCGAGCAGCCGACCCCGGCCGCGAGCGGCGCGGAGGCCGGCAGCGCTCGGCTGCCGCCGCTCCCTTCGCTCGAACCGCGGGCGGATACGCCACGGCCGGCACGGCGTCCGGTGCCGATCGCCACCACCCGAGCGTCGAGGTGACCGAATTGTACGCGCTCGATTTCAAGGTGATGGGCTGCGAGACGCGCGTGGTCCTCGACAGCGAGGCGCCGGGCACGTCGGCGGCGCTCGAGAGCGTCGCGGCATGGCTCGTGGAGTGCGAGCGCCGCCTCAGTCGCTTCGACTCCATGAGCGCGCTCAGCACGCTCAACGACTTCGGGTGGGCGGACCACGTCGACGAGGTGCTCTGGGACGCGGTCGACGCGGCGCTCACGGCGGCCTCGGAGACCGGCGGTCTCGTCACGCCGACGGTGCTCCCAGCGCTCGAGGCGGCGGGCTACGACCGCAGCTTCGACGCTCTGGAGCGCGAGCACGGCAACCCGCTCGGAGCGCCGCGCGTCCCGGACTGGAAGGGCGTCGAACGCGACGCCGAGACACGCTCGATCCGGCTCCCCCCGGGCGTGCGACTCGACCTCGGCGGGACCGCGAAGGGTTGGTGCGCGGACGCGGCCGCCTCGAGGCTGAGCGCGCTGGGGCCCGCGCTCGTCGACATCGGAGGCGACATCGCCATGAGCGACTCGAGGCGCGAGCCGTGGCCCATCGCGATCGAGGATCCTCGAGGAGCCGACGAACCGCTCGACATCGTCCTCGTGCGCGGCGGCGGCGTCGCGACCTCGGGGCGGAACGTGCGACGCTGGCGGCGCGCCGGCGTCGAGCAGCACCACGTCATCGATCCGAGGACGGGCGCGCCGGCGCGCACCGACGTCCTCACCGCGAGCGTCATCGCGGCGCGGGCGCTGGACGCGGAGATCGCCGCCAAGCGCGTGCTGCTCGAGGGGAGCGAGGCGGGGCTCGCGTGGATCGACAGCCGCCCCGAGCTGGCGGCCATCGTGGTGCGCGACGACGGGCACGTGCTGCGTAGCCGACGCTTCGAGAGCCACTCGTACAGGAGCGCTTCATGAAGGACGCTCGCGCTCCGCTCGACGTCGACTTCGATGCGTTGCAAGCGCCCAAGGCCGTTCTGGCCGGCTCCGCGCTCGGCGGCGCGCTGGCCCTGCTCGTTCTGCCCGACGTCGTGCCGGCCGTGGCGCAGTCTCTGGTCGCGCCCCAGCCCAAGACGTGGTGGTACCTGAGCCGGGCGAGCGGGCTCGTGGCCTACGCGATGCTGAGCGTGTCGATGCTGCTGGGGCTGCTGCTCTCCACGCGGTTCGCGAAGGCGTGGCCGGGCAGCGCCAGCGCGTTCGTCCTGCACGAGCACGCGAGCGGGCTCGGCCTCGCGGCGGCGCTCTTCCACGGCCTCGTCCTCCTGGGCGATCGGTACACGAGCTTTCGTCCGCTAGAGATCCTACTGCCGTTCGGCGCGTCGTACCGTCCGGCCGCGGTAGGCCTCGGGCAGCTCGCGCTCTACGGGCTCGCGCTGCTCGTGGCGAGCTTCTACGCGCGAAAGCGAATCGGACAGCGGGCGTGGCGCTGGCTGCACTTCGCGAGCTTCCTCGTCTACGCGCTCGCGCTCGCGCACGGAGTCGCTCTGGGCACCGATCGCGGGCTGGTCGTCGCGGGGCTCGTGCCGGCCGTGGCTGTGCTGTTCTTCGCGGTGTACCGGATGCTCGCCCACACGCTCGGCGAGACGCCTTCGCCACGCCGTCGCGCCGCTGGCCTGGCGGACCGCGCGAGCTGACCGATTCGCACGGCGGGCGCCTGTGATAGTTTGGTGGTCCGCCGACATGCACCGCCAGCACGTTCCCTGGCCGTTCGGATCCTCGGGCATGCGAACCGCGCTCGGCGCGTTCGCGCTGGCCCTCGGCGCCTGCTCGTCGCCCCCTCCTCCGCCGGTCGCGCCGCCTCCGCCGCCCGTGGTCGCGCGGCCGATCATCCCGGTCGTCGTCGTCGATCTCGACTTCGACGACGCGACCGAGGACCAGGCCGAAGCGTTGACCGCGGCGCTCCGCTCGCGGGTCGGCGGCATGCCGGGGTGGCGGCTCGACGCGCAGCGGCCGTCGATGACCACGCTCCTGCCCGCGCTCTCCTGCCCGCGACCGCCCGACGCATCGTGCCTCGACCGCATCGGCAAGCTGCTCGAGGTGGACCACTACTTCTGGGGCACGGTGACGAAGGCTCCCGCGCCGGGCGACGTCGTGGCGGAGATCCACTACTGGGGCCGCGGCGAGATCGAGCAGGTCGCGCGCGAAACCTACAGCGACAACCTCACCGATCAGAACGACGATGCGCTCCGCCGGATCGCCTTCCACCTCGTCGAACAGCTGGACGCCCGGCGCAAGGCCGAGAAGCCCTGACCGGCGAGCTCAGCGGCGCGGATCCTACTCGAAGAAGGTGACGACGCCCGTCGCGAGATCGTAGACCGCGGCGACGATGACCACGCGACCTCGCTCGACGAGGTCGCGCAGCAGCGGGCTCGACCCGCGGAGCTCGTGCGCCGAGGCGATGGCGTTGATGCGCACCGCCTCCGCCAGTCGCGTCTCGTGGTCGCCGGGCCCGTGGAACAGGTGCGCGACGTGGGGGGTGATGAGGTCGACGATGGCCTGCAGGTTGCGCGACTCGTGCGCGCCTCCCTCGAGCGCCTGCACGGTGGCGCCGATCGCGCCGCACTGCGTGTGCCCCATCACCACGACCAGGCGCGTGCCGAAGCGCTCGGCCGCGAACTCGACCGAGCCCACGAGCGACGGAGCGATGATGTTGCCCGCGACGCGAATGACGAACAGGTCGCCGAGGCCCTGATCGAAGACGTACTCGGCCGGAGCGCGCGAGTCCGAGCAGCCGAGCACCACGGCGAAGGGCCACTGCCCCTCGACGAGCCCCGGGTGCCAGCTCCGCGGCATGCCGCCTTCGCCCGCGACGAAGCGGCGGTTTCCTTCGCGCAAGCGAGCCAGAGCTGCCTCGGGTGAGAGCGCTTTGCGGTAGGGCATCGCCCACCACCGCTACCACATCCGTGGCCGCCGAGCGCGCTGTCAAAGTGGCGGGACCGCGCGGGCGGCCGTGTCATTGCTGCACGGACCGGCCGCGGGCGCACGCAGCTCCGCGCACTTGCGCGGGCCCGAGCGCTGGCATCGCGCTTGAAGTACGCGCGAGGATGCAGCAGCCCTACCGACAGATGGTGCTGGCCTCGGGCGCACCGATGACTTGTCTCGATCCGCCGCGCACGCCGCCGTGCGCCGACACGCCACCTCCGCGCGACGGCGCGCTCCGCAAGCTCTGGTCGCTCGCCCCCGCGGCGTTCTTCTTCGCGCTCGTCGGCACTCCCGCCCTCGCCGTCGTCCTGGCCGCTCCGCACGCGCACGACGGCAGGATCGAGGTCGGGCCCACCGCCCTGGCGCGCCTCCGCGCGGGCAGGCCCGCGAACACCCAGCCACGAATCCACGTGCCGCCTCCCGCGCCACCGCCGCGGGTCGCTGTCGCGCCACCGCGCACGATCGCGCCGTGGTTCGACTCGAGCGAGCACGACCCAGCGAAGATCGTCGCCGGCGCGCGCCGCGTGCAGGCGATGGGCGTCGACCTCACCGTCGTCGACGTCGAGCTGGCGCGCTCCACGATCGACTGCTTCGACACGTTCGGCTACTGGCCCGCCGTCGCGCTCCCGACGGGCACGCACACCACCGCGCTCGACCTCGGCGATCTCCCGAGCGACTCGCCCGCCATCGCCGCCGGTCTGCAGAAGCACGACCTCCTGCTCTCGATCGACGGCTATCCCGTCGATGGCTGGAAGGCCGCCGACATCGAGCGCATCCGCGGCCGCGGCAGCCTCGCCCTCGAGATCGAGCGCAACGGCCGCCGCATCCTGCTCACCATCCACTGGCGCACGAAGTGGAGGCCCGCGTGATGGATCCCCACCCCTGGGTCGGCCCTCAGTCCGCCTTGTGCGTGATCTCCGGCGGCACCTGGAAGAAGGCGTTGTGCCTGGGGTCGTTGTACGTCTTGTAGTCGGGTGCCCACGGCGTGAGCTTCGTCCCGTCGGGGCCGTGATCGATGGTGAGCACCATCGGGACGACCTGGCGATAGCTCGAGTCGCGCGGCAGATCGTCGTTCTCCTGGCCGCCGGCCGAAAATAGCGTGATGAGGCGCGCCTGCGGGTCGTCGTACGAGACGTGGAAGCCGTCGTTCACCTTCTCGTGGCCGCGGAACATCGTGTGGCAACCGACCCGCTGCATGAACGCCTTGAACTGCATCTTGCCGAAGGCGAAGCGTGCCGACTTGTCCTGCAGGTCCGCGGGGATCACGTCCGCGGTCGATGGGTCGCTCCACATCATCTGGAAGCGGATGTCGGGGTCGTTGAGCGACGAGAGGTCATGGTAGCGCTCCTTGAGCAGCCGGTCCTTCGGGATGCCGCCGTGCACGAAGAGCATGCGGTCGAAGAAGAGCATGTTCGGCATGGTCTCGAACGACGAGGCGTAGTGCTTGAAGACCTCGATCGGCACGTGCGGCTTGAGCGTGTTGATCGCCTCGGCCGGCTTCACGCCGCCGTAGACGTTGCCCTTGAACTCCACGTAGTACTCGTGGTTTCCGCGCAGCACGGTCACGAACTCGGGCGCCGTGGCGAGCAGCTGCAGCACGATGCGCAGCACGCCGTTGAGCGAGAACAGCCCGCGGTCGATGTAGTCCCCGAGGAGCACGAGGCGCGGCTCGGGGTGGTTCGCCGGATCCTTGCGGAAGGCGTCGACCTTCTCGAAGAACCGCGACTGCATCAACGCGGCCTTGAGCACGCTGTAGCAGCCGTGCAAATCGCCCAGGACGAGGATGTCGTAGCGTCGGCCCGGGACCGCGGGCTGCCAGTAGACGTGACCGTCCAGGAAGGGCCCCTCGCCGGCGAGGTCCGCGACGGTCTTCTTGCCCGCGAGCTTGCCGATGCCCTCCTTGCGCTGCTCGGCCCAGAGCGTGGCGACGCGGTCGAGCAGCGCGAGATCGGCGCTGATCTGCTGCGAGATGCGCTCGGGATCGCGCGAGTAGTGGAACTCCGTCGGCGAGAAGAAGGGGTGGTTGGCCGCGATCCGCGGCACGGCCGCGGCCGGGGCGACCTCGACCGCGGGGCCCGACTCGTCGTCCTCCTGGAGCTCGATCTCACTGCCTCCGTCGAGGAGCTGGGCGAGCTCCGCGCGGAACTGCGCCTCGGCGGGGTGCACCTGACCGTCGGCCATGATGAGCTCGTCGATCGTGGCCATGAGCTGCTCCTGGCCGGGCCGGTCGAAGCTCTGGAAGATCTCGAAGCAGCGCACCTTGAGCTTCGAGTGGACGAAGGCCGTCGGGTCCTCGTTCTCGGCGACGGACTCGGTGAAGAGCTCGCGCACGTTCTCGTCGATCCCCTCGAAGACCTGGTGGAAGTGCGCCGTGAACTTGGACACGACGTCCTTCTTCATCGCGACGTCGGCGTTCTTCATCGCCTGATCGGCGCGCTGGCCGACGAGATCGCCGATGTACTTCCGGACGAACTCCTTCTCTTTGGCGTCGAAGTCACCATCGATGTACCCGAACGTCGTCAGGTAAAAGATGATGGCGTGCATCTGCTGCTCGGCGAGGTTCGGGTCGTCGCTGAAGGTCATCATGGGGACCGCCATTCTAACCAGCGCCGCCGAGGCCGCGAACAGTAAACGGCTTCCGGCGCCGCCCGATCACGGCGCCGGAGCCGGCCCATGGTCCCGCCGTCGGTCCCGCCTCACCCCCGCGCCGTTACCGGTGGGCCTTCGGGTCGTGCGACGCGGAGAGGGGCGGTTGCGGCGTGCCGCCGGACGACGTGTTCACAGCAGGCGCCTGCGCCCAGGGCGCCATGATGGCCGTCGTCACCGCCGCGCCGAGAAGCAGCACGATCACGCCCGCCGCGACGAGCCACTTGATCGGGTAGGGCGCCTCCTGGGAAACAGGGAGCGCTCCGGGCAAGGCGATGTCCACCGCGGGTTGCGACGCCTCCGGCTTCGAGGGCGTGAGGCTGATGATGGGCGCTTGCACCCGAGGGATCTCGACGCTCGGCGCCGCGTGGATGCCCCGCGCGCGGAGCAGCCGCATCTGCTCCTCGACGAGGCCGGCGAGCTTGACCCGCTCCTCGCGGAACGCCTCGCTCACGAGCCGCCCCAGATCGCGCGCGGACGGAGGCTGCGCCAGCGTCGCCAGGTACGCCTCGAGGTCCTGCCGCATGGCGACCGCGTTCGGGTAGCGGTCCTCGGGGCGCGTGGCGAGGGCGCGCTCGCACGCGGCGCGCAGCGCCGGCGGTGGGTCGGCGATGTAGTCGCTGATCTTGGGGATGTCGCCGACGCTGAGCCGGTGCGCGATCGCGCCCTCCGCCATCCCCTTCCACATGCGCTTGCCGGTGATCGCCTCCCAGAGCATCACGCCGACGGCGAAGAGGTCCGCGCGGCGGTCGACCTTCTTGCCGAAGGCCTGCTCGGGCGCCATGTACGAGAGCTTGCCCTTGATGACGCCCGTGCGCGTGTGCGAGCTCTGGTCGGACGTCTTCGCGATGCCGAAGTCGACCAGCTTGGTCTCGCCGGCGTAAGTGATGATGACGTTGTGCGGGCTCACGTCGCGGTGGACGACGTTCAGCGCCGTGCCGCCGTAGTCGACCAGGTCGTGGGCGTACGCGAGGCCGTCGAGCACGTCGCAGATCACCCGCACCTGATGGTCGCGCGTGAGCGTGCCGAGCTTGGACAGGCGCGAGCGCACGGCGCTCATCGACTGACCCTCGAGGTACTCCATCACGAGGAAGAGCTGCTTGTCCTCCTCCTCGACCTCGTAGGTCTGCACGATGTTGGGGTGGTTCAGCCGCGCCGCGAGCCGAGCCTCGTCGACGAACATCGTGCCGAACTCGGGATCCTGCGTGAAGTCGTCCCTCAGCTCCTTGACGACGACGAGCTTGCTGAAGCCACGCGGGCCCTGCGAGGCGGCGAGGTAGACCACCGCCATTCCACCCCGTCCCAGCTCCGCGATCGGGCGATACTTGCCCAGCGTCTTGGCGAGCGCCATCGGCTACGCCAGTGTCACAGATAGCGGCCGCGAAGTCACGCGCGCGAGGGCCTTGCCCCGGCCTTGGCGGAGACTCGCGCGCGAAAAATGGCCTGCAACGTCACCGAGGCGACGATGACGGCACCGCCCAGCACGGCCCAGCCCGTGGGCCGCTCCCCGCGGACGAGGGCGACCCAGAGCGGGTTGAGGATGGGCTCGATGGTGGCGAGCAGCGTCGAGCGGAGCGCCGGCAGCTTGCCCACGGCCGCACCGTAGAGCCAGTAGGCGGCCCCGATCTGCACCGTACCGAGGAAGACCACGACGCTCCAGGCGATGGCGCCGCTCGGCCGCGCGGCCACCATGCTCGGCGCGCACACGGCGCAGGCGACCAGGTTGCCCAGCGTCATCGCCACGAGCGGCGAGGCCACGGCGCCGGTCCAGATCGCGCCTCCGGCCTCCTGCGCGCGCTGCTCGAGGCGCATCAGGAGCGGCACGCCGGCGAAGCCGAGGCTCGACAGGATCGCGACGAGATCGCCGATCCGGCCCTCGGCCGACACCTTGTCGACGAAGAACAGCGTCATGCCGAGCAGGCAGCCCAGCGTCGCGACGCCGTCGATCAGCCTGACGCGCTCGCGGAGCAGCGGCCAGGAGAGCAGCGCCACGTAGACCGGCCCCGAGTACTGCAGGAGGATGGCATTGGCCGCCGTCGTGAGCTTGGCGGCGACCACGAAGCTCACGACCATCACCGCGTACGACACGGCGGCCGCCCAGACCCACGGGCGGCGCAGCATGCGCCCGACCTCGGCCAGCGGCCCGAGCCGGCGCGCCCGCAGCTCGATGAGCGCCGCCAGGGCGAGCACCGGGACGGCGAAGAGGCTGCGATAACCGGCGAGGGCCATCGACCCGAGCGCGACGCTCTTCACGCCGAGCCCGCCGGTGCTCCAGAGCAGCGCCGCGAGCAGGACGAACGCGGTCGCAGCGCGCTCCTTCTGCGAAGGTCGCTCGTGGGCCGTGGTCGCCGAGGTCATGGAAGCAATGCTCTTATCGCGCGTCGAGGCGCTGTGCTACGTAGCAAACGCCCATGCGCTCGCTTTCCGTCGCTCTTTGCGTGTCGGTCGTCGCGCTGGTCTCTGGCGTGGCTGCCGCGGCGGATGGCGGGCCCGACGCCGGCGACGACGCGAGCGCCGACGCCAGCCTCGACGCCGAGGCGGACGCGTCGCCGGACGGCGGCGGCGACGCGACGGTCGCGGACGCTTCCGACGCGAACGCCCCCTCCGACGCAGCGGCGAGCGACGTCGGCGTCGTCACCTACCGGCCCGACACCGGCAACTCCACCGACGACGCGGGGACGTCGGCTCCCGCCTCGGGCGGCTGCACCTGCGAGCTCGCCGGCTCGGCCGACGCGGGCTCCTCGGGCTTCGGCGGAGCCTGGCCCGCGTGCGCGCTCGGCGCGCTGGCCCTCGCGGGCACGGGGGCGCGCCGCCGCCGCAGGCGCCATTGAAGCGGGCCGCCGCCCTCGCCGGAGGTCTCGCCGCGAGCGCCTTGCTCCGGGCGGCCGACGCGCGGGCGTGCGGAGTCTCGGCGTCGGGCACCCCCGGGCTGTGCGACGCGTCTGCCATCCTCGACGAGAACCGCGCGAGCAGCCGCGACCGCGTCGGCGCGAGCTACGGCTTCACGACCACGGTGCTGTACTTCTCCGACGGCTTCCGCGCGCCCACGCAGCGCCACGTCGTCATGGGCTCCTACGAGCACAAGCTGCCCGGCCGCTGGACCCTCGGCGTGGACGCCGGCGCCCTGGTCGGCGGCCACCTCGCGGACTCGCTCTTCAGCCCGGGCTTCGTGGCAGCCCTCTCGCTCTCGTACGTGCTCGTCCCGTCGAGCGGGTACGCCACCCCCTTCCTGCTCTCCTCGTTCACGGCGGCCGGCATGTACGCGCAGACCACCGACTCGACGGGCCG
>Ga0316628_100004932_pt1 | contig 10592 bp, 8 predicted proteins | sample OWC_Aug_M2_C1_D5_FD_207648 | JGI IMG/M metagenome (GOLD analysis project Ga0316628, IMG submission 207648) | Wetland soil microbial communities from Old Woman Creek delta, Ohio, United States - OWC_Aug_M2_C1_D5_C | ecosystem: Environmental > Terrestrial > Soil > Wetlands | place: USA: Ohio... | reverse complement strand
GAAAGTTTATGATCGATGAGGCTGCGGGGATCATGAAATACAAAGTGCGTAAGAAGGCGGCCGTTACCAAGCTCGAAGCAGCCGAGCAAAACCTCCTCCGCCTGGGGGATATTATCAGCGAAGTGGAGCAACAGCGAAACTCTTTGAGTCGCCAAGCCAAGAGGGCAAAAGAATACGAGGAACTTCGAAAGAGGATCGAATACCTCGAGGGGTACCTCCGAATCCAGGATTATCACCGGGCTGAGGGGGAAGCGCATAAGGTTGACCTCCATTTGCAGGAGAAGAGGAAGGAGAGATCGTCCCTGGTTGTAAAGATCCATCAGCAGGAGAGCAGAATCGAGTCCGAGCGGCTGCAACTCGTAAACCTGGAGGGAATTCAACGAGAGATCCAGGAGTCTTCATACCGACTCCAGGGAGAGGTGGAGAAGGTATCAGCTCAATTCGAAATGCTCGCTCAGGAAGAGAGAGAATCGGCTCAGATGGGGGAAAGGACACGGGAGGAATTACTCTCCTGTGCGGGACAGCTGGAGCGACTCGAGGTGGAACTGGGGGCGGAGAGAGGAAAAGGAGAACTCCTCCAGGAGACGATCGATCGCCTTTCTCAGAAAAGGGAAGAACTCCGCAAGCAGGGGGATGATTTTTTTTCCGAGATGTCTCGTCTCGGCGAATTCTCGGAGGAGAAACGGCGAGAGGCTATCGTTGCGGCAGCGAACTCGAGCCACATGCGCAATCAGCAGGCGGCTTTGGAGAACCAGAACCGCAGGCTCTCGCAGCAGGCAGAAAGGTTGAAGCTCCAGCAAGAGTCCCATGCTGCGGAAATGGCCGAAATCGGAGAAAAGCGCCTCCAGGCGGAGTCAAAATCAAAAATCCTATCGAATCGTGAGGCAGAATGGAAGTCGCAAGGCAGGGAGGTGGAGGTCGCCCTATCGTCCGCAATGAAGGAGGATAGCGATCTCCTCTCCTCCCTGACCCGAGTGCAGGGAGAGGTAGAGGAGTTCTCCGGTCGTCTGCGGTATTGCGAAGATTTGCAAAATTCCTATTTAGGGTATGGAGAAGGGGCCAAATTCCTTCTTCAAAGCCGGAACTCCCCGCTGCACACAGGAACCCAACTTTTCGTGGCCCTTACCGAGCTGATCGAGCCCAACCCCGGGTGCGAAAAGGCCATCGAAGCCCTGCTGGGTTCCGAGGTACAAGGCCTCGTCCTTGCGGAGGTGGAGGAGATCCGACAACTGATGCGCGAACCGGAGATATTGAAAAAAGGAGGCGCCATCTTTCTCCCCGCATTCTTGCCTTCGAGCCTGGACCCATCCCATTCCGTCATCGCTCCATCCGATTTCCTCCCACCTTCTCCGGGAGTCGTCGGCCAAGCCCTGGATGAAATCAGATACGAACCTTCCTATGATGGCTTGATGAGGCGGCTCTTTGCCGACAGCTTGATAGTCCAGGATATAGAGGTTGCGCTGGAGGTATTTGCGAAGTCTGTTAGGCCCCGGTCCATCGCCACCTTGAAGGGCGAGGCCATTACTCGCCAGGGAGCGATTCGACTGCCCTCTGCATCTTCCCCTGGCATTCTGGCCCGCAAGGGAGAGATCAAAGAACTCAATGGCAAGTTGCAGGACGCCAAGAGGGAGCTCAGCGAGATCCAGGCAAGAAAGGAGGATTCCGAAGAAGTTCTCCGGGGGCTGAGGGAGCGGTCCGCATCCTTGGAGAAGGAGGAGCAAACGCTTAAATTCGAGCGGATCGCGTTGGAGAAGGATCAGGGTCAACTGCAGACCGATTGGGAGAGGGTCAGACAGATAGAGGGAGTCATCCGCCTGGAAATGCGCAACCTCGAGGAGGAGGTCGCGCAATCGGTAACAGATCTATCAGCCATCGAGCAGGAGAGAAAAGAGCAAGAAGATAGACAGAAAATCTGCGAAGAAGAGGTAAGGAAATTTCAGGGTTCGCTCGAGACCTTGAAGGTTCAGCGGAAGCAGATCCTGGAGGAATTCTCGGCTCTTGAGGATCAGCTTCACTCCCTGGAGGAGGAGCAAAGGAAGAAGGAGATGCAGTTGGCCCGGATGGAGGAACAGCTCAGTTCCCTCCTCCAGAGAGAAGGAGAATTGCGGGAAGGGCTCCGCGAGATCCAGGAAAGAGGGGTGAAAGCAAAGGCCTCCCTGGAGGAGAAGGAGAGGGTTCTGTCGGAGGTGAGGGTGAAAGGGGCAGAAACGAGCGCCTCTCTGAGAGAGATCGAGAAGCAGAGGGAGGAAGCATCAAAACGCGTGAGCACGTGCGAGGGTGACCTGAATGGGCTCAGGCAAATGATATCGACCGCCGACTCCGCCCTCGGCGATCTGCAGATCAAGAAAGCGCAGATAGACCAGACCTTGCACCATATGCGGCAAGACCTCACCGCCTCCCATTTTTCGGACTTCGCCGAGGTCCAGGCCTCGTACGAGAGAGAAAATATGGAAACCTCCGCGGCTCAGGAGGAATTGACCCGCCACCAGGACCGATGCCGAAAACTCGAACCCGTAAATATGGCCGCTCTGGCCGATTACGAGGCCCTGAGTAAGAGGTTCCAATTTCTGGATTCTCAAGCAGATGACCTCCGCAACTCTGTTTCCTCCCTGCGCCAGGCCATTTCGGAAATCAACAAGACCACCCAAAAACTTTTTGGCGAGGCCTTTCGCTCTATCGACCAATACTTTGGAGAGTATTGCGTACGTCTTTTTGGAGGAGGTTCCGCGCAGATTCGCCTGCAGGGAAGCAAAGAGACAGGAGAGGAAGAGGTGGGGGTGGAGCTTCTGGTGTCCCCTCCCGGCAAGCATCTGGGTCACCTCGACCTTTTGTCGGGTGGAGAAAAGGCTCTCACCGGATTAGCCTTCCTCATGGCGCTCTTCAGATATCGGCCTGCCCCTTTTTGTTTCCTCGACGAGGTGGACGCTCCTCTGGACGATGCCAATGTCGGTCGATACCTGTCTCTCCTGAAAGAATTCTCCCCTCACCATCAATTCATCGTCATCACCCACAACAAGAAGACCATGGAGGCCGCCGACGGCCTCTATGGGGTCACCATGGAGCAACCGGGGATTTCGAAAGTGGTCTCGGTCAAGTTGGACGGAGATAAACCGCCAAAAAGCCGTAGAGATCCCCAGGGGTCTTCCATCGGAGAGGAACATGGAGATTAAGGAGGAGTTGCGTTCTCTCATAAAGAAGGTTGAAGGGGGATTGGCCTGCATCTTGGTTAGCTCGGATGGAGAGGCCATCGAATTTAGCTCGAATATGAAGGATCCCGATGTGAAGTGGGTAGGAGCACGTTTTGGAATAGTCGTACGGGATATCCTCTCTGCTGTGAAGCGTCTTAATCAAGGAATAGTCAGGAGTATGGTGGTCGAGTTGGAGAAGGGTAACCTGGTGGTGACTCCCCTCCGTGAAGACTTCTTCCTGATGCTTCTCGTGAAGCCGGAAGGGAACCTGGGCCAGGCTCTTTTTCATTGCAAGATTGCGGCATCAACTTTGGAGAGAGAGCTGGTAATCTGAGAAGCGATGAATTTTCTTACCCAATTAAGCAAGGGTTTGAAGAGGACTCACGAGCTCATCTTGGGAAGAGTGGAAGCCTTGTTCTCCGGGAGGGCGATCGATGAGGATTCCTTAGAACAGTTAGAGGAAATCCTCCTCTCCGCGGACATCGGCATAGCCACCACGCAAGCCCTCCTTACCCTGCTACGGGAGAGGGTGAAGGGGAGCGCCATCCGAGATGGGAAAGATTTAAAGTATTTTCTCAGGGATGAGCTATTATCTATTTTAAATAAGGCGACATATACGATACCGGCCTCAGAGCATCCTGGCCCCCACGTGATCCTGGTGCTCGGGGTAAACGGAACCGGAAAGACGACCACTATCGCCAAGCTGGCTTATCGGTACAAGAGGGCCGGAAGAGAGGTGCTCTTGGCTGCCGCAGATACCTACCGGGCCGCAGCCGCCGAGCAGCTCAAGATTTGGGCGGATCGGGTTGGGGTGGAGTTAATCCAGCATCAGACAGGCGGGGATCCTTCAGCAGTGGCCTTCGATGCGATCAGCGCGGCTTCGGCCCGCAAGAAGGATGTCCTGATAATCGATACGGCCGGCCGATTGCACACCAACCGAGGCCTGATGGAGGAACTCAAGAAACTTAAGCGTACCCTCAATCGACAACTGGCGGGCGCCCCGCATGAGGTCCTTCTGACTCTGGATGCGACGACTGGAAACAACGGCCTGCTGCAGGCGAAAGATTTCCACGAGGCGATGGGGGTCACGGGCCTGGTAGTTGCGAAGCTCGACGGAACGGCCAAAGGCGGGATCGTGGTGGCGATTGCCAATGAACTTGGAATCCCGGTACAATACATAGGCTTGGGGGAGGGGCTGGAAGACCTCCAGCTTTTCGACCCTCGCGCCTTCATCGATGCCCTGTTCGAGGAAAGCTAATCCCCCTAAAGGCCCTCCCCTGCCGGAAAATGCATAGCCAGCGTAATTGCCGCAGCTTTAGGCGGGATCCAAGAATGCACAGTGATTGGAATCCTCGCATCTCTTGCTGTGGGGAGCTTCCAATCCCGCCGCTTCAGGCACCCCGGTTAGAAAATCCACCTTTTTCCCCAACCAGAATAGCTTCGGAAGTTGAGCTACCTTGCCGCCTTACCAGCGCTTCATTCCTCCACGAAGATCCGATCCTTGCCATCGAAGGCGGGCGAGAAGATGGAGAGGACCACGGTGGCATCGGGGCCCAGGTTGACGAAGCGATGAAGGGTTCCCCGCGGCACCAGATAGGCCCACCCAGGCGAAACCCGGTAATCCTTTCCGGCGATGGTCACCAGGCCATTGCCGCGCACGACGTAGACCACTTCATCGTGATCTTTATGATAGTGGTTTTTTACCACCTTATTCAACTGAGCCAGATTGAGGGTGACGCCAGGCCCCGTCAATAGGGTGGTTATCTTGAAGGCCTGGTTGGGGTCAGTCATCCTCTCCTTATCCAGGGCTTCGAATATATTCTTGATTCCACCCTGATCCTGCGCGCGGGCCACCAGCAAGCCAGTCCAAAGGCATAGGAGCAACGATAAGCATGCGATTCCCGTCCACTTCTTCATGTCGGCCTCCCTTTCTTGTCCGCTCCCTTCCCTTTTTCCACTCGATCGCTTAACCGCCTGCTACGGTTTCCGTTTCGGATAACGCCCTCCTCCATGTCCTTGGGAAAGCAAGATTCAGCGAAAGGACCCTACGCTCTGGGCTCCTTTCCCGCGAATCATCTAAGTTCCCATGTCCCACGATGCCAGGTACTTCTTTTGCTCTTCGGTCAGTTCATCGATCGTAATCCCGATTGCCTTCAGCTTGAGCCGGGCGATAGCGGAATCGATCTCCTGTGGCACTGCATACACCTTCTTTTCCAATCTTCCTCTGTTCTTCACGGCGAACTCAACGGAAAGGGCCTGATTGGCGAAGCTCATGTCCATAACGCTCGCCGGATGCCCTTCCGCAGCGGCAAGGTTTATGAGCCTCCCCTCTCCCAAAAGGTTAATTCGCCGACCGTTCGGCAACGTGTACTCCTCAACGAACTCCCGCATCGGCCGGCGAGAGACAGCCATTGCCTCCAGGGCAGCTATATCGATCTCCACATTGAAATGCCCCGAGTTGCATATCACCGCTCCATCCTTCATCTCCAAAAAGTGCTCTCGGCGCAACACATGGATATCGCCGGTGACGGTGACGAAGATCTCCCCCACTTTAGCCGCTTCCGCGATCCTCATCACCATATACCCATCCATCACCGCCTCCAGAGCCCGAAGCGGATCTGTCTCGACGACGATGACGTTGGAGCCCATGCCTCTAGCGCGCATGGCGACGCCACGCCCGCACCAGCCGTATCCGCATACAACGAAACGTGCCCCGGCCAGGAGGAGATTGGTTGCCCTCAGGATCCCGTCGATCGTGCTTTGGCCAGTGCCGTACCTATTGTCAAAGAAATGCTTAGTCTGGGCATCGTTTACAGCAATAACCGGATAGGCCAGGACCCCTTCTTTCTCCATGCTCTTCAGCCGGATGACGCCCGTCGTGGTCTCCTCCGTTCCCGCGATGACTTGAGGGATCAAATCCCTGCGTTGTGAGTGGAGCACCGAGATCGTGTCCGCACCGTCGTCCATGGTTATATGGGGGCCAAACTCGATGGCGGACTCGATATGGCGGTAATAGGTCTCCTTATCTTCTCCTTTGATGGCGAAGACGGGGACCCCAAAATGCTTCACTAACGAAGCGGCCGCATCATCCTGGGTGCTGAGGGGATTGGATGCGCAAAGGGCTACCTCGGCTCCTCCCGCTTTGAGGGTATCCATCAGATTAGCCGTTTCCGTTGTTACGTGCAGACAGGCGGAAACGTTGATGCCTCTCAAGGGTTGTTGCTCGGCAAACCGCTTCTTGACCAGGGAGAGGACCGGCATGCTCTGCTTCGCCCACTCAATCCGAAGTTTGCCCTTATCCGCCAAGTTGATGTCGCGTATGTCAAATCTCACTTTTCCTCCTCTATAGACTGGAAGATGAATGCCGCTTGTGGGATATGTGCCGATACCCTCGTTTCTCCAAACAATGAATAGCGAGCCAATCCCCGCGGCTTTACGCGGGAGCCGCCCAAGCCTCAAAACAATAGAGGTTTCATTTTGTTTTCAACTCGGCGGCCAGGGCCCTCGCCATGTCCGCCCTCTCCCAGGTGAATTCGGGCTCGGTCCGGCCGAAATGTCCGTATACGGCCGTCTTCTTGTAGATGGGCCTTCGCAGATCCAGGGTCTTTATGATCCCTGCCGGGCTCAGATCGAATTGTTTTCGAACGGCCTTTTGGATTTCCTCGTCGGGCACGATTCCCGTTCCCATGGTATCAATAACCACGGATATGGGCTGCTGCACCCCGATGGCATAGGCCAGCTGGACTTCGCACCGCTCCGCCAGATTGGCGGCCAGGATGTTCTTCGCCACATAGCGAGCCGCGTAGGAGCCGGAACGATCCACCTTGGTCGGATCTTTACCGGAAAAACAGCCTCCTCCGTGGCTTCCTACTCCTCCGTAGGTGTCGGCGATGATCTTCCTTCCCGTCAAGCCGGTATCCCCCTGCGGTCCTCCGACTACAAATCTACCGGTGGGATTGATATGGTAGATGACCTTCTCGGGATCATACAGATCTTTGGGCAGAACAGCCTGGATCACTTTCTCGATGATATCCTCGCGGATCTGCCTCGAGGTCACATCCGGGCTGTGCTGAGCTGCTATTACCACAGTATCTATACGGGTCGGTTTTCCATTCCCATATTCAACCGTCACCTGGGATTTCCCATCGGGACGAATGTAATCGAGTATTCCCTTCTTCCGCACCTCGGCCAACTGCCGGACCAATGCATGGGCTAACATGATGGGGAGGGGCATCAGTTCAGGGGTCTCTTTCGTGGCGTAACCGTACATCAAACCTTGGTCCCCGGCCCCCTGGATATCTACTCCCAATGCGATATCGGGAGATTGTTCTTGAATTGCGGTGATCACCGCGCAGGTCTCGTAATCGAATCCATATTTGGCTCGCGTGTATCCGATGTCGCGGATCGTATCCCGTACGATCTTCGGAATATCCACGTAGCAGGTAGTAGAAATCTCCCCGGCTACAAAGGCCAGCCCTGTGGTAACGAGGGTCTCGCAGGCCACACGCCCATAAGGATCTTGGGCTACTATGGAATCCAATATGGCATCCGAGATTTGATCCGCGATCTTGTCAGGATGCCCTTCCGTGACTGACTCCGAGGTGAGGAAGTAATGACTTCGACCCATTTTATCCTCCGCTGAAGTGTGGGGGGAAAGCGATTTTCTCAAAAAGGGCGGGTGCTTCCCTTCGATCCTGGAATCAGTGAATTATGGCAGGTACTTCTTGAGCTCTTCCTCATATCGACCTTGCGCTCGAAGGATGAGTTCCACTGCTTCCCGTACCGCGCCTCTGCCGCCCGGAAGGGATGTCACGTGATCCACTCTCCCTTTGACCTCGTCCACCGCGTTCGCCACGGCGATGGAGAGACCAGCCCGCAGAAGCAAGGGGAGATCCGTCAAATCGTCCCCTATCATCGCTACATGTTCCGGCAAGAGCTGGTATTTCTTCAGCAGGTTCTCCCAGATGGGGATCTTTTCTTCAATCCTTTGATGTACCTCCGAAATCTGAAGCTCTGAAGCCCGGCGGGTGACCATCTCAGATTCTCTGGCGGAAATGAGGGCGGTGATGATCCCGGCTCGCCGGGCCATCTTGAGTCCTAATCCGTCATGGACGAAGAAGGCTTTGATCTCTTGTCTCCCGCTGGCAAAGATGATGGAGCCATCGGTCAAGACCCCATCGACGTCCATGACCATCATTCTAATCTTCTTTGCCTTCTCGACAATTTTTGGGTCCATTTGCACGCCCCCCCAATTTCCTCCTGACCCCCCCTGGGGAAATTGCCCGCTGCTTCTGCCTCATGGTGAAGCGAAGTAAGACCGCCCCCCAAGCTTCGTTCTCTCGCCCTACGCCACTCCGGCCTTCAAGATATCGTGCATATGAATGATCCCCTTCACCCGCCGTTGGTCGTCCAGGATCAGGAGAGAAGTGATGGCGAAGGCCTCCATCAGTTGAAGCGCCTTGGCTGCCAATTCTTCCTCGTCGATCATCTTCGGATTCCTTGTCATGTACTGGGAGACCGGATGGACCAGTATGTTTCCGCCGCGCTCCAGGGCCCTCCGAAGATCGCCGTCAGTCAGGATGCCCACCAACGCTCTCCTATCGTCCACGATCGAGGTTACCCCTAACTTCTTGCTGGTAATCTCTAAGATAGCATCCTTCATCAGGGCATCTTCCTTTATCATGGGGACCTCCGAGTCTTTATGCATAAGGTCCTTCACCCTGACCAGGAGCCTCCTCCCGATCGATCCGCCCGGGTGGATCAAAGAGAAATCCTCCTCGTTGAATCCCCTCTGCTCCAACAGGACCGCTGCCAGGGCATCACCCATGGCCAAAGCCGCAGTGGTGCTGGCAGTGGGGACCATGAGGGGGCAGGCCTCTTCGGCAACGCTCACATCCAGGCTCACATCGCTCATCCGGGCGAGAGTCGAGTTGAGGTTTCCCACTAAGCAGATCAGCTTCACCCCGAGGCGCTTGATGGCCGGCAGGAGGTTGATGATCTCATCGGTCTCCCCGCTATTGGAGATGGCGATGACTACATCCCCCCTTACGACCATCCCCAGGTCCCCGTGGATTCCTTCGGCAGGGTGCATGAACAAGGCTGGTGTTCCGGTGCTGGCTAACGTAGCCGCAATCTTGTTAGCCACAAATCCGGACTTTCCCATCCCCGTCAATACCACTCGTCCCCGGCAATCAAACAAAGTTTTCACAGCGGAGGTGAAGTCCTCGCTCAATCGAGGAATGAGGCTGAGGATCGCCTCTGATTCGATCCTTAATACCCGTTTGGCTTGCTCTATTTCTCTGCCCATCAATGTTTCACCTCTCGCAGGAGATGATGAATTTCCATAAGGGACTTCAGGATTTCCGCCAAGTCCTTCATGGGCAACATGTTCGGACCGTCACAGGGGGCGCGACTGGGGTCCTCGTGGACTTCCAGAAAGAGTCCGTCGCAGCCCACCGCGACTCCTGCCCGGGCGAGTGCGGGAACATATTGTCTTTGTCCTCCGGAAGCGGAGCCTAAACCGCCGGGCAATTGTACGCTGTGGGTGGCATCAAAGATCACCGGATAGCCTAAATCGGCCATGATGGGAAGCGAACGGAAATCTACCACCAGGTTGTTATATCCGAAGGAGGTCCCTCTTTCCGTAAGCAGGATCGCGAAATTTTCGGTCGACTCGATTTTCTCCACCACGTTCTTCATATCCCAGGGCGCCAGGAATTGCCCCTTCTTTACGTTTATCGCCCTTTTCGTCCTGCCAGCAGCGAGCAGGAGATCGGTCTGCCGGCAAAGAAAGGCAGGGATTTGCAGAATATCCAATATGGACGAGGCCTCGAGGGCCTCGTCCGGACTGTGGACATCGGAAACCACGGGGACCTTCAACTCCATTTGAATCTTGGCGAGGATTTCGAGGCCCTGCTTCAACCCAGGACCGCGAAAAGAGCGCACATGGCTGCGATTCGCCTTATCATAGGAAGATTTGAAAATGAAGGGAATTTGGATCGCTTCCGCAATCTCCTTGAGCTTCTCCGCCATCCTGCAGGTATTCCCCTCCTCCTCAATGACGCAGGGGCCAGCGATGAGGACCAATGGATGCCTTCCTCCGATGGGAATCTTCCCGACCCAAACCTCTCGCGTCAACTCGAATCTCCCCTTGCCTCCTGTGCCTTTTTCAGGGAGGCCTTTATGAATTCTTTAAATAAGGGATGGGGATTACGGGGTCTGGACTTGAATTCGGGATGAAATTGAACTCCCACAAACCAGGGGTGATCCTTGATTTCCACCATCTCCACCAGGACTTGATTGGGAGATAAACCGCTCAGCGTCATGCCGTGCTGCACCAGAAGCTCCCGATATCGGTTATTCAGTTCGTATCGGTGCCGGTGGCGCTCGAAGATCTCCGGGCAG
>Ga0316628_100004931_pt1 | contig 10593 bp, 2 predicted proteins | sample OWC_Aug_M2_C1_D5_FD_207648 | JGI IMG/M metagenome (GOLD analysis project Ga0316628, IMG submission 207648) | Wetland soil microbial communities from Old Woman Creek delta, Ohio, United States - OWC_Aug_M2_C1_D5_C | ecosystem: Environmental > Terrestrial > Soil > Wetlands | place: USA: Ohio... | reverse complement strand
TAAGTATACCTGTCCGCCATTGCTTGCTCACCCACCTGGACAATGCCGAGTACCGGAATCAGGGTTATGACATAATAACTCCAGGCCGACAGCCATAATCTCCTTTTTCGGCCAAGGGCTATGCACATTGCCGTGATCGCTGTTACCAGGGCAACCGGGATAATATACTCCAGTGAAAAAAGAGATGCACCCTGCGGATAAGGATAAAAAGGGACCAGATTTAAGGGCAGCATCATCTTCCCTAGGTAAGCTATCAGAGATTGGGCAGCCACTATCAACCGTGATTCCAAAGAGGTGGCCTCCAACGAGCTGATGGCCCCGACCGACTTTTGTGCAAAGATTGTCAGGATCGATGAAACAACAGCCAACACTAGGAACGGGATTTTTCCGATGGATGCATCCCAAAAGGTTTTAAGGGACTGTATCCTGCTGAAAGGGTACCAGTCTAAAATCAGCAGGACGAAAGGAAGACTCACGGCCATCGGCTTGCTTAAAAGGGCCATGACAAAGAAGCAAAGTGCATAACGCACAGAGGGAACAGCACTTTCCTTTTCGCTCTCTGCGCTCCAGGGTGAACTGGTGCCGGCATATTTCACATACATCATAACGCTCAGCAAATAAAACAACGCGCATAGAAGGTCTTTCCTTTCCGCGACCCATGCCACGGACTCTACGTGCAGAGGATGAAGACCAAAGAGAAGGCCGGTCACTGCGGCGGCAGTCAAAGTCAAACGTGAATCGTGAGGCCTGAATCGTGAATCTTGAGCAGCCTCTATCAGCCTCACGGTCAGAAGCACAACAATAAACGTATTGACTGCATGGAGAATATTATTGGTCAGATGGTGCCCCAGGGGATTCAGCCCCCAGATGGCGTAGTCAAGGGCATGAGAAAGCCATGTGAGGGGATGCCAGTTAGCTGCATAAAACCCCGCAAAGGCGGATTTCAATAATCGGGCATCGAACGCGCGTATAAAGAAATTCTCATAGACATATTCATTGTCATCCCAGTTGACAAATTCATTACCGAGCGACTGAAGATAAACAATAAATGTCATGAGTGAAACTGCGAGCGCAAGAAAGTACTTGAAGTTCGGGTTCCCCTCATTAAGGGCCCCCTGCGTCAACTGTACGTTATAAGGGTCTGTTGAAAATGCCGAATCGCCTTGACCGGCAGTGAGTCCTTCCAACGCTTTCTTATTTTTTCCTGAAGGTTTGTCCATGTTCTATAAAATACCACATTTCCAATTAATTACTTTAGCCGGTCCAGTCACCTCTACCGCCTTTTTTTTGCGGCCTGGCTGGCGACCTCATCCCGCATATCGCTATATGGGACAGAATCAACTGAGTGGGGTTAAACGGTCATCATTACCACGGATGAACAAGCGTGATGTCACACTTAAGAAGGCGGCGTAATTGGACCGCAAAAAAAAGGCAGGCGGTTTGACCCGCCTGCCTTTCCATTACTGTATAAAACAGTAATTACGGGAAGTTTACTGTGTTAACACCAGCGTTGACATTTACTGTCTTGGTGTAACTGATCGATGTTCCCTTTGTCGCCATCATCACGTACCCTGTTCCGGGCTTCACGTTGTTGATCGTGTAGACCCCGGAAGCGTTGGTGTACGCAGTTTTGATGACTCCGGCAACATTGATCGTCACCTTAACCGTGCTGACAGCGACACCGCCGTTCGTCACAGTACCGGTAACTGAGCCTAACCCGATGTTAACCACCGAGGTCGTCTTACCCTGCAGGCCCTGTACATCGTTTGCTACGAGAGTTACAGTGTAGTTGCCTGCCACGGTATAGGTGTGTGAAGCTGTGGCGCCTGGTGTGATCATCTTGGTAGCGCCGTCACCCCATTTCACATTGACCTTGCTCAGGTCGGCTGGTCCGTCCGGATCTGTAGAAGCATCCTTCACAGTAAGTGTCCAGCCGCTCAATGAAGGATATCCAGCAGCAAACACAGCAACTGGAGCCCTGTTGGACTGTACGAATGTGCCAACCTTGGTCTTTGATGCTACTGCCCCTGAAACAGAGTCCGAAATAAACAGGGTAACGTTGACAGCACCGGGTGTTCCACCTGTGATTGCAGTGCCCATTGCTGTAGGATTAGTGATGGTGCCGTTGTCTGTTTCCCACAGGAAGTTACAGGTTCCGCTCGGGCACGTGGATGCCATGCCGGAGAGTTTGGCAGTCGTACCGGTGATTGTCAATGAGAATGCCGCAGTCGGTGCAGCACTGTGTATGTTGACCATACGATTATTAACCGTTGAGTCAGATACAACAACGCCGAGGCCAGTGTGGCAAGCCTGACATAAAGTAGTGGTAGGTTTGACTCCTGAGTAAACATGACATGTTTCGCAAGGCGTCTTGCCAGGTGTTCCACTGCCTGTTACGTGCTTGTTGTTGTCGAACTCCACAGTGTGACAACCTGTGCAATCGGCCACGTCTGGGGCCGGGAATGCAGGGGTCGTCACGCCAGCAGCCACCTTACCTGAAGGAATATGGCAAGTCACGCAGAGGGTGTTGTTGGTAAGCGGAAGCCCTGTACCTGGGTGGTGCTCCTTAAGAGAAGGAAGCGTAGAGCTATGGCATGCGCCGTTACAGGTGTTAGGTTCGACCTGGTCCTCCATAACTTCGGTAGCTGCGTGGCCAAACTTCGCTCCGCCAGCCTCACCGTGACAGTACAGACAACCCGCAACGCCTCTGGCGGTGGTGGTTGATGAACCGGCATGGTGGTTGTCGCCTGTGCCGCTCGGAACGATCGCGCGGAATGAACCCTGAGCAGATGCGTGACATGCCTGACAAGTGGCAGTGACATCGTCTCTGCTGAGAGGATCCAGTGTCGCAGATACACCGACTCCGGGATTAGCTACAAGAGTCGTAGTCGGAGTGTGGCAGGTCAGGCAGTATGTGCCGTTTGTAAGAGCCATTCCTTCGCCTGTATGGTGGCCGCCAGAAGGAAGCGTGCTGGCATGACAAGAACCGTTACAGGTGTTGGCTGCGCGAGCTTCCTGAATAACTTCTGTCTCTGCGCCGCCGAAAGGAACGCCGCCGGTCTCACCATGGCAGTACAGACAACCTGCAACGCTGTTGGCGGTGCTGGTAGCTGAACCTCTGTGGTGGTTGTCGCCCGTGCCGGATGGCACGATTGCGCGGCTTGAGCCCTGAGCATCGACGTGACAAGCCTGACAGTAAGCAGTTACAGCGTCACGGCTTAACGAATCTGCACCAACCGCACCATCTGTATCGCCAGGGAACGGAGCCCTGGAATCCAGGTGGCAGGTGAGGCAGTCGCCTGCATGGTGATCCTGAGTAGTGCCTGACTGAACAACGCCATGGCAGGCCTGACAGGGGCTAGATTGACCAGCTGCCACGCTATCCGCCTTGGCTTCGGTCTCTGTGCCGCCAAAAGGAACGCCGCCTGCTTCACCGTGGCAGTACATACAACCCGCAACGCTTCTGGCAGTGCTGGTAGATGAACCTCTGTGGTGGTTGTCGCCTGCGCCTGAAGGAATGATCGCGCGGCTTGAGCCCTGAGCCTCGAAGTGACAAGCCTGACAGTAAGTAGTTACAGCGTCACGGCTTAACGCATTCGCACCAATCTGACCATCTGTATCGCCAGGGAACGGAGCCCTGGAATCCAGATGGCAGGTGAGGCAGTCGCCTACATGGTGGTCCTGAGTTGCGCCTGACTGAACAACGCCATGGCAGGCCTGACAGGGGCTAGCCTGGCCAGCTGCCACGCTATCCGCCTTGGCTTCGGTATCTGCGCCGCCAAAAGGAATGCCGCCGAATTCACCATGACAGTACAGACAACCTGCAACGCTTCTGGCTGTGGATGTAGATGAACCTCTGTGGTGGTTGTCGCCTGCGCCTGAAGGAATGATCGCGCGGCTCGAACCTTGAGCAGTTGCGTGGCAACCCTGACAAGAAGCGGTTACAGCGTCTCTGCTGAGAGGATCCAGTGTCGGTTTTCCCGCAGGGACGGAGCCGACGCCGGCCGGGAATGTGCCGCTCCAGGTGCCGTCAGCGTGATGGCAGGATACGCACGCGCCCGAATGGTGGTTCTTGTCTGTGCCGGTCTGAACAATTTCAGGAGCGCCATGACAACCCAGACAAAGATTGCTGGTTGCATCATCTCCGCCGAGCGAAACGCCGACCTGGGTTGATACTGTGGTCGTAGAAAGACCTGAGGCGGTAATCCCAACCACATAGCCGGTTGAGTTATCGCCGGAAAGAACAAATGACCTTCCGTGGCAACCGAGGCAGTTCATGCCGGGGTCGTTATCTCCACGTGAGCCGTTTGCTTCCGAGACGCCGCCATAAGTGGTGCCCGGGACTGAGCTGTGTCCGCCGTGGTGGTTGTCACCTGTGCCTGAAGGCACAATGGCGCCAACAGTGCCGCCGGCGTAGCGAGTCTGAACAGTAGCATGACACGAGAGACAGCGGTCTCTGACGTCAGCATTGTCGATAGACCAGTAAGGTAAAGGATTATGTGACCCGGCAGGCTTCAAAGTATCAGCTGGTACCGTGGTCGGCATAAGCGGATTACCCTTATGCTGTCTGCCTGCGTGGCAGGCCGCGCATGAGCCGTTGTGGTGGTCCACGCCCTGGTTAACGGCCCTGTAAACACCCTGAGCGACGTTGTGGCAAGTGAGACACGCGCTGTTGTCAGCTGTATCTCCGCCATCATGCATCTTCTTGGCTGCCCCTGAGAGCTCGTTCTTGTCATACAAAGTGGCGCCGTTTGCTCCAACTCCAAGACTTCCGCCGTGGCACTGGCCGCAAGCGAGGTCAAGGTCTACCCAAACCGCGTTTGTATAAGCGCCGTCAGGTGCTGTCTTGGCGTTCTTGGTGCCGGCCGCAAATTCTACCGCGGTCGGGAACGTGTCGTAAGTAGCATCTGTGTTGATTCTCCAGACGTGAACCGGCATAGAGTTCTGGTTGCCGTTCCTCATCGCCTGTGTGGCCATATGACATACTGCGCAAGGGTCTGCGCCATAGAGTGTCGCATCCCACGGCGTTCCCGCAGTCTGCGGATGGCCCATTGTTGCATTATCATACTGAGGAGTTCCGGGCACTGCCGCCGCATAGTCGGCGTTTTCATGGCAGTCCACGCACTCTTTTCTGAGAGCTTCGTGTCCGTCAACATAAAGGCTCTGATGGACGTCGTGGCAGACAGTACAGCTGCCCTGGCCGCTGGTCCTCCATGCGCCGGCGCCGTAAAGGCCTTCGCATGTTGCCTTGTCCTTGATTTCGGTACCGTCAGCCTTGGTCTTCGCAGGAGAGTTGCTGGAAGCAGACTGCCAGCACATATAGCCCTGGAAAGTGCTGCTATAGTTTGCAGCAGTGTTAGAAAACAGATCATATTTTCCGAGGGAGTTCTTCTGGACCGTCCCTGTAAACCTTGCATGAGGGCTGTTCAGGAAGGAGTTGCCAAGCACATGTCCGTTGAAGTCCCTGCCCCACGATGCGCCGTGGCTTATGCCTGTCGGAATAATTACAGGGTTGTTTTGTGTCACTGAAACTCCTGACTGATGGCAGCCGAAGCAGAGGTAGTTCGAGTAGTAGCTCATAGCCGCCGGTCCGCCCGGGATGTTGCCCATTCCGCCTTTAGTTTCGTATGTCGTCGGGAAGGAAGAAGCAGCGATCTGTGCTGCTGTTACGGAAGGGACTGTTGCGTTATGACACCTTGAGCACTGAATGCCTTCAAGGTCCCATGTGTGTCCGGCCGTAACCGCTGAAACATAGTCTGTTCCGGAATCTGCAGGCTGGGTCGCAATATATCCGGGCGTGCCGATTGACTGTACGCCTGGGTTAGTTGCATCACTGAACCCTGCTGTGTGGCATGCTCCGCAGCCGTATTTGGCAGTGGCTGTCGCGATGGTCGGATTCGCTGCCATCCAGTCGCCATAAACGTAGTAGAAAGGAGTAGTGCCATTGGCCAATCCGGTTGAGAAATCAAGCGAATTCGTGCCGTCTGTGGTATAGACCAGGCCGTCAGGACCTGCCCACGGAGAAGGCGGTGAAACCTTCCTGAGCATGTTCTTGTGGCCGGTCTTGAGGTAGCTGTCTTTCCATCTCTCTGCAGGGCCGTTGGCCTGGTCTACAGAGCTGTGGCAATGGAGACAACCCTCGTCAGCATTAACAGCCTGCCTGGTGAGGTCGAATGTCATACCGGTAATTGGGGTAGTTGTGCCGATAGTTGCCGTCGATCCCGCCGGTATCCACGCAGACCATGATCCGCCGTTTGCAAGGCAGGTGCCCATTGTGGTGTATGCGGTCAGATCAACTACGGTAGTGGCCGCAACGGTGGTTCCGTCAGCCTTGGTAAGAGCTGAGCTAACCGCACCGTTGACACCGAAATCATACTGGCAGAGGGTGCCGGTAACTCTGTACCCGAATGCCGTCGAGGAATTTGTGCTCGTCGAAGGGCAGCTCGCTGCCGCGATATCGGTGTTCATTCTTGCATAGCAGAAGCCAGGGGCAGTCGCCAAAGTATATGGCGTTCCGCTCGCATTCTGGCCCCTGTAGAGCCAGCTATAGGCAACGCATTTGCCGGTGGTCACCCATGTGCCGCCGATGCCTTCGCACATCTTCTGGGTCCTGTCCAAACCATTCAGGGATTTGGTGCAGAAGCTGGTTGCCCACTGGTGCTTCGCACCGTCGTTGCCAGTTGCACCGGCAGTTGCGCATGCAGCCGAAGTGGTCATGCCGGTCAGGTCAAATGATCCACCGCCGACCAGCGTGCCGCTCTGAAGATAGATGCAATCCCTTTTGCTGGTGATGCCGGCGGCAACGTCCATTGTGCCGTCCGCATGAAGACCGACGACGCATATGCCGTCGTTGGGCGTCTTCCAGCCGCCGAGGCCGTCAGGGACGGCGCCGTCGTCCATGTACTTTGCACTGGTGGTGCCGGTAAATACGAGCGGCAGGACCAGGGCAAAAAGAGCTGCTATTATCAGCAGTCTAGTTGTTATTTTCATAATTTGGTTTGCTCCTTTAAAAATTAGGATTATTTCCATCAAACTATTCAGACCTTTTAAGCGCCTGAACTTTCCCTCACCTTAGGAACTCGGTTTTCTTTCTCTGCACCTCCTTGTCAAGTCTGCCATTTAAAACTAAATATTTGGGGGTTTGCCTAACATGAAGCAACTCTTGTGCCAAAGTAAGGTGTGGGCTTGCATCGAAAAGTGATGAAAAATAAAGTTTTAGATTCAATAAGATAGCTGATTAACAAAACTTGTCAACGAAGGCCGTCAGGCCTTTTCTGAGGGTCCGCCATAGCCTTTTAACCAGACATCGGTGAAATACCCATATTGGGCAAATAAACAATAAATCACAGCCACCACTCCGGGTTGACTCCTGCTTTTGCCACCCCGGCCTGCCTATCAACTGCTGAGCTACCACCCCGGCCTTCGGCCACCCCTCCTCAAATAGGCGGGGAGCCAAGGTTGCCGTAGAACTGGGGGAGATGACAAATTAACTTCAACTCCCCTCCTTGGTTAAGGAGGGGTGGCCACAGGCCGGGGTGGTTGCCTATCATGGTTTGTCCGTCGTGGTTTGTCTGGCATGCTATTAATAAGTTATAATAATGCCATCGTGATACATTATGTTAAGTATAATTATAGGTATGCCTTTTTGGTTCAGCTTCATTGTCCGGCTTATGCCTGCCTTTTTGGTTCTCATTCAATTCATACGCAGCCTTAAGTGGCCATGACAAAACAGAAATGAAGAAAAAGCTTATCATAGGCCTGGGAATGATCTCGGTAATATTCATATTATCGGGCCTCTTCATTTTGTGGAACCTGGTTGCGATCAACTCTGGTGAGCGGCTCATGGACCGTCTGGATGAAATCGGGGACAGGGAAAACGAAATAATCCATCAGATCAATAGTGTTCAGACTGAGCTTTACAGACGGCAGGCCGGTTACAGCAGCGACAAGGAAAATCTGCTCAGGCAGATCGTCCAGATGGAAAAAGAGCTTTCTGTAGCCAGGAGCGAATTCGCCTCCAATATGAGCAAGACGGAGTGCAACACCTGTCATGTGGACCGTGCCAAATTCGACAGCGGGGGAAAAAGGCTCGAAGAGGCGGGAAATCATCTTAAGGCTTACAGTGATACAGTCAGGCTCATCCTCGATTCCCATGACAACCGGGATATCGGTACCCTTGAGGCAAAGGCGGCGTACGAGGGCGAGGCGCTGCTTCTTGCTGTCGGTGATATAAAACATGCCACGACAGAGGCCAGGATCCGCATGGAAGCGGCGCTGCTCGCCTCGGTCTCCCGCTCCAGGAACTCTATTATATTTGCGGTGCTTCTGGGGGTGCTCCTGTCGGCAGCGACCGGGCTTATTTTGTTGAAGTCGATCACCCGTCCTATGGAAAAACTTGTAGCGGGCATCGAAAAGGTCTCTGCCGGAGAATACGGGTCGAAGGTCCAGATCAGCTCGCGTGACGAGATAGGTTTTTTGGCCCGGACGTTCAACAGCATGACCGACAATCTCGCAAAAAGCACGGCCCAGAAAGAGGCCCTGATGGCCGAACTGCGCGACCTCAACAGCCACCTCGAAGTACGTATAAATGAGGCAACCGAGCAGCTGAAGGTGGCTCACGAAAGGATGCTCCGGAGCGAAACCCTTTCGGCTGTGGGCACCTTCGCCTCGGGAGTGGCCCACGAGCTCGCGACGCCGCTTTCATCCGTCCTCAGTTATTTTCAGATGGTCAAAGGGGCGATACCCGCTGAGGGCGGGCTTGCCGACGACATTTCTATAATCGAAGGGGAACTGGTGAGATGCCGGACCATACTGAGGGGCATGCTCGATTTCGCGGGGCCGCAGGAAACGGAAAAGTCGGCAACTAACCTCAATACGCTCCTTTCGGGACTGCTCGCACTCGTGAAATACCAGACTGAGTATAAGAAGGTCCGGATCGTTGGGGAATTGGACAGCAGCATACCGGACATAATGGCCGTCCCCGGCCAGTTGAAGCAGGTCTTCCTGAATATAATCCTCAACGCGCTCCAGGCAATGCCTGAGGGCGGAATACTTACTGTTTCCACCTCTTCGGCAGACAACGGGGGGGCCGGAAAGGTTCTGGTCCGTATATCCGACACCGGCACAGGCATTCCGGAACAGGACATAAACAAGATATTCCAGCCCTTCTACACGACCAAGGAGGCCGGGACCGGCCTCGGTCTTGCCATCAGCTATGGGATAATAAGAGGACACGGCGGCGAGATAGAAGTGAAGAGCGAGGCAGGGAAAGGTACTACGTTCTCGGTTTATCTCCCTGTCGTCTCCGCACGCACTGAAGGGATTGCCTCAGGTCCGACCGAAGGCCTGAAGGGCGAAAAAAGGTAGGGGAATAGAGTTTGAAACAAAACCTCCTCATCGTTGACGACGACCGCGTCTTTTGCAGCATGCTCACGAGGCATTTTGACAATGCCTATGCTGTCACCGGCTTCTCCGACCCCGTGGAAGCTGTGCGCTATATCGGGGAGCACCCTGTCGATGTTGTCCTGACCGACCTCAACATGCCCGGGGTGGACGGGATCGAGATACTGAGGACCGTAAAAGCAGCGTCCCCTGACGCGGATGTGATTATCATGACGGCCTACGCGCAGGTTGACTCGGCAGTGGAGGCGATGAAGAGGGGCGCCTATGATTACATGGTCAAGCCCTTTGACGCAGAGGAGTTGTCCCTGCACCTCAGGAATCTTTTCGAGAAGCGGAGACTCTCAGAGGAGAACGTCAACCTCAGGAAATTCGTCGACATCACCTACAAGCCGGAAAACATCATAGGAAAAAGCGTGGCGATGCAGGCAGTTTACCGGTTCATCGAGCGGGTCTCCCGGACTGACGCCACGGTCCTTATCACCGGCGAAAGCGGCGCCGGCAAAGAACTTGTGGCCAGGGCCATTCATTTTTCCGGCAAGAGGAAGGACCGCAGGTTCGTCTCGGTCCACTGCGGGGCGCTTAAGGAAGGGTTTCTCGAAGAGCAGTTCTCCAGCCACAAAGCCGATAATAAGAGGCCTTACGAAGAGGCAAAGGGGGGCACCCTCGTGCTGAGTGAGATAGGTGACCTGGCCCCGGCCCTGCAGGTAGAATTGCTGGCAGTGATCGAAGAAGGGCCATCGCAGAGAGATCAGAATCCGCTGTCAGACGTGATGATAATTGCGACTACAAACAAGAACCTTGCCATGCTACAGCGAAAGGGCAGGTTCAGGCAGGACCTTTTCCACAGGCTGAACATGTTCAGTCTCAGGGTCCCTCCTCTGCGCGAAAGGAAGGAAGACATACCACTCCTTGCGGAGCATTTCTTAAACCAGTACAGGAATGAATTCGAGAAACCGGGGATGCGCCTGTCGCCTGAGGCTGTAGAGGTGCTGCGCAATTACGACTGGCCGGGCAACGTGAGGGAATTAAAGAGTCTCTTCGCAAGGATCTGCCTGCTTGAAGACATTGAAGTAATACAGCCCGAACACCTGCTTGCGAGGCTCCCGAAACCGTCGGACGAGCTCCTGCCGGATTCCGGAGGGGATATCGAACGCGAGCTGATTTTCGAGAGGCTCCCGAAGCCGTCCAGCG
>Ga0316628_100004930_pt1 | contig 10593 bp, 10 predicted proteins | sample OWC_Aug_M2_C1_D5_FD_207648 | JGI IMG/M metagenome (GOLD analysis project Ga0316628, IMG submission 207648) | Wetland soil microbial communities from Old Woman Creek delta, Ohio, United States - OWC_Aug_M2_C1_D5_C | ecosystem: Environmental > Terrestrial > Soil > Wetlands | place: USA: Ohio... | reverse complement strand
GGTGCTCGACACCACTGGGCCCGAGGCCGACGCCGGCGGCGACCGGACGGTCGACGAGGACGTATCCATCACGCTCGACGGCACATCGTCGACGGACAACGTGGGCATCGCGTCCTACAACTGGACCATCGTGATGGGAAGCGACATCATCACGACGCTGGAGGGCCCGTCCCCCGCCCACACGTTCGCCGAGCCCGGCGTCTACACGGTCACGATGGTGGCCAAGGACGCCGCTGACAACCAGGGCAACGCGACCATCACCGTCGCGGTGAGGGACACGACGCCACCGCTCCCGCACGGGTGGGCGACGGTCAAGGTCAAGGTGGGGGAGGTCGCCAACTTCAATGGCATCGCCTCGTCGGACAACGTGGGCATCGTGCTCTTCGTCTGGACCATCACCAGCAAGGGCGGCTTCAAACGCATCGAGGGCGCGAACATCACGCACACCTTCGACGCGGCCGGCAGCTACAACGTCACGCTCACCGTCGCCGACGCCGCGGGCAACAACGAGTCGACCTGGTGGCACGTGGACGTGGTCAGGCCCAAAAAGGACGACGGGCCGGGCCCCGTCGCGTGGATGGCTGCCACAGCGCTCGTGGCGGTGGCCGTGACGGCGCGACGGCGCCGGTAGGCGCGCCAGCGGGCCGGCGGGCCATCCAGGCCTCGCGTATGGTGCCCGGTCCACGACGCCGAAAGCTCTATTAGGCAGGCCCCCGCTCGGGCCCGGGAGGACGCATGGACGATGCATTAGCGATCTTCCTGGTGACGGCCCTCTTCATCGTGCTGGCCGTGCTCGCCGCCCTGCCCAGCGGCGCGCGCATCGCGCGCGACCCCTCCACCGCCTACGGCGGCGGCAGGCGCGCGCTGGTGATGGCCTCGGCCGGCATCGGGCTGCTCGTCGGCCTGCTCCTTGTGGCCGCGGGCACCCAGTTCGACTACCGGTCCGTCCTGGGCGGGGCGAACATGCTCCACATCGGCGGCTCGTCCCTGCTGCTCCTCTCGGTCGTGGTCGTGCTCGCCTCCTGGCGGGTGACGCGGATGATCGCGACCGCCTCGGCGGGCCATGAGGAGGAGGTCCACGAGGTGGAGGGCTACGTCATCCCCTCGACGGTGGCGCCCCCCTCCGCTCCCCCCTCCGCTCCCCCCCTCGCTACCCCCCTCCATCCCCCCCCCGCCCCCCCGCCGACCGCCCCTCCCCCCCCCCGCCCCCCCCCGCCCGCGCGGGACCGGTCGTGGCCCCCGGAGCGCCCGTGAGCGCGCGCCGCCAGCACAACCTTCTTTAGACCCCAGCCCCCTACGCGCGGCGATGCCCACGCCCGCCAGGGAGACGGGCCTCCTGCTCGAGCACGCCCGCGTCATCAGCATGGACCCCACGCGCCCCGAGGCCGAGGCCGTGCTGTGCCGCCACGGGCGCATCGAGGCCGTCGGCACCACCGAGCAGCTCGAGAAGCTGCTGCGGCCCAACGACACGCGGTTCGACTGCGGCAACCTGCCCCTCGTGCCGGGCCTCATCGACTCGCACACGCACCTCCTCTCCCTGGGGCTCAAGCGGCTGCGCGTCGACCTCTCGGGCGCGCGCGACCGCGCGGCCGCGCTCGCGCTGCTCAAGACGCGCGCGCTCGCCACCAAGGATGGCGAGTGGGTCTACGGGGTCGACTTCGACGAGAGCCGGTGGGAGGGCGACCGCGCCTTCCCCACGAGGGAGGAGCTGGACCGCGCCGTGTCGGGGCGCCACCGCGTCGTCATGCGCCGCGTGTGCGGCCACGTCGCCGTCGCGAACACATCCGCGCTCGGATCGGTCTCGACCGCGTGGGACCACGTCGACCGCGCGACAGGGCTGATGAAGGAGGAGGTCGTCGAGCGCCTGTCCGAGGTCGTGGGCACGACCGACGAGGAGGTGCGCAAGGCCGTCGAGGTCGCGACGCGCATCGCCTACGAGCGCGGCGTGACGTCGGTCGTCGACATCGTGGACGCGCGCACGCTCGTCACCTACCTCGACCTAGACGGCCAGGGCCGGATGGGCATCCGCGTGTTCTGCGCGCTCAACGACCGCGACCTGCCCAGGTCGGGCGCCGCGGGCGTGCGCGCGGTCAGGGGCTCGGAGGGGGGCATGGTCCACCTGGTGGGCGTGAAGGCATACCTCGACGGCTCCCTCGGGGCCCGCACGGCCGCGCTCTCGGCGCCCTACGCGGACGACCCCTCGACCTCGGGCGAGCTGCTCTACGACCTGCCCCGGCTGCGCGCGCTGGTGCGCAACGCCAAGGCCAGGGGGCTGCAGCTCTTCCTCCACGCCATCGGCGACCGCGCCATCCAGCTCGCGCTGGACGCCCTGGGCGCCGAGGCGGCCCCCGGGGACCTCCTGCGCCACCGCATAGAGCACCTCGAGTGCTACACGCACGACCAGCTGCACCGCATGAAGGAGCTGCGCCTGGTCGCGTCCATGCAGCCCAACTTCGCGGCCCAGTGGGCCGGCCCCGGGGGCCTGAACGAGCAGCGGCTCGGGAGCGCCAGGGCCCGCGCGTGCGACGGCCTCAGGGACGTGTGGTCGCACGGCATGCCCCTGGCCTTCGGCTCGGACTGCATGCCCTTCGGGCCCATGTACGGGCTCCAGGGCGCCGTCAACCACCCCGTGGAGGAGCAGTCGCTGCCCGTGATGGTGGCGCTCCGGGCCTACACGGCGGGCTCGGCCTACGCGGTGCACGCGGAGGACTGGCTGGGGATGATATCCCCGGGCATGGCCGCCGACCTGGTGCTGCTGAGCGACGACCTCGAGGAGGCCGAGGACCTGTCCAGGGTCAGGCCAGTGCTCACCGTCCTCGGGGGGTTCATGGTGCACGTCGACTCGGAGAGCTACAACGAGGCCGTGAACCGCGCCGCCAAGCGCGCGCTCGAGGAGGCGCTGATGGAGGCGGACGTGTCCCACCTCGGCCTCGAGGGCCCGCGCGAGGACGACGAGGGCGACGAGTGAGCGAGGGGGGTGGCGTCCTCGGGCTCAGGGGCGGACGGGTGGCCTTGGGGGGGCGAGGTCAAGGTCGGCCTCCTCCAGTTCTCCCCGCGGCCGGGGGACGTGAGGGCCAACCGCGGCGCGCTTCTGCGGCTCGCGGGCAGGGCGGCGGACGATGGCGCGCGGCTGCTCGTCGCGCCCGAGCTGTGCGCCACGGGCTACTACATGGGGCCAGTGTTCGGCCGGCTAGCCGAGCCGCTGGACGGGCCCACGGTGGGGGTCGTGCGGGAGCTCGCACGGCGGCGCGACGTGCTCGTCGTCCTGGGCATGGCCGAGCGGTCCCCGGCGGGAGCGCTGCACGACTCGGCCGTGCTCGTGGGGGCCGGGGGCGCGCTAGGCGCGGGGCGCAAGGCGCGGCTGTGGGACCGCGAGGTGGGCGTGTTCACCCCCGGCTCGGGCGCGGTCGTGGCCACCCCGCTCGGCCGCCTGGGATTGATGGTGTGCTACGACCTGGAGCACCCGGACCTCGTGCGGGCGCTGGCCGACGCGGGCGCGCAGCTCCTGGTCGCGGTGGCCGCGTTCTCCGACCTCGGGCTGTGGCGCGCCACGCTCGCGGCCAGGGCGCGCGACGTGGCCCTGCCCATCGTGGCCGCCAACCGCACTGGGCACGAGGCCTCCGCGAGGTTCTGCGGTCACTCCATGGCGGTCGCGGCCGACGGGGGGGTCGTGGCCGAGGCCGGGGACCGGGGGGGCGTCACGGTCGCCAGCGTCCAGGTCGCCCCAGCCTCCACGGCCCGCCGGTGGGGTCCTCGCCTCGACCCCCGGCTGGAGCTGCCGGAGTACGGCTGACGCCGCCCGTCGCGGTCGCGACGGCCTCATCGATGGCGACGCGGTTGAGCTCGGGCGCGAGCACGCCCATGATGAGCGTGTCCGCGGGCATCTCGCCCAGGAAGAGCGCCTGGCGCCGCCTGCCCTCGTGGCGGAAGCCCAGCGCCTCGTAGGTGCGGATGGCGCGCGCGTTGTCCACTAGCACCGCGAGCGATGCGCGGTGCAGCCCCATCTCGTCCACGCCGTGCTCGAGCAGCATCCCGAACGCGGCGCGCCCGATGCGCCGGCCCCAGAGCGCGCGGTCGCCCAGCATCACGCCGGTCTCGACCGCGTGCCGGTGCTCGAAGTCGATGTGGTCCAGGAAGGCGTAGCCCACGGGCCGGCCCTCGAACGTCAGGGTCTCGTAGATGGCCGCGGGGTCCTTGAGGGTGGAGGAGATAATCCCCGGGAGGAACGAGTCGTCGCGGGGGCCGGCCAGGCCCAGGAGGCGGACCAGCTCGGGGTCCTTGAAGAAGGGCGCGAGCGCGCGCTCGTCCCCCGCGTCCATGGGCCGCAGCACCAGGGGGCCCTCGCGCAGCGTGGGGCCACGCACGGCGGTTGGGAACGCGCTCCGGGCGGATTAGCATATCGCCGGGCGCCCCTCCACGGGCCCGATGGCCTTTTGAGCCCCGCGCTCCATAGGCACCGCCATGGAGTGCAAGCGCGAGCGCAACCTCAAGGGCTGCAACTGCACCTACGACCCCTGCCCCCGCAAGGGCCTGTGCTGCGAGTGCGTGCGGTACCACCTCGCCATGCAGGAGCTCCCCGCGTGCGCCTTCCCGGACAGCGCCGAGAGGACCTACGACAGGTCCTTCGAGCACTTCGCCCGGCTGCAGAGGTGAAGCGCCCGCCCAGGACCCGCGCACCGCGTGGCCAGCAGCTGCAATCGGCAGCCTTTTGAACCCCCCAAGGCGATACGTTCACGGGTGCGCAGATGGGCAGTGGAAGGGAGAGGCTCGTCATCATCGGTGCGGGCGCCGCGGGGCTGCCGATAGCGTCGCAGATACGCGAGGAGACCAGGGACAAGGACATCACCGTCATCACGCTGGGGAAGGTCATCGCCTACAGCCCCTGCGCCCTGCCGTTCGTGCTCGAGGGCAGGATCACCAACATCCGCAACATCATCATGAAGCGCCCCGAGGACTACGAGGCCATGGGCATCCGCATGATGCTCGAGACCCGCGTCGAGCGCATCGACCTCAAGGCAAAGGTCCTCGAGACGAACCGCGGGCCTGTCGAGTTCGACACCCTGGTCATCGCCACCGGCGCCAAGGCCTTCATCCCGCCCATCCCGGGCGTCGACGCCAAGGGCGTGCACACGCTGCGGTGGTACGACGACTGCCTCGCCATCGAGGAGGACCTGGCCGGCGTGACCAACGCTGTCATCGTGGGCGCGGGCGCCATCGGCCTCGAGGTCGCGGGCGCGCTGCTGCACCGCAGGATCAAAGTCACCGTCGTGGAGCTGCTGCCCTACGTGCTGCCGCTCATCCTCGACCCCGACATGGCGCAGATGGTGCACAACCACGTCACGGACATGGGCGCGCGCGTCATCGTCGGCACGGCCGTGAGCGAGGTGCTCAAGGACGCGAACGGGCGCGTGCGCGCGGTCAAGGTCGGGGCGGAGGAGATACCGGCCGAGTTCGTGCTCATGAGCACGGGCGTTCGGCCCGACACGGACCTTGCGAAGGCGGCGGGCATCGAGATAGGCCCCACGGGCGGCATCGTCACCGACGGCTCGCTGCACGTCAAGGTCGGCCGGGCGTTCATGCCGAACGTCTTCGCGTCGGGGGACTGCGCCGAGGTCGTCCGCGACTTCACGTTCGGGAAGACCACGAGCCCCCTGGGCACGTCGGCGCGCCGCCTCGCGATGGTCGTGGCCAACAACCTCATGGGCCGCAACGTGGTGCTGCACCCCTTCACGTCCCCCAACGTGTGCGTCGTGGGCAACTACCACGTGGGCTCGGTGGGCCTGACCACGCACGCGGCCGCGCAGGCGGGCATCACCGTGCAGAGCCGGACCGCGACCGGCCCGGCCATCGCGCGGTACTTCCCAGAGAAGTCCCTGGTGACCATCAAGCTCCTCATCGACTCGTCCAGGCGCATCGTCGGCGGTCAGATGATAGGCGAGGGCGGCGGCGTGAAGTCCCGCATAGACATGCTCTCGACCGCGATGGCGTCCCGCATGAAGGTCGACGACCTCGCCACCGTCGAGACGTGCTACGCGCCGCCCGTGAGCGCGCTGCTCGACCCCCTCACGCTAGCCGCGCAGAGCTTCACCGACGTCTGCTAGGCCAGCGACCCTTAAGAAGGGCCCGCGCCGCGTTCGACAAACTATTAATAGGGGGCCCATAATCTCCCCTCCGCGAACCGGTGGAACGATGATCGAGCCCCTCTGCAACATAACCATCCTAAAGGACAACGGCGACTTCATGGCGAAGGTGCAGACCGAGCTCGGCGGACTGCGCGAGTACGCCGGCGAGAGCTTCGAGGAGCTCCTCGAGCAGCTCTTCTTGGACCTCCAAGAGGAGTTCGAGACGTTCTAGGCCGCGGCACCCGGGCCAAAACCTATTTGACCCCTCCCTCCCCTCTCAAACCGGCCAACACAGGGGGACCCCCACGATGCCCGAGAAGCCCGAGTCAGGGTCGGAGTACGAGGAGGTCGTGAACACCTACTACGGCGAGGAGCCGGTCACCGCCATCGTCACCCTCAAGGTCGACACCAAGGAGGTCGACAACATCGCGGTCCGCGTGGCGGAGGCGTCCTGCGTCGATGACGTGTTCCTCGTCACCGGCGACACCGACATTATCCTCAAGACGACCTTCAAGCGGTACGCGGACCTGAAGAATTTCGTGGTCGACACCCTCGGCCCCATCCCCGGGGTCAAGGAGAGCTCGACCTGGATGGTCGTGACGACCTACAAGGAAGGCGGCAGGAAGAAGTTCAAGTAGGCGTCCTGGCACGCCCGGGGCCCTCCTCGCGACGGCGGCGCGGCTCACTTCGGGAACATCATGTTGTAGAGCCGCTTGTAGGTCGCTATGACGTCGCCCTTGTTCTGGCGGTAGACGTCCTTGTCGAGCGACTCCGTCGAGCCCTTGACCCACAGTCGGCACGTGTCGGGCGAGACCTCGTCCGCGACCACGAGCTTGCCCTCGATGCGGCCGATCTCTATCTTGAAGTCCGCCACCGTCAATCCGAGGTGGGCGAAGTACTCCACGAGCACGTCGTTGACCCGCAGCCCCATCTCGCGCATCTCGCGCAGCTCCTGCAGGTTCGCTATCCCGAGCGCGAGGGCGATGTCGGTGTTGAGCAGCGGGTCGTGGTACGCGTCGTTCTTGAGGTCCATGTTGACGATGGGGTTGGAGAGCTCCATGCCCAGCTCGAACGGGTACTTCTTGACGAGCGAGCCCGCCGCGTAGTTGCGCACGATCACCTCGATGGGCACGATGTCCACGTGCTTGCACAGCATCTCGGTGTCCGAGATGAGGCGGACGAAGTGGGTCTCGATGCCGGAGTCGGAGAGGAGCTTGAGCATCTTGGCGGCTATCTGGGCGTTGTAGAAGCCCTTGCCCTTGATGACGTCGTGCCGCGCGCCGTCCCCCGCGGTGATGTCGTCGCGGTACTCGATGAGGACGTGCTTGTCGTCCCACTCGTAGACGGACTTGGCCTTGCCCTTGTACATCAGCTTGCCCTTGGGCGTGCGCATCCCTCCGCAGGGGCAAGGCCGTCGCCCGTACTTATCCATTTCGCCCGGCTGGAATGGCCACGCACGCGGGGGGGATCAGCCCGCACTGCCCGGCGGGCCTCTCACAACTTGTATCCGAATTTCCGGATGAGCTCGCGCCGCGCCTTGCGGTCCTCCTCGCCCTCGATGCCGAGGGGGCCCTGGCCGTCGACGACGCCCAGGATGCCGTCGCCCTTCCCCGTGTGCGCGATGACCACGGCGACCGGGTTCGACGTCGCGCACACGATGTTGCAGACCTCTGGGACGGCCTTGACGGCGCCCAGCACGTTGATGGGGTAGGCGTCCTTGAGCATGATGAGGAAGCTGTGGCCCGAGTGCAGGCGCTCGAGGTTCTCGGCCGCGAGCCTCGTGAGCGCCTCGTCGGTGCCCTCGGTGCGGATGAGCCGGTCGGAGGAGGCCTCGGAGAACGCGAGCCCGAACCTGATGCCCGGCACCGAGCCCACGAGGGCCTCGTAGAGGTCCTCGGCCGTCTTGATGAAGTGCGCCATGCCGAGGATGATATTCACATCCTCGGGCTTCTCGATGGCCACGAGCTCGATTGTCACCTTGTCCAACTTCACCATGCGGATGCCTCCTGTGGATATGCGGGCGAGCTGCCACTATCGCGGGCCGTGGGCACGAGAATGGGCGGGGGGGGATTAAAGAACCTGCGGCCCGGGATGAGACGGGGGCGAGAGGGCAAGGGGGTTCACATCCGGTCGAGGCGCCGCCTGCGGACCTCGTAGGCGGTTACCAGGGCGCTGACGACGACCACCAGGGCGATGATGGCGAGACCCATCCCGGTGGCCACCCTGGGCCATCCTGGCCCCTCCTCTGGCGGGGCGGGGGGTGGCGCTATGGTGACCTCCACCCAGGCCGAGCGCGCGAACTCACCGTCCCAGACCGTGACAGTGAGCCTGTGCGTACCAATGGGAAGATTGGCGAAGCGTGCGGTGGGCGTGCCGTTCCACGTCGAGTTGTCCAGGATGCCCGACGCGTTCGAGGACCAGATGACCCACAGGACCTGGCCCGCGGGCAGGTCAGGGTCGGAGACCGCCGCGCGCAGCTCGAGGGGGTGGCCTTGGGCCCATGACGAGTGGTTGGAGGGGGAGAGTATCTGGGGGACGCCCGGTGGGTCGTTGACCAGGAGGACCCGGACCAGGAACCTGAGCTCCGCCCGCCCGCCCCGGCCGTCCTCCACGACGAGCGTGGCGACGTGCTCGCCCACGTCCTCGAGGTCGGCCATGATGCGGACCATGCCCGCCTCGTCGACCCACGCCTTCCTCCACTCGGATTCGATTGTGAACGACAGGGGGTCCCCGTCCTCGTCGAAGACCCTGGCCTGCAAGTCGAGCGCGCACCCCTCGCCGAGCGTGACGACCACGGGCGGCACGAGGTCGCCCAGGCCGAGGATGATGGGCGGGTCGTTGACCTCCTGGACGTCGATGCGCAGGACGGCCGCGACGGAGGCAAGGCCGTCGCTGATGGTGAGCGGGACCTCGTAGAGGCCCCCCTGATTGTAGAACAGGTGGAGGGTCAGCCCGTCGACCGAAACGACGCCAGGTGAGGTGGCCTCTAGGAGCAGGGCCGCGTCAGGCGTCTCCTCGTCCGTCACGTACGGGGCCAGGTCGAACGCGAGCGGCTCGTCCTCGACGGCGCGCACGAGCGGGAGCGTCTCGATGACCGGCAGGTCGTTCACCTCCTCGACGAGGAGCGTCAACGAGCGCTGCGCGATGCTGGTGCCGTCGCTCAGTCGCACCGCGACCGTCCTGGTGAACCCACCCTGGGAGTACTGCACGAGGATGTGGAGGCCCGATGGCGTGCAGTTGGCGTCATCGGTCGTGAGCACGAGGCGGTCTAAGGGCGTGTCGACGTCGGAGATGTAGGCGCCGAGGTCCACCAGGCGGGGGACCCCCTCGACGACCCGGGCCTCCTCTGGCTGCTCGAACACGGGCGGGTCGTCGACCGGCTCGACGACCACGAGCACGTCACCGGTGGTGGCGATGGAGCCGCCGAAGCTGCAGACGGCCCTGAACGTCGCGTTCCCGTACCAGTTCCTCGTCGGGAGGTCGATGGAGAGCAAACTGCCCTCGACTTGCGGGAGGACCTTGCCGGGGTCGGACACGTTGGCCACGGAGTAGGCGAGCAGTTCCTTCCTGATGCCGCGCGCGGAGAGGTAGTCATGGAGGTCCAGGAGGGCCCTCGCCGGCTCGTCCTCCTTGAGGACTATCCGCTCCAGCTTGCGCTTCACGAACACCTGGCCGGACGCGTCCGCCCAGAAGAGCCTGAACCAGTTCACGTCCGCGAACGAGTCCTTCTGCCCCCTCAGATGGACCTCGAGGCGGATGCTGGGATGGGCCGAGATGTCGATGCGCGTGAGGTTCGTCCTGCCGTCCCCCGTGAGCCTCAGTCCCTCGATAGGCTCGAGCGTGACGCCATCGACCGCGGTGATGCAGAGGCCGAGCGCGGACATCTGCGAGGAGGACGCCTCGAGCCACAGCAGCCCGTCCTCCTCGGGAAGGTCTATGGGGGAGGTGACCGCGGTGCCCTCGATGTGGAGCTGGTTGACGAGGAGGTTGTCCCATAGTACTTCCGTGTCCCGGGCGCACCAGAGCCGGACCTCCACACAGGAATCAAGACCACCTTCCGGACCGTCGTAGCAGAGGAGAGCCCCACCGAACCTGGCGGTCCTGTTCGCCCCCGACCACTGGATTTCGAGGTTGGTCCATTCGTTTAATATGACCTCGTAGTGTGTCGAGTTGAGTCCGATCAAGCAACCTCCAAAGGAGCCTTTGCAATCTTCCCAGAAGACCACTTCGCGGTTGGTCCCATTGAATAGCAGCCACATGTCCGATGCGTTCCATCCCAAAGGATCATCGCCCTCGGGCCATGAGTGCACCTCGACACCGAACCATCCGTTGGGGCCGAGCCGTCTGGGATTGACCCTCACCGTCAGATTGAACTCATCGTATGACGGAAGTCCCCGGGAGAGCCACAAGGCCCCGTCGCCATCGCATCTCGTCCAAAGCCGGCCGTCCCAGATCTCCGCGCCCCCGCCAT
>Ga0316628_100004929_pt1 | contig 10594 bp, 8 predicted proteins | sample OWC_Aug_M2_C1_D5_FD_207648 | JGI IMG/M metagenome (GOLD analysis project Ga0316628, IMG submission 207648) | Wetland soil microbial communities from Old Woman Creek delta, Ohio, United States - OWC_Aug_M2_C1_D5_C | ecosystem: Environmental > Terrestrial > Soil > Wetlands | place: USA: Ohio... | reverse complement strand
GCCGTAACCCGATTCGAAGCTTCGGCGAGCCTAAAACCCCCGACCCAAGCAGCCAAGCAAGAAAGACGTAGCCACATCCCCAAACAACGCTTCGGGTGAAGACGGTGAAGTCATTGCGAACCAGCCACAAAAGCGGATCCAAAACAATGGCCACAACGGCGAGCCAAAACGGGTCGCGGGTGGAGCGCGCCTCAAATCGTACCAGCGCGTATCCGAGGCCAAAGAAGATGATCACGACACCCCAAATCCCGAAGTTCATGTAAGCCTCGGCCACCACCGAGAAACCACGGCCCAAGTTGAGTCGAAATAGGTAGGGTGAGGTAACGAGCACGAACCAATACGCGGGGGAATCCTCAAGGGCGATTTCGCGAAAACGCTTGCCCGGCGCGTACCCCGCGCCAATATTGGGGGCGACCCGATAGAGCGCCGCCAGGTATGTTCTTCCCAGACGTAACTGACTTGGTCCAATCAGGCGGTACGTTTCCGCAACCGGCCAAATCGCTTGCCCCATTTCGGCAAGCCCCGTAAATGGATTGGCCTCGCTCCACCTCTCCGTTGTGAAACGACTTTCTACAGCCTCTTCGCGTGTAAAGGAGATTAAAGGGATTAAGTATAGAATAACAATAAGACCTGCAACCAGACCCCGCCTGGGAAGACTGAATCCCTTTCTAACGGCCATGTATGCTGCGACGATAAGAACTAGGAGCGCCTTGCCTCGAAAGCCGAGGAAAAGTTGCCATCCAGCCCACAGGGCAATACAGAGGAAAAGTCCGAGGACCTGTCTTCGGGCCGCACCTGCTATGGCAGTATAGACTCCTATGGGGAAGAGCATAAGCCCCACGCCATACCAGCGGGAGTCCACCTCTACCACCGTTTGGTACATGTCTGTGTAGGCGACGGAAGAGAAATCGCGGCCGAACGTCTCCGAAAATCCGTAGATGTACATCACTGCGCCAGCCACCGTCAGGAAAAGCCCGGCCATGAACAAGATCCGGTTGGCAAGGTAGCCCTCTTCCGGCTTCTCCCCCGCCGTTCCACGCTCAGGCGGAGACTTATTTACTGAAGCGATGATACCAATTTGATAGCTCACCATCGCGAGATTAATCAGAAGAAGAGCAGAAGGGATGTCTTCGTGTCGGATCCACCAATCGTTGCCGGCGTCGTAAAGGCCTAGGGCCCAAGGGACGACGAGCCCCAAGTGGAAAACGCCAAGCACCAGGAGCCAAAGTGACGGTACTTCCAGAAACCGGATTTGAAGCACGTAGCGCGTATATACAAGCGCCGCCACGAACATCAGCCCGCTAACCACAGCGCAAGTGCGGTCTGGACTTCTGGAATCCATCATGGCAGCGAGGCAGGCGCCGATGATGGCCCATATTAGGATGTCCCTCGCCTTTTTCGCGCGGCTCAATTGATTACGCACAATTGCCCTTCCCGGTTATCGCCCTTTCGTACAGGCCGCTTAGGTCGGCCGTGGAATACTCAATGTTGAAATCCGATCCAGCAACCAACTGCCGGGCGGTTTCTCCGGAGATTCCCTCCCGCCCTTGCGCCGCGAGAACTTCTCGCGCCCACTCTGCCGGGCCCGCGTCCAGCCGCAAGCGTGTTACGGCATCCGGAACAACCGCAATCTCGCGCGGAACCCTCTCTGACACCACACATCGCAGGCCGGTGATTTGAGCTTCGACACCCGCGAGTCCCAGCCCTTCCCAGAGAGAGGGAAGGACGAACACATCCATAGCTCCCAGCATGAGTCGTGGCACGTCGGAGCGCGCGCCAGCGAAAACCACGCTTTTATCGATCCCCAGTTCGCGCGCTTTGGCCTCCATCGGCGGCCTGAGGGGGCCATCGCCGACCAGCAAGAAGCGAACATCCGGGCGATGCTTGACGACCTCCGCCGCGATCTCGATCAAGAAGGCATGGTTTTTTTGCGGCATAAAGCGGCCCACGTGGCCGACGACCGGCGCCTCCTGCGGGAGCCCCAATTCGCTTCGCACTTCGGCTCTCGATACATTCTGGCGAAACGGCTCCAAGTCGATGCCGCAGTGCAACACGCGAAACCGGGTGTCCGCTCGCCAATCCGGGCCGAAGAGCGCACGGGCAGCATCTTCTGACGCCGCCAGGCCGTGAGTGGCGTGCTTGCGTAGCCATCGCCGCATCAGCCCATGATAGACGGCGCGTGCCGGTCCGCCTCCTTTTCCATCACTCGTGTTATGGCAATGCGCGATGCGCATCGGGACACTTTCCTGATGCGCCAGCAGGAGGACAAATCCGGAGAAATGGTGAGCGTGAGAATGCACGACGTCATACCGGCCTTCCCCAAGGATGGCGCGGAATCGCCGGGCGAAGCCAAAGGGGTTCTTCCGGTGGAGCGGGCAGGCCACCATCCTTCCGCCCAGCGATTCGATTTCAGGGCCGTAGGCTCCGGGGCTCGAATGGGTGTAGCAGAAGTCCAACTGGAACTCCGTCCGGTCAATACGCCGCAAGAAATGCATCAGCCATGTTTCGATCCCTCCATAATCCATGGCCCCGACAAACTGCAGTACTTTGATTCGTTCTCGCCTCACCCTGTTTCTGCCTCAGCGGGCTTGCTCGCCTTGTTCGATCGAAACATCAATATACCACTCGCACCGATAACGGTGATACTCGCACCGACCACGAGCGCAAAAGCCGCACCCAATAAACCGCGGGGCTTGACGAGGAGCGCGCACGTGGCAGCGATGCCCAAGCAAGATGTGGCGAACAGAGGCACTTGAGCGCGGTAAATGCGCGCGGCGGCCATACCGTAACCCAGCATGGAACCAATGTAACTGATCGCCGCCGCCACCATGACCCACACGAAGACGTTGGCATACTCCGCGTAATCGCGGCGATAGAGCAAAGTCAGCAAGGGCCGGCCCAGAAGAGCCGCCAGCAGAATCCCCACTCCGCCCACGGCCACGGCCAACGCCAGCATCTTGGTCAAAAGGCGTCTGTATCCAGCGTGATTCGAGACGTTGTAGCGAGCCAGTCGAGGAGTAGCCGACTGTCCCAAGGCTCCCATCACTGTGTATCCTGCGACCATGATGTAACCCAGGGCCGCGAAATAACCCAGCGCGGCCTCGCCGTGGTAATGCTCCACAAAATAACGCGGGATGTTGGTATTCAGGCTGGCCAGAACCATCACCACACCGAGCGGGAGTGATAACCGTAACAACCGCCGCAGTTTTGGCCATTCCCACGTCGGCCGAATCTTCTCGTGAGGGAGAACGGTGTTAAGGAGCGCCTTCCCGGTTCGACACTCGTAGGTGAGGAGCACGACGGCCCACCAACCTGCCAGTGCGGTCACTGCCCAAGCCAGGCGCCCGGTCAACCAGATTGCAAGCGCGAACCCAACCAACGAACCGATGCCGCGAATCATCATGGCGATGGCGATCCGGTCCAGTCGCTCGAACTTCTGATAAAGGCCGTAGAAGATGTCACTCACATTCTCAACGCTCTTGGCGAGCCCAATCAGAATTACGACAAGCGCTGTCTGCCAACGATAATTGCCCACGATCGCAATAAGGATGATCGCGTGGAAGGCAAGCACGGTGGCGAGGAGTCGGAGGCCCAGGTAGTGCCCGAATCGATACTCATTGTGGACATCCGTGGCCATGACGGTGCGCAAATAGAAGTTAGTCGACATCATCAGGGGGCCGCTGATAGCCAGTCCAAGCGCGAATTGGCCTACCATGTTCGGCGAACCCAGCTTTGCAAGGGCAACGAGCATGCCCCACTGACATGCCGCATACAAGGAATTCCCTGTCAGTGTCCAAACAAAGTTCCGGCGAAGCGACAAACCTCCTGAGAGTGGACTTACGGCATCTTCTTGGTTAATCGCAACCTCCACAAAGCGATCCTCGGAAATAGCTAACGGGGAAAAAGCTGTCTGATGTGCGCGGCTGTTCGGAGAATCACTCTGCTGATACGCGATCACGCTTCAGCGTACATAAATAATTCAGATAGCGTTCCGAACTGTCCGGAACGATCTCGGATACCAGCACGGGGCCCTCCTCTCGAAGGTGCCGAAACTGATACCCAAGACTCCTTAGCCTGCTGTCCACAGCCCGGAAGGGTCCATCGGGCAGGCATTCCAGGATGATAGCAGGCTTGAACCTATCGATGGTCTCTCGCATACCCTCCAGGACTCTATCTTCGAACCCTTCCACGTCAATCAAAACCAAATCTACCCGGCTGAGTCTTGAGCAAACCGCGTCCGCGGTGGTAACCGGAACTTCAATGACAGTCCCTTTGTACCCTCTAAATCCGTCGGGATTCAAACTTGCTGCCCCGGGATAGTTATAAAACGGCACATGAAGCTTTGTTAATCCACTCTCATTGGAGACTGCCTCGCGACGGAGGTCACATCGCTCTTGCCATCCGTTCATCACCACGTTTTCGACCAGTTTTTCATATGTGCCCGGGACGGGCTCGAAGCATACGACTTTACAGGTAGGGTTGATGGCACAGGCAAGCAGAGCATACAGACCGGTATTAGCACCGACGATGAGGACGACATCCGAGGTCTTTGCCAGCCGGGCAAAAACCTGGCTGGTTTCCGGTTGAAACGACTTCAAGCCCCGCCAGAAGAGGCTTCTTCCTATGGCATGGTCCACGGTCGATGAATACAAGAAACTGCATTCCCCGGAAAACGAAGCCTTGAAGACAACCTCCACGGGGAGTCTCTTCCATACCGCTTCCGGCAGTACGCCTGCCTGAGCGAGCGGACGGAGGGAGTCCCGCACAACAGAGCAAGAAGTCAATGAGCGCAAGAACGCTCTAATCAATCCCTTAAACCCACTCATAATAAGGCTCAATTTGCGGTGATTCCCAGCCGTCTAGCCAGAGGCCCCCAGAACGCCCAGGCGTTGGTGCTGCAATCCGTTTTCGCTTGTTGCACGCCGTTGAATTTCGTCGTAGTGTCGATCGACGGCTTCGAGCGGCGGGGCCTCGACGAAGGCCCGAGCCATCTCGCGTCCACAACGGCTTCGGTGGTCACGGCTGGCACGGCACATCCTCGTTCATTTCTTCCTGCATACAAGGGCGTGATCGATGTAAAGCCGGGGGCCGCGCGAACCGAGAACCTTCCCGAGCGAACTGCCCAGCAAGTTCAGCCCAAAATGAATTGGGTACAGGCGGGAGGGTGTGTATAACGCAAGGAATTGCGTCAGCGACTCAAGCGGCTTCATTGAAGACTGATAGACGACTTGAAAACCCGCTCCTGTCACAAGCTTCACTAACCCGTCTAGTGTCCAGCGCCAGTAGTCGATCTTTTCATGCTTCTCCGGCCAAATCCCGTGTGTCGACAAGAATAAAAGGCCCTCTTTCTTTAGGACCCGGCACGTGTTGCTAAGCATAGCCCCCGGGTCTGCCAAATGCTCGAGCACCTGCGTGCAGATGGCCACGTCGAATGACTCTTCCCGGAACGGCAGATCCTCACCTCGGGCCACCACATCGATACCAGAACGCAAATGAACATCCACACCCACCTGTTTCGCCTCGAACAACCGCGCATAAGGGCGTTCTCCGCAGCCAATGTCAAGCAACATTAATTGCCCGGCCTGCAGCCTCATCCTGAATAGGGGGGAATTCTTGACTAGCTCCGAAAACCGCTCGACCTCATGTAAGATGAACCTGCGTATCAGCCGACGGCTGGAGAAAACCGAACATTGGTCGCCGCTGCGTCGGAATGTCATTTCAACTTGTCCGAAACGATCCCCAAACGAAGCTCCTGCGGGCTACTTCCCACCGGCTTCCTTTGTGAGCCGACCGGCGCCGCCAGCAAGTCGACTCTCGCCGGCGGGTCGGCAGACCTCGTCATTGTACCGGTCGATAGCCTCCAGCAACGGTGCGCACCCTAACGCCTTCGCGGCCTGGATGATCGCCGCCATGTCTTTCGGGAAGCAGCGCCCTCGAAAGCCTCGTTCCTCCGTCACGATGGTGTGCGAACGGCCAATGCGTTCGTCGGCCAGCCACAGTTCGCGAAGTTCGTTGAAGTTCACCCCCAGTGCCTGCGCAAGGTCGTAGAACTGATTCACGAATGCGACTTTCGTAGCCAGGTAGGTATTCACCATGTACTTACAGAGTTCGGCCGTGGTGCTGTCCGTCATGTAGTAGCGGGGGAGGGGTCCGAGCCCCGCCTGATATGCGGCCAGCACAAGGTTACAGGTCGCGGGGTCCCCTCCCACAATCAGGAAGCCATAGTTCTCGATGTCCTTCCAGGGATGCCAGGTCGTTTCGCCAACGTATTCCGGGCTGAAGCAGAGTCGCGGGTTGAACTTCGCGGCGAGCCGGTTCACGGTGCCCGGCGGGACTGTTGACTTGATGCAGGTGGGAACTTCGACCCACCCCACGACCTCTTCCACGGCCGAAACGTCGCAGCGCCCATCCGCAGCCTCGGGCGTCGGGACCGCTACAAAAACCAGATCGCAATGGTTTATTTCACTGCGGCGCTGCGGGCTCCTGTACGGCTCCTGGAACGCATCGTAGATGATGATATCGTGCTTGCCGCGCTGAAGGAGCGTCTCCACCGCCTTGCCCACCACGCCGTGCCCAACAATGCCCAAGTTCACCTTGATCATCCTCCTCTACCCGCAAACTCCTGCAATCTGGGTTGGGTCTCCCGTGCGTCGATTTGCTCGAGACAAAGACAGCCCTACGCCTTAACCATCTCCCTGCGGCCCCCATGCGCTACGACCAATCGCCGCCCAGCCGTTCATTTCTGGCCCACACACGTCTCTGCGGCGGTAGTGGTTTCCTCCGCGGAGCGGGGTGAAAGTGCCAAGCTGTCGTTGCGTTTGCGTGGCCGTTGGGCCATGCGACCGAAGTTGCACCCTCGTGCGATGCGCCGCTTAAGGGAAGGACGCTCACGGATTCTAGGGATCTCGAGCCTCGGGTTCAGCCTTGTCGTCGGGCCTGGGACCGTAGCCGTACCCGTAGCCATACCCGTAGCCGTACCGGTAGTAGTAGTTATAGGAGTATCCGTCCTTGCGCAGGTCCACGTCATTGAGCGCCACGCCCAGGATGCGGGCGCCGGCGCCGTAGAGCAACGACCGGGCGCGGCGCACTGCCTCATAGGGCGTCGAATAGGCGCGCGCGATCAGGACCACCGCGTCGGTCAGTGTGGCCAGGATCCGGCTGTCGGAAACGCTCAACAAGGGGGGAGAGTCCACCAGCACGTACTCGAAATCTTCCCTCAACTTCCTCAACATCTCCACCGTCACAGGGGAGGAGAGCACCTCCGCAGGGTTGGGGGGAATGGGGCCACAAGGAATCACGCTCAGGTTCTTCACACCGGGAACCGGGAGAATGGCCTGTGAGAGTTCCACGTGCCCGGTCAGACACTGGACGAATCCTGGCTTGTTCTCCACGCCGGTCGAGCGATGACAGGCAGGGCGGCGCATATCGCAGTCTACGATCACGACCCGGTTTCCCAGGCTGGCCAGCGTGGCCCCCAGATTGACCGTGGTCGTCGTCTTCCCTTCGCCGGGCAGAGCACTGGTAATCAAAATCATGCGGGGCACGGGGGTCGCAGAAAGCAAGATGGAAGTTCGCAAGGAACGGAAGGCTTCCAGGAAGGCAGGATTAGTATGGATCGCGGGGGCCATCGCCACAGGCGCCGCCTCGGCGGTGACAGGGAGCAAATTCCCTTTCTCGTCCTTCCCCGCTCCATTGGGTAAGATCGAAGGGAGCAGCCCCAACGAAGGCAGGCGGAGCAGGTTCTCTACCTCATCAGGGGTCTTGAGCGTGTTGTCCAGATACTCCTGGATAAATGCTATTCCCACCCCCAAACCCAAGCCCATGATGAATCCGAATGCCAGGTTGAGGATGACGCGGGGTTTGACCGGGTCCTCGGGTTCGTCGGCGGGATCGACAATTCGGACGTTGCTGGCTCTCACCCCGGCGGAAACCTGGGCCTCCTTCATACGTTGCAGCAAGCCCTCGTAAAGTTGCTGGCTGGTGTCCACCTCGCGCTTCAGGATGTTGTACTGGATCGACTTCTCAGCGATCAGGTTAACTTGCTGCTTCTGCTCCTCAAGAGCCCGTGCCAGGTATTGCTCATTCCCCACCGCAGACGTGTAACCATCAATGATGTTCTGGGCCAGGGCCCGCTTCTGGGCATCGAGCGCCGCCTGCACCGAGTCGATCTGGTTCTTCAGAGCCACAGCCTTCGGGTAATCCGGCTTGACGGTAGCCGTCAACTGCACGTATTCACGCTGCAACCCCGCGAGTCCAACCGCAAGATCCTGGATCAACCGGTTTTCGAGAAACCCGGGTAAGTCCTGAACCATGCCGGCCTGTACTAGATTGTATTGCGACTCCTTCACGAACCGGTCAGCCTGAGCTTTGGTGTATTGTTCCTGCAGTTGTCCCAGCCGCTCGGTGGCGAGGTTCTTTCGGTCTTCAACAAAGAGGATCGAATTGGCCTGGGCGTATGCCTGCAAGTCATCTTCGGACTTCTCCAGCTTGCCCTTCAATCCGACTAATTGCCCCTGCAACCACTCCGAGGCCTTCAAGGTCTCATCCCATTTCACTTGCAGGTTCTGGTTGATGTAGTCCGTGGCGAGCTGGTTGGCAATCCTGGCGGCGAGCTTGGGGTCCGGGGAATTGAAGGCAATTTCCACCAGATTGCTGCGCCGCACCGGACTTACCTCCATTGACCTCGCGAAGTTGTCGAGGGTATTCCGGTAAGCCTCGGATGTCGTGTCAGGTGGGTCGGGATCGGAACTGGTTGGAATCTTGTCAGGATCAGAGCTGGTCAATCCTAGAAACCCGCGCGCGCGATAGAATTCGGGAACCCTCTGAAGATGCAGGTCCTGAATGACCCGGTCGGCGAGAGTCCGGCTCTGCAGAACCTTGTATTGCGTCTCCCGGTAGCTGTCGACGTCCACCGTGCTGATCTGCAGAACTTCCTTGAAGTTCAGGATGTTCGGCTGTTCGGGGTTGATTTCGATGACGACCTTGCCCTGGTAGATGGGCTTCTGTTTCAGCGTCCCAATTGCCACAGTGGAGAAAACGACCAGCAGGCACGTCGACACGACCCAGCGCCGTTTGACAATGATGCGCCAGTAGTCGAGCAGGCGGCGCAGTTCCTCTGTCGAAACATCCAGCACGTCCGATGGCTGGACCGAAGGGGCCTCCGTGGTGGCCAGATTCTGTTCACGATTTCCTCGACGGATTTCGATTTCGTCCATCAATCCCCTTTTGGCACCTCACACCAGCTTTAAGGGCGGCGGTAAATCAGGATGCCGCTGATCGTGCCGATCGTTGCCTCTGCTCCGCGCTTGATAGCGGTCTTGGCGGCGCTATTGGGCACGAACAGAATATCGTTTGCCGCCAGGACCAAATCCGGTGATTTGCCCGCGAGGACCTTTTTCAGATCCACTGGGACTTCCGCGCGAGACCCGTCAGCGGCCTTGCGGATGATACGAGCCTGGCTCTTCGCGGCGGTATTCAGCGTGCCTTCGGCCAGCGCCAGCGCCTGCAGGACCGTTAAGTTCTCCTGGGCTTCCAGCACGAAGCCTCCCGGCTTCTTCACGTCGCCCACAACGTAGACCACATCCGCCTTGGCGATGCTGATCGTGTCGCGGGGCTGAATTTCAATGTTCAGGGCGGCGTCTTCAGAGTAAAGAAGGCGGCTGATGTTAATTTCGATCTTTTCCGGCGACAACTGTTGCATCCCCTCAACAGGTGCCAAATCCCCAAAGCCCCCTTTGCGGCTAACAAAGAGCGACGAGCCCGCAGGCGCACTGGTACGCTTGGCCAAGCCGCCCGCCATGGAGAGCACTTCAATCAGGGACCGCGGAGCGGTCAAGTGGTACAGTCCCGGCCTTTCCACTGCCCCGATTACCGAAACGGGCTGAGCGTGATATTCCCTGACGTAGACACTCACCTGCGGGTCCTGGAGGAGGGTCGCACCGTATTTTTCTTCAAGGTCTTTTTGAAGCTGGTCCGTGGTGAATCCCGCCGCCGTTACGTAGCCCAGCAGCGGCACACCAATCGACCCGTCATTCGAAACCCGCACCATCTTATGGAGTTCCGGGACGTTGAACACGTCTATCTCCAGAACATCCTCCGGGCCGATGGCGTAATTCAGGCCTGCCAGCGGCTGATACCCCGGCGCTCTGGCTGTCCCCGGCTTAATGGCTTCTTCCGCAGGCATATCGGGGAGTTCGGCGCCTTCCTCCGGAGCGTCGAGTTTTTCGACAGATTTATCGAGGGGTTTATCGACCGACGTGTCGTCGGCTGGCGGTTGGGAATCTTTCTCCTGTGCCGGCGTTTGCGGCTCTTTCTCCTGTGCCGGCGGTTCAGGCTCTTTCTCCTGGGGAAGGACCGGGGTCGTCAACCCCACCCAGAGAATGCACGCAGAGAGAATGACCCCCGCTCGAAATAATCCGCTTGGAACTCGCACAGGTTGCCTCGCTTGCCTCAGGACAGCCGGGGAGTTGACGTTGCCGACGAAAACCCTCCGCCAGACTTCCGGTAACACTGGTGGACAACTTGAACCATACACGAGACTTCGCCTTCTTGTCAAGGAAACATCCCGAGCCCCAGCGCGAACCCTCGCTCCACA
>Ga0316628_100004928_pt1 | contig 10595 bp, 8 predicted proteins | sample OWC_Aug_M2_C1_D5_FD_207648 | JGI IMG/M metagenome (GOLD analysis project Ga0316628, IMG submission 207648) | Wetland soil microbial communities from Old Woman Creek delta, Ohio, United States - OWC_Aug_M2_C1_D5_C | ecosystem: Environmental > Terrestrial > Soil > Wetlands | place: USA: Ohio... | reverse complement strand
ATGGCCACGATCCGTAAGAAGATGAAAAGATGCCGGATAGAATGATCTCGAAATTACACATCTAAATAAAAGGAGGGGCATCATGAAAAGCGTAACGAGAAGAGAGTTTATGGTTGACGGTTCAATGCTGATCGGAGGAGCGATCGGAGGCTTAGCCCTGGGGAGCGAATTCTTCTTTCCGCAAAACGTCCAGGCAACAAAGGTGGAATTTCCGGAATCGAGCTGTAGTCTTGAAAGGAAAACCGGCAAGAAGGTGCTGGTTGCCTACGCCAGCAAGTATGGTTCCACTGGAGGAGTCGCCGACGCCATTGGAAAGGAATTGTGCAGTAAAGATGTGGCCGCGGACGTGGTCTTAATCAAGAGTGCCAATAACATTAGTTCATATCAGGGAGTGATCATAGGCAGCGCTATCTATATGGGCAAGTGGATGTCTGAGGCGGTAGATTTTGTTAAGAAGAACAAGGATGCCCTGTGCAAAGTGCCTGTCGCCTATTTTCTCGTGTGTATGACCCTGTCCCAGCCGACGGAAAAAAACCGGGCCAAAGTGTTGTCCTACATGGACCCCATCCTTAAGGCTGTGCCGGAAATAAAGCCTGTTGGCGTTGGAACATTTGCCGGAGCGATGGACTACAACAACCTTTCTTGGATAAACAAGAAGATTCTGAAGTCCAAAGGAACCCCGGAAGGGGATTTCCGCGACTGGACCGCCATCCGCACCTGGGCGGAGGGTCTGCGTTCGCCGTTGCTGGCCTTGGGAGGAAAAAGATATGCTGCCCGATAGAAACGATAGAAACAGTCGTGTATGCCCTGTTGAAAGAGCAGGCATCCTCGATCATAGAATTCGAAGATGGTTACAAGACCCTCAGAAAATACTGAGACCCTATATTGAGGAAGGGATGACCGTCCTCGATATAGGTTGTGGTCCGGGCTTTTTTTCTATTGACATGGCTCAAATGGTGGGTAGATCCGGCCGAGTGATTGCTTCTGATTTGCAAGAAGGGATGCTTCAGAAACTCAGAAACAAGATTCAAGGAACAGAACTTGAGGAACGGATCACACTCCATCAGTGCGAAGAGAACAAAGTAGGCGTGTCAGTGAATGTGGATTTTGTTTTGGTGTTCTATGTGGTTCACGAAGTACCGAACCCCAAGGAGTTTTTTAGAGAGATCACATCCATATTAAAATCGGACGGACAAGTGCTCGTCGTGGAACCGCCTTTCCGTGTTTCAAAGAAGGCGTTTGAAGAAACGATCAGAAAAGCCCGGGATGCTGGATTGAAACCCGTTGAAGGGCCGAAAGTGTTTCTCAGCAAAGCAGTGATTTTAAAAAAGGGCTAAGAAATTCATCCAGCCGACCGGGTTTAAGCTGGTCACGTTTTTCATTTAGCTCTGTGGCCAGGGGGCTGATGATCGGTGTTAATGCTCGTTTCCAAACCGTAATCCAAGCCCTGAAGGACAGCACTCGCACGAGCATGATGAGGGGGAACTGGAGATAGAGCTCTTAGCCACTACGCCAACTTTTTACTCTACTGGAAGTGTTAGCGGAGGTCAAGCTGGAATCCTTTTCTTTGGGGGGCGCGATAGCTGCTATGAACGTTGCGTTTCTAAACCTCCGAAAAGTTATCATTTGAAGATCATACCTTCCGCTTTCTCAACTCGATAGCCGGTGAGGATTCTGGCAAGATATGTTCAGCTTCGGGATCCCGATACTGCCGAAATCTGGGACCGTTGATTCCTTCTAAAATCATCTATAAATTCTTTCTTGACAGTCAATGTATCCAAGAGTACTCTTTAAATCGCGTTTTCCTTTCTGACCCTAATTAACCTCATAACCTAACTTCTACCCCTGTGGAGTGGAGTACCAATGGAAAGTCTTTTGGCCGAAATAGGTGGCGTAAAATAATCAGCGTTAATTTTTATTTTGGTCTCTCACATATTTCTAAGAAGTATTTTCTGGGTCGCGAATAGCGGAAATAGAAATTTACCCCTGAAAAAGGAGGCGGTCAGGCATGACAAAGATCGATATTGTTGAAAAAATCTATGAGAAGGTGGGCTTCCCGAAAGGCGAAGTGGCCAAGATTGTGGAAACCACCTTCGATATGATCAAAGAAACGCTTCAACGTGAGGATAAGATCTTGGTCTCCGGGTTTGGGAATTTCGTCATCCGAAATAAGAGGGCCAGGCGAGGCCGCAACCCCCAGACGGGAGATCATATTGAGATCACTCCAAGAAGAATCTTGACGTTTAAACCGAGCCCGGTGCTGAAGGCCAGTCTCAATCGTCCGGGAAATCAATAATGCCTTTCACCCGAAAATACCCTCAGGGAATTTCAAAACTAGTGGTAGTTCTTTGTTGATTACTTCCTGTAGTCTTGTTTTTAGAGTCTCCCCCACTAATACAATATTTCAATACAAATCCTCAACTTTAGCCGGAAAATTGAGCCAATGGGATGTAACACTTTTCGTCTTGACTACTCTTGAAGTTAAGGGTATTTTTCTGAAAGTCATTTCCTGTCCGTGGCCATTCACCTGAATAACCTAAACTCTAACCTTTTAGGGTGAAGAGGACGGTCATTTTATCGAAGGCATGGTCGAGCATGTCTTCGACTGGAAGGAGGAGAGAAGGATGTGGGCTGAGTTCGAAAAAAGTTTGGCCAGAAAATCACCGGGTCGACTCAAGCCGGCACTTGCGGCCAAGGTTGTGGCCATCTGTGTGGTGTTGGCAGTGGCCCTGCTTGCCGGGGGGTGCGGTTTTCGCACGCTGCGGAAAGACATCGAACAGGTTGCTGAGTTCGCCGTGTTGGAAGGTCACGCACGAGTTCGCGGTACGGAAGGCAACCCGATCGTCATCGTGGTCTACAGCGTTACCGCCAATCAGATCGCCGATCTCTTTCTGCTTCCGCGTCCCGGGCCGTTCTTCTTCATCCTGCCCGCCGGGAAATATCAGCTTGCCGCCTTCGAAAATCATAATCGCGATCTTTCGTATGAGCCGGGAGAGGAACCGGCAGTACTCATGACCGACTTGGTGCTGCGGGCAGGAGAGCGCCGTATGGGTATCGATCTCGTGATCGACCCGGGCTCTACCACGCGTATTCCGTTCGCGATGAAGGCGCTCTCTCCGGAGCGCAGGGGGATCGATCAGTTGCCCGACTTGCAACTCGGTACCATTGCCAACATCGACGACCCGCGTTTCTCGGAGGAGAACGCGAAGCTCGGCTTGTGGAACCCGTTGCAGTTTCTGTTCGATGTGGGCGCGGGCATCTACTTCCTGGAAGAATACGACCCGCGCAAGATTCCTGTCCTCTTCGTCCACGGCGCCGTGGGGCATCCGGGCGATTGGAAGCATCTGGTCAGCTCGCTGGACCGCAGCCGCTTCCAACCTTGGTTGGCGTACTATCCCACGGCTCCCCATCTCGATAAGCTGGCGCGCGGGCTGGTGCGTGCAATGGCCGCCTTGCAAGTCAAATATGGATTTTCACGGCTGATCCTGGTGGCGCACAGCATGGGCGGGCTGGTGGCGCGTGCTGCCTTGAACTACACGATTGAAAACGCGAGTACGAGACGCATCGTACATGTGCCGGCATTCGTGAGTATCTCGACCCCATGGAACGGGCATTCGGGAGCGGCGAAGGGCGTTAAGTACTCGCCCGTGGTTGCACCGTCGTGGGAAGATATGGCCCCGGGCAGCCCCTTTCTCACCCGGCTATCTGAGACCGCGCTACCGACGGAGTGCGAGTACTCGTTGTTTTTCAGCTACCGAGACGGGCAGATACTCAGTGGCGAGGCAAACGACGGCACGGTGACCGTATCGAGCGAGCTGGCGATGCCGATCCAACGTCAGGCATTCCGTGTGATGGGATTCGACGAGAACCATACGAGCATTCTGGAGAGTCGTGAAGTGGCTGCGCAGTTAAATGCCACCCTGGGTCGCGCCCGCATCGCCAAGCATTGAATCGTGGGGTGCCCGCGAAACGATGGAAGGACGAATATGTGTGACTCCCCTGATTGCAGGAGATGATTTCCTGAAATCCTCGTTCTTTAGAATTACGCCTCCGTGCCATACTTCAAATGGTAATCAATGGAACGAGTTCATGGATAGATTTGTTTCTCAGATCGTGATTAATTGGATTGGGCGTATAGTGGCAAGCTATGTTCAGTTAAAGGCTTCGGGGGTACCCACAGGATGTTGTGTCTTCTCGCGATCCTATGTTAAAGAAGAAGAGGCAACTGACTCGGCGTTTGGTGTTAAAATCACTGTTTATGGTCGGACCGATAGGTATTCTCTACGGAGAGAAGGGATAAAAGGGGTATTCTTTCCGCCCAATGCGATCCAGTTGGAAAGACTTTTGAATTTTTTAAAAATAAAAGACGCATTGCGATAAGTAAATTGGTTGCAACGCAGCTGATCGTGGAGACCTATGGTTGTGAAAAAAGTATTTAGGGATCACCTTGTAAATCTAATCATCGCATCTCTTTTAATTCGTTGCCTTTGAATTCTGGGACCATCATATCCCACCGGCTGTCCCGGATCGAAACAAAAGTGAGATCTCAAGAATAAAAGTGGATCCCACCGGCTTTTACCTTGGCGCGTTTGGGGATCACAACGGACATACCCGGGCAGAATGACACTTTCGTGAAATACAGGCAACCCTATCAAAAGGAGATCCCGAAAAGAACGTTGTGTGTATTCAATCCTCTATCACTTGTATCAAACGGTTCGGAGATATGGCAGAAACGATATTCTACTCTCAATGCTGTTCCTCGACCGATGTTAAAGAGCATGCCTGCACCTCCATGACCAAATCCTGCAAAATGCTGATCTCCGATAAGAGGGGAGTTTGAGCCACGGTGCAGTCTTTCGCCGGCGCTATCATAACCGAGCCCTCCCCCAACCAGGAGAAACAGCGAACCCCACCTTTCCTGGATGGGCTTAAAAACAATATTATTACTGAGCCCCAAAAAATAGAAATTAGGCATCTTGTGGATGCCATAGTAAAAAAAGTTTCCTTCGAATTCTAAATCCCACTTCTTCCAGTTTTTATAGAGAGGCAAAGTAATACGAGGAATAAATCCATACACTTCTAGGTGGGCCTTACTGTAGATTGCATCACCCGTTCCCCCAAAAACGGAAAAACCCCATTTTACTTTTTTCTCCTCCTCCCCATAAGAATAGGACACTATTGATCCAACGATAATAAAGAGAAGCAAAGTGGAAACCAAATAACTCTTATACGAAACCCCAATACAGTCCTTTTTCACTTGCCCTCCTTAGATAAGAATAGGATCATAATACAATAAATCGGGATTGACGGGCAATTGTAAATTATCGGTACCTCTTCCTCGCCCTCGTGAAGATAAGCAAGTATTACAAGCAGCTCGCTTCCTTGAATTTAAAACTAACCCCTTTTTTAAGAACATTTCCCTGATTGCGCCTAATTTTCCCTTGAGATATCGGTGAATCCTGAAAACCCTTCGAAAGATGGAGTCCCGAGACACAAAAGAGGGATTGAGCCATTCAAATCCCTCTCGGAGTTTCTTAGGGTTTATGATTTTCGGAACAAAGGTGGAGATGCTTTCCGTGTCTAAGAGATCTCATGTCAACAACCACCAAAACGAGTGCGCCTCGACCAAAGTTACAGTCGAAAGCGGAGAGTAGCCGCACCTGGTGAGCCGTGTATGAAGTAGCCACCGGTCCAAGTTTTTCTAACAGGCAAGAATGTGAATTTACGTAATGACATAATTAGAATTGTTCAAAGGGGCAACTCTGTCTCTCTACCGCTCGCCGGCAGATAAACCATGTTTCTTCCCGGTCCACCGCGGTCGGCTCGGTGAGTTCGACCCTGAAACCGGCTTCGGATATCAGAGCCATGACTTCATCGCTCGGTCGAAAATGCGGTTTGAGGCGCAGCATCTTAAGCCGCCATTCTTCAATCCAGCGAAGCCAGGGTACGCGCTTTCGAGAAGGGACAGTCGTTCGGAGGATCAGTTTTCCTTCCGGCAAGATTTTAGGATGAAGCCGCCGGAGCGTGAGCCTCAACTCATCATCGGAAATCAGGTGAATCATATCGAGCATCAACACCGTATCCACCCGATCCGGGAAAGCTTCAGGCAGGTCAGGCGCCTTTCCGACGATAGCAGACCCACGGTCACCAAAAGCCCTGTTTGCAATGCGAACACGTCTGAGGTCAGGATCGAGACCATAAACTTTCGCTTGGGGAAAGAAGGATAGAAGCCAGACTGCCGGGATCCCATAACCGCACCCAATATCGATAATATGACTGGCTGAATGAACAAAACTTGCGAGTCGGGGAAACATCGGATCTAATAAAATCTTGAACCTTGCAAAAAGTCGTGGATAAGGCTCCATGTGCCGGTAACGCCTCATTACCCGCAGCAGATGCTCCTTCGAACCCAGGATGCTCTCTTCCTCGGACCATCGGATCGGCACAAAAACGTATTTCAAAAGCGGGGGTGTCAGGGTGACCGCACCGATAAAAGAATACCCAATGCCCAGTACCAGTGCGACGCCTGCGTTCCTCAAAAGAGCATGACCCGACAAAGCGAGGGCACCAAAACCCATGAACGTTGTAGCAAAGCAAAGAAATACCGAGAGACGGATCAAACCCAGCGAGGGGTGATCCTCATCCATGTAACGCTGATATGAACGAACCAGGTAGAGAGCATAATCCGATCCCATGCCGATCACCACGACAGTCACCATGATGGCGGGAATGCCCAGTGGTTCCCCGAGCACGTTGAGGGTCCCGATCGTGCATATCAGTGCCAACAGAGTCGGAAGAAGGCCAACCAATGTCAATTGCCAATCCAGCAGATAAAAGAAGGCAACAAGAATGGTCATGACTCCCACGATCAAGGCCATTTTAATGAAGCTGGACAGCAGGACATCACCGAGTCTCTGACTGAACAGGGCAGGATCAAATATTCTCGCCAGACCCGTCGATCTGAATCGTTCGTAAAAGGGTTCTCCCAGATAGGTCGGTCCTGGAGTGAGGGTGGATATTTGGATCCAGGTTGAATGGTCACGGCTCTTTGATATCCCAAGCAAGCCCAAGAAGGATTGGGGAACTGGGAGGGCCGCCATTTTTTTAGTCTCCACCAGGGTGAAGAAGGGCGTGAAGGCATCCGGCGCAAAACCCAGTTCATTTGAAGCGCGGTGGATCGCTCTCCGGAGTGCTGCCGCCCTATCCGGCTGCCAGAAGGCTCGCCAGGCCGCCAAATTTTGATATGCCCGCTGTTCACCGGGAAAGATCATCGATGGCACGAAAGCGGAAGCAAGCGTGCCGGCCCTCACATCCTGATCCAGAAGGGGCGCCAGGTGGTCGCCTTTTTGCTGCAACTCCTCAACATCCCGGCCTTCCACCATCACATAAATTCTACTGAAGAGATTGCCCCAAATGTCTCCCAATAGTTTTTCCGCCGCCAGAGTTTCCTTGCTGACTGAATTCATTGCATTAAGATCTACATGAAATACAGGCTTTGCATAAAAAAATAGGACCATGGTCAAGCCGATAGCTGCGTACAGTTTCTTTTTGCCTCCGGATGTTGCGATCCGGTTGGCAAAGGCCTGCATAGGCAGGAGGCCTTTGCTTTTTGCCGGTGGCATGGTGGGAAAGATTACGGGATAGATCACATGCACAAAGATATAGGTAAAAAGGACGCCCATTGCGGTAAACTCCCCGATCTGGGCGAGAGCAGTAAAGCCAGTGACGGCAAGAAAAGCAAAGCTGACTGCAGTGGTCAGCATGGCCAGAAGCCCCAGGGGCCAGACTTCTTTGGTCGCTTCCAGACCATGGGTTTCATAGGGCCGGTCCAGAAACAAGAGATAGGTGATGCCATAATCGACAGTAAAAGAGATAATCGCACTTCCAAATCCAATAGCCATCATGGTCATAGACGGATGAAACAGAGAATAAAAAAAGACGGCGAGCATCGTACCCGCTGCGGACGGCAGTAATGCAAGCAGTCCGATCAGGGGCCGTGGAAAAGCCACCAACAAAAGGATAATGATGGAGATCGTTGAGAAAAGGACAGCCCGTTCCGTACCCCGTTTCGTGCTGATTTCGTTATCCAACGCAGCCCTGTAGGTCCCAACCGGGGTCAACGTTATGGTCTCTTGCCCTTCCCGGTTTTGATTCAGTTCCCGGTTGATCCCGTCGATCAGGGCAGTTACCTTTCGTGAAAAGGTTGTGTCTATCCCGGAAATCAGAGGCTCGGCAACGATGACAAGGTGTTTGTTGTCAGCCGACAGGAGGTATCCTTTATGGATCCGGGCATTCGGAGTAGGTGCGAGGTGAGACAGCCGTTGGAGGATCAGATTTCTAAGATTCAGGGGATCTTGGGCGATGAGTGCTGGTTGGCCGATGCTTTCCAGGTAGCCCAATTGCGCGAGATGATCGGAGAGTGCTGCGCGGATTTTCGCTTGGTCCAGCAGGGGTTTAACTTTCTCTTCCAGTTCCTTTGCGGAGAACAAAACAGGTAGCCGACCGGTAATGCTGAAGATGAGCTCCGGAATCAATTGCTGTTCCTGGTCAAGGCCGACCCGCGCGAAGAGACCACTTTCGCGCAGCCGCTTCTCGATGACCGTGGCGGCACTGACTAGCCCGTCCCCGTTTGCTTCTGAACGGCCTACATCAATAACCACTCTGTCCTGAATCGGGTGATTGGTGATAATCCGGCGGGCATCCGCTAAGATGGTATCATCCTGTGGTAAGGAGGCCACGAGGTCAACATCGAAGATGAGACGTTGCAGACCAATAACAAAGGCCCCCGTCACCACTAGTAGGACAAAAATAATAAATGACCATCGCAATCTGTAACGCTGAAGAAACATGAAGATCAGCATCCATAAGGAACATCTGTCGCTGCGTTCAAAAAAACAATGCCGACCATTTTCAGTTTAAATACCACATCCTGTGGAAACCAGCAATAGCCTCTTCTCATGACCATGGCCGGTTGACAGTTATCGTGGCGAAAGATATAGTGAAAACCTGAGAATTGGCAATGGTGTATTCCGAAACGGCACCTCGACTCTTAAAGGTGTCTCCGGCTATCCTATGAGCCGCTTCCATAACTTAACCATCCTATTCGTCCTGACTGCTTTGGGTGCTGGGTTAAGCCTTCCAAGCCCAATCCGCTGGTTCGTTCTTGGGTTATTGCTGACGGCCTATCTCGTCATCTTCATTCTCGGTGTGTCAGTCTTGAAACTTAATTTTTTCGTCAATGCGACTTGCCGTGGTGACTCAACGGCAAAGCGTGTTGCTCTGACTTTTGACGATGGTCCGGACCCTGTGGCAACCCGAAATCTCCTGGAGGTTCTCAGACACCATCAGATCAAGGCGGCATTCTTTCCCATCGGGACAAAAACCAAGAACTATCCGGAAATGATCAAACAGATCGACCAAGAAGGTCATATCCTAGGGAACCATTCGTTTAGACATGCCTGGTGGACTAATTTCCTAATTTCTGGCGCACTCGATCGAGAAATGAGAATGGCCCAGGAAGCGATTGAAGCTGTTGTTGGCAAAGTTCCTGCCTATTTCCGCCCTCCAATGGGCCTGACCAATCCACATCTTAGGAGAGCGCTGAAAAAAAATGGGTTGTCGGTGGTGGGCTGGGACGTCAGGCCTTTCGACACCACGGCCAGTACTGAGAAGGTGATAGAAAGGGTACTCAAAAAAATACGTAATGGAAGCATCATCGCCCTCCACGACACGGGACGAACCCCTGCCGATTTGGTGCGTTTAATCAGTGAACTGGTGATTAAAATCAAGGAACGAAACTACGCGTTCAGTGACCTGGAGGAACTTACGGGTATCAAGGCTTATCAAACAGCGGAAGGAGTAAACATACCGGAACCCGCCCTGTTGATTCAATCCTGGCATGAATCCGAAGTAAGCCAGAGGCGGGGTAGGTTTTGGCGGTTCCTGGCCCGAAAGTTAGCCTCCATCGCATATGTGAGGAGAGCAGTCGAGAAAGAGGTATCGTTAGACGCACTGAAGACCTCTCCCTCTCCCAGGTTCTTTTTTGGCGCGGGGTTGGTCCTGTTCAGTTACGTATTAGGATGGCCTATGGTCGGGCTGTTTAGCTTTCTGTCGGCCTATTTCCAGGCCCCGATCTTACTGGTGTTTGGCCCAGCTTTTTATGGGTTCTCTCATCTGGTATGGATGCTCGGGATGTATTTGGCTGGGCGCGATTGTCTTAAATATGCCGATATCGTGCTCAGCTGGAGCCTGCGCAAAGCGATAGAACGGGTTCTATTTACTGAACGGCGCTAATGGATTACAATGGTTCTAAGGTCATTTCCGTTGAAGAATTGGGCGAGGAAAGATTGTTTTCCAGGTAGCAAGTAGTGAAAACATCGTATACAATGTTTTAATTATTGCGTAGAGGATAAGAAAGAATAAGAAAAGTGTAGAAGGAGGATAAGAATGCCTGAAGATCTCGACAGAAAAGGCATTATCCGTCACGTGGCCGAAGTCATCATAGGAGAACTTAAGATAGAAGATGTTACCGCCGATACATTCAATCCGGATATGGACCTGGTGGATGAACTGGGCATTGACAGTATGGATTTAGC
>Ga0316628_100004927_pt1 | contig 10598 bp, 7 predicted proteins | sample OWC_Aug_M2_C1_D5_FD_207648 | JGI IMG/M metagenome (GOLD analysis project Ga0316628, IMG submission 207648) | Wetland soil microbial communities from Old Woman Creek delta, Ohio, United States - OWC_Aug_M2_C1_D5_C | ecosystem: Environmental > Terrestrial > Soil > Wetlands | place: USA: Ohio... | reverse complement strand
ATCGCGGCGACATGGTCGTGCTGCACGCGAACAAGAGCGACCCGGAAGGCAGCTTCGTGCGCGTGTCGTGGCGCGCGTACGCGTGCACCGACGCGACGGTCGGCAGCGACGGCAGTCATCCCGGCTGCGATCCGGCGCCGTTTCGCACCGACGACCAGGACGACTTCACGTTCCAGATCCCGCCGTTTCTCATGGGCACGACGACGCCGGAGAAGTCGGTGCTCGTGCTGCTCGAGGGCCAGGACGATCTCGACGCGGCCGCGAAGCCGGTGCAGCAGGCGATCATCGACCTCGCCGATCTGGCGCCGACGCTGACGGTCGACAAGCAGTTCCGCATCTCCTACGTCGTCGACACGCCGGTCGATCTGTTCGCCGCGGTCGGCGATCCCGACGACGGCATCGCGCCGCCGCCGGACGTCCAGTGGGTCGTCGACTCGCCCGCGACGCAGCCCGCGTACGACCTCGTCGACATCACGGTCCCCCAGGACCCGAACCACACCGAGCTGTTGCAGCTCGGCAAGAAGTTCACGCCGCACGGCACCGGCAGCTTCACGTTCCACGTCACGGCGACCGACCAGCTCGGCATGGCGATCGAGAAAGATCTCGGCGTCGACGTCGCGGCGGACCACGTGCCGTGCATGGGCCCGCTGTCGCCGGCGACGCCGCCGAGCGGCGACACGCTGCCGCTGACCGAGGCGACGCTGTTCCAGGTCACGCAGGTCACCGACGATCTCGATCCGTACCCGGCGACCGCCGACCCGGTGCAGGGCGTGACGACGTTCCACTGGTCGATCCTCCCGCCCGGCGGCACGACGCGCGAGGACCTGACCACGGTCACCGGCAACCGCGTCGCGCTCGATCCCGCGAGCTACACGCCGGGCGATGTCCTCGAGCTGCGCGTCGAGATCGAGGACCGCCTGCCGCGCGCGCCGAACTGCGCAGACGCCAGCGCGACGTGCGCGCTCGACGTGAACCAGCCGGCGTGTCTGCAGCGCGTGACGTGGAAGGTGAAGGTGCAGTGAGGAGGACGGCGCTACTACTCGGGCTCGCCGCCTGCGGCGCGTCGGGTCTGAACCCGGCCACCGACGGCGGGCTCTCCGATTCGCCGACGGGCGCGGACGCGATGGGCTGCGGCGTCGTGATCGCGTTCAACCCGGCGAGCCCGATCGCCGATCCGTCGGTGCCGATCCGCGCGCAGGCGCAGGTGTTCGACGCGTCGGGCATCACCGACTACCAGTGGTTCGTCACGCACGACAGCATGGACGTGCCGTGGACGTACGCGGCGCAGAACCACGCCCAGATCGACTTCGTCGCGCCGACGCCCGGGCCCTACTACGTGCGCGTCGTCCTGCAGGGGCCGACGAGCTGTCCCGAGGGCGACGCGACGTTGCCGGTGTCGTCGGGGACCGGGAACTTCATGGACTACCGGCTGCGCGTCTACCCGCCGGCCGGCACCGGCGCGCCGCCGCAGGAGCGCGTGATCCACATCGAGGCGGGCACCAACACCCCCGCGGACTACACGCTCGATCCGGGCCAGATGTTCTCCGGCACGGTGAAGAACGGCACCACCGGCGTGCCGGCGTACCTGCGGTTCATGCCGGCGGCGTCGCCGAAGGGCTACGTCGAGACGTTCGCACCGGCGAGCGGCGCGTTCTCGACGCGGCTGCTCGCGCAGAACCACAGCGTGCTCGTCGTGCCGATGACGGCCGGGCTCGCACCCGCGCTGTTGCCGTGGGACATCACGACCACGACGCTGTCCGTGAGCGCCGGCAACGCGGTCACCGGCACCGTCAAGGATGGCGCGGGCAACCCGCTGGCCGGCGCGCAGGTGCAGCTGACGAGCGGCGGCGTGCCGTCGACACTCGCGACCACCGCGGCCGACGGCAGCTTCACGGTGCGGGCGTCGTTCGCACCGACCGCGACCGTCGACGTCTCGGTCACGCCGCCGGCGGGCCGCGGCCTGCCGGTGCTCGCCGCGACCGGGGCGTTCGGACCGACGATCGCGATCCAGTACGCGAATGCCGCGACGTGCAACATCGGCGCGACGCCGGTCAAGCGCGGCGCGACCGCCGAGCCGAACGCGCACGTCTCCGTCGTCGGCACGATCGCGAATGCCGGCACGATCGGCGGCGCGGCCGCCGCGGGCACGGTGCGGATCGTCGCGACCGCCGACGGCACGGCGCACCTGCCGTCGACGCTGGTGCCGCGCGCGGCGCTGTCCGCGGTCGTCGATCTCGGCTCCGGCGATCTCGCGGTCGCGAGCGTCGACACGTCGGCGTGCGCGGCGCTCTCGATCGACGCACCCGCGCGGATCACCGCGACCGGCACGAGCGTGACGATGGGCGGCGGCGCGATCCCGGGCGTACAGATCGAGGCGATCCCCAGCGGCGCGCTCGCGCTCGCCGGCACGCCGCCGGTCGTGACCGCCGCCGACAGCGCCGGCGCGTTCTCGCTGTCGCTCGCGAGCGGCGGCCGCTACAACATCACGTTCACCGACCCGCTCGGCTACAACGCGCCGCTCGTCGTCGCGGCCGCGACCGCCGCCGACGTGCCCGCCACCGCGACGCTGCCGAAGGCGCTGCGCGTGACCGGCACCGTCAGCGTCTACAACAATGCGAACCCCGTCGTCGGCGCGTCGGTTCAGATGCTGTGCCTGTCGTGCGGCGCCGCGACGCCGCCGGTCGCCGAGGCGGCGACCAACCAGATCTCCTCCTACGCGCTCGGGATCCCGGATCCGGGGATGTAGGATCGCTCCATGCGCCTCTGGATCCTCGCGCTCGTTCTCGCCGTCGCCACCCCGGCGTTCGCCGACGACAACGCGGTGGCGCTGCTGCCCCTCGATGCCGATCAGAAGCTCGAGATCTACAGCCAGTCCGTCGCGAGCGAGGTCGCGCGCACGCTGGTCGCCGCCGGCGTCGACGTCGCGATCGTCGGGCCCAAGGAGGCCGTGCCCGGGCGCGCGCGGCTGATCGTCGACGGCACGATCACCGGCAAGCCCGACGCGGTGACGCTGACCCTGCGCATCCGCGACGCCCGCGCCGGCACCGTGCTCGCGACGCTGCCGGTGAGCGCGCCGACCGTGACCAAGGCGACCGAGGATCTCGCGGCCCAAATGCTGCCGGCGGTGCAGACGCAGCTCTCCGCGCTGCAGACCGCCGTGCCGCCGCAGCACGAGCCCGAGCACCAGCACCCGGCGTCGCAGCCGCCGGCCGCACCGACGCCGCTGCTCGCCGAGGTGGTCGGCGGTGGCCCGCTCGCGACCGCGCTGACCGCCGAGCTGCCGGCGTGGGCGCACCGCACCGTCGAGCCGATGCCGAACGTCCTCGTCGACATGGTCGTGCCGACGATGCCGGCGACCCACGGCCGCGACCTCGCGATCGCGCTCGACATCGTCGGCTTCCGCGTCGAGTCGGGCGAGGTGCCGCTCGCGCACGCGCGCGTCCGCGTCCGCGTCGTCGACAAGTCGCACGTCGTGTTCGATCGCGTGATCGTCACCGACACCGTCGTCGGCGATCGCAAGCAGCCGGCCGACGCGCTGGCGGCGCGCACGGCGCGCGAGGTGCTCGCGATCCTCGAGCCCCACCTCAAGCGAAAGCTCCCGGGATGGCGGTGAGGATCTGGATCGTGCTCGCGATGCTCGCGAGCGTCGCCGCCGCGCAGCCCGGGATGGATCCGGCCGCGACGCTGCGGGACGCCAACACCGCCGCCACGCAGGGCGACTGGGACCGGGTCTCGCAGACCGTCGATCCGCTGCTCGCGCGCCAGCTGGCAGCCTCCGATCTCGCCGAGGCGCACCGGCTCGCCGGCCTCGCCGCGTTCTTCCACGGCGACAAGCCGCTCGCCGAGAGCCACTTCCTCGCGTACCTCCGGCTCGACCTGCAGGGCCACCTCGATCCCGCGCTGTACCCGCCGGAGGTGGTCAGCTTCTTCGACGACGTCCGCGTCCGCCACGCCGCGGAGCTCCGCGCGCGCACGCCGCACTGGAAGCACCACTGGTACCTGACGCTCGTGCCGTACGCCGCGCAGGAGCAGAACGGCGACCGCACCAAGGGGATCGTGCTCGCCTCGGTCATGGGCGCGTTCGCGATCACGAACGTCACGACGTACCTCGTGCTGCGGTCGTGGTGTCACGATCAAGGTTCGACCTGTGACGCGACCGGGACCAACCATTTCCACGCCGCGCAGCGCCTGGAGACGGTGAACGTGCTCGCCGGATTCGGACTGATAGCGACCTACCTGTATGGCGTGTGGGACGGAGTGAGTGGCTATCGTCGACGGAACCGCGAACAATCGTTCGCACCGTACGCAACGCCCACGAACGACGGCGCCGTCCTCGGGATCAGCGGAAGCTTCTGATCTCGATCGGGGGCACCAGACCCTGGTCACGTCACCACTGCACTGTCGCGCAGACTGCGTATTGTCGTCGATGAGCCGGGGCTAATAGGCCTCTTCTTCGTTGAGATCGGCCGTGACGGTCGGTACCATTTGCGTCAGGTGAGGCAACCCGTTCCGTTCGGGAAATACCTGCTGCTCGACCGCATCTCGGTCGGCGGCATGGCCGAGGTCTTCAAGGCGAAGAGCTACGGCGTCGAGGGTTTCGAGAAGATCATCGCGATCAAACGAATCCTGCCGACGATGGGCGAGGACCGCGACTTCATCAAGATGTTCATCGATGAAGCAAAAATTGCGGGCCAGCTCGCGCACGCGAACATCTGCCAGATCTTCGAGCTCGGCCGCATCGACGGCTCTCACTTCATCGCGATGGAATACATCTGGGGCAAGGACCTGCTCCAGATCCAGAACCGCGTCCGCAAGCTGAAGCAGATGATGCCGGTGCCGATGGCGTGCTTCGCCATCGCGAAGGTCCTCGAGGGTCTCGACTACGCGCACCGCAAGAGGGACCCGCTCGGGCGCCCGCTCGAGATCGTGCACCGCGACTGCTCGCCGCAGAATGTGCTCGTCAGCTACGAGGGCGAGGTCAAGGTCATCGACTTCGGCATCGCGAAGGCGACGAGCCGCAACTCCCGCACGATGGCCGGCGTGCTCAAGGGCAAGTTCGGCTACATGTCGCCCGAGCAGGTGCGCGGCCTGCCGCTCGATCGCCGCAGCGACATCTTCGCGCTCGGCACGATGCTCTACGAGTGCCTCACCGGCGAGCGCCTGTTCCAGGGCGAGACCGACTTCTCGACGCTCGAGAAGGTCCGCAACGTCGACATCCAGCCGCCGCGCGCGGTGAATCCGAACATCCCCGAGGCCGTCGAGAGGGTGATCCTCAAGGCGCTCGCGAAGGACGTCGACGATCGCTACCAGTGGTGTAGCGAGATGCTCGCCGACCTCCAGCAGTACCTGATGGGCCAGGACGTCGTGTTCACGGCGAAGTCGCTGTCGAGCTGGCTCAAGGAGATGTTCGCGGCGGAGATCGAGCGCGAGCGCCAGCAGCTCGAGCAGTACAAGCGCGTCGGCCGCGACGGCCTGATCGCCGGCATGCCGGCCGCGGAGGCCAAGCTCGACGTCGTCGAGCACCTCGGCGAGGCAGGCGTGCCCGAGGGCGACTCGACGATGCTCGGCGGGCCTTCGTTCGAGGACATGGAGGCCGCGGTGAACGCCGCGCCCGACGTCTCGCAGTCACCCGGTGGCCGCAAGGCGGCGTCGCAGGCACAGACCACGCCGCCGCCGAGCATGTCGGCGAAGTCCTCGTCTCACGATGACGACGACGAAGGCGAGGGCGACTTCGGCGAGGAAGCGCCGACCGAGATCTTCGGTGACGATCCGGCCGCCGCGGTCGCCGCGGCCGCGCCGCCGCCGGTCGCCGCTGCGCGCAAGAGCAACTCGGCGCCGCCGAGCGTTCGCGATCTGCAGCAGCCGCTCGGCAAGGCGCCGCCCAAGCCGCCGCCGGGCCGCCCGTCGACGCAGCGCCCGGCCGAGCCGATGCAGCCGATGGGCGCGTCGCCGAGTGGCGCGACCCCGCAGCCCGCCGCGATGCGGGCGCCGGTCTCGAACGAGTCGGCGCCGACGATCATGGGCGCGCAGTCGCCGTTCCAGCCGGCCGCCGCGTCGCCGCCGTACGGCTCGCAGCCGAGCTTCACGCCGTCGCAGCAGCAGCAGCAGCAGATCGCGGCCGGCACGCCCGGCGGCGTCGCCATGCAGTCGGGTGGCCTCGCGCCGGCCGGCGCCGCGCCTGCCAAGACCGTGCTCGGCGTCCAGGCGCCTCCGGGCCTCGGCAACTACAGCGCCGCCAACCAGAGCGGCCCGCAGCAGCCGTACCGCCCGTCGGATCCGTACGCCCAGCCCTACGGCTCGAACCCCGGCTACCCGCCGCAGCCGGGCTACCCGGCCGGCTATCCGTCGAACCCCGGCTTCCCGGCGCAGCAGCCGCCGTACGGCTATGGCTCGCAGCCGATGGGCGCGGTGCCCGTCGATCAGCAGCTGCAGCCGATGGTCGAGGGCAAGAAGTCGACGCTCGCGCGCGACATCGGCATCGGTGTCGGCATCGCGGCGCTCGTGCTGGTCGCGTTCCTCGTCGTCAAGAAGTTCGTGCTCGACAAGGACGACACGTCGAGCACCGGCACGGGCTCGGCGATCGCCACGGTCCGGCTCAAGATGACGGCCGGCATCACCGGCCGGATGTTCATCGACGACAAGGACAGCATGACCGTCGAGGACGGCCAGGACGTCCCGGTCAACGCCGGCAAGCACCACATCAAGATCGTCGGTCCGATCAACGCGTGCGACACGATCGTCCAGCTCGAGGGCGGTCGCACGACCACGCTCGACTGCGTGCTCGCGGCGCCGAGCGGCAGCGCGGCGGCCACCGGTTCGGCCGCGGCGGCGACGGGCTCGGCCGGCTCGGCGGCGGGCGTCGCGCAGGTCGCGGCGGGCTCCGACGCCAAGACACCGGAGACCAAGACGCCGGAGACCAAGACGCCCGAGGTCAAGGATCCCGATGCGAAGGGCTCGGCCAGCACGCCGACGCCCGAGGTGAAGACGGACAAGGGCGACAAGACGGTCAAGCCGCCCGACACCACGAAGACCGAGACGCACAAGACCGAGACGCACAAGACCGAGACCACGAAGACCGAGACCACGAAGACCGAGACCACGAAGACCGACACGAAGCCGCCCGACACGACCAAGACCGAGGCGCCGGCCGACCCGTCGAAGGGCTACCTGCAGGTGTTCAGCAAGCCGACCGCCAAGATCCTCGTCGACGGCGTCGACAGCAGCATGAAGACGCCGATCTCGGGGCACACGCTGTCGCTGACGCCGGGCAAGCACAAGATCACGTTCGTGATCGGCGACGACCGCTTCACCTATCCGGTGACGATCAAGGCCGGCTCGACCGAGACGATGAGCAAAGACCTGCAGTAGCGGCGACGACTTCGCCCGACCCTGAGACACGAAAACGCGAAACCACGAAGTCGGACGCGAAGGTTCTCGAGCGGATTCGGTGGCCGAGTCGCGGTTGCGCAGCAAGCGCGGCGAGGCGCTGCTCCGTTTCGCGGTTTTGTGTTTTTGCGTCTCCGGGTCCGGTCAGCGGTGGTTCGCGACCGGGGTTACTTCTCTTCGTGCGTCTCGAGGTCGCGTAGCTTCGACTCGAGCTCGGCGATGCGCTCGCTCAGCGCCTTGACGTCCTTGTGGACGGCGGCGAACGGGTTGACCGCGTGCTGCACGGTCTCGATGGTGCCGCGGACGCGGGCATCGACCTGCTTCTGCCAGTCCTCCAGGCGGTGCTTGGAGTGGTCGACCCACTCGCGCAGCGCCAGCAGGCTGCGCTTCTTCGCGGCGTCCTCGGTCTCGTCGGCGGGCGGCGGCGGCGGATCGGGGTCGAGCGCGGTGCCGTCTTCCTTCTTCTTGAGGGGCAGGATGCTCTGCACCCGGCGCTGCGCCTCGGCGAACCACTCGCCGCCGCTCTGGATGATGTTGCGCATCGCGCCGAGCGGCAGGAACGACCGCTGCTTCTTCTCTTCCTCGAAGATGATCTGCGCGAGTGTGACCGTGGTCAGGTCTTCCTTCGTCTTGTTGTCGACGATCTTGACGTCGTCGCCATTGCGGATCATCTCGCTGATCTGGTCGAGCGTGACGTACCGACTATGCTCCGTGTCGTAGAGCTTGCGGTTCGCGTAGCGCTTGATGATCCGCGTTTCCGGCATGACTCTCCTTAATGATTACAACGTTATCACGCAGCGCGTATTGACAACAACGTGCCACAATACCCATGTGGGGCCGGATCTGATCATTTCGCGTCTGCGCGCGATCCGCGAGCCCCGGATGCGGGTCCTGGCGCTGATCTCGGCCCTTGGCGAGGCCGAGGCCTCCGCGTGGGTCGAGGCGCTGGCGGCGATCATCACCCGCGCCAAGCTCGTCGACGATCCCGACGCCTCGGCGACCCTCGAGGCCCTCACCCACGCGGTCGCCGACGAGACCCTCGGCTACGCCCGCCGCAAGCAGCTCTACGAGGCCGCCACCGAGGCCGGCCTGCCCGCGGTCGCCCGGCTGTTCCTGGTCGCCTCACCCCAGGGCGAGTTGCCCCGTCAGCTCGAGAAGCAGCTCGGCCCCGAGCGGCCGCTGCGGCCGGCCGACCGCCCGCTGACCCTGGGCGAGCGCAAGGCGCTGGCCCGCACGCACCTGCGCGAGAAGCTGCTGCTGCTGATCCGCGACCCGCACCCGCAGGTCGTCGCGATCCTGCTCGACAACCCGCACGTCACCGAAGCCGACGTCGTCAAGATCGCGGCGATGCGCCCGGCGGTCCCGGAGTCACTGGCCAGGGTCGCGGCGCACCCGCGGTGGAGCGTGCGCCACGCGGTGAAGCGGGCGCTCGTGCTCAACCCGTCGACGCCGCTCGCCGATGCCATCCGCATCGCGACGACGCTGCGCGCCTCCGAGCTCGCCGAGCTGGCGGGGGATCACTCGCTGCCCGAGCCGCTGCGCCAGCACGCTTCCGAGGTGCTGGCCGAGCTCACCAGCAGACCGCGCGCCTAGCCTTCGGCTTTCTTCTTCTTGCGGCGGACGACGACCTCTTCCCACTCGTCGTCGTCGCCATCGGCCGACTCGATCTGCTTCTGCGCGGGGCCGCCGGTGACCTGCTTCGCAGCCGGCTCGTCATCCCCCGCGGACGCCTTCTTGAAGTTCTTGATGCTGCGTCCGAGGGCGTCGCCGATCCCCGGCAGCTTGTTGGCGCCGAAGACGACGAGGACGATGAGCAGGATCACGATGAGCTCGCCCATTCCGGGCATGACGGTCTCCTTTTGGTGACTTGCAATGTAGCACCGAATGGCCGGGCGCTCGAAAAACTCCCTGAAAACTTGGTGAAAGCTCGGGTTGGCCCCTATGTTCGGCCCATGCGCGCGCTCGCCTTCGTGGCCCTGTTCACGACGCAAGCCTTCGCTCAGCCGGTGCATCCCGGGACACAGCCGGTGCCGCCGGTGGCGGCTCCGGACAAAGACCCCACTCTGAAGCAGGATCAGGAGCAGCGGAGGAACATTCGCGGCTGCGCGGTCGGCGACAGCTGCGAGCGGCCGAGCGACCTGCTGCGCGAGTTCGAGCTCGAGGCGTTTCCGAAGCCGGGAGCGAACCCGTGGGTCGACGAGCGCACGCCGGGGCCGTCGAGGCTCGAGCCCGGGGTGCCGCGCCGCGTGAAGCGACCGAGCGAGCTCCGCCCCGATCTGCCGTGGCTCGACAAGCTCGAGATGCCCGATCTGCCGGTGACGTGGACGAGCCGGCTGATCGACTACCTCGTCTTCTACAAGGACGACCCGCGCGGCCGCGCGATCATGACGAGCTGGCTCGAGGCGCAAGGCCGCTACCGCGACCTGATCGTCTCGCACCTGCGCGCCGCGCACCTGCCGGAGGATCTGCTCTACGACTCGATGATCGAGTCGTCGTACGACCCCGGCGACTCGTCGAGCGCCGGCGCGCTGGGCATCTGGCAGTTCATGCCGGCGGCCGCGAAGATCTACGGGCTGCGGATCGATCACTGGGTCGACGAGCGGCGCGATCCGGTGCGCGCGACGATCGCGCAGATGGACTACTTCGCCGACCTCTATCAGCGGTTCGGCAACTGGGAGCTCGCGCTCGCGGCGTTCAACGTCGGCTACGGCGCGACGCTCAAGTCGATCGCCCGCTACAACACGAACGACTACTACCAGCTGTGCCAGTACGAGAACGGGCTGCCGTGGGAGACGTGCCTGTACACGCCCAAGGTGCTCGCCGCCGCGATCGTCGGCCACAACCGCGCGCTGTTCGGCTACGACAAGGTCAAGGAGAGCGCACCCGAGACGGCGGACGAGGTCACGGTCCCGACGAGCGTCTCGCTCGCGATCATCGCGCGCGCGTCCGGCTCGACCGAGGCCGACATCAAGCGCCTCAACCCGCAGCTGCGCCGCGGCCGCACGCCGCCGGGCGAGTCGGGATACACGGTGCGCGTTCCGTCGGGCGCCAAGGCCGACTTCCAGCGCAAGCTCGCCGACCTCCAGACCGAGTGGGACGGCTACGACGCCTACGTGATGGCGCATGGCGAGCGATTCGAGGACATCGCGACGACGTTCGGCGTCTCGCTCGGCCGGCTGCGCAAGCTCAACGACGTCGGCCGCGAGGGCGAG
>Ga0316628_100004926_pt1 | contig 10598 bp, 9 predicted proteins | sample OWC_Aug_M2_C1_D5_FD_207648 | JGI IMG/M metagenome (GOLD analysis project Ga0316628, IMG submission 207648) | Wetland soil microbial communities from Old Woman Creek delta, Ohio, United States - OWC_Aug_M2_C1_D5_C | ecosystem: Environmental > Terrestrial > Soil > Wetlands | place: USA: Ohio... | reverse complement strand
GCCCAGGCAGGTGCGCCGCGGCTCCGAAGTAGAAGGACGGCCACGGATAGGGCGTGGCGTCGGGAGCCGAGGATGCCCAGCGCGGAGTGCGGTCCAGCATGCCGAGAATGCCGAACCCGCTCCGGGCCACGTCACGGAGCAGAGAATCGGGCCAGACGCGAATCGCCCGCTCTGGGGCCACGCTGGGCCAGGCGGTGACGCTGGTCCCGTGCAGTCGCAGCCACCCCGCGCCGAGTCGACCCGCCTTCTCCAGGCCGAGCGAATCCAGCTCGACGTGAAGCCCCAGCGCCGCAGCCAGCCGGCGGCTGCGATTCTGCGGCGCGACGACGAACGGCCAAGCCCTCCGGCAGTCGCTGGCGCCGACCAGCGCCGCGTACCAGCCCGCACCCAGCCCCTCCAGCGCGATGGTGCCGGAGCGCGCAGGTGGCCCCGGAACTCCGCGCTTCCGAGCCACTGTGTCGCCGCGGGCGTCGAGCAGGACAATCCCGATCGAGTCCGGAACTCGCTGAGTCGCCGAGACCCACCGGATCCGGACCGCCGCGTCGGAGTAGTGGACTGGGAGATCCTTGTCAGTCCAGGCGAAGAGGCCGCGGCACACGCGCACAGTGCGTTTGAGCGATACTGGCTCGCTCGCGGCGACCGAGCCGCTCCCGAACCTCACGCGAACGCTGACTCTGGCGAAGCTGGAAGGCCCCTCCGCCTGCGGCAGCGGTAGCTGCGCCTCGCGCCAGCGACCGTCCCCAGCGATGGACGTCGGGGAACCGGTGAGCCAGATTACCCGACCGCCGCGGGAGTTGCCGAGCTGAGGCCTCACGACAACGCTCAGCCCCGCCGAGACCCGGAGCCACACCGCCAGTGTTTCCGCCCCAGCGACGGACAGGAACGCGGATCGTAGCTCGACGCCGGAGTCCATGTGAGCTGCGAAGCTGACGGACGTCCCGGTTGGGGATTCCGGGCTCGGCCATGCCGCCACCCCGGACCGCCGGGCCCGAAAGGTGTCCGCTGTCGTGGGGTACGCCCGCCAAGGCACCTCAGCCAGGTCGTTCGGCGCGACGGCATCCTGTGGGCGGGGCCTTCCCCATCCGGAGTTCGCTCCGTACGCGACAAGCGCCACCGCCAAGGTCGTCAGTGCGCGTGCGCTCTTCACCGTCACGCGCACCGATGCGCGTCCCGCGCCCCCGCCGAGGCCAGCCGCCGCGCCATCAAGGCCTCCGCGATCTGCCACTGGAATTCCTCGTCAATGTCCACGGCTTCGAGCGGGTCTATCGGGAAGAGCAGCGGCCGCACCCCGATGCGACGCCCATTCGTCGCGAAGCTCGCCCGGGAGAACAGGTACAGACACGAGTTCTCCTCGTAGATCGGCGGGAGGTCCTGGCTGCGCACGTCGTGTCCAAGGTCGTGATTGACCGGGCGGCCGTCGGGCCAGTAGAACCGCGTGTGGAACGCGGTCACGGTGAACAGGCTGTCATGGTCGCCGGAGGCGAAGAAGCGCTCCACTGCCAGGTCAATGGTGGCGGCGGTCAGGAGCGGGTTGGTGGCGTGCGTCTGGAGAAAGTACTCGCCCTCGACCTGACGCAGGTCCCAGTCGATGAGCGGGTTCATGCGCACCATGTCGCCCAGGAGGTGCGCGGGCCGGCGCAGATACGTGGCGCCCAGCCGCTCGGCATCCATCCCGATGGAGTCCGAGTCGGTGTTGACCACGACGCGCGCCACGTGCCGCGAGGATCGGAGCGCATCCAGCATCCAGTGGAACAGCGGCCGGCCGCACAGCGGCCGCACGTTCTTCCCCCTCACCCGCTCCGAGTGCGCCTTCATTGGCATGAGCGCGGTGATCGCCGGAACGCTCATGGAGCCGCCCCTAGGACCCCACGAGCGACGGCGACCTCGTCGCGCACCTTCTCGGCCAGGAACACCATGTCGTCGCCCCAGGCGATGAAGCGGTAGCCTGCCGCGAGCCGCGCCGCCAGCTCATCGCGGTTCGTGTGCACCACGTGGAAGCCGGCCGGTTTGCGGCAGTTCCGCACCACGCGGGCGACCTCATCGAGAGCCTCGCGGACGTCCGGATGCTCCCAGTTGCCGGCCTGCCCCAGCGACGCCGACAGGTCGTAGGGGCCGACGATGAACCCGTCCACACCCTCGACGGACAGGATCGCCTCGAGGTTCTCCACCGCACGCACGTGCTCGATCTGAGGAATGACGACAGTGTCTCGTTCCGCCCGCGCCATGTAGCCGGCGAAATCGAGCCCGTACCCCTGGGCCCTGGCCAGCCCGGCGCCGCGCACGCCGCGCGGAGGGTAGTGGGCGAAGCCGACCGCTTGGGCCGCTTCCTCGGAGGAGTTGACCTGCGGCACCAGAACGCCCTCCGCTCCCGCGTCCAGTGCGTGCTTGATCCACACCGCCTCGTTCGCGGGCACTCTCACAAGAGGAACGCACCCCGCGAGGTCGATGACCTGCACCAGCTGGTGCATCTCGCCGACGCCGATCGCCGTATGCTCCTGGTCCACCACCAGCCACTCGAACCCGGCGCGGGCCATCAATTCCGCCACCGGCGGGAAGCCCCACGAGAGCCAGGAGCCGAGCGTGAGATCCCGGCCCGCAAGCCGCGCCTTCAGGGATCCGCTCACACCACCTCCGCGAACCAGGACCGCAACCAGCCGCTGAAGCGCTCGTCGAGCGGCACCAGCTCCTTGAACATCTGTCCGAAACCCCGCGTCAGGATGAGGCCGAGCTTGCCGGCGGCGTTCTTCTTGTCCTTGCGCAGGGCGCTCTCGTACTTCTGCTGGTCGAGCGAGCCCAGCGGCACGCCCTCCCAGATGCGCGCCAGCACGGCGCGAGCCCGGGCACGCGTCTCCGCGCCCAGGAGGCCGAGTTGCACCGAAACGTAGTTCGCGAGATCCATGCCGTAGCACACGGCGACCCCGTGAGGAACCCGGTAGTCGGTCAGAGTCTCGATCGCGTGCCCGAAGGTGTGGCCGTAGTTGAGCACCTGGCGCTCCTTGCGGTCGAACTCGTCGCGTTCGATGAATCCCTGCTTGATGGCGAGGGATCGCGCGACGAGTCCTCTCAGCACCGATCGGTCCGCCAGCGCGCGCGGCGCGTCGTCGCGGAACCTGGCGAAGTCCTCTTCGCCGGCGATCAGGAAGTAGTGCGCCATCTCGCCGAGGCCCGAGCGCAGCTCCAGGAGCGGCAGAGTGTCGAGAAACGCCAGGTCGATCACCACGTGGAGGGGAGGATAGAACCCGCCGATCTGGTTCTTGGCCGACCCGAAGTTGACGGACGTCTTGCTCCCGATGCACGAGTCCCCCTGCGCCAGCAGTGTGCTCGGGTAGAAGATCCAGCCGATGCCACGGTACAGGATGGACGCGATGAAGGCCGTCGTGTCCTGGATGACGCCTCCTCCCACGGCCACAAGCCGGTGGTCCCTGCGCACCCCAAGCTCGATCAGGCGCCCGATGACCCCCTCGACGCCCTGGTAGCTCTTGAGTTCCTCAGTGGCGTCCAGCACGAGGTGCTGACGCCCGGCGAGAAGGGGTGACAGGCGCTCCGCGTACCGCTCGTGCACGATCCGGTCGATGACAGGCACGTCGCCGGGGCACAGATCCTCTGCGAGCGCGGCGGCGAAGTCGTCGCGGAACCGCACCGCGTAGTCCCGGATGCGCGAGCGTATGGTCAGGTCAGACACAGGTGAAACCGCCGTCCACGACGACGTTCTGCCCGGTGAGATAGGTGTTGAGATCGCTTGCGAGAAACAGCACGACGCGCGCGATCTCGTCCGGCGTGGCGAAGCGACGCGCCGGGACCTGAGATGCCAGAGCGGCCTGCTCCTCCGCCCCTAGCGTGGAGTCGGTCAGGGCCGTCCTCGTGAAGCCCGGCGAGACCGCGTTGACCAGCACGCCGTGCGCGGCGAACTCCACCGCCAGCGTCTTCGTCATGCCCACGAGACCATGCTTGGTGATCGTGTACACCACGCGGCCGGGCTTCGTGATGACACCCCAGATGGACGCCACGTTCACGATCCGTCCCCAGCCTCGGCGCACCATCCCCGGCACGACGGCCCGCGAACAGAGGAACGGCGCCCGGAGGTTGACCGCGGTCATCCAGTCATAGTCCGCCGCCTCCGCCTCCTCCGTACGCTGGATCCTGTTGACCCCGGCGTTGTTGACCAGCACATCCACCGGCCACTCGGCGAGTTCCGACAGGAAGGCGGCGAACCCCGGCGGCTCGGTGAAATCGACGTGGACGTAGCGTCGGGAGAGGCCGGAGCGACGGGCGTCCTGCTCGCAGCGGGCCACCTCGTCGGCCGGCGTGCCCGTCAGCACCAGGCTGGCCCCCGAAGCCTCGAACGCGTCGGCCAGCGCCGCGCCGATGCCCCGGGTACCCCCGGTGATCAGGACGGTCCGGCCCTGGAAGTCGAGTGTAGGCATGTGGTTCACTCCGACAGGTCGCGTAGCAGATTGCGCACCGCGGCCAACTCCATGTCCCGCCGGCACTGGGCGGTGTAGGTGCCCACGTGCGGGGTCAGGAGGACCTGCGGATACCGCAGCAGCGCGCCGCTGTAGGGCTCCTGCGCGAAGACGTCGCACCATGCGCCACGCACGCGGCCCGCGTCGAGCGCCTCACACAACGCCGTCTCGCTGACCAGCTCGCCGCGCGCGGAGTTGAGCAGGACCGCGCCGGGCTTGAGGCGCGCGAATTGGTCCGGGCCCAGCAGCGTCGTCTTGCCGGCGGCGTGCAGCGACACCACGTCCGCCTGGGCGAGGCCCTCCTCGAGGCCCACGTGGCGCTCGCCGTGGAGAAGCGTGTCAGCCCCGACGAACGGGTCCGCGACCAGTATGGCCACGCCGAACGGGCGCAGCAGATCGCCCACCCGCCGCCCGATGCGACCATAGCCCACCAGCAGCACGGTGAGGCCCGCCACGCCGCTGCCGATGCACTTCTTCCACTCGCCGCGATGCATCGCGTCGTTGGTCGGCACCAGCTCACGGCCGATCGCCAGCAGCGCTGCGACGACCAGCTCGGCGACGGCGTTCGCCGGTTCTTCCGGAGTGTTGGAGACCCGGACACGCAGCTCGGCCGCCGCCGTAAGGTCCACGTTGTCCATCCCGATGCCGACGCGGGCGATCGCCCGCAACCGCGGCGCCGCAGAGCCGAGCACACGACGATTCAGCGGCTCCAGGCCAGCGATCAGCCCGTCCGCGCCGGCCAGATGCTTGATGATCTCATCCTCGGAAAGCCGCCGGCCGAACGGGTTTGGCACGATCTCAACGCCCGCGGCACGCAGGGCGGCGATCGGGGCGGCGTCCGCCTCGCCGAACGACGACGGCCCGATGGCGATGCGAGCGGCCATGGTGCTATCGCCCTCCTTCCGCGACGCCGGCCCGCCCGGCGCCAGCGCCGATCCGCCAGCTCTCATCGGCGCCGTAGATCCGGTAGACCAAGTCCATGGCAGCCCACGCGTCCCGTGACGTTCCGTGCACGATCGGCCCGCCGTCGAGCACCGCCTGGACGAACTCGCCCACCTCGAGCTCCCACGACGGATCGGTATCGAAGTACAGAGTCTCCTCCCGCGGCTTGCCGGGAGCGGCACTCGGCTCGAGCTGCCGGCGCGCGATGGTGATGGTCTCGTCGCCGTAGGAGCGCGTGGACGACAGGATCCCGTTGATCGTCAGATAGCCCCCGGAGGTATAGAGATCGAGAGTGAACCGGTGCCTCCATTGCGTGGACGAGCTGTGGAGCATGCCGATCCGTCCTTGGGCATCCCGCAACAGGGCGAAGGCGTTGTCCTCCAACTCGACGTTCCAGAACGCCGTCGTCACCATGCTCTTCACTTCGACGAAGTCGCCACAGAAGAACCGAAACAGGTCGAGCATGTGGATCCCCTGGTCCAGCAGGATCCCCCCCCCCGACAGTTCTCGCGAGCTGCGCCACTCGCGCTCGAACTCCGGACCGCCGCTCTTCCCGTAGATGCCCCGCAACCACAGGATGCGCCCCAGCCGCCCGCTGTCGATGATCCGCTTCGCCTCCAGGACGCCCGCGTGGTACCGGTGGTTGAATCCGAACTTGAGCCGCAGCGCCGGGTTGCGGCGCTCGGCATCCATGATGCGAGCGATATCTGCCATGTCGCGGCCGGGCGGCTTCTCGGCGAACACGTGCTTGCCGGCGTCGAGCGCCGCGCAGATCACGTCGGGCGTGAACCGGTTCGGCGTGCACACGAAGACGGCGTCGACCGGGGCGGCGATGACCGCTCGGTAGTCCGTGTGGCATTCCACCCCGGCATGCGCCGCGTGGCGTCCGGGATCCGGATCCGAGCCGCACACGAACGCGGCTCGCTGGTGCCGGGCCAGCTCCCGGGCTCGGATGCACCCCATCTTGCCCAGACCGATGATGCCCACACGCAGCACTTCGCGCTCCCGGCTCACCGCATCGCCCCGGCGGTCACTGGTGATGGAGGAAACGGCCGCGCCGCATCGTGAGTTAGCTGGAGACGGCGTGGAAGACGACCGAGAACGCGTCTTCGACCGGCCCATACTCGTCCTTGGAGGACGGGATGACCACCGCGTGCTGCGCGATCCGGGCCAGCCGGCCTCCGTCGAAGCCGCACAGGCCGACCGTCACGCCGCCGGCCTCGTTCGCGTACTCGACCGCACGGATGACGTTCGGGCTGTTCCCGCTGACGGACAGAGCGATCACTAGGTCGCCCGACGTCATGCCGCAGGCCAGCTGGCGGCGAAAGATCTCCTCGAAGCTGACGTCGTTGGCGACCGCCGTGACGCTGGCGACGTTGTCGGCCAGGGAGCAGACGCGGAACCCCCGCTTGCCGGCTACCCAGCTGTTCACACCCATGTCGTTCACGAAGTGCGACGCCACAGCGGCGCTGCCACCGTTGCCCAGCGTATAGATGGTGCGCCCGGCGGAGCCTGCCTCCTCAACCAACCCGGCCAGGTTCGCCACCGCCGCCGCATCTACTCGCTCCAGCATTCGCGCCACCAGGCTCAGAAAGCCCTGCGCGTAGCCGGGCGAGTCGGGAGCACCCTCAAACAGCGACTTCAGCTGGTACATGCGCAACAACCTCCGAGAGGCAAGGGAATCCAGGCTACGGACGGGCGCGCGCCGCGATGCGCACATGGGAGCTGAGGCGATGCCGCTGCAGCAACTCCTGAAGATCCGACCGGCACTGGTCGCCACGGTGGCGCAGCAGATAGCGAATCAGACGAGGCAGCTCGATGCCGTGCTCGCGCGCGCTGCGCTCTACCAGCTCCACGTCCAGCCGGCCCGGCGTGCTGAGCTCGACGACCTCGAATCCGCAGGCATCGAAAAGCGACTGCAGCCCTTCCACGCTCATCAAGTTCATGTGCTCGGGCACGAAGACGTACGGCGCACGGTCCCACAGAACCAGCAGGTCGAAGCCGCTGGCGCTGCGGGTGGTTGCGAACAACCACCCGCCGGGCCGGAGATACCCGCGGAGGCGGCACAGATAGCCGCACGGATCGGCCTGATGCTCGAGCTGTTCGAACGCCGTGACGATGTCCGCCGTCGCACCGACAGGTTCCGACACTACCTCCGCTCCCGCCTCTCTGATCACCTCCTCCAGCCCCGGCGGCACGTCCACGGCGTGGCAGACGGAGGCGACTCCCTGTGTGCGCACTTCCGCTAGGAAGGACGGGTACAAAGTGCCGACGTCCGCCAGCCGCAGCGGCTCCCTCCCGGCGCCCGCGCTGAGGTTCGCGACCCAATCCACTCTGGAACGCACCACGTGGGTCAGGCGGTCCTCGTCGGCCGCCCGGAAGTACTCCACACGCAGCCGGCCGGCTTCGGTCTCCCGGTAGAAGCGCACCACGGCCTCGGCGGTCGGACGGGGCGACGCGAACAGGCTCTCGCAGGTAGCGCACTCCCGGAAGGTGAAGCCCTCACGGTCGAACGCCCTCTCGCTTGCGCCACCGCAGGCCGGACAGTCAATGGAGACGAGGTCGCCCAGCAACAGGGCAGCATCCCGCGTGGCCGCGGAGTGGAACGCCTTCAGTGCGCCAGATGGACGGATGGTGTCGCCGCGAAGGCCGTTGGGCAGTACCAGGTGCTTCATGTACGCTCCAGAGTCGACAGCCGACCCCTACCGCCCCAGACGGTCACGCCGCCGTGTGGCTGGAGGCTCTCGGCGACCGATGAGCCGTGATGCCAAATTGCCGAGCCAGGGACGTAGTGTCGCATTCGAGGAGGTTCTTGCGGGTCAGTACGCACCGCGTTTCGAGAAGACGACGGGCACGGTGCGCAGCAGGATCCTGAGGTCCAGTACCAGCGACCAGTTGCCAGCGTACTCCCGCTCAAGACGCACCACCTGTTCGAAGTCTTTCACCGCGTTGCGGCCGCTGACTTGCCATGGGCCGGTGATCCCCGGCTTGACGTCAAACCGCGAGTAGTGGTGCGAGGAGTAGAACTGCACCTCGGAGAGGAGAGGAGGCCGCGGTCCCACGAGTGACATCTCTCCCCTCAGGACATTCCAGAGCTGCGGAAGCTCGTCGATGCTCGTTCTCCGCAGCCAACGACCCAGGCGCGTCAGGCGTGGGTCGTCCTTGATCTTGAAGAGCCTGGGATCGCTGTAGATGCTCTGCTCCGCGAGATCGTCCCTGAGTACTTCGGCGTCGGCCCGCATCGTGCGAAACTTGACTATCCTGAACGGCCGCCCGCCGAACCCCACGCGCTGCTGGCGGAAGAACGCCGGACCAGGCGACTCCAGCCTGATGAGCACACCGACGGCAGCGAACAGCGGCGACAGCAGCAAGAGGCCCACCAGCGAGCCCGCGACGTCAATCGCACGCTTCGCGACCAGTTGCTGGGCCTTCAGCGCAGACGCGGTGAGAGCGACCAGCGGCTCGCCTCCGCGCCAAACGAGCGTCGGCTTCAGTCCCACCATGGACGGAGTGCGCGGAATCGAGACCAGCTCGCATCCCGCGGCAAGACCGGTGTCCACCACGTGCTGAAGATCGCCGTCGCGGAAGTGGCCGCAGATCACGACCGTCTCGACGCGCCTATCCTGGACGACGCGCGCCAAGTCCGAGAGCGATCCCAGCGCATCTGCCGCCGGCGGCGACGCCCGATCCAAGAACCCGACCGCCCGGTACTCCTTCCCGGAGGAGAAGACGGGGAGCGCCGCGGCCCTGCGGCACTTCTCCGCAGGCCCCACGAACACAGTGCGCGGGGCGTCCCGCTCCGGCGGGCGCACCAAGGCGACCACGCGGTTCACCGAAAGCCGCTCCACCAGCATCCCCAGCCACACCAGAAGCACCGCCGCCGCGTACCAGATCAACACCGGACCCAGGCCGCGCGACCAGATGGACATCCACAGCGGGAGGGCCGCAGCCAGCGCGGAACCCGCGAAGAGCCTCCCGGCGTCGCGCCGCGCATCGCCGGTGCCGTAGTTCCCGGTCACCACCAGGCCCACCAGGAGGGCCACGGCGAACTGCCAGCCGTTCATGTAGCCGCGCGGCAGGACGTGGGCGAAGAAGTCGGCGGCCGCGGAGCCGAACACCGCGTCGTCCCTCACCGACCGGATGAGCGCCCGCATCATGTAGAACGCCCCGAGGTCGGCCGCCACAAGGACTCCCACCCGCACCACCGACCGCTTGAACTGCCGGCTCAGGTTCCTCTCGGACCCGCGCTGGAGGCCGAGCCGGATCTTCGCCCCCTCGTCGAGGGTGGGTTGCAGTCCCTCGGGCGTGAGGCGGTGCCGGCGCCGGCGCGCGGCGCGGTCCCGCACGGCACGCGCGCCCGCGGACTCGCTCGGCGGCGCCGAGTGAGCGGCGCTGGATGAGGACAGCACGCTGTCAGAGAATGCTTCCACAGGGACGGTAATTGTACCTATGTGCTAGATCGTTCGCCACTACGTGCGCCTCAGCTCGGTCGTGACGCAGATCACAAAGCCCCGCGTGGCGCGGCGCGGGCCCCCGCGCGCGTCGCCGAAGCGCGTGGGCCGGTGGTCGCGCCCGGCCTCTTGCGCAAGCTGGGAACCAGCCGTCAGGGGGGCGTCAGGGCAAGGCCTCCCGACGCGGCGCGGTCCAGATCCGCCGCGGCCTCCGGCCTCAGCACCAGCAGCAGCTGCCGCACCGTGTTCTCGCTCACCGCCTCCACCGCCGTGTCCGCATCGAAGGCGTTGTGGGCGTTGAGGAGGACGTTGTGGAACGCGCGGAGCGGGTTGTCCGCCGGCAGCGGCTCGTCCTCGTACACGTCGAGCGCCGCGCCCGCGATCAGGCCCTCGCGCAGGGCGGCCACGAGCGCCGCGGTGTCCACGATCGCTCCGCGGGCGATGTTCACCAGGAAGGCTGACCGCTTGAAGAGGGGGAACTCCGGGCCGCCCAGTAGGTGGTGGCTGGTGGGGTTGAGGTCGCAAGCCACAACCACGAAGTCGGACTCGCGCAGCAGGTCGTCCTTGGAGACCATCCGCATCCCCGAGTAACCCAGGAACGCGCGGTCGATGGGACGGATGTCGTTGCCGAGCAGCCGCATCCCGAAGGGAACGCCGCGCAGAGCGATCTGCTTGCCGATGTCGCCCACGCCGATCACCCCGAGTGCGCGGCCGCGCAGGCCCAACCCCGGCAGCTTGGCCC
>Ga0316628_100004925_pt1 | contig 10598 bp, 8 predicted proteins | sample OWC_Aug_M2_C1_D5_FD_207648 | JGI IMG/M metagenome (GOLD analysis project Ga0316628, IMG submission 207648) | Wetland soil microbial communities from Old Woman Creek delta, Ohio, United States - OWC_Aug_M2_C1_D5_C | ecosystem: Environmental > Terrestrial > Soil > Wetlands | place: USA: Ohio... | reverse complement strand
CAGCCGTCGCGGCGCCGACAACCGGGGTGTGCGACGCCATCTCCACCGCCAGACCCGACAGCGTGAACACCGCCATCACTGGAAAGAACTTCTCGCGCATCGGCCGCAAGCCACACGATCGTCGCGATCACTGTCGCGCAAACCCACGGAGGGACCGTGGACAGTAGACTCAGCATCTCCCCGGCCGGGTAGGTCGCCGTCGCGGTCACGCAAAGGGTGGTCAGAACGTAGAAGCCGGCGCCCCGTGCGGGCAGCGCCAGCAGCGTGCAAGCGCTCCCCAACAGCAGCACGGCCACCAGCACCTCCGGGTGGAGGAATCCATACTCGTTCCTCACCACGAACTTCAGGAATGGGACAAGGATCAGGCAGCCCAGGTAGAAAGCCCGCACCCTCCAGTCGCTCAGGCGGGGCATCGACACCTCTCAAAAAGGTAGAGGGTGCGTTCGGTCGCCGCAACGCGCCTGGAAGCGTGCAACCTGAAGTGCATTGAGAAGCTCTCCAGAAAACCTGGCAGGGAATAATCCTCGAAATCCGCCTGGCGCCGGGTCAGGGTCTCGACCGCCGGGTCCGAAATTGGGACGAACTCGATCAGCAACCAGCGGCCAAGTCTCGCCAGGAACTCCGCGATCCGCGCGAACGGCAGATTCGCGGAAACGCGCAGGTGGTGGAGCAGCGCCAGGCACAGAACCAGGTCGGCCTGCGGCCTCTCGAACAGGCTCAGCGTCCCGCGCAGTTCGAAGCCGAGCGCGGGACTTGGATTGGCCAGATCCATCACCAGAGGCAGAATGCGCGACGGCGACTTGTCCCGTTCCTCGAGATATAGGCGGTTCACGCACCCGGAGTCGCTGTCAAATGCGACGCAGGTCGCGCCGGCCGCCGCCATCTCCCGGCTGTACACCCCCGTGTTTGCGCCTAAGTCGAAAACTACCGAGGCACGCGTGTGCTCCGCCAGCGCAGTGACTCCCTGACGCTTCGACTCCTGTGCGCCCGGAGGATAGAACCGCCCCTGCTCGTAGTAACCCTCCCATGCCCCAGGATGAATTGGTGTTCTTATTCGCTCTACGGTATGTCGCAGCGAAGCTATAAGGTTTCTTAACCCCGCTTCGCTTCCCGGCGGCGCTCCGTTTCTACCGATCGGCCGCCTCCGCGTGGCGCGTGCATGCAGGTGGATGTGGAGCAGCGGCCCGCCCTTCAAGTAGGTCCGCAGCGGCAACATCCGCGAAACCTGCCCGATGTCGAATCCCTCCAGGTCCGCCCGCAGATAGCGGGCTGCGTCCGGCCAGCGGTAGCGCATCAGCAGAAGCGGACCAAGGAACTGCTTGCAGAACTGCTCGTACGCGGCCCAGGGCCCTCCGTCATACCGCTGAAATGAGAGCGTGTCAATGAAAACTGGTTTAGCTCCGCGAAATTGCACGTTGCAGGCCGACGCGTCTTTTAGTGTTAGGCCGCGCTCCAGCGCAAGCGACTGGACAGCGAGCGTCAGCAGCGCTGCGTCCCGCAGTTCGTCGAACGACCACTCATAGGGGTAGGAAATGAACGGGATCTGCTCGGGGACCAGGAGCCTGGCCCAGTCGGGGGCGTCCCGCGGCGCAGGTTCTTCGTAGTGATCGACCAGGAGACCTCGACTTACTAAATCTTCAGAAAGGCCAGACTTTACAAAGTAATCATAATCGTCGATTCCCCGGCTCGTCACCACACGCTTGTAGCTTCCTTCATGATGGATCACAAAACCAGCGGGGTCGCGATAGGATGCCGGGATTGCGCAGTCTAAGCGGTTGCCGCCCATGCCTAGTGTGCTCCGACGCTTACTGTAATCTGACGTCCGCCTAGTTACAGCGGTTACAAAGAGAAACCTTAACCCGGAGGGGGCTGCCGCGAAGCCCCCGCTTCCTCGGTGTTTGGGATAATGGCTTTGATGACCGTAGAGATCGAAGGCGTGACGCTGCACCTGGCGCACCCCGACGAACTGCCCGCGCGCTGGGTGGGGCAGGAGGAGCCGCTCCGGCAGCTCATGGCTGCGTGGCTGATGGTGGACCCGCAGGACCTCCCCATGAATCCCCGCTTGGTGGGCAAACCAGGCGTCGGAAAAACCACGCTGGCCTATGCCGGGGCCAAGAGGCTGAACCGTGACGTGTATATCATGCAAGCCACCGTGGATACGCGCCCCGAGGATCTGCTCGTTACCCCCGTCATCGAGGGCGTCGGGCGGCTGCGTTACGTGGCCTCGCCCCTGGTGACCGCCATGATCCGCGGGGCCGTGGCGATCCTGGATGAGGGCAACCGGATGAGCGAGAAAAGCTGGGCCAGCCTCGCCCCGCTGCTCGACGCCCGCCGCTATGTGGAGTCAATCGTCGCAGGAATCAAGGTCAAGGCGCATCCTGACTTCCGGTTTGTCGCCACCCTGAACGACGATGCCTCCACCTTCGACCTTCCCGAGTACATTCACTCCCGTCTTCAGCCGCAAATTCTGATCGACTTTCCGGAGCGCGACGAAGAGTACCAGATCCTCAAGGAGAACCTGCCCTTCGGCGAGGAGAGAATCCTGCAGTACGTGACGGACTTCCTCCAGCACGCGCACTCGGCCGACGAGCGCTACACCGTCCGCGACGGCATCAACGTCGCCCGTTTCGCCATGAAGCTCCAGAGCGAATTGCCGCACGTCGACGAGTCCCGGTCGCTGGAGGTGGCCGTCCTGGAGATCCTCGGGGAAGAGGCAAGGCGTTATGTCCCGCGAGTCCGTACCTGACGCCGCCAGCCTGCGCCGTGGCCGGTTCCGTTACTTTCCTGTCGCGCCGGGACGTCTGGAGTTCTCGATCGAACTGCGTCGCGCGCTCCTGAGAGAACGGCCGCAAGTGGTAGCGGTAGAACTTCCGCCGACGCTCGAGAGCGCCTACCTGCGCGCCGTCGGGCGTCTGCCCCAGATGTCGGTCATTCTCTATCCGGAGGAGGGCGAGGACGAAGACCAGGCGGTCTACGTGCCGGTGGAGCCCGCCGACCCATTCACCGAGGCGATCCGGACAGCGCAGGAGATCGGCGCAGAGGTCGTTTTCGCCGAGCCTGACTTCGGCCCTCGTCCGCACCTGCCGCTCCGTGCGCCGGACTCGTACTCGCTCGGGCACATCGGTCTGGAGAAGTACGTCGAGGCCTATCGCGTATACCCTCAGCCACGCTCGGATGAGATCGCCGCGCACGCCGCCGGCATCGCCTGGAAGCTGCAAGGGACAGACCCGCTGGCAGACGTCTTCGTGGTCGTATCGCTGAATCTGCTGGACCCCGTGCTGGATGCCATGGAGGAGCCGCAGGCTCAACCCATGGCGCGCGCATCGCGCTCCGGCGTCGAGCTTTTGAATCCGCATCCCGGCTGCCTGGCCGAGATCACCGTCGAGTATCCCTACCTTCAATACCGGTACGAGCAATTCCGCGGCTCCATGCAGGATGAGCATCTCGCCGACCGGCGCCGCGCGCAGTTCGCCTTGTTGCTCGAAGCCGAGAAGGCCTACGAGAAGGCCACCGGCGAGCGGGTGGCTCACTGGCAGCGACGGCTGCTCGGACGCTACACCAGGAACCTGGCGCTCACCACGGGCGATCTCACGGCGGGCCTGTTCGACATCACCGCCGCCGCCCGCTCCATCGTGGACGACAACTACGGATGGGATGTGTGGGAGACTGGCGGCAGCTATCCTCCCCAGAAGGCGCAGAGCGACCTCATGACCGTGGACCTGTCTGGCGAGGAGATCTGGCATCACACGCGCAAGATCCGCCTGCGGCGACGTCTTCCGAAACCCAAGCAGCGATTGAAACCGGTTGGCCTGAAGCCGCGCCAGAAGGAGAAGTTCCCCGGCGAATGGGCCCACCAGATCGACGGCAGCGCCATCTGCTCGTATCCGCCCGAGGACATCGTGGTCGAGGACTTTGGCCGCTTCCTGCAGAAGAAGGCCAAGAGCATTCTCTCCGAGGAGCGCGTTCGCACGGAGCCGTTCACAACCTCTGTTCTCGACGGGATTGATCTGCGCGAGACCATCCGCCACTGGCACGAAAGCAAAATCTACGTGCGGCAGTTCGACAAGATTGCCGGAGACGTGGGTTCCGTGGTGGTCATCTTCGACGAGGACCGCGACGACCGCTACCCGTGGCTCACCACCTGGCTCGGCGAGCACGCCAACGAAAGCGACATGGCGTTCTACTCCACCGACCCCTTCGACAGACTTGTAGGACCCGGAATCGGGCGCGCCGAGTACGGCGGTTTCCTGCTGAGCCTTCCGCCGCGCCGCATGATGGATGTGTGGACCGATCCCGACTACGAGTTCGCCGCCACCAAGCCGGAGCGGCTGCTGCTGGCGGCTCTCGACTACTCCATCCACCGCCACGTAGTCTACGTCGCCGCCAAGCCGCCGCGCACGATCTTCCGCACCATCGCCGGGCGCCTCGGCCGTTCCATCCTCTACGTGCCCATCGGCCAGCTTTCCCCCGCCAAGCTCAAGAAGACCCGCGTGGTCCACGTCCTCGACAGCCACCAGCGCCGCCAAGCGGCCAAAGAGTTCATCTGGTAAGCGGACGCCGTGCTCGCCCTTGCAGCACAGCTCGTCCTCGGCCGCTTCCTTATGGTCGCGGCTCTGTGCCAAGCGGCGCACAGAACCGCGAGCGTTAGCGAGCGGAGAACCTCTTCACACCGTGCGGCGACGGCGGCAGCCGCAGGGCTCGATCCAGGAGGAAGACCCTCCTCTTTGACGAAGCAGCGCCTCCGGCGCGCGCTGTCCCTGCTGAAGAATGGCGAGCAGCCGGCAGCGTCAGGGGTCTGCGATGAGCGGTTCTGGACGAGCCATCGGACCGCCCCGGACACTGTTCCAGGCAGGATTCAGACTGTCAGCGTCTTCAGAAAGGCCACGCTCTGCACCGTGAGGTCCCAGTTCTGCTCGACGAAGTAGTTCTTCACGCCGCCGGTCCTGGCCGCGGCAAAGATCTTCGCCCAGTCCAGGCTGTCCTTTCCCACCGCCAAGCCGGGGCCGCCGCGCCCGCCTCGCCCGCCGCGCGCGGTTTGTCCCCCCGCCGGAACTGCCGGAGCCGCCGGCGGTGGGTTTAGATCGACGCCCTGCAGGTGTATCGAGGTGAAACGTCCCGGATACTTCGTGAAGTACATCACGGGGTCTCCTACGACCCTCATGGCGGACATCTGAAACTGCATCTTCACCAGTTTCGGATCGAGCAGCTCCAGCAAGACCTGGTACGTCAGCCGGCCGTCGACCTGGGACATCTCGAAGCCTTCGTCGTGCAGGAACTGCTGCATGCCGGCCTTGGCAACCGTCTCGCCGATCTTGTTGTATTCGTCCGCGGCCCTTTTCACGACATCCATGGTGGTCACGCCGCTCTTCACCTGCCCGCCAAGGGTTGCCGTGCCCATCTGCGTCATGCCGACGTCCTTAGCCCAGGCGATCATCTGTTCCTGTTTGGTGCGGAGCTCGTTCATCTCAAAGTGGGCGCTGGAACATTTTAGCCCGGAGTCCCCGATGATCTTCCTGGTTTGCTTGCCGTCCGCCAGGCTGGCAAACTCCGCATACCCTGGCGAACACAGCTCCAGGTCGCCTACCCCTAGAGCCGCCAGATCCTTGCACAACCCGGCAAATTCACCGTCCCGAATTCGCTGCCGGTGGGGATACGTCTGGCTCCCGATCGGTATCCCGAGCGGGTTGGCGTGAAGTCCCCTCGCGGCCGTAAACAGGCACCCGGCAACCGTTACGTCCGCCGCCGATTTCCTGAGAAACTCTCTTCTAGAAACTGCAGGCATATAGGCCTCCTCCAGTGCGCGGGCCATGCCACCGGCCCAGCGTGTCTCTCTATGCGTTCGTCACTTTCCAGCCATCGCGATACTCGCGCGTCAGGAACTGGTTGGCTTCTGCGGCGTTGGTGAACCTCATGTTATCGCGGTCCCACAACAACGCCGGCGCGCAACGGTTTTCGTTGAAGATCTTCCGGCTGTACCGAATCGCGGCCCCAGCCAGGGCAATAGCTTCCGAGCAGTTCGCCGCATTGAGGAAGTTGCCTGGCGCTGGCCGGCCGCCCTGGAACGCCGCAATCCAGTCGTTCTCGCCGCCACCGCCGCCGCCTCCGCCTCCGCCTCCACGGCCTCCCCGTCCCGCCTGGGGCTGCGGAAGGCCCTTGCCGGCGCGATACTCTTGCATCTTCTTCGCCGGAACAATCTCGTTGTTCAGGATGACTCCCTTGTCGCCGATGAACAGACTCCCGGTTGCGGGGATCGGCCTCCCGTCCTCCAACAACTCGTCGGGCGTGAAGGGGCGCATTCCTCCGTCGTGCCAATACAGCTTGATCGCCGGCCACCGTCCGTGGGCCGCGAATTTGAAGCACACGCGGTTGGCGTACGGGAAAGCGAAATCGTTCATCTTGATCTCGCTTACCTGGTCGTTGATCTCGCAACTGGAGCTGGACTGGGCTTCGACGCTATACGGAACGGGCAGATCGAGCGCCATGAAGATCGGCCAGAGGCTGTAGTTCCCCATGTCCGCGATGCTGCCGCCTCCAAATTCATACCAGCCGCGAAAGACCGCGTGCGTGTAACTGGGATGATACGGACGGTCCAGCGACGGCCCAAGCCACAGGTCCCAATCGAAGCCCGCGGGGACCGGCGGCCGGTCCGCGGGAAGACTCAGAGCTTGTGGCCAGAAGGGGCGGTCCGTCCAGTTGTGTACTTCCCTCAGAGCGCCGATGGCGCCGTCCAGGATCATGTCCCGCACCGCGTCAATCGGGCTTCGCCAAGCCAGCAGATGCGTGGCGACTCCCGTCTTCCGGGCGCTCTCGACCACCATGCGAACCTCCGCCACCCGGTTGGACAGAGGCTTGTGAATCAGCACGTGTTTGTGTTTCTTCATGGCGGTGATCGAAATGGTCGCGTGCAGGTGATCGGGCGTCATGATCTTGACGGAGTCGAGATCCTTCTCTTTCTCCAGTAGTTCCCGGAAGTCCGCGTAGGACGCGACGCCCTTGAAGTTCTCCGCCGCCCGCTTCTTGGCGTAGTGAGTTTCGATGATCTCTTTGGCCATGTCGCGGCCGGCACGGATGCCGCTTGTACCGGCTCCCCAATTCGGATTCTCCAGCGCCTTGCGTACGCTGTCCCGGATGCCCGTCTTGTCCCAATCGATGTAGTTCGTGCCGTCCTTGACCGGATCGCACACAGCCGTGATCTGGACCTGCGGCGTGGTGATTAGCCGCAGCAATTCTCTGATTCCTTGGGTGCCGCATCCGATATAGGCCAGGGTGATCTTGTCGCTCGGCGCGACGTATCCAGACCCGCCCAGCACATGTCTGGGAACGACAGCGAACGCCAGGCCCGCGGCTGCGGGGGCCAGGACTTCGCGACGGGTGATATCGTCCTTGGCTTCCATTCTGCTCTCCTTTACCGACCTGGAATGGCGGCTGGCATGTTGCACCGCTCGCCGGCGCGAGCACGAACCCGAGGAGCGTTGGCGCACGCGTCCGGCCTGAGCATAGTGTACATCCGTGGACTCCGGTTCGGGAGTACGCCGAAGCAGGCTTGCACAGTCGTACTCTTGCCGGTGTTCGATCCTTGCGGAGTCAGGGCGCCTGATCCCGCTACTGTTTGCCGGGGGCGTCGAGCCACATCCCTTTCAGACCGTACAAATTGATCACGTGGCGCTGCATGATCTGGTCGCCGGCGCCAACGGCGATGCGCGTTGTAGTGTCCGCGCCGTAACCTCCGAAAGCCGCCGAGCGCACGTCCGGGATGTAACCCGGCCAGCTATCCCCCACACTGATGGTGTAGCCGTAGAACAGCGGCCAGCGGACATCGGGCTGCGATTTCCAGAACGTTTGCAGCCGATGCATGGGCTCGCCGGGCACCGCGGCGATGGCGATCTCATCGTTGATGAGAACCGTGGTAATGCCGGCCTCGACTTTGCGGGTCTTGTCCCAACGGTCGGGGAAGGGAAGGATCTCGGACTTGCTTCGGATGCTCGCCTTCTCCGTCGCAACGCCCCGGATCTCCCGAGCCACCCGGAGCACCTGCGCGGAGATCAGATCGCCCATCTTCTCCAGGACGCGGAAATCCTCCTGCGTATTTTTTGCCATGCCCATCATCATGGGATTGATGTCGCCGGCGCCGCCCTGCACAAACATGCACTGGGAGCCTGCCAGCGCGGCCTCGACCTTGGACTGCATGATGCCGGGCCAGTCGGCCGAGTACATGCAGTTCCACCCCTGCATGACCACCGCGTGGCAGGCATAGTGGACGATGACCGCGCGCACTCTGCCCGCGTCGTCTTCCACGCGCAGCACCACGAATTCGGGATCAACCGGGCCGTAGGGCACGTGCGACAGATTGGAAAACTCCGCCCTGGCGCGGCCGGTCTCGCGTAACACGAGCCGGTTGTAACCGAGTTGCAGAGAGCCCCTCCCTACGCCGAGCTTCGCCGGGAACAGCGACTGGGAGGCCTGCTTCACCGCATCGAAGATCATGGTCTCGAGCTCGGCGCGGTACTGCCGCTGCGCGGCCGCTACGGGAGTCTCCTCCTGGCCTGTGCGGGCGAACTGCGGGCCCGAGTGGGTGTGGGAAGAAGCCACCAGCAAGACGGGGATGCCAAGCTCGTCGGCCACGCGCTTCTGGAGCGCGGCGGAGCCGAAGGTCCCGATGTCGATGGTCACGATGGCCAGGCGCTCTTTGCCCGCCGCCAGCACGAGCACCTTGGCGTGGAGCGCATCGTGCGTCCCTTCCGCCACGGAGCACGTGCGGTTGGGATAGCCGTACATCGGCAGCATGACCTTCGGCGTCGTTTCGACCCGGGCGAGCCCTGCCTGAAGCTGCTGGGCGAGCGCCACGGAGGCCAATGCCAGAAACAGCAACATCAGACGTCTCATCAGCGCACCTCGAATTCTCCGCTCAGCCGCATGTCGGCCGGCGAACTGCTTGCCATCACACGAAATGCCCCCCGTTCCACTACTCGTACCTCGCCGGTCGGGCCGATTGCCTTCGGCTCGATCCGCAAGTTGGCGTAGTCGAACTTCGACAGAGGCGCGGCGCTCATATCGTCAGCTACGAAACGCCAGAATCCTCTTCCTGGCAGGATTCCGGCAGGAAGAGCTTAACACAATCAGGTCGACGCGCATCCGCCGAACGACGTCTGGTTCGCCGGTGTGGGTTGCCAAGGGATCGTCCCAGAGACACCTGCAGTCCGCAGAAACTCCATCGGAGCTTCATGCCGCCACCTTTTCCAGCCAGTATTCATGGTGCAAGCCCCCAAGGACAGGCCTACTCCGAACCACTGAGCCTGCCGGTAGACGGTAGCGGTGTCTGCCGTGCCGTCGCGGGGGCTGTAACGGTACCGGGAAGCCGGGGCCAAGCCTCATGTGTGGCCTTCCGCGGTTGTAGTGGTCTACGCGCAACTGCAAGGTGCGCCTGAGATGCCGTTCACCCAGCGGGATGAGGAAATCCAGACACTCTCGCCGGGCTGTGCCCACGAGGCGTTCGCATACGGAATTTGCCTTGAGTGCGCGGAAAGGCGTTCGAAGAACCCCGACGCCCATGTCCGTCCCTGCCTTGTCAAGTTCCTTCGAGAAGACACTGTCCCGGTCGTGGATCACGAAGCGCTACGGATGCCCGCCCGGCAGGGCTTCACGGAATTGCTGGAGAGTCCAGTCGGCCGTCGGGTGGGCAGTGACGTGGTGATGAAGAATCCTCCGACTACTTAATTCCATAATCACGAATACGTAAAGGGTACGGAAAGTGGCCGTAACTACGACGAAGAAGTCACACGCCACGATCACCCCGGAAAGGTTGCGGATGAACGTCAGCCAGCGCGGCTTCGGATCTGGCTCTCACCGGGGGCCTCCGTCTTGCAGCTACTTTTGTGCCGTCCGGGGTGATACCCGGATCCCCAGCTTCAGTGTCAGTTCGTTGGCGATGCGTCCCTCTCCCCAGGTGGGATTGTCAGCGGCCATCTGCCGGATCAACTCCTGGATCTGCTCGGGCAACCGCGGCCGTCCGAGCGGTCTCGACTGCCAACGCCAGAACAGAGGGAAGCCTTTGCCGCGCCAACGGATGAGCGTATCCGGCTTCACCTACACCAGCGCATCGCGATGCTGGAACATTCGGCTGAGATCCGCCATCACCCACCGGGTGGAATCCTCGGCTCGCCGTGGCCTGACCTTGCGCTCTTGGAAGAGCGCCAGTTGTTTGCGGAGGAAGAGGTTCTCCGCCGCCAGGGCGCCGCGGGATCGCGTCGCCAGGGCCACCAATCGGGCCAAGTCGAACACGGCCGAAGACAATACCCAGGAGCCGTGTCCAACTGCGCGGAAGATCAAAGGGGGCGCCATGAACGCTCAGCAGCGCACATTACCACACGGTACCGGAACCCGATTCGGCCCGGGCGTAGTTCCTGCGGAGGACAGCGGTGCTTGACGATGGGGCTATTGTTTGGTTACCATGGGCGTGATATATAACATGGCCGTGTGATATCGCATGGCGATGAGAAAGGAGATCCCTCATGCCGCGCCACCTTGGCTCCAGCGTGGATTTCAAGAAGCTGCTGGCCGACGCGTTCGGGCGCGCTCGCTGGCGGGTCCACCCGCAACCG
>Ga0316628_100004924_pt1 | contig 10599 bp, 10 predicted proteins | sample OWC_Aug_M2_C1_D5_FD_207648 | JGI IMG/M metagenome (GOLD analysis project Ga0316628, IMG submission 207648) | Wetland soil microbial communities from Old Woman Creek delta, Ohio, United States - OWC_Aug_M2_C1_D5_C | ecosystem: Environmental > Terrestrial > Soil > Wetlands | place: USA: Ohio... | reverse complement strand
GGATGAACGCATCCTGCACGACCGCCGCGGCGCGATCCTGCGCCTCGATGTCGCCTTTCCTCGCGGCCAAGCGCACGACGTTGTGGGCCAATTGCCAGAGCCCGCCGTCGGCCGACACGAGCGCGGGTGCGGGCTGCGCTTCCACTGCCGACTCCTTCGCGATCGCCGCGGTTGCGGAAGCCGGCGCGGCCGCCGTCGCGGCGGTCTCCACGCCCGGCAGTGCGAGCGCCATTGCGTCGATCTGCATCTTCAGGGAGTTCGAGCCGGCGCCGAATGCGCCGCTCGTCTCGACGAAATCGGCCATCGTGTCGATGATGCTCAATCTGGCGTCGGTCAGGTCGCGCTCACCCTGCAGCTCGGAGAGTTTCGCGGTGAGCGCGGCTCTTTGCTTGCCGCGCGCGTTCCCGAGGTCCCGTCGAGTCACCGCAAGTTCGGCGTCGATTGATTTTTGGTCGTCGGTCAGTTTCGCCTTGAGATGGAACAGACCGGTGGCGGGCGTGCCGGCCGCGGCGGCGGTCCGACTGCCGGCCCGCGCGATCATCTGCGCGTCGGCGCGCGCGATCGCGAACGCCATCGACAGAATCTGCCGCGCGGTCCGATCGTTCTCCGACACGATCAACCAGTCACTCGGTTGCGTCGCGATGTTCCGCCCGGCGCCGCGGGTGCGATACCACTGGATCGTCCGATCGAGCAGGACAATCACTTCATGCGCGTCGATCGGCGCCGGCAACGGCGCCGCTGCCGGCGTCGTCGTCGCTGCCGACGGCTGTGTCGTCACGGCCGGCGCCGCGCTCGCCGCCGCGCACGCGAGCGGCATCGCAAGCAGCGCGAGCAGCGCCGTCGGCGTGAACCACGGGAAATGGGCGGCGAATCGCGATGACGGGGTCGGGTGAGTGTGCACGTGGGCATCGTACCGCAACTCGCCGCGATTCCCACGAGGGTGTTCGCGGTTGACTTCGGGTTTGCCCGACGTTCACTATGAATGTATTCCGCATGGGGTAGGTATGAGCTGGAAGCCCGCATTGCCCGATCTGTTTCTCGGCATCTCCCTCGCAGCGATCGCGGCGGAAGCGGCGCTCGCCGGCGCCGGGGTGGTCCGTGCCCGCTACGTCGCCCGCGATACGTTCGCGTCGCTCGCGATGAACGTCGGCAATGTCCTGATGAACCTCATGCTGGCGGGCTTCGTGTTCGGCGGACTGGCCTTCGCCTACGACCACCGGATAGCGACGATATCGCCGTCATCGCCGTGGGCGTGGGTGGCGATATTCTTTCTCGATGATTTCATCTATTACTGGTTCCATCGGATCAGTCATGAGTGCCGCATCTGGTGGGTGGCGCACGTCAACCATCACTCGTCGCAGGAATACAATTTTTCGACGGCGCTGCGCCAGACCTGGACGAGCCTGTTCGTCGGCACCTGGATGCCGTGGATACCCTTGGCTTTTCTCGGCTTTCCGCCGGCGATGATCCTCGCCGAACAGGGTTTCAATCTGTTCTATCAGTTCTGGATCCACACCGAATCGGTCGGGCGCCTGCCGGCGTGGTACGAATACCTGTTCAACACGCCGTCGCATCACCGTGTCCATCACGCGTCCAATCCGCGCTACCTCGACCGCAATTACGCGGGCGTACTCATGGTATGGGACCGCGTATTCGGGACTTTCGCCGCCGAGACCGACGCGGATCCGCCGCGCTACGGGATCGTGAAGAACATCGACACGTTCAATCCGATCCGCATCGCGTTTCACGAATGGATCGCGATGTTCCGTGATCTCGCGGCGGCGAAGTCCATGCGCGAAGCTGCGGGCATCGTGTTCGGCCCGCCGGGGTGGCGCGTCGACGGCACCGGTCGGACATCCGCGGCGATCCGCGCCGATTGGGCGAGGAGCGCCGAGGGCGCGCAGGCCGCGTAAGATGCGCAAACTCGGCTGCGGCGCTTTGCGGCGTCGCCGAAGGAAGGAACGGGTGCATGGCGACGACATTTGATCTCTCCGGCAAGTCGGTGCTCATCACGGGCGCGGCCCGCGGACTCGGCCGTGCGCTGGCCATCGGCGCGGCGCGGGCGGGTGCCGTCGTGGCGGCGTTCGATATCGACGCTGGTTTGCTCGCGGAGCTGCATGCCGCCGCTCCCTCGCAAATAACGACTTGCGTCGTGGATGTCGTCGATCGAGCGGCCTTCATGGCCGCGGCAGGCCGGATTGGACGGATCGATGCCGTCGTCAACAACGCCATGCTGATCCGCTATGACCCCATCGAGGCCGTCGACGACGAGGTGCTCGATCGGATGCTGGGGATCGGCATCAAGGGCGCCGTATGGGGCGTTCAAGCCTTGCTCAGGCACATGGATCCCGCCGCCGGCGGGGCCGTTCTGAATCTCGCCTCGCCGGTCGCTGAGCGAGGCTTCCCGAACACCGCCGTCTACAGCATGGTCAAGGGCGCACTCGCTACGATGACGCGCACGCTCGCCGCCGAACTGGGGCCCCGGCGGGTGCGCGTCAATGCCCTGGCTCCTGGCTCCATTCCGACCCCCGGTGCCGTCGCGATCACGCCGCGGGAGGAGTATGAGCGGCGTGCGGCCACGATTCCGTTGCGCCGGCTGGGACGCGACGAGGACGCGACCGCGGCCGCGCTCTATCTATTGAGCGATGCCGCTTCCTTCGTCACCGGCGACATCCTGCATGTCGACGGCGGCATTCTCGCCGCGGGTTGACGAGGCCCGCGTGCCACACCGGATCTACGCCGTCCGCTACGCCCATCTGGACCGGACCAGCGACAAGAATTTCCTCGGCGGCGACGATCATGCGCGCGACATGCCGCTGGATTATTACGTGTGGGTCATCAAAGGCGATACGCACACCATCGTAGTCGACACGGGCTTCGATGCGGCCGCCGCGGCCGCGCGAGGACGCACCCTCGTCCGCTCCGTCGCGGAGGGGCTCGCCGCGATCGGCGTCGATCCGGCGAACGTGCCGGATGTGGTGATAACGCACATGCATTACGACCACGCCGGCAACGCAGGACTGTTCCCGCGCGCGCATTTCCACGTGCAGGACGCGGAGATGGCCTTTTGCACCGGCCGCGCCATGACCCATCGTCATTTGTCCGCCCCGTTCGACGCAAACGACGTGACGGCGATGGTGCGCCGAGTATTCGACGGCCGGGTCGCGTTTCATGCGGGCGACGCCACCTTGTATCCGGGTGTGACGTTGCATCATCTCGGCGGCCACACGCCCGGATTGCAGGCTGTGCGCGTGGAAACGGGCCGAGGGCCCGTGGTCCTCGCTTCCGATGCCGCGCACTTCTGGGCGAATCTGGAGCGGGAATCGCCGTTCCCGATCGTCGCGGATGTGCCTGCCTATCTCGCTAGCTTGCGTCGCCTGCGCGAACTCGCGGCCTCGATCGATCACATCATTCCGGGCCATGACCCCGAGGTTCTGGCGCGGTTCCCCAAGGAAGCGGGCGCCGCCGACGTCGTTCGCCTGGATCTCATGCCCGTTGCCGGAGTGCGTTCATGATGGAGCTCGGCTTTGTCGGGTTGGGCCGCATGGGCGGAGCCATGGCGCGACGGCTGCTCGCGACGGGTAATCGCCTCACGGTCTACGACGTCAGTGCGGCGGCCTGCGATGCGCTCGCCGCGCAGGGCGCGAGAATCGCAAAGAGCGTGCGGGCCGTTGCCGATGCCGCGCCGATCGTATTTCTGAGCCTGCCGAATCCGCAGATCGTCGTCGATGCCGTCCTTGGCAAGGACGGGCTCATCGAGGGAGCGCGCGTCGAGGTTTGCGTCGATTTGTCGACTTCGGGCCCGGACGCCGCGACCAAGCTCGCCGCCGGCCTCGCCGCGCGCAGCATCGCATCGCTCGAGGCGCCCGTCTCCGGCGGCATCAAGGGCGCCAAAGAGGGTACGCTCGCGCTGATGATCGCCGGTCCCGAAGCGGCGTGGGAGCGGGTGCGCAAGCTCATTGAGATTTTCGGCAAACCGTTCTTCATGGGCGAGAAGCCGGGCGCCGGCCAAACCATGAAGCTCGTCAACAATTTGCTCGGTGCCTGCGCGATCGCGATCACCGCCGAAGGCATGACGATCGGCGTGAAGGCGGGGCTCGATCCTCGGCGCATGATCGAAGTGCTCAACGTGTCGAGCGGCCGCAGCAGCGCGACACAGGATAAATGGCCGCGGGCCGTGCTGCCGCGTACTTTCGATTTCGGCTTTGCATCCGGGCTGTGTCTCAAAGACGTTGGTCTCTGCCTTGCCGCGGCGCAGTCGCTCGGTGTGCCGACCAACGTCGGCAATGCCGTGCACACCTTGCTCGAACGTACCGTCGATACGCTCGGCGCGGATTCCGATTTTACCGCCATGACGAAAATCGTCGAAGCCGGCGCCGGGCTGGACCCGGACCGGCCTGCTTGAATCAATACGACCATTGGAGAGGGCATCATGTCGAGCGACTTATTCGCGAAAGGTTTGAAGATCCGCACGGAAGTGCTCGGCGAAGCCTACGTAAAAAAAGCCCTGGCCGGCATGGACGACTTCAACAAGCCGCTGCAGGAACTCGTCACCGAGTATTGCTGGGGCGCCGTTTGGGGGCGCGAGGGCTTGGAGCGCAGTCAGCGCAGCATGATCAACCTGGCGATGATCAGCGTGTTGAATCGCCCGCACGAACTCAAGGCCCACATTAAAGGCGCGCTCACGAACGGGCTCACGCGCGCGCAGATCGGCGAGATATTCCTGCAGGTCGCGATCTACGCCGGCGTGCCGGCCGCGGTCGACAGTTTTCGCATCGCGCGCGAAACCTTCGCCGAAATCGATGCGGCCGGATGAACGCGCGACCGCGCGCGGCCGCCGCTTCTTTTTGCTTCACAGAAATCGCCGGCGTGTGACATGCTAGGCGAAAATCGGGGGAATATGCTGTGACGACTCGATCTGGCTTTGATCCTGCGCGCCTCGCGGACCTGACCGCGGCCGTGGAGCGCGACATCGCGGAGGGGCTGTATTTCGGCGGCGTGATCGCCGTCAGGCGGGGCGGCGAGCCGGCCTATCTCAAGACGTTCGGCCACAGCACGGCGAAGAAGGACCGCGCCGTGACCGAAGACTCGGTGTTCAGCCTGTTCTCCGTCACCAAGGCGTTCACCAATATACTGATCTTTCGCGCGGTCGAGCGAGGCTTGCTCACGCTGACGACGCCGATCTGCAAGATCATTCCGGAATTCTCCGGCGGTTTGCGCGACCGTATCACCGTGTTTCACTTGCTGACCCACAGTGCCGGGATTCCGACCATCTATTCGCCGCGGCCCGGCATGTACATCGACCGGCTCGACGAGATCATTGCTGCGATCTGCGAAGTCGCGTTCCCGATCGAGGCCGCCGGCGTGCGCGTCGACTATTCGCCAATGGTCAACCATGCGCTGCTCGGCGAGGCCGCGCGGCGCGTCGATCCGAAGAAGCGATCTTACCGGCAAATTCTCACCGAGGACGTCCTGCAGCCGCTCGGTATGAAGGACACGTCGATGGGTTTGCGCCGCGATCTCAAGGCGCGGCATCTGGTGCCGGATTTCCGCGGCAATTACCCGATCGCCCATCCGGGGCACAGCAATCTGGGCCCGAACGGCGCCTTCGAGGAGGAGGACGCCGAAATGCCCTGGGTCGGCTGCGTCTCCACCGCGGGCGACATGATGCGTTTCGCGGAAATGCTGCGCGGGGGCGGCACGCTCGACGGCGTGCCCATGATCTCGCGCGCGCTCGTGGAATGCGCAAGGACCGTCTGGACCGGCGACAAGCTGAACGAATTCTACGCGGCGGGCATTCGCGCGGCCGGCGGCATCGTTCCGCCCGCGAACATCGGTCTCGGGTTTTCCGTGCGCGGCAGCCAGATGGGCACGACGATGTTCGGCACTTTGGCGTCGCCGAATACCTTCGGCGCGCACGGTGCGGGCACGACGATTTTCTGGGTCGATCCGCAGCGCGACATCAGCTTCGTCGGTCTGATGACCGGCCTCATGCCCACGATCGACAATATCTGGCGCTGGCAGCGTCTTTCCGACATCGTGCTCGCCGCGGCCTTGTAGGCGAACGATGGCGGACGCGCAGTTCGACTACGTCATCGTCGGTGCCGGCACCGCCGGCTGCGCGCGCGCCGGCCGGCTCGCCGAGGACCCGGATGTGCGGGTCTGCCTGATCGAAGCGGGGGGAAGCGACGCGCATCCGTTCATCCGTACGCCGGCCCTGGTCGGCGCCGCGATCGCCATGCAGCGCGTGAATTGGCGCTTCGAGACCGTGCCGCAAGCGCATCTGCACGGACGCCGCATCCCGCAGCCGCGCGGCAAGGTGGTCGGCGGATCGGGTTCCATCAACGGCATGGTGTATTCGCGCGGCAATCCGCGGGACTACGACGACTGGGCGGCCGCCGGCGCGACCGGCTGGAGTTTCGCGGAGGTGCTGCCGTACTTCACCCGCTCCGAGAACAACGAAGATTATCCGCCATCGGTTTTCCACGGCCGCGGCGGTCCGATGAACGTGCGCACGATCGCGCGGCCGAACCGCTTGAATCGGGATTTCATCGACGCGACGGCCGCGCTCGGATTTCCCCGGACCGCGGATTTCAACGGCGCGGATTCCGAGGGCGTCGGCCTCAGGCAAGGGGTCATTCGCGCGGGCAGGCGCGAAACGACGGCGCGCGCGTATCTCAGGCCCGCGCTGCGCGCCGGCAACGTCGCGGTCTTCACTCAGGCACTCGCGCATCGCATGCTCATCCGCGACGGCCGCGCAGTCGGGGTGGTTTATGAGCGCGATGGCCGGCTGCGCGAAGTGCGCGCCGCGCGGGAGGTCATCCTGACCGCCGGCACGCTGCAGACGCCCCAGTTGCTGATGCTCTCGGGCATAGGTCCCGCCGCGGAGCTCAAGGCGCTCGGCATCGATCCGGTGCACGATCTGCCCGGCGTAGGCCGCAATTTGCACGACCATCTCGCGTGTCCTGTACTCATGAGAAGCGCCGATCCGACATCCTACGGGGTTTCCGCGCGGGCGTTGCCGCGGGGAATCTGGAATCTCCTCGAGTATCTGGTCACGCGCAGAGGTCCGCTCAGCAGCAACGTGTTCGAATCGGTCGCGTTCCTGCGCACGGAACCCGGGCTCGACCGGCCGGATGTGCAATTCGTTTTTCAGCCCGCCGCGCGGCCGAAGCCCAATTTTCCGCTGCCGGTCGGGCACGGCTTCGCGATCAGTCCGGTCGGCCTCTATCCGAGGAGCCGCGGCCGCATCAGCCTGTCGGGCCCGGACCCGCATGCGCCGCCGCTGATCGACCCGGCGCTCCTGAGCGTCGACAGCGACATCGAGCCGTTGATCCGCGCGGTCAAGTTGGCGCGCAAGATTCTCGGTTCGCCGAATTTCGCGCGCTATCGGGCCGTGGAGTACGCGCCCGGATCGGCCGTGCAGAGCGATGCCGAGATCGCGGAGTTCATTCGTGCAACCGCGTACACGGTCCACCACCCGGTCGGCACCTGCCGCATGGGCGGGGCCGATGCCGTCGTCGACCCGCAGTTGCGTTTGCGCGGACTCCAAGGTTTGCGCGTGGCGGACGGGTCCGTCATGCCATCGATCGTCGGCGGCAATACCAATGCCGTGATCGTGATGATCGCCGAAAAGGCCGCCGACCTGATCCGCGGGCGGCGTGCGCCGCCGCCGGCGGCTATCGAACGCGCGCGGCCGGGCTAGGGCACATAGGGGAGCTGGCATGGCGATAGAACACATGAAGACCTGGCGGGTCGGCCGGGTCGAGATCACCCGCCTGGTCGAAGTGTGGGCCTGGGAGGACGACATCCGGATGGTTCTGGAAGGCGCGGACGCCCCGACCGTGCTGTCGCAGCCGTGGCTGCAGCCGCACCACGCGACGCCGGCAGGCAGGATCATGATCAATTTCCAGGCGTTCGTGATCAGGGCCGGCGACCGGCGGATCATGATCGACACCTGCATCGGCGCCGATCGCGAGCGCGAGTTCCCGGTCTTTACGCACATGCGCACGACGTTCCTGCAGGATCTGGCGTCGCTCGGCATCGGCCGCAACGACGTCGACACGGTCCTGTGCACGCATCTGCATTTCGACCACGTCGGCTGGAATACCCATCTCGTCGACGGACGCTGGGTGCCGACCTTTCCGCAGGCGCGCTATTTGTTCAGCAGGAAGGAATACGATCACTGGATGATGTTGCGCGCGACGGACGGCTATCACTCGGTCAACCATTTGAGCGATTCCATCGATCCCGTCGTGGAAGCCGGCCTCGTCGATTTCATCACGAGCGAGCATCGGATCAGCGACGAGATCCGGCTGATCCCGACGCCGGGGCACACGCCGGATCACGTCAGCGTGCATATTGCGTCGGCAGGCGAGGAAGCGGTGATCACCGGCGATATGATGCACCATCCGATTCAACTGTCGATGCCCGCGCACCATGCCACGTTCGACATGGACAAAGTCGCCGGTTCGAAGACGCGCGTCGATTTCGTCGAGCGCTTTCAGGAGAAACCGGTGCTCGTGATCGGCAGTCATTTCGCCGATCCCGGCGCCGGGCACATCGTGCGCCACGGCGACGTCTGGAAGCTGAAATGAGCAAAGCCATCCCCGACTACGACGTCGATATTTTCAGCCGTGAGTCGGTGCGCAATGCGCGCGCTGTCGACGACGCGCTGCGCGAATTCGCGCCCGTCGCGCGTCTTGCCGACGGCACCGTGATGATCGCCCGATACGCGGACGTTGCCGCGGGCCTGCAAGACTGGAAGACGTATTCCTCGACCTCGCGTCCCTGGCACGATCCGAAGTCGGTGCGGCCGGAAATCCTGCTCACCGACGATCCGCCGCGGCATACGCACGTTCGCCAAGCGATGACCAAGGCGCTCTCGATGCAAGTGCTCGCGAACATGCGCAGCTCGTTCGAGCGGGACGCGGCCGATTTGCTCGACGATCTGGTGAAGCGCGAAGGCGAGCCGATCGATGCCGTCCGTGAAATCACGCAGCGCTTCGTCTACAAGGCGTTGCCCGACGCCATCGGCATGCGCGTCGAGGGCCGCGAGCACATGCATGCCTTCAGCCACATGGTGTGGGCCACGATGGGTCCCGAGAACGAGCTGTTCCACGAGGCCATGGTCGACCTGGGTCCGGTGCTCGCGTGGCTGGAGGAGTGCTGCAACCGGGAAAATCTCCGGCCCGGCGGCATTGGCATGGCGCTGTATACGATGGCCGACGAACACGTCATCACGCAGGACGAAGCGAAGCTTCTTCTGCAAACGGTGCTGGCGGCCGGCGCGGATACGACGGTGCTGACGATGGCGAATGCCATGCGCGCCTTCGCGCTCTTTCCGCAGGAATATCAGAAGCTGCGCGGCGATCCGACGTTGGTGCGCGGCGCCTTCGACGAAAGCCTGCGGTGGGATTCGCCGTCGCGCATGGCCGGCCGCATCACCACGAGAGAGGTCGAGATCGACGGCTACCATGTGCCCGCCGGCCAGCGCGTCGGACTCATGTTTGCAGCCGCCAATCGCGATGCCCGTGCCTGGGCCGACCCCGATCGGTATGACATCAACCGCGACCTGCGCAAGCAGGTGGGCTGGGGCTACGGTGTCCACGCCTGCGTGGGCCGCGTGCTCGCGCAACTCGAGGCGCATGTGCTCCTGACCGAAATGACGCGCCGCGTCGCCCGCATCGAATTGGCGGGTGAACCGGAGCCGTGGATGACGACGATCGGGCACGGGCCGGCGACGCTGCCGATTCGGCTCCACGCTGCTTGAGATGCGCCGTTACCAGAGTTACATTGGCGGTGATCTCTCCATGGACCCACCGGACCAGGCGCGGCCGTCAGTTGTTGCCGAACAATCGAACGATATAGTGGCTGTCGAGGTACTCGCGGATTTGCGCGACTTTCCCGTTTCTCACCTCGAAGGCCCAGGCATAGCGGTTGTCGTACGGGCGACCGTCGCTTAGATGGCCCGTGCCATGCGTCTCGACCAATACGAGCGTGCCGTTCGAGGCCATCGACAGAATGCGGTTGCTGGGGCTACCTTTCGCGAACATGCCGCGAATCGGCTTCAAAAAATCATCGACGATGACGTCGCGCCCGCGATATGCGCCGGCGCCCGGCATGTCGCGCGCTTGCGGCAGCCATGCCGCGTCCTCGGTGAAAAGCGCGCGCACGCCCTCGAGATCCTCCGCGTTCAGGAGCTCGAAAAAATGTCGGACCACTCGTTCGCTCGCATCATTCGCATCCGCCATGGCGATCTCCGATCTCGAATTTGTTGTATGACGATCATATGATTAGACAATCCGGCAAAGACATGCAATCGAAAAATGGCGATTACGACATCGTCGCGATCGGCAGCGGCCACAATGGGCTCGTCGCGGCGGCCTATCTTGCGAAGGGCGGAAAACGCGTGCTCGTGCTCGAGCGCAACTCGTGGTTCGGCGGTGGCGTCGTGTCGCGCGAGCTGACCTTGCCGGGATTCCGGCACGACCAGCATTCGATGGCGCACATCTTCATCCAGGCGAATCCTCTCTTGCAGCGCGACGAGCTCGGGCTCAAGAGCCGCTACGGATTGCAATATCTGTTTCCGGAATCGCC
>Ga0316628_100004923_pt1 | contig 10600 bp, 14 predicted proteins | sample OWC_Aug_M2_C1_D5_FD_207648 | JGI IMG/M metagenome (GOLD analysis project Ga0316628, IMG submission 207648) | Wetland soil microbial communities from Old Woman Creek delta, Ohio, United States - OWC_Aug_M2_C1_D5_C | ecosystem: Environmental > Terrestrial > Soil > Wetlands | place: USA: Ohio... | reverse complement strand
CTCGGCCGACGCCAGGGCCTTGCGCTCGTTGTCGGCGATCGCCTCGGCCATTCGCTCGAAGGTCTCGAAGGCGCTCTTGTCGCTGATCGACGACATCGTCTCGTGGATGCGCTTCTGCGCCTCCGCGCGACGCTGCCGCGCGACCAGGATGTTCTTCTTCCGCTTCGCCTCCTCGATCTTGTCGTTGAGGGTGCGCAGCGAGTTCTTGAGCGCCTCGGTCTCAGCGCGGTGCTTGCGCCAGGTCTCGTCGAGCTGCACCGCCCCCTGCATGTGCTCGGCATGCCGCAGCAGGGCCTGCTTGGCGAGGTCGTCGCGGCCCTCCTGCACCGCGAGCATCGCCCGCTTCTCCCACTCCTCGGCCTGCTTCTTCTCGTCCTCGGCCTGCGCCTGCAGCTTCTTCTCATCCGCGATGGCCGACGCGACCTGCTGCTTGGCCTTGGCCAGCTGGCTCCTCATGTCGAGGATCAGCTGGTTCAGCATCTTCTCGGGGTTTTCCGCACGCGAGATCAGGTCGTTCAGATTCGACCTGAGCATCGTGGCCAAACGATCGAAGATTCCCATGTAGCCTCACGCCGTCCGGAACGGAGCGAGTGTGGAAAGATGCGATGCCAGCGCCAGCGTCATCGAGTCGAAGCTGGCCTGGAACTCGTTGAAGTCGAGGTTCTCGAGCTCGAGCGCGTCCGAGAGCACGACGTCCTCGCCGTCCACGCCGTAGGAGCCGTGCACGAGGTCCTTCGCGTTCAGCTCGAGCAGATGACGGTACAGCTCGGGGCGCCGCGCGCCCTCAGGGAGCCTGATCACCCGCACCCGGAGCACGACCACGGGGGGGTTGTAGTGCACCACCACCTCGGGGCCGTTCTCCCCCGAGCTGAGCACCCACAGTCCCTTCTCGACCTCGCGCGACTGGACTCCCTCGGAGCCCATTCGGTCGATGAAACCGTCCAGATCATCGCGACTGACCATTTCCGCTCCTTGTGCGCGGCGGCTGCCGTGGCCCCGCCACGCGGAACATTCACCCGACGCCGCCCTCAGCGCCAGGGAGGCCCCGGCCCGGCGCCCCCCTGACCAGCAGCCGCTCGGCGAAGTCCTGCCTGTCGGCGATCTCGCCGATTTGGTGAGAGATGTCGTCCAAACGGGCTGCGACCTCACCCGTATCCAGAGACTGCTCCAGGTCCCGCTTGGCCCCTCCGCCGAGCCGCCGCCGGATCACCTCTGCGATCGCGCGCCCCACCGGCCCCAGGAACACGAAGCCGGACACCAGGACGACGGCGACGAGCGGAGCGATGACCTCGATCGCCTGGTCGATCACGCCTCGGATGATCTCGAGCTCCTCCGGACTCTGCGTCACCGCTCTCCCCCTCCGGCAAGTGCGCCCTTGTCGCGGCCCTGGGCCAGGAGCCGCTCCGTGAAGTCCTGCCGCTCCGCCAACTCGCTCAGCTGCTGCTGCTGCGCGTCCAGCCGCTCGTGCACCTCGTCCAGCTCGGCGGACGGCAGCGCCCCCTGAGCCTTGCGTCCGCCCGCCAGCCAATAGGTGATCGCATTCCCGACGGCCCGGCCGGCCGGCCCCATCACCACCATCCCCACGATCACGATCCCGGTGAGCATCCCGAAGATGGGGACGATGACATCCTCTCCCATCAGCCCTCCCCGCCGCCGGCCAGCGCGCCGCGATCGCGCTGCTGCGCCAGCAGCCGCTCCGTGAAGTCCAGCCGCTCCGTCACTTCGCCCACCTGGTGCTGGAGCGCGTTGAGCTGGTCCTGAAGCTCGTCCAAGCCGGCCGACTCGAGTGCCGGCGACCGCCGGCGACCTCCGGCCAGCCAGTAGCGTATGGCCTCGCCCGTCGCCCGCCCTACCGGGCCGAGAAGGAACATCCCCGAGACCAGGATGACCGCGACGCTCTCGGCCACCGGGACAACCAGACCCAGATCCGTCATGTATGCCCCCCACCGCCCGGCGCTCCCGGCTCGCGCCCCTGCGCCAGGAGCCGCTCGGTGAAGTCCTGCCGCTCGGCCACCTCGCCGAGGTGGCGCTGCAGGTCGCCCAGCTGGGCGGCGACCTCCTCGACGCGTTCCTCGAGATCCGCCACGGCGGCCGAGGGGCCCTTGCCCCGCAGCCGGTCGGCGAGGGCGCGGCCGATCGGGCCGAGCACCACCATCCCGGTCCCGCAGATGAGGGTCAGACCGATCACGATCAGGTCGCCGTCGAAGTGCCCCACTATGCCCCCGGTCCCAACGCGCCGGTCTCACGGCCCTTCGCCAGGAGCCGCTCGGTGAAGTCCTGCCGCTCCGCCAGCTCGGCCATTTGCTGCTGCAGCGACTCCATGCGCGCGGCCAGGTCGTCCACCTGGTCGAGCACCTCCGCCCCGGGTGCGGACCCCACGCTCTTGCGCGTGATGGACGCCGCGATCGCCCGCCCCACGGGTCCCAACGCGACGATGGCCACGATCATGGTGCTGAAGAGCCCGAGGATGCCGATGATTTCTTCCACTGGGGTCTCCGACTACTCCCGCGTCTGGCGGGGAAGCAGGGCCTGTTCCCTCACCTGCGCCAGAATGCGCTCCGCGAAGTCCTGACGCTCCTCCAGCTCCCTCAGCCGTCCCCGCAGCATGGCGACCTCGTCACGCAGCGCCTCGATCGCGCCGCCCTCGGCAGCGTGGCGCGCGCCGAACAGCCGCATCAGGCCGGCCCCGATCGCTCGCCCGATGGGTCCGAGCACCAGGAAGCCGATGATCAGCGTCGACGCTCCGACTATCGCGTACGCCACGCCGGGCGGGAACGGCGCGCTGGAGACGATGATCTCGGGGATGTCCGGCGGGACGGGGGGCACCGGCGGAACCGGGACCTGGAACATCGGCCTACCTCCTCACGCTCACTTGGCCGGGCCGGGCAGGCCGCGCTCTCTGGCCTGCGCAAGAAGCCGCTCGGAGAAGTCCTGGCGCTCGGCGAGGTCGCCGAGCTGCCGCTGGACTCCGTCCAACTGGGCCACCACTTCGTCCAGTCGGTCTCGAACCGCATCCACGTCGCCCGCGCCGCTCCGGCGCCTCATCGCCTCAGCGAGGGCGTGGCCGATCGGCCCGCGCACCACCAGCCAAACGATGGTGGTCGCGAACAAGCCCACCGTGGCGATGACGTCCACTTCCATGGCGCGCGCCTAGGCCCGGCCATCCGACGGCGCGCCGAGCTGGCCCTTCTCCCGCGCCTGCGCCAGCAGCCGCTCGGCGAAGTCCATCCGCTCCTGCGTCGCCTCGAGCTGCTCACGGAGCGCCACCACCTCGCCGGAGAGATCCTCCACGCGCGGATCGGAATAGCCCTCCAGCTGCCTGGGCGGCTTCCCGTACTGGATGCGATGCGCGATCGCGCGTCCCAGCGGGCTGAACGCCACGCCGAGGATCACCACGCCCGTGATGACGGCCTGCAGCACTTGCTGAACCACGAGTTCAACCATCGGACCGCCCCCCGGGCTCCAGCAGGCCCTTCTCCTTGACCTGCGCGAGCAGGCGCTCCGTGAAGTCGAGCCGCTCCTGCATCTCGCCAATCTCCAGGCGGAGACTCTCCACCTCGTCCTTGAGATCGTCGGACGCCTCGGCCTGCCCGGGTCGGGGCAGCTTGCCGTGCCTGAGCCGGTCGGCAATGGCGCGGCCGATCGGCCCGACCGCGACACCGAGGAGGACCAGCGTCATGCCTCCGATCCCCACGATGTCCTTGATCATCCAGGCATCCACGGCTAGGCGCCTCCTCCCGGCCCCAGCTCCTTCGCCCTCACCTGGGCCAGGAGCCGCTCCGCGAAATCCACCCGCTCCTGCACTTCGCTCAGCTCCTTGCGCAGCAGCTGCACCTCGTCCCGCAGCGCGTCCACCTCGGCGAGCGCGGCGCTCTCTTCGGGATCGGGCCTCTCCCCCGACATCTTCCTCGCGTACGCTCTTCCGATCGGGCTGAACGACACCCCCACCACGCCCATCACGGCGAAGAGGAAGAATGGAACCAGAATCGCTCCGAGAGGAATGAGACGCCCCCTTTCGCCACCGAGCCGCCGATCCACCTACAACCCACAACGCCATGAAACGCAAGAAGTTTCGATCCGCGCCGCGGCGCCGTCGCGCCGCGCGCGCCGGACCACGCCGCGAATCTAGGCCGACTTCCCGCGAGCCGCCAGAACGGACGCGAGCGCCCGCCCGGTGTGCGACGCCGCCACGCGGACCACGTCCTCCGGAGCGCCGGCGGCGACGACCCGCCCTCCCGCGGCTCCGCCCTCGGGTCCCAGGTCGATGATCCAGTCGGCGGTCTTCACCACGTCGAGATTGTGCTCGATCACCACGACGGTGTTCCCCTTCTCGACCAGGCGGTGCAGCACCTCGAGGAGGAGGCGCACGTCCTCGAAGTGCAGACCGGTGGTCGGCTCGTCGAGGATGTAGAGCGTGCGCCCGGTATCCCGCTTCGACAGCTCGGTGGCGAGCTTGACGCGCTGGGCCTCGCCGCCCGAGAGGGTGGTCGCGCTCTGGCCGAGGTGGATGTAGCCGAGGCCGACGTCGTTCAGCGTCTCGAGCTTGGCGTGCACGCGCGGTTGGTGGGCGAAGTACTCGAGGGCGTCGGCGACAGTGAGATCGAGCACGTCGGCGACGTTCCTCCCCTTGAAGCGCACCTCGAGAGTCTCGCGATTGTAGCGCCGGCCCTTGCACACCTCGCAGGGCACGTACACGTCGGGCAGGAAGTGCATCTCGATCTTGACCAGCCCGTCACCCTGGCAAGCCTCGCACCGCCCGCCCTTGACGTTGAACGAGAACCGCCCCGGGCCGTAGCCGCGCATCTTCGACTCGGGCAGGTCGGCGAAGATGTCGCGGATCGGAGCGAACAGCCCGGTGTAGGTGGCCGGATTCGAACGCGGCGTGCGGCCGATGGGGCTCTGGTCGATCTCGATGACCTTGTCGATCAGCTCCACGCCCTCGATCCGCTCGTGCGAGCCCGGAACGACGCTGGCGCGGTACAGCTGCCGGGCCAGGGCCTGGTAGAGGATCTCGGTGACCAGGCTGGACTTGCCCGAGCCGGACACGCCGGTGACCGCGATGAACAGGCCCAGCGGGAACTCGACGTCGACCGACCGGAGATTGTGGTGCCGGGCGCCCACCACGCGGAGCAGATGCGAGGGCACGGGTGCGCGGCGGCTGCCGGGCACGGGAACGCGCAGCTCCCGGCGCAGGTACCGCGCGGTGAGCGACGTCGGGTGCCGCAGCACGGCCTCGAGATCCCCGGCGACCACGACCTCGCCGCCGTGCCGGCCGGCGCGGGGTCCGAGATCCACGATCCAGTCGGCGGCGCGGATCGTCTCTTCGTCGTGCTCCACCACCAGCACGGTGTTGCCGAGGTCGCGCAGCTCCTTGAGCGTGGCCAGGAGCCGCGCGTTGTCACGGTGGTGGAGCCCGATCGACGGCTCGTCCAGGATGTACAGCACCCCGACGAGCCGCGACCCGATCTGGGTCGCGAGCCGGATGCGCTGCGCCTCCCCGCCCGAGAGCGTCCCCGCCGAACGCCCCAGCGTGAGGTAGTCGAGGCCCACGTTGACGAGGAAGCGGAGGCGGTCGCCGATCTCCTTCAGGATCGGTCCCGCGACCTCGGCGTCGAGGCCGGGCCTGCCGGGCCCCCGGATCGGCAGGCCCTCGACGTGCGCCAGGGCCTCCACCACCGACATCTCGACCAGGTCGCCGACACTCTTGCCGCCCACCAGCACCGCGAGGCTCTCACGCTTCAGCCGGCGGCCCTGGCAGGTGGAGCACGGCTTCTCGATCATGTACTCGCCGAGCTGCTCCCGCACCGCGTCCGAGGTGGTCTCGCGGTAGCGCCGCTCCACGTTGCGGAGGATCCCCTCCCAGCCCGACTCGTACTCGCCGTGGAACTTGGTCGAGTCGTAGCGGAACCTGAGCTTGCGTCCCCCCACGCCGAACAGCAGCGCCTGCCGGACCGGCTCCGGCAGCCGGCCCCACGGCGTGTTGAGGTCGAACTTCAGCTCGCGCGAGAGGGTCGGGAGGATCACCTTCCGCAGGTACCCGCTCGGCTCGCCCCAGGGGAGGACCACGCCTTCGAGGATCGAGATGGCCTCACCGCCCAGGGCCAGCGACTCGCTCACCTCGCGCCTGGTGCCGAGGCCGTCGCAGTCGGGACAGGCGCCGAAGGGGGAGTTGAACGAGAACTGCCGCGGCTCCAGCTCGGGAATCGAGAGCCCGCAGACCGGACACGCGTACTTCTCGGAGAACACCACGCTCTCCGAGCCGGCACGGCCGTGGCGCACCACCTCGACCACACCCTCGGCCGCCTTGAGCGCCGTCTCCACGCTGTCGGCGAGCCGCTGGCGGTCGTCCCCGCGGACGGCGAGGCGGTCCACGACGATGGCGATGTCGTGGTTCTGGCGCCGGTTCAGCTTGGGCACGTCGCCCAGGTCGTAGGAGGCGCCGTCCACCCGGGCGCGCACGAAGCCCTCATGCTGCGCTTCCTCGAACAGCTCCCGGAACTCCCCCTTGCGGCCGCGCACCAGCGGAGCGAGAACCTCGATCCTGGTCCCCGCGGGCCACGACAGCACGGTGTCGGTGATCTGGCTGGCCGACTGGCGCCGGATCGGCGAGCCGTCGTTGGGACAGTGCGGAGTGCCGGCTCTCGCGTAGAGAAGACGCAGGTAGTCGTATATCTCGGTGACGGTGCCGACGGTGGAGCGCGGGTTCTGGCCGGCGCTCTTCTGCCCGATGGCGATGGCCGGGGAGAGCCCCTCGATGGCGTCCACGTCGGGCTTCTCCATGAGCCCGAGGAACTGGCGTGCGTAGGCGGAGAGGGACTCGACGTAGCGACGCTGACCCTCGGCGTAGATGGTGTCGAACGCGAGGGAGGACTTGCCGGAGCCGGACAGGCCGGTGATGACCGTCAGGGACCCGCGGGGGATCTCGACGTCGATGTTGCGGAGGTTGTGCTCGCGGGCTCCGCGGACGATCAGGCGGTCGTCGGGCATAGCCTGGTAGGCTAGCGCGCGGGGGCCTCGCGCGCAAAGGGGACGCTGCCGGGTCAATCTGAGGGCGGACGCCGCGCCGCGGGCGCGCGCCTAGGCCGCCGCGCCTCCCGGTCCGGCATCCATCAGAACTCCCACCGCGCCCCGATCGTGTGAAGCCGGCCCACTACGTCGCGCTCCTGGCGATATTCGACGACGCGGTTCCCCACGATCTCCGCCACCCCCGACTCGTAGGCGAAGTTGTTGCGCCGGTCGTACAGGTTGAACACGTCGAGGTACAGCGAGAGGCGCCCGCGGCCCAGCTGGAACTCGCGGGTGACCCGCGCGTCGAGCCGGTGGTAGGCGGGGAGGCGCCCGCCGTTCATGGGACCCGGAACCTCGACCGGGTAGCTGACGCCGGTCGCAGTCGTGTCGAGCCCGATGGAGTACTGTGTGACCGGCCACGGCGAGTGGTACTGCCACGCACCGGTGAGCGCCCAGCGCCGGCCGGGCCGCCACGCCAGCTCGGCGCGCACCGTGTGACGCTGATCGTGGGGCCGCGGCACCCAGGCGCCGGCGATCTCGTCCTCGGATGCGGCGAGGGCGTAGCTCGCCGACCAGGATACCGGGCCGGCGGGCTCCCGCCGCACCAGGATCTCCGCGCCCCGGGCCCGGCCTCGCTCCGGCGCCACCCGGACGCGATCCCAGGGGCCCTCCTCGGGGACCGGCTCCGCGACGGTCTGGAGGTTGCGGTACTCCGGCCACGGATCACGCACCAGTCGCTCGTACGCCTCGATGCGCACCGTCGTGCTCCGCGCCAGTCTCCCCTCCAGTCCCACGACCCGGTGCTCGGCCCGCTGCGCCGACTGGAACAGCGTGTCCAGGTCGGTCACAGCCAGGTAGGGAAGGCCCTGCGCCTGGTAGTAGAATCCCCAAGCCGAGCGCAGAGTGACGCCGGGCCCGACCTGCCAGGCGAGGTTGAAGCGGGGGGAAAGCGCGCGGTCGCCGGTGTGCGAGTGCTGGTCGAGGCGCAGTCCCGCCTCGGCCGTGAGGGCATCCACCGGTCGCACGCGGCTCGCGACGTACAGGCCCACTTGGGAACCCGAGGGCCGCGGGCTCACGCGGTCCAACGAGAACATCTCGTACCACGTCGGGCCCGCCGGGTCGGTCAGGTTCGGCTCCCACCAGCGGCACCACCGGCTGTAGTCGTAGCTGGCGCGAGCGCGCCGGAACTCGTAGCCCCACTTCACCAGCCAGCGGGCCGAGGCCTCCAGGCTCCAGTCCTGTGACAGCCCGGCGGACTCGAACGTCGCCCGGTCGACGACGTCCAGGGTCTTGGTGGTCTCGTCTGCCCACTCCGAGCCGTACCGTCGCCGGGTGATGCGAGCGGCCGAGAGCACCGTGTGCGCGCTCAGGCCGCGGCCGAGACCCGCCGTCCAGTTCAGCCACGCGTAGCCGGAACCGTGGCGACTGCGCGTCCGCGTCCCGTCATGCTCCTCGTTGGAGAACCTGTCGCCGCCGTACAGGAAGTGGCCGGAGACCAGGTGACTCGAGCCCAGTTGGTACTGCACCTTCGCGATGGCGTCCTGGAACCCCAGGCTGGACGACGCCGGCACATTGACGAGGTTCACGATGGGGCCGGACACGCTCCGCCGAGCGCCCACGAGCCAAGCCCCGCGCCCGGCTGCGAACACACCCTGACTGCGCGCCGCGAGACTTCGGAGGGTGGCGTCCAGTATGGTCGACGTCCGGGTCGGCGTGATGGTGCGCATGGTCAGCACGCCGCCCAGCCGGTCGCCGTGCTCGGCGGAGAAGCCGGCCGTCACGAGACTCACATCGGCGACGCTCTCCACGTCCACGATGCCCAACAGCCCCCCATCCATGTCCTTGAAGTGGAAGGGCTCGTGAAGCTCCAGCCCATCGAGCAGGACCAGGAGCTGGTCGTTCGGCGCGCCGCGGACCTCGAGGCGGGCCCCCAGGTCCCCCGAAACGACGCCCGGAAGGCGGTTCACCGCCCGGTAGACGTCCTGGTTCACGTGGGGCGCGGCCTCGACCTCCTCTCGCGCCAGAGTGACGGTCGATGCCGTCCGCTCTTCGGCCAGGAGGCCGTACGTTCCCGGGGTCACGACCACCTCGCTGAGGGCTATGGCCGTGGGCGCGAGGCGAACGGCCAGCGGGCACGAAGCGCCGTCCCGGATGGCGACGTCCGGCACGCGGACCGGTGCGTAGCCGAGCGCGCGCACCGCGACCTCGTAGGTGCCCGGCGCAAGCGCGAGGCGGGCCCTGCCCGCGCCGTCGGCGCGCCACGCGCCGAAGCGGCCGGACACGTGGACCTCGGCTCCGGAGACAGGCTGGCTGTCCGCCTCGCCGGTCACTTCAACCACCAGCGTGCCGACCGGCCGCGGCGGCGGACGCGACGCGGCAGCGGCAGCCCCCGGGGACGTGCGCGCACCGGCCACGTCGGCCCGCGGGGCCGGCAGCACGATCACCCGAGTCGACGACTCGATGTACCCGAACCCCGTTCCGGTGAGGAGCGAGTCGAGCGCCTCCCGCACCGTCGCGGTCGCGCACTGGCAGCTCACCGGGCCGCGCCCCGCCATCAGACCCGGGCTCAGGGCCATCGGCACTCCCGAGCGCCGCTCCAACTCCATCAGCGCCACATCGAGCGCCACGGCACGTACTTGGAGCCGCGCCGGGCGCTTGAGCAGACCTCCCACCCCGCCGCCCGACTCCGCCGCGCCCTGGGCGAGCGCCGCGGCCGGAAGCACACACCCGACGACGCAGACCAGCAGCCCGCACCGGACGCTCGCCGCTCGGCGCTTCGCGCCCGCGCCCGGCACGATCACGGCTGAGCCACCAGCGTGTCGCCCACCGAGCACCGGGCGCCCACCACGAGACAGACGGTGTTCACGACCTGGTCCAGCGGCTCGTTCTCGAACCAGGCCGTCACCGTGCGCCGCGCCAGCGCGCTGTCCCGCACGACGAACGGCCGGCCGAAGCGCGCGCCGACCTCCTCGAGCACTCGGGATAGCGGAGTGGCCTGGAAGATGAGCACGCCCTGCGGCCAGTCGAGCAGATGCCGCAGATCCACCGCCTGAGCGACCGACGGCCGCGCCCTGCCGGCTATCGTGGCGACGCCGCCCCTCGCGACCTCCACGGCTCCGCCCGCGCCGGAGAGCTTCACGCGGCCCTCGACCACGACGAGCCGCACCGAGTCGGCGTGCGAGCGCAGCTCGAACCTGGTGCCGAGCACCTGCGCCTCACCCCGCGCCGTGCGCACCAGGAACGGATGAGCGGAATCGGGGGCGACGGCGAAGAAGGCCAGCCCCGACAGGCGCACGCGGCGGGCATCGGCCTCCGGCACCCGCAGGCGGCTGTCGGGACCCAGGCGCACCACGCTCCCGTCGGCCAGCGGCACGGTCAGCGTCTGTCCCGCCCCGGTCGCGAACATCCGCTCCGGGGTCCGCAGGATCCGCGGCAGGCCGACGGCCAGCGCAAGCGCCGCAGCCGCCGCGACCGCCCACCACGGCCGGAGCCACCTCGCGCGGCGGGAGGCCAGCGGGACGGCCTGTGCGCGGCGCCGCTCCGCCGCGGCCATGATCGCCTCAACCGAAGGAGCAGCGGCGACCGCTGCGGC
>Ga0316628_100004922_pt1 | contig 10601 bp, 9 predicted proteins | sample OWC_Aug_M2_C1_D5_FD_207648 | JGI IMG/M metagenome (GOLD analysis project Ga0316628, IMG submission 207648) | Wetland soil microbial communities from Old Woman Creek delta, Ohio, United States - OWC_Aug_M2_C1_D5_C | ecosystem: Environmental > Terrestrial > Soil > Wetlands | place: USA: Ohio... | reverse complement strand
CTATGTCGCGTTTCTTACGATGATCCTGGCCGGCCTGGGGCTCCTGGGGTTATCCCTCTTCCATGCCTCGCAAAAAACCAAGGAGATCGGCATCCGTAAAGTGCTGGGATGTTCAACGGCCCGCATCGTCGGCCTCCTGTCCGGAAGATTCATCGCCTGGGTGCTCTTGGCCAACGTCATCGCCTGGCCGGCGGCTTATTTCTTGATGAAGAGCTGGCTTCAGGGTTACGCGTACCGGGTCCGTATCGGGCTCCTGACATTTGCCTTGGCCGGAACGACGGCCTTGGCCGTCGCCCTCCTCACGATCGCCATCCGTTCGATCAAGTCCGCGACGGCCAATCCGGTGGAATCGCTGCGTTACGAATAACCAGAGCCTCCCTCGCGCGGGAAGAGCGAAAATCGCCCGAAATATCGTATAATCCGGGGAAACCGGAGCGTGCCCATGAAAAAAACCGGCTACGTCGTGTTTCTCACGGTTGTCGCCGCCCTCGGCGGATTGCTCTTCGGCTACGATACGGCGATCATCGCCGGGGCCATCGCCTATCTGAAGGAGACGTTCGCCCTCTCCTCCTTCGGCGAAGGCCTGGCCGTCAGCATCGTCCTCGTCGGCTGCATGATCGGGGCGGCCGTCGCCGGAACGTTGAGCGACCGGCTGGGCCGCCGCCGATTCATGTTTCTTTCGGCTGTCTTCTTTTTCATTTCGGCCATCGGCTGCGCCCTTCCGCAAAACCTGGCCCAATTCCTGATTTTCCGCTGGATCGGCGGCCTGGCCATCGGGGCCGCCTCGATCGTCTGCCCGCTTTATATTTCCGAGATCGCGCCGCCCCGCATCCGCGGCGCCCTGGTTTCGGTCAACCAATTGGCCATCGTCACCGGCATCCTCCTCGCTTACTTCGTCAATTGGGCCTTCGTCGGGGCCGGCCCGTCCAACTGGCGCTGGATGTTCGGAACCGGGGCCGCGCCCGCGATCCTGTTCATCCTCTTCATCCTCCGCATTCCCGAAAGCCCCCGCTGGCTCCTCAAGCAGGGCCGGGACAAAGAGGCCCGGGACGTCCTGGGCCGGGTGGACGACGCGGCGACCGCCGAGGGGGAAGTCGCCGCGATCCGCGAGGCCCTGTCCATGGAAAGCGGCTCGGTCCGGGAGTTGTTCCGGCCCGGGCTGCGAAAGGCGATGTTCATCGGCGTGTTCCTGGCCGTTTTTCAACAAATCACCGGCATCAACGCAGTCATTTACTACGCGCCGCGATTTTTCGAGACGGCCGGCCTGGGCCGGTCTTCGGCGATCTTCCAGTCCGCTTTGATCGGCCTGGTCAACCTGGTCTTCACCCTGGTGGCCATCGCCCTGGTCGACCGGCTGGGCCGGAAACCGATGCTGATGGCCGGCTGCGCCGGCATGGGCGTATCGTTCGTCCTGCTGGGCGCCGCCTTCAAGTTTCAGCTGTTTTCCGGGCCGCTCGTTTTAGTCCTGACCCTTGTCTACATCGCCTTCTTCGCCATGACCCAGGGCCCGATCGTCTGGGTCGTCATCTCCGAGATCTTCCCCAACCGGCTCCGGGGCCGGGCCATGGCCATCGCCACGGCCGCCCTCTGGGTCGCCGACTTCGCCGTCTCCCTCTCCTTCCCGGTGATCGCCGACCGACTCCACGAGTCCTTCGCTTTCTGGCTGTACGCGGTAATGTGCGCGATCGACCTGGTCTTCATCGCCGTGATGCTCCCGGAAACGAAAGGCCGGTCGCTCGAGGAAATCGAAAAGCGCTGGCTGAAGAAGACGGCGTAAGCGGCGGAGAATCGAGAATCCGTCAGAACGGATCCCGGAGGCTTTCGACAAGCAATCGCTCGACGGCCGTCTGGAGGGCTGCGCGGAAGCGCTCGACGGTTTCATCCTTGTCGCCGGTCAGATAATCCCTGATGTAAACCGGCCGGCCGATGTTCACCCGGATCTTGGCCGGAATCCCCCAAGCCAGCTGCGTTCCGAAGATCGAAAATGGAACGACGGGGACGTCGATGCCGTCCTCATCTTTCATCCGGTAAGCGATATAGGGAACGCCCCGTCCGAAGGCCCGGACGTAGGGATTGGGATCATCGGGGTGAACCCGGCCCCGGCCTTGCATCGAGACGACCGCCCGGCCGGCGCGAAGGTAATCCATGAAAAGGGCGACGGCGGATTGGTTGCTCTGGTCGTACATGTCGGCCGGAATCGTCCCAAAACGGCCGATGTTGGCTGAGACGAACCTGACGAACATCGCCTTAAACGGCCCGAGCATCCGGTCAAGGGCCAGGCCGAAGCCCTTCATATGCCGGCGGAGATGCTTGCGGATCAAAAAATCCACCTCGGCCCGGTTGAAGAGCATCCGGTTGGCGTTGAAGAACAGCGGCCGGCGGACCGCCCGGTAGAGGGCGGCCGGGTCCTTGATCGCCCCGCAATGGTTTCCGACCAGGAGGACGGGTCCGGCTTCGGGGACATGCTCCGCGCCGCGCCAGACGACCCTCTTTGGAAAAAGGGCGAAGCGGACGATCCGCTCGATTTGGGGCGTAAGCCGGCGGAGCTCCTCTTCAAAGGTCGGCATGAAAACCTTCCGTCATTCTAGCCCCGCGGTTCCGTCTTGTAAATCCCGGAACGGCGTGCTATTTATTTCTCCATGATCTCCCCGGCACAGCCGAAAAAGCCTTCCTTTTTCCTCGCCCTTCTCCCCCTCATCCTCATGGCCCTCCTTCTCGGCATCGGGTACGGCGTCTTCAAGATCAAGGCCCAGGTCCTTCTGACCGCCGCGGCCGGATTGACCGGGATCCTCGGCTGGATCCTCGGCTACCCCTGGAAGGAGATGGAGCGGGGGATCGTCGAGGGCGTCACCAAGGCCCTCCCGGCGATTCTCATCATGCTGGCCGTCGGCATCATGATCGGAGCCTGGATGGCCTCCGGGACGATCCCGATGATCGTCTATTACGGACTCAAGCTGATTTCCCCGAAATTCTTCCTCGTCACGGCCTGCTTCGTCTGCAGCCTCACCGCCCTAGCCACCGGGACGAGCTGGGGAACGATCGGCACCGTCGGCGTCGCCTTCATCGGGATCGCTATGGGGCTCGGCCTGCCCCTCGGACTGGCCGCGGGGGCGATCGTCTGCGGAGCTTATTTCGGGGACAAGATGTCGCCGTTTTCCGACATCCCCAACCTGGCCGCGGTGACCGCCGGCGCGGACCTGTTCGATCACATCAAGCACATGATGTGGTCGGCCGTCCCGGGCTGGCTGTTCAGCCTGGCGATCTATTTCTTCCTCGGACTGCGCTATTCGGGAACCGCGGTCTCCTCTGAATCGGTGACCCGGCTGACGGAGACGCTGCGGACCCATTTCACCTTCAACATCTGGCTTCTGCTGCCCATCCTGATCGTCTTTTACCTGGCCTTCGCCAAGAAGCCGACCGTCCCGGGCATGCTCCTCTCGTCGCTCGCAGCCGCGATCCTGGCCGCCGTCTTCCAGAAAGCGCGCCTTGTCGATATCGCGACAGCCATGAACACCGGATATCCCTCGGCGACCGGCGTGGCCGAAGTCGACGGCCTTCTCCGCCGGGGCGGACTGATGAGCATGATGGAAACGCAGCTCGTGGCCATCACTGCGTTCTGCTTCGGCGGAATCATGCAGAAAACGGGGATGCTCGGGGTGATCCTGGGGAAAGTCATGGCCGGGGCCCGCAAGGTCGGGAGCATCGTCTGGGTGACGATCGGCTCCTGCGTCGTCACCGCCCTGGTGACGGGAAGCTCCTACCTCTCCGTCATCCTTCCCGGCGAGCTCCTCGGCCCGGCCTTCAAGCGCATGAAGCTGGCCCCGAAAAACCTGTCCCGGATCATCGACGAGTGCGGCGGGATCATCGTCCCCCTCATCCCCTGGAGCATGGCCGGCGTCTACGTTTCGGGAGCCCTGGGCGTGCCGGTTCTCGATTATCTTCCCTGGGCGATCGGAAACTACGCGGCGATCGCGATTCTGGGAGGCTTCGGCCTGACCGGCTTCACGATGACGAAGTCGGAAAACTAATCTTTGTCGGGCGGCTCCTCGCCGGAGCCGGCGAAGGCCTTGGCGAAGGCGTCCCGAGCCTTGTCTTTTTTCTGCTTTTCCAGCGACGCGGTCGCCTCGAATTTGGTCGCCATGCCGTCCCGCTTGGTTTTCTCCCGGCTCAGGAGGTCGTCCAGGGATTCCTTTTTCCGGGCGACCCGCTCGGCCCTAAGAATATTCCGGTTTTCGCCGTCCACCCAGATCACCGTCCCGCAATGGGGACAGGCGATCTCGAAGGCCTTTTCATCGTTTCCGCTCATGCCTCCACGTTAGCAGATTCCGGCGGCCGCATCAAACCGAATTCGAATCCTCGTGGACTCCCGGCGCCCCGATATTATGCTTTTTCAAGAGCTTGAAGAGGGCCTGCCGGGACAGCCCGATTTCCTCGGCCGTCCGGGCCTTGTTGTTTTCATGGCGGCGCAAGGCCTGTCCCAGGAAGCGCCGGACGAAGTCGGCCTTGGCCTCGAAAAAATTGAACGTCTCGGGCTTGGGGGCGGTCGCGGCCCGGAACTCGGGATTGATGCGGGGCGAGAGATGCTCCAGGCGGACGATGCCTTCCGAGCCGCAAAGGATCAAGCATCGCTGGATTTCGTTTTGAAGCTCGCGGACGTTTCCCGGCCAGCGATAGGCCAGCAGCGTCTCCATCACCCGGGGCGTGAAATACACCCGGGGTTTCCCGATTTCGTCGCCGTATCGGACGATGAAATGACGGAGAAGGAGCTCCAGGTCCTCCGGCCGCTCCCGAAGCGGCGGGACGTCGATCGTCACGATTCGGAGACGGTAATAGAGGTCCTCGCGGAAGCGGCCGAGGCTGACTTCCCGGTCCAGGTTCTTGTTGGTCGCACTGATGAACCGGGCGTCGACCGGACGGTTCCGCGTCTCTCCGATCCGGCGGATCTCGTGTTCCTGGAGAACCCGGAGGAGCTTGGCCTGGAGGGGGTAGCCCAGGTCGCCGACTTCGTCCAGGAAAAACGTCCCCCCGGACGCCTCCTCGATCAGCCCCGGTTTGTCGCGAAGGGCCCCGGTGAACGCCCCCCGGGCATAGCCGAACAGTTCGCTTTCGAGAAGGTTGTCGGGGATGGCCCCGCCATTGACCGCCACGAATCGCCCGCCGGCCCGGCCGCCGCGGTAATGGATCGCCCGGGCGATGATCTCCTTCCCCGTGCCGCTTTCCCCCGAAATGAAGACAGGCGTATCCAGTTCCTTCAGCCTGTCGATCAGATCCAACACCTGGCGGAAAGCTTCGCTCCGGCCGAGAAGGACGATGTCCCGGTCTGTTTCGACATTCCGTTGATTGCGCAAGTCGTTCATGGTCCGCCCCGTTGCACCATATAGAACGGCGCGGACCCGCCGTTTTCTCACCAAAATCTTTTTATTTTTCGGGGGATCACGTTTCGGGAATATCGCGCCGCATTCCCGCCTCATTCCCGCTTTTCGCGACGCAAAAGCTATCGATGAGGACGCCATCATGGGGGATCGATCGAGCCCGTGAGGATCTGGGTTCGGCTTCCCCCCTATGGCCTCATGTGAACGAAACAACAAAAATTAGATTTTTCCGGCGTATAGAACACCGCGATTGCGGCAGCAAGACAGGGATTTGCCGGATGCGACGCGGGATATCGGCGGAAGAACGCCGTCTCAGCGGCGTCTGCCGCCCAAAATCGAGCCGAGGATCCCCCGGACAATCTGGCGGCCGGCCGAAGTGGCCAGCGACCGGGCGACGCTTTTTCCCACGGACTCCATAAAAGTGTCCCGCGGCCGGCCCGCGGGCCGCGGCATCCGGGGCTGGTCATAGGTCGGGGCCTGGGGTTGGGGATAGCCGTACGGAGCCGGAGTCGGCATCGGGGCTTGCGCGCCCGCCAGCTCGGCGGCGGCCTCCTCGGCCAGCTTGGCTTTCTCTTTCAACCGCTCGTAGGCCGATTCGCGATCGACGGCTTTTTCATAATGACCGTAGAGAACCGAGCTTTCGATGATCCGGCGGCGGTCGTCCGGGGAGATCGGACCGATCTGGCTGTGGGGCGGCACGACGAACGCCCGCTCGACGATCGACGGCTGGCCTTTTTCGTCCAGGAAAGACACCAAGGCCTCTCCGACGCCCAGCTCGGTGATCGTCTTCTCGGTATCGAGCTTGGGATTGGCCCGGAACGTCGTGGCCGCGGCCCGGACGGCCTTCTGGTCGCGGGGGGTGAAGGCCCGGAGGGCGTGCTGGATGCGGTTGCCGAGCTGGCCGAGGGCGATGTCGGGGACGTCGAGAGGGTTCTGGGTGACGAAATAGACGCCGATCCCCTTGGACCGGATCAGGCGGACGATCTGCTCGATTTTCTGGAGGAGGACGTCGGGCGCATCGGTGAACAGGAGGTGGGCCTCGTCGAAGAAGAAGACCAGTTTCGGTTTTTCGAGGTCGCCGACTTCGGGCATGTTCTCGTAGAGCTCGGCCAGCATCCAGAGGAGGAAGGTCGCATAAGTCTTCGGCTGGAGCATGAGCTTGTCGGCGGCGAGGATGTTGATCACGCCCCGGCCCTGGGAATCCGTCTGGACGAAATCGTCGAGGTTGAGGGCCGGTTCCCCGAACAGCTTGTCGCCGCCCTGGGTTTCCAAGTCTAGAAGCGACCGCTGGATCGCCCCGATCGAGGCCGCCGAGACGCGGCCGTATTCGGTCTGGAATTCATCCGCGTGTTCGCCGCAATATTGGAGCATGGCCCGGAGATCCTTGGAGTCGAGAAGGAGAAGGCCGTTGTCGTCGGCGATCTTGAAAACCAGGGAGAGAACGCCGCTCTGGATATCGCTGAGGTTGAAGAGACGGCTCAGGAGCAACGGGCCCATGTCGCTGATGGTCGTCCGGACGGGGTGGCCCTGCTCGCCGAAGATGTCCCAGAAGACCACCGGCTTGCCGATGAAGGGATAATCGCCCAGCTTGAGCAGCTTGATCCGATCGGCGATTTTCGGGGTTGCCGAGCCGGGCTTGCTGACGCCGCTCAGGTCGCCCTTGACATCGGCCATGAAGACGGGAACGCCGGCGGCGCTGAAGCTTTCGGCCAGGACCTGGAGGGAGACGGTCTTTCCCGTGCCGGTCGCCCCGGTGATCAGGCCATGGCGGTTGGCCATGCGGGGAAGAAGATAAAGATCTTTCTCGCCTTTGGCGACAAGCAGCGGTTCGGCGCTCATGGGATTTCCTCCATCAACCGGATAGAACGTTTATAGCGTCAGCCCTGATAAAAAGCAAGACCTGACCCCATCGCTTTCCGCTTAACGTTTTCCGGTTTCCCGGGATATACTCGGGTGTGAAATGGAAGTGAAGGAGAAAGAATTGATCCTCCGAGTGCTCGCCGGCGATTCCTCGGCTTTCGAGCCGTTGGTCCTTCCCTACCGGCGGACCCTGTTCGGCCTGGCCTACAAGATGACCGGCAACAGGGAAGACGCGCTCGAGGTCTCCCAGGAAACGCTCCTCCGGGCTTACCGTTATCTCAAGCGGTGCGACCTGGAGCGGGGGTTCCGCAACTGGCTCCTTCAGATCCTGGTCAACGCCGCGCGCGACCTTGGCGGAAAAAAGGGCCGTGAAACGGCCGTCCGGGATGAGGGGGCCGTCCTCGAAAACATCGTTTCGGAAGCTCCCCGCCCTGAAGAAGGCCGCGAACGGGGCGAGATCCGGGGCCGGATAATGGACGCTCTCTCCGTCTTGAGCAGCCGGGAGCGGGCGGTTTTCGTCCTTCGGGACCTGGAGGAAAAGAGCATCCGCGAAACCGCCGAAATCACTAAGAGCTCGACGATTTCAGTCCGGGTCAACCTCTCCCGGGCCCGGGGGAAGCTCCGAGCCCGCCTGGCCGCGATGGGCTTAACCTTGCCGGAGAACGTCTCATGAACTGCCGAACCGCGCGCAAGCTCATTTCCGATAACGTGAACGGCGTCCTGGCTGAAGAAAAAAAGCTCGATTTGGACCGCCACCTTGAGCAGTGCCCCGAATGCCGGAGAGAAGCCGCAGCGTTTCGGGCTGGTATCGAAGCCATAAAGAATCCTGAAGCGACCGCCGTCCTCGATTTTACCGAGGCCGAATGGACGGCCGCGATCCGCAAGGCGGTGACGGCGGGGGCGGCGGAAAAGCCCCGCCGGACCGCGCCCGCGCTCAGACCCGTATTCGCCTACGGACTGGCCGTCGTCCTGGTCGGAGCGGCCGTCCTTTTCGGTGTTCGGCGCTTCCCTTGGCTGATCCCGGCCGTGGAAAACCGGCCGGCAGCCGAACCGTCCGCTTCCATCGGGCCGGAGATCATTAAACCGATCAACCCGGTCATCGACCCGGCCGCGCTCTATGCATCCGTCGAGCTCGAATCATCCTCGAAACCGACGGCGGGAGACGTCCCGTCGTTGACATGGATATCCCAGGAGACTGGTCTTCAGATCGTCTGGTTCGTCAACGATAATCTCAAAATGGAGGATTGACATGAAAAAAACCGTATTGTTTCTTCTCGCCGCCGGGTTCGTATTCGCTTTAACTCTCGGCGGATTCGCAGCCCAGGATCAAACTCCCCCTCCGGTCAAGCCGGCCCCTCCGACGATCGTTGCGGCCAAACCCACGCCGCCGGCCCCCCGGGCGGTCATGACAGCCCCCGCCAAACCGTCGCCCCGAGCCATCGCGCCCATACCGGCCGCTATCGCCTCGCCGACCGCGCCGGCTCCCGTCGCTGTCGCTTTCGCCGCCGAGCCCCCGCTCCCCGAACAGACACCTCCGCCCCAGGAAATTCCCGCCGCGGCTGCTCGGCCCGAGCAAACGGCCCCGGCCAAGACCCCTCCCCCCGCCCAAGCACCCATGCCGGCCAAGCCCGAAAAAGCCCCGACCTTGCGGACGGAGATGGTTCAGCTGAAATACGCGGACCCGTTCATGCTTCAAAGCATTCTTCACTCTTACATGAGCCCATGGGGCAAAGTCTCCCCAACACGGGGAGGGGAGCAAACGATCGTTGTGACCGACACTCCCGAGATCGTGCAGAAAATGCTCTCCATCATCAGCGACATCGACGTCAAACCGGTCGAAATTCAATTCACCGTCCAGGTCGTCCAGGGGATGGACGTCGAGGGACAGGGAGACGAAGCCCTGAAAAACGATCCGGTCATCCGCGAGCTCAGGGGCGTCCTGAAATACAAGTCGTTTTCCCTCCTCGACGGAACGCTCATGCGAGTCCTCAACGGCGAGGAAGCCGAGGCGAAAATCGGGACAAAAGGCGAATACACCATCACTCTTCAACCCCGTTACGCCAAGGACGGAGCACTCGAAACGATTCAGACCCGAATCCGGTTCCGGAAGCCCGAGTGGATTTCCCAGCAAACGACCAATACCGATAAAAAAGAAGAAACCAAGTCGATGCAGATGTACTTTAACGACCTCGTCAGCACGGTGCTGCAGCTGAAGGTCGGCGAAAAGACTGTCGTCGGCGTATCTAAAAACGACGCCGACCGGGGTTTGATCCTCATCCTATCGGCTAAAGTCATCCGATAAGAGCGCGTATCTCCTTTTCTCTCCTCGAGCCGGAGGGAATCCCGCCCCGGCGGGTTTCCCTCCGGCCTTTTCATTTGACACCGGCCGGCCGGATCAATAAGATTTCATCGGTTTCCTTCAGGGAATGGGGAAACACGTTTAAAATAAAGGGGATCTCTGATAATGAAACGTCCCGCGCTGCTTATCTTATCAATCATGATCCTGACGGGGCTTGACCTTCAACGGAATGCGTCAGCCGCTCAAGCTGAAAAAATTAAAAACATTCAAAACCCGGATCATCCGGCCAAGGGGACGATCCTCCTCGAAGTCGAGAAGCGCCGGGAAATCAATCCTTACGATAATGCCGAGATCGATTTGAAATTCATCGACAGCGCCCGGATGGATGACGGGCGCATCGTCCTTTTTGACGCGAGTCGGTCCAAGGTTTATATCTTTTCTCCGGAAGGACGGTTTCTCAAGGATCTCGTGAAAAACGGCGAAGGACCGGGGGAATTTCCTCCTCAGAGAACTCTCGCGGTTCATCCCATGAAGGACCGCCTGTTCATCACCGGAGGAAACAAGCTGGCGAAGTTCGACAAACAAGGCGTGTTCCTCGAAGACCTCAAGATCGAGGACACGGCCGTGACGTTCGTGGACGAATCGTCCTACATCACGATCAGCCGCGGGCGGCGGGACAAGGATTTCCAAACTCCCAAAAAGGCCGTCCTCAAGAAAATCCAAGGCGGCGGAAACCTCCTCGAAGGTCCGGTTTTCAAAGAAGGCCTCTATCGGGATATGTTGCGCAATCCCGACAGCACCGGTGGATTCAGTGACGATCTGATCGCGCCGAGCATCCTGTACGCCTATGATCCCCTGCTGATGCGAGTCTCTGTGGCCGAAAAAGACGGATGCCGGATCGAGGCCTTCGATCTTTCCGGGAAAAAGCTTTTTACGGCCGAAGCCCCATTCAGCCCTTATAAAATCTCGCGCCGCGAAGTCGAAGACATGCACGGTACGCTCCTCAAGAACATGCCGATGTTGAAATGGATCATCGACGCTTATCCGGATAAACTGATGCCGATCATAAG
>Ga0316628_100004921_pt1 | contig 10601 bp, 11 predicted proteins | sample OWC_Aug_M2_C1_D5_FD_207648 | JGI IMG/M metagenome (GOLD analysis project Ga0316628, IMG submission 207648) | Wetland soil microbial communities from Old Woman Creek delta, Ohio, United States - OWC_Aug_M2_C1_D5_C | ecosystem: Environmental > Terrestrial > Soil > Wetlands | place: USA: Ohio... | reverse complement strand
CGAGCCCGCGCCCTCGGAAGTTGCGCAGTGGAGGATAAAGGACGAGCCGTCAGCGTACAAGGTGCTGAAGGAGATAAACGGATATACGTGGAGCGACAAGAAACCGGTCCCATCATTTGCGAACCTTAAGGAAGACGGCTCCACCGTCTGCGGTGCGTGGATATACACCGGCGTCATCCCCGAGGAAGGAAAGAACCTCGCGGCGTCCCGTCAGGGGGACAACTGGATATCTCCGCACTGGGGATTCGCCTGGCCTGCCAACCGCCACATCATGTACAACCGTGCCTCCTCTGACCTCAAGGGCAATCCATGGTCGGAAAGGAAGAAGCTCGTCTTCTGGGATCAGGCTGCAGGGAAGTGGGTCTCCCCGGCAGGGGAGGGCATAGACTTCCAACCGACAAAGGCACCGGGGTCAAAGGGCAGGGACGATGGCCTCGGCTTCGACTGGCTGGGAGGAGATGATCCATTCATCATGAGGCCGGACGGCAAGGCGTGGCTCTTCGCCCCCTTCGGCCTTGTGGACGGACCGATGCCTACCCACTATGAGCCCTATGAATCCCCGGTGAAGAACATCCTCTACAGTCAGCAGGCAAACCCGATGGCCAAGGTATGGAATGTGGAGGGCAATCCTTACCACAAGGTAGCAGATCCGAAGTATCCGATAGTCGTATCAACCTACCGCCTGACTGAGCATTACCTCAGCGGAGCGATGAGCCGCTGGCTGCCCTGGCTGTCGGAACTGATGCCGGAACTATTCTGCGAGATCTCGCCGGAGCTAGCAACGGAAAAAGGCATCACGCACGGAGAGTTCATGACGATAGAGACGGCCCGTGGGGAAGTTGAAGCCCGGGCACTTGTGACCCGGCGGATGAGGCCCTTCATCGTCGACGGCAGGACCGTGCACCAGATCGGTCTGCCGTGGCATTGGGGATGGCAGGGAACGGCGCAGGGTGATGTAGTGAACAACCTTAGCGCCCTTGTCGCCGACCCGAACGTCACGATCCATGAAGGGAAGGTCTTTACCTGCAATGTAAGGGCCGGAAAGAGAGGAGGTGCGTGACGTGGCAAAGGGAATGTTCGTAGATACATCTATATGCACCGGCTGCAAGGCATGTCAGGTCGCCTGCAAGGAATGGAACGGTCTGGATCCCGAGCCGGAACATTTCAGAAAGGTGGCGGGAGTGCCCTATCCCGTGGCCTTCAATTTCACCGGCAACTCATACGACAACACCGGCAAGCTGAGTGCCGTGGACTGGAGGCATGTGCTCTTCATCGAGCAGATCAATTACCGCCGCGTCGGTTCCAGGTGGCTGTTTATGAGCGACTCGTGTAAGCATTGCACAGATGCCGCCTGCCTCAACGTCTGCCCGGTAAGCGCAATCGAACATACCGACCTTGGAAATGTTATCGTCCGTCAGGACAAGTGTGTCGGCACCAAGCTCTGCAACAAGGCCTGCCCCTACGGTGTAATTAAGTTCAGCGAGAAGACGCGGACTTCTCACAAGTGTACGCTCTGCAATGACCGCATACATAACGGCCTCGGGACGGCATGCGCCAAGGCATGCCCCACAGGGTCGATCACGTTTGGAGACATTCCAGATCTTAAGGCAAAGGCCGACTCGCGTCTGGCGCAGATCAGGAAGCTGGGTCAGACAAAGGCGAATATCTATGGCTATAGCCAGGCCGGCGGGCTCAAGGTATTTTATCTGCTGATGGACAAACCCGAGGTGTATGGACTGCCCGAAAATCCGGTGGTCCCGCAGCGAAAGGCGATTTCCTCCCTTGGCACGAGAGTTACTACGTTATTGGCCGGGCTTGCCGCCGTTATCAGTTTAAGAGAAAGAGGAAGCCGGGAGACGTCGGATAAGGAACGGACCGATATTGAGCAGTGAAACTGAAGGGAAAGATTTGCTGGGCGTGATGCCGGGTAGATCCGTCGGGTCTTCAGCCCCGGTTGTGGATCGTCTGCGCGAGATCGGACGTGAGCTGCCGGACCTGCGGGAGGCAGCGGCGGCATATGAGGCCATTTTGCTTCTGCTTATTGATGCGGACCTCCACACGGCCCCGATCTGCGTGACGCCTGATCAGGCCCGCATGAATATGGGGAAGGGGCTCCCCCTTCTCAACGGCCTTGACCTAGAAGTCGATCTGAAGGGGACGCGGGCATTGATGCTCCGGATCGCCGGTGCACTGGAGAACTGCGGGGAGAACAGTAATGCACGGCAGATCAGGATGGCGATCGAGGAAGACAGATTGGACGCAGGCCGCCTTCTTTCTCAGATTGCCTCAGGTGGGAGCGGCGGGTCCGTGGCGTATCACCAAGACCTCGATTCCGGCCTCCTCCGGGCCATTGCGGAGAATGCGCTTAAACCCGCGTTTCATGCATGGCGGCGGCAATTGACACCTCTTTCGGAAGAAATTAACTGGAACAGAGGAGAATGTTTTGTATGCGGCGCGACGCCAATCTTAGGAGAACTGCGTGACAACAATCTGGACAAACATCTGAGGTGCGGCCGGTGCGGCGCAGACTGGCAGTTCCGCCGGCTGCAGTGCCTGTACTGCGGGAACGAAGACCACCGCACGCTCAGCACCCTGTATAACGAAGACCCGCATGAAAAGAACCGGGTGGAGGCATGCGAGAAGTGCAAAGGCTATTTGAAAGTCATAATTACCTTCTCCCCCACACCACCGGAGTTGCTACAGGCCGAGGACCTCGCGACGCTTCACCTTGACTATGCCGCGCAAAAGCTCGGGTATATCCGGCTAGAAATTTACCGGTCAGATGGGGAATCCGAAATTACTTAGCGGCATTCGAGCCCGATCTTTAGGTTGTCGAGGTCGTTCCTTAGGATATCAAAGAAAGATATGCCCCTTTCAAACTGGTCCCTGGCCAGATTATGTGCCGCGTTCAGCATCAGCAATTTAGCACCGGTTTCACCTGCGATTGTTTCAGCGATCTTCGGACTGGCCAACTCCTCGTAATAGATATATTTGATCTTGTCCCGTTTGATCTGTTCTACCAGTCTGCCCAAGTCTCTTGCCGTTGGCTCGGCATCGGGCGATACGCCTTGAGCAGCGAGATATCTGAGACCGTATCGATTGGCGATATAACCGAATGCATAGTGCCCTGCGTAGATGATTTCTTTCTTTTTGCAGGCAGCCAGGGCAGTTCTATAAACAGAATCCAGTTCGGCCAGTTTGCCGCTGTAATCGTCTGCCTTCCGCTCGTAAAAACTCTTGTCGGCACTGTCCTTTGTCCGGAAGGCCTGTAAGATATTCCCTACCATAATTTGGACGTTGTCAAAGTCCAGCCAAATATGCGGATCGAGAGAGCCTGCCGGCTCGTCTTTGCCATGAAACACTCCGGGAACCATTTTTGTGCCGCGGCTGGCATCAACCACGATAAGATTTCTGTTGGCAGTTCCTTTTATGATCCGTTCGGCCCAAGGCTCCATGAATTTTCCGGTATAGATAAAAATATCGGCTTCGTTGATTTTGACGATATCGCCGGGCGTGGGTTCAAATGAATGGGCCTCCACCCCAGGCGGCAAGAGCAAAGACACCGCCGCTTTCTCTGCCCCGATATTTTTGGCCATGTCGTACAACGGAAAAAGTGTGGTGATCACTTTGACTTTATGACTTCCGTCGCCGGCTGATTTGTCGGCAGGTCTGCAGGAACTGAATGCAGCCACAATAGTAATCAGACAGGCAACTATAATGAGAGCCTTCGCATCTAACTTAGCTTTCATTGCTGGTCCTCGTGCCAAAATGTATCCCTTGTTGTAAAGGCATCTGCATTATTGTCACGTCCGGCAAATCATGAAACCATTTTTTTAATGGCTAAAGTGATAGTAAATATCATCACATTGAACATAACTATGGTTGCGCCGGGCGGCAAATCCATAAAGAAGGATATGGTAATCCCTGCCAGGACAGAAAGAACGGCCGCAGAAATTGCGATCAGCATCGCAGCCTTAAACCTCTTGGCTATCTGCAGAGCCGTAACTGCCGGCAATATCAGAAGGGCCGACACAAGCATAATGCCCACTACCTTAACTGCCAGCACAACCGTAATAGCGGTAAGAGAGGTTAGTATGAGATGTATGCGTTCAGTTTTAATGCCCGTTACCTTGGCGTATTCTTCATCAAACGTGGCTGAGAACAGATCGTTATAAAGGAAGATAATGACCAGCAAAACAGCAAGGGACAACCCGAGTGATAAGTACACCTCTTTTTCGCTTATTGCCAGGATATTTCCGAACAAATAACTGAACAGGTCGACGTTGAACCCTCTTGACAGGCTTGCCAGGATCACGCCGCCAGCAATGCTGAGAGATGAAACGATTCCGATGGCTGCATCGCCGTACACTTTTGCCTTTTCGGTCAGTTTCAGGATGAAATAAGATGCGACCAGAACCAGCGGAATTGCGGCATAGAAAGGATAAAACCCGAAAAATAGTCCGAGAGCAATAGCCCCGAAACTGACGTGAGCAAGGCCGTCTCCGATCAAAGACAATTTTCTCAGGACCAGAAAAAGTCCGAGAATGGCACAGAGCACTGCGATAAACGATCCGGCGATATAGGCCCTCTGGATAAAAGTGTAATCGAGATAGTGAAGTAAGCTCATATCACTCGTGCTGATGGCAGATCAGATGTTGTGAAAAGTGGCCGAAGTATTGGTGCATTTCAGCTGACCTGCAGAAGTCGGAAAAGCTTCCGTAGAAGACGACTTTCTTATCCATGTACAGGAGTTTATTTGCATATTGGCCGATCTGAGCGGTGTCGTGGGTGATAAGTATAACTGTAATCCCTTTGTCCCGGTTCAGTTTTTTTATAAACTCAAAGAAGTCCTCCCGTGATTGCGGATCCAGAGCGGTGCCGGGCTCGTCCAGGATAAGGAGTTCAGGACTGGATACGAGCGCCCGGGCCAGAAAAACTCTCTGCTGCTGGCCGCCGGAAAGGTCGCTGACCGGCTTCTTGTGGAGATCGGAGATACCCATCAAATCGAGCGACTGCATAATTTTGACATCGTCAGTCCGGTCAAATCTTTTAGGAAATTCCTTTTGAGACAGCAAACCCAATCCCACGACCTCTTTGACCGCGGCGGGAAACAACGGATTGAAGGCGGTCACCCTCTGAGAAAGATAACCGACGCGGCCCCACCCGTCGAAAGATTTCAGGTCCTGACCGAAAAGTTTTATAATGCCTTTGAATTTCTCTGAGAGTCCCAGGACGGTTTTGACAAGTGTTGTTTTTCCCGCTCCGTTGGGCCCGGCCAGACCTATATAGTCGCCTTTTTCAATGTCGAATGAGACATCGGAGAGCACCTCAACCGATCCGTAGCCGCAACACAGATTTTTTACGGACAAAATAGAAGCCATACTATTCACCTCGTCGGCTATCTTAATGCAACACTGTCGCGTTGTCAATCATCTCTCACCGCCGGGATCCGTCATCAACTTTACGTAGGGATGCTTTAAGACGGCTTCTGAATGTTTTCAGGATTCGGCAGAAGACTGGCGGAGAGGCAGGGATTCGAACCCTGGGTGGGGTTGCCCCCACAACGATTTTCGAGACCGTCCCATTCAACCGCTCTGGCACCTCTCCGCGGACTCTAATTATAATTCAAGCGGTTCGACCTTGACAACTTTGCGGTTTGATCCAATTCCTGTCAACCAATAGATGTTTTGAGAAAAATGCGGGGACACGCGGAAAAAAAATTTATCTGCGCCACCTTTGTAAGGGCATTAATATCTAAAGAAGGATATTGCTTGAATGAAAAGGTCCGATGACATAAGTATGCAAGTTGCGACATTATAAAGTTTTTTGGAGCGTGTCCCCGCATTAAGGCTTATTGGAGATAAACTATGCATGGGGCCAGCCTCTGGCCAAGGCTGTAGTGATGATTCCTATTCGGCAAGCTTCTCGTATATCTTCATTTCGTATTCGGGAAATTGGTCGAGGTTGAGGGACTTTCCCCGCATCTCTCCGAGTTTCATCAGCTTGAAGTTCAGTTCCCTTATCTTCCGCAGCCTCTCTGTATCGTCGTCGATCGTGCCGATAAGATCCCGAAGGCCCAGGATCTCCTTTCTCAATTCGAGTTCCGGGGGTATGCATCCCGAGTTTTTCAGCACCCTGTATGCCGGTCTCAGGTCCTCGGGAACCCAGGTCTCGTCCTCCAAATCGATCGGCCTGCCCATTTTTTCAAGGCCTGTGAACTCCCCGTTTTCGATCGCCTCCCTGATCCTCTGCTCCGCAATCCTCCAAAAGATATTCATCAATGGACCGGCTGCTCCTTTATCTGCACCACGTTCAGGGGAATCGAGTTTATCAGTTCGTCATCGAGATAATTCTCGACCCAGTATGTACCCGGCGTCTTGAACTCCACGTTTAGGTGGAGGGAGACATCCCGGTGCTTGTAATTTACGCCGTTGAGGGTCATTTTCGACTTCGTTTCCCTTATTACGGTCTTTCCATCGGGGGCTAGAATTCGCATTTTTATCCCGAACTCCCCCTGGGCGCCCGACCATTCGGTAAGAATGGCGATCCTCGGATGGACAGCGGGAAATTTTGGCGCGTATATGTTCTCGAAAAGTCCCATCAGACTTAATTTTCCTCCCATCTCCTGTCTAACGTCATCGCAGATAATAGTAAAGTTCAGAGAGGGTTTCACCGCATCCGTCATTTCATCTCCTTAGACTTAATTTTTTTGTGTGGCCTTCGCAGTCGCATCTTCGTAGTTCATTATAAGTATCCTGGCATTTTTTTTCAAAAGGAGGAGTGGACGAAGAATAGTATCGCCATGGTGATGACTATCCCTGCGACGGGTCTGCTTTTGAAAAGCATTCTCGATCATAATCAATGATTACGATTTGCAGGTGAACAGAATGGGTCCCGTTTTTAGGTTACAATATTATCATGCCGAATGTTGGGAAGTTTTCAGCATTAAGCTACAGGGACTTCAGGCTCTTTTGGTTCGGCCAGGTCATCTCACTTTCCGGGACCTGGATGCAGTCCGTCGCCCAGGGCTGGCTTGTCTACAGCCTGACGAAGTCCCCCCTGTATCTGGGGATAGTGGCGGCCGCGGCGGCGCTTCCGATTCTACTCTTTACGCTCATCGGCGGTGTGATCGCAGACAGGTTTCCCAAACGCAACCTCCTCCTGGCCACTCAGGCGCTCTCGATGGTCCCTGCCCTTGTCCTCGGAATACTCACTAGCATGGGGGTAATTAAGGTGTGGGAGGTCGCCCTTCTGGCGGCATTCCTCGGCACGATCAACGCGGTCGACGTGCCGACGAGACAATCCTTTTTGATCGAGATGGTCGGAAAAGGGCATGTCGTAAACGCCATAGCGCTGAACTCGGCCGCCTTCAACGGCGCACGCATCATAGGGCCGATGATCGCAGGCCTCTCGATTGAATACCTCGGACTGCCCGCCTGCTTTTTCATCAACGCGGCCAGCTTCCTTGCGGTGATCTTCGCACTCTCGAAGATGGACGCGCGGGGAGAGATACTCGCGAAGTCCGAAGGAGTCATCAGTGATTTTATGAAGGGCATAAGGTTTATCAGGGGCAGGAGGGAGATTCGGCGCGCTATGGTCCTTATCGCCATCTTCAGCATCGTGGGGCTTCCCTATATCAACCTGTTGCCGGTGTTCGCCGCGGAGGTCTTTCATCAGGGGGCGAAGGGGCTGGGTTTTCTCGTTGGCGCCTCGGGGATAGGCGCTCTTGTTGCAGCACTGGGCATCGCAGTTATGGGGAACATTGAAAACAAGTCAAGGTTTATGTCGATCGCTGCCCTCTTCTTCTCCGGCGCGCTCTTTGTATTTTCTCTTTCGCGCACCTTCTGGATATCCATCGTTGTGATAATGGTCGGCGGATGGGGTATGGTAAGTTATCTGGCTGCAGCAAACAGTTTTATCCAGGTCTCGGTCCCGGATGAACTGCGCGGAAGGGTAATGAGCGTGTATTCATTTGTCTTCCTCGGGCTTGTGCCCGTCGGAAATACAATAATGGGCGTTGCCGCAGATATGTTCGGAACTGCCGATGCCGTTACCGCCGGGGGCCTGATATGCATCCTGGCCTCTGCGGTATTTGCGAAAGGACACATGGGGAAGGGGAATTACCGGGGCGAAAAAGGAGCCTGACTCCCATCGGTTGGGCTATAATAGATGCACTATGAAGGTGTTGGCAATAGAGACGTCGACGATGCTGGGCGGGGTGGCGGTGGTAGACCGGCAGAAGGGCCTTATCGCCGAGATAAGGCTGAATGTCAAGACCACCCATTCCGAGAGGCTGATGACGGTCATCGACAACGCGCTGAAACAGTCCGAACTTGACCTGGGCGATATCGATGCATTTGCAGTTGCGATAGGGCCGGGCTCGTTTACAGGACTTAGGATAGGGCTGAGCACCGCAAAGGGCCTTTCCTACGCGACCGGAAAAAGGATCGTGACCGTGCCGACACTCGAGGCGTTTGCCTGGAATTTCCCCTATAGTTTCTATCCGGTCTGCCTTATGCTCGACGCAAGAAAGAGTGAGGTCTATGCGGCTGTCTTCAAATGGGAAGAGGGCGAATTTCGCCGCGTGGTACCCGAGACGTCGATAAAGCCGGAGGACCTACTGAGGGCGCTTGAAGGCAATGTCTTGTTTGCGGGTGAAGGGGTGACGCTCTACGGAAGCAAGATAACGGACATCATGAAAGAAAGGGCGTTGATAGCCCCTCCCCAGAAGATGGTGCCTTCTCCTGCAAACGTGGCTATGCTCGGGCTCGAGAAGGCAGAGAGGGGGGAGTTTGCCGACCCTTATGCACAGGTGCCCTTTTACATCAGAAAATCCGAGGCGGAGGTAAAGTGGTCGGAGAAGGCCTAACCCATATCAGCAAGGATATTGTTTTCGAAGACATGGTGACCGCAGATATTCCTGCGGTCCTTGAAATCGAACGGGCATCGTTTACTACGCCTTGGTCGGAGACCTCTTTTTTCAACGAGTTGAAGAAGCCAGGGTCATTCGTGAAGGTCGCAAAAAAGGACGGAAAGGTAGTGGGCTATGTCTGCGGCGGCTGGATAATCGATGAGGGGCATATCCTCGATATCGCTATACATCCTGAATACAGAAGACTGGGAATTGCCTCTGCGCTTGTCTCCCTGATAATCGAACGTCTCAAAGAAGAAGGCTGCAGGTTCATCTTTCTTGAAGTAAGGGCCTCGAATGACTATGCGAAGAAGATGTATGAGAAGTTCGGTTTCGAGGTCCTGGGGACAAGGAAAAATTATTATGTTTCCCCTGCCGAGGACGCGGTGATCATGGTGCTCAAGCTGAGAGGGTGAAGTTGTGGATTACTATGGTTCCACATTATGAAGCTGTTTGATGAGACTAGGCGGCCCAGACCCCTTCAATCAGGCTGCCGCACTTGTGGCATTTGCTATCTTTAATACTGTTTTCGAGGACCCTGTAGCCGAACCTTTTGATAAGGACTTCCCTGCAGACGGGGCAAGACGTATTTTCTCCTCCTCCGCCTGGTACATTACCTTCATATACATATTTGAGTCCTGACCTATACCCGATATCCCTCGCCAGTTTAAGCTTCTCCAGGGGGGTCCGCGGTTTGTCGAGGAGTTGGTAAGTCGGATAGAACTGGCTGACATGCCATGGGATGGCCGGGTCGACTGAGCAGATGAACTCGGCTATGTCCGTCAGGTCTTTCTCGGAGTCGTTGAGATACGGAATTACAAGTGTTGTGACTTCAACCCAGACCCCGAGCTCTTTCATAAGCCTGATTGTATCTTTTACCGGACCCAGTCTGGCACCGCAAATCTCCCTGTAGAACTTGTCGCTCCCCTTTAGATCGATGTTATTAGCGCTCAGGTAGGGCGCGATAAGCCGCACCGCCTCAGCTCCTGTGTAGCCGTTGCTTACAAAGACGTTCATTATGCCCTTTTCCCGTGCGGCCTGTGCGCAGTCATACGCGAATTCAAAGAATATAGTGGGTTCTGTATAGGTATATGATATGCTCTCACAATGGTTCTCTCCGGCTGTTTCGACAATGTCCTCTGCAGGGACATCTTTACCCGGGATCGTGAAGTCCCGCTCCCGAGGGAATTGAGATATTTCATAGTTTTGACAGTGCTTGCAGCGGAAATTGCATCCTACCGTAGCGATCGAAAGAGACCTGGAGGCCGGCAGGAAATGAAAAAGGGGCTTTTTTTCTATAGGGTCGACATTCATTGAGATAACCTTGCCGTATACGAGGCTGTACAGCGTTCCCTCGCGGTTCTCACGTACCGCGCATATGCCCCTGCGGCCTTCCTTGATAAGGCAGTTGTGGCCGCAGAGGCGGCAACGTACATCGCCGCCGTCCAGTTTTTCATATACCATCGCCTCTTTCATTTCAGCTAAAGTATATCAAAATTAAAAGGGATGTAAATCGTGCGGTAACCCGAAGTCCATTATGAGTGAGACGCATAACTCCGGTCAGCTGCAGGGGACGTGATTAATCACGCCCCCAACTCATTGACTTGAGGCCTGCCCAATCATTAAAATAGTTATTAATAACCGAAACTTTCAGGAGGTGGCATATGCCCATTTACGAATATATCTGCAA
>Ga0316628_100004920_pt1 | contig 10602 bp, 14 predicted proteins | sample OWC_Aug_M2_C1_D5_FD_207648 | JGI IMG/M metagenome (GOLD analysis project Ga0316628, IMG submission 207648) | Wetland soil microbial communities from Old Woman Creek delta, Ohio, United States - OWC_Aug_M2_C1_D5_C | ecosystem: Environmental > Terrestrial > Soil > Wetlands | place: USA: Ohio... | reverse complement strand
AGGCCGCCGCGCGAGCGAGCATGCCGGCGAGCATGGGCGGGGTGGGGGCCACCCATCCTGTTCCCGTCAACTCGTGAGCTTGATCGCGAGCTTTCCGACGTGGTGATGCCGGACATCGCGCAGCGCCTGCGCGGTAGCGTCTAGCGGGTAGGTCTTCGAGAGCTCGACGTGAAACGGGCCGCGCGCGACGAGCTCGTTGAGCCGAGCGAACGCAGCGGGCGAGTCGACTCCGTCGTAGGCCTTGCCCTTCACGCCTTTGGGCACGGCGGGCACCGGCTCGACACCGTTGGGCCAAGCGACGGTGCCTCCCTTGATGACGTGCGCGAGCTCTTGCTTCCAGCCGTGCCCTCCGGCCAACACGAGCGCACCGTCCAACCCGTCGGGGGCGAACTCCCGGATCTGGCGGAGGAGCGATTGGCTGTGCCCTTCGACGACCTGATCGGCGCCGAGCCGGTTCGCGAGGTCCACTCCGTCGGCCCTCGACGCGACCGCGAAGACACGGAGCCCGAGCCGCTTTGCGAGCTGAACGGCGAGGTGCCCCACGCCGCCGCTGGCCCCGAAGACAATCAGGCTCTGCCCCCCGTCGAGCCCGAGCTGCTCGAGCCCTTGGAGCGCGGTGATGCCGCAAACCGCGAGGCCGCCGGCCTCGTCGAAGGAGAGCGAGTCCGGGATCTTCGAGGCGTCTCGCTCCGCGATCGCGGCGTACTCGGCGTAGAAACCGCCCTTGGGATTGGCGAAGCCCCAGCCGTAGACGCGATCGCCAACCGCGAAACGCTTCACGTCGCTTCCCAGCGCGACGATGGTCCCGGCGCCGTCGGACCCCAGCACGCGAGGAAACCGCGCCTTGACGTCCTGGAACGAGCCGTCGACGAGATCGGGGTCCCACGTGCCCACGCCTGCGGTCGCGACCCGCACCAGGATCTGCCTCTTGCCGAGCCTCGGAACCGGCAGCACCTCCGTGTGAACGACGGAGGGCGGCCCGAAGCGGTCCATCGCTGCAGCTCGCATCTGGGTTGGGATTGCTTGTGTCGTTGCCATGGCGAGAACCTCCGGAGGGAGCGGTGCAAACCGGGGGCCTGCATCCAAGCGCGCTGCGGAAGAGCCTGCAGCGCTGAACGCTCGCTCGCGCTCGAAGCGCTACAGTCCGCGGCCTTCCTCGGACCGCGGTCACGTCGCCGAAGACTTCGAGCTGACGAATCAGCGGCTATGAACCGCCAGGGCTGAAATGCGGCGGCCCATGGGCCCGTCGGTCACGAGATAGGTCGCGGTGAGCCGGCCGATCTCACTCCCATCGCTCCGCTGCCGCGAGAACCTCCCGCGGTAGAGAGCGGACGTGGAGTTCAAGACGCTGACCTCGGAGTCGACGATCTCGCTGCGAGCGTAGCCAGCCGCGCGCATCCCGTCGACCTGCTGCTGTACCGTCGCAACGACCTGGTCGTTGCTCGTCACCGCGAAGAAGCCGTTGTCGGTGGTGAACAAGATCGGAACGCCGTAGTACGCGAGCAGCGACGGGGTGGCGCTCTCGCCTCGGGCGCAGGCCGCGAAGGCGTCGAGGTACTCACCAAACCACCGGCTCACGTCGTCGTTGTCCACGATCACGGAAGATATCCGTGCTCCGTCACTACCGCTAGTGTCCGCGCGGCCCGTCCGCGTCCGCTCACCGCCCGCTTCCGACCGCACCTTCGTTGCATGTAGACGAAGCTCGCGGCCGGATAACTAGTCGCGAAGCCAGCCGCACGTTCAGACGCCCGTGGTGCTCGGCCAATTGCCTCCGTGGCCTTGCCCCGGCGCGCCGCGAGAGCCGCTGCCACCCTTCCCACCATGGGAGCCGCCGCGGGGGCCGCCGCCACCCTTGCCGCCCCCGCTCTTGCCACCGCCGCTTCCACCTTTACCCATGACTGCCTCCGTCGTGCCTGGTTCGTCCGGCCGAAGCTGGTTACGCTCCAAGAGCTTCGGCCATTCCAGCAGGAGCAACTTCCGCTGCGCGCGTTGCCGGCTCGAGTCGCCGGCGTTGGCGAGCCCCGAAGACCGGGGGAAGACACCTTGTCGAAGCGAAGCCCCCGCCCACTCCCAAGGGCAAAGGCGAGCTTTAGGCGGTTTCATCCCACGGCTCTTTGCCTGCCCCGGGCTTCAGCCCGGCGCGGTCCTCTGGCAACCCGCGCAAAACGTGGTGCCACGGCCGCCGACGACGGTGCGGCGGAGCTTCTTTCCGCAGCGCGGGCACGGCTCGCCCGCGTGACCGTAGACGCGGAACGGAGCCTCCACCTCGGGGTCTTCGAGGATGGCTTCGTCGTACGCGAGCATCCTCCGGATGGTCGCGTCGAGCGCCTTCGCGATCGCGCGCACGTCGCGTTCGTTCATGCCCCGGCTCGGAGCGCGCGGATCGATGCGCGCGCGAAAGAGGGCTTCGGTGGCGAGGATGTTGCCGACGCCCGGGAGCAGCGATTGGTCCATGAGCACTGCCTTCACCGCGCTCCTTCGCTTCTTCATGACCCGGGCGAGGAGCTCTTCGTCGATCCCCTCGGAGAGCGGATCGCGTCCGAGCGCCTGCCACTCTGGGATGTCGCGCGGCGCCACGAGGAATCGCCCGAAGCGCCGCGGATCGGTGTAGCGCGCGCTCGCGATCCTCCCGCGACGCTCCACGTCGATGCGCACCCGCTCGAACGGCAGCTCGGCCTCGTCGCCCGATCGCACCGTCCAGTCGCCGGTCATGCCGAGGTGCGAGAAGATGACGCCCTGGTCGAGCTCGATGCGGATCCACTTCCCGCGGCGGGTGACGGCGCGGATCGTGCGGCCGGCGGCGCTCGCGCGCTTTCGATAGACGCGGCGATCGGAGGAGACGATGCGCACGATCCTTCCGCCGCGGAGGGCCTGGAGAACGCCGCCGGCGACGGACGAGGCGCTCGACGATTGTTGCGGGGCGTGCAACGGAGTGTTCGCGCGTTCGCCCGTTACCTACGCGCTCGGAGTGCATCACATTGGGCACAACCATGAAGACGACCTACCTCCTCGCTCTCGCTCCTCTCCTTCTCACCCTCGCGTGCAACGACCCGTCGAAGGATCAGGCCAAGGCCACGGTGGGCTCGGCGGTGCCAGCGGCACCGGCGGCGCTGGCTCCCTTGCCAGGCGCCACCGAGCTCGCGATCACGCCCACGTCGTCCAAGATCGAGTGGACCGGGTCGAAGGTGACGGGGAGCCACAACGGCTCGTTCTCGAGCTTCAGCGGGACGATCGACTGGGTCGACGCCAACCCCGAGAAGAGCAGGGTCTCCGTCGAGATCGATTCCTCCACGCTGACCAGCTCACCGGAGAAGCTCGTCGGCCACCTGAAGAGCCCCGATTTCTTCGACGTCGCCAAGTTCCCGAAGGTGCAGTTCGTGTCCACTTCGGTGAAGGCCGGCGGCGACAACGGCGCGACCCATACGATCAGCGGCAACCTCACGCTGCACGGGGTGACGAAGTCCATCTCCTTCCCCGCGACCATCAAGGGGGACGCCAACTCCGTCGACGCGAACGCGACGTTCACGATCAACCGCAAGGACTTCGGCCTCGATTATCCCGGCAAGGCCGACGATCTCATCCGCGATGGCGTGGTCATCAAGCTGACGATCCGCGGCGAGAAGAAGAAGGCGTGATGCGCTGACCGTGACGGAGGCGGCTCGGCTCGGACGAGAAAAGGGGGGCCGCGTGCTAAGCTGATCGCGAGATGTCGTCGTCCGCGAAGAGGCTCGCAGTCGTCGGCGAGGGGTTCTACCCGCGCTTCGTCGTGTGGGAGATCACCCTGCGTTGCGATCAGCATTGTCGCTTCTGCGGCACGCGCGCCGGCCGCCCCCGCCCCGACGAGCTCACGACCGAAGAGGCGCTCGGTGTCGTCGATCAGCTCGCCGAGATGGGCACGGTGGAGATCGCCATCCACGGCGGCGAGGCGTACCTGAGGCCGGACTGGCTCGACATCGTGCGCGCGATCCGCGCGCACGGCATCGACTGCACGATGGTCACCGGCGGGCGCGGCTTCACTCCGGAGCTCGCCGCGAACGCGAAGACCGCCGGCATGACCGCGGTCAGCGTCTCGGTCGACGGCACGGAGTCGACGCACGACGCGCTGCGCGGCCTGCGCGGCAGCCACGCCGCGGCGCTGCGCGCGATCGAGAGCCTGCGCGCGGCCGGCATCCCCGTCGGCTGCAACACGCAAATCAATCGCCGAAACTTCGGCGAGCTCGACGCGGTGCTCGACCTCATCGCCGCGCGCGGCGTCTATGGCTGGCAGGTTCAGCTCATGGTCCCCATGGGCCGCGCCGCCGAGGCCGACGACCTCTGGCTGCAACCCTACGATCTGCTCGAGATCATGCCGCGCATCGCCGCGGCACGAAAGAAGTGCGACGAGCGCGGCATCAAGCTGTGGCCCGGCAACAACGTCGGCTACTTCGGCCCGTACGAGGACCTGCTGCGCGCGGACCGCAGCCGCACCGGCTATTCGAGCGGCTGCGGCGGCGGGGTGCGCGTGATGGGGCTGGAGGCCAACGGCGACGTCAAGGGTTGCTCGGCGATGGGCTCGGAGGGCTTCGTCGGCGGCAACGCGCGCGAGCGATCGCTCCGAGACATCTGGGACAACGCGCCGGAGCTGCGGTTCGCGCGCGGCTTCGTGCTGGACGATCTCTGGGGCTTCTGCCGCACCTGCTACTACGGCGAGCACTGCAAGGGCGGCTGTTTGTGGACGTCCTCGACGCTGCTCGGCAAGACCGGGAACAACCCCTACTGCCACCACCGCGCGCTCGAGATGCTCGCGCGCGGCAAGCGCGAGCACCTGACGCTGGTGCGCGCCGCGCCGGGCCGCATCCGCGACACGGCGCGCTTCGAGCTCGGGGAAGAGGACGCACCTCCGGAGTGGATCTCTACCCTGCCGACTGCCTAGTCTGGCCCGCCGTCTTGCGGGGGCGGTGGTCCGTACGCGACGACCAACCCGCCGTCCGCGTCGGTGCCCGCGTCGACCGACGCGTCGAACGGAGCCGGCCCGTACATCACGACCATGCCGCCGTCCGCGTCCACGCCGGCGTCCGCGCCGCCGTCCGCGGGCGCCGTCTGGCCGCCGCACGCGGCGAACGAGAGGCCTACGCCGACCGCGACCGCGCCGACCAGCGCGACGGTACGTGCCGCGCTCGGAGCGGTCGTGATGACCCGATGACAAAACGGACAGCGCGCGTCGTGCTCTTTGACGTGGCGCTGGCAGCCCGGACAGACGACGAGCCTTTCCACCCCCGCAGTGTCGCGCCGGCCCGACACGGCCCGCTTGATCACCGTCATCTGTGAGGTCCATCAGCAGCTCGCTCGCGCTCGGCGAAAGTCGATGCGACCCCCACGTTTCAAGGGCACTTCTTGAGCTCCGCGTCCTCCGCGGCTTGGTTCGCTCCCGCCACGCTGAAGCGCGCGTGCACTCCGTGCGCGCACGCGTGCGGCGTGTCGCGGACCACGAGGTCCTGGTAGACGGAGGCCGCGGTGAGGAGGATGAGGGGAGTCGGGGCGAGGCGCATCCCTAGGTTGGTACGATCCCCCGGGTCCGAAGTTCCCCGCGCTCGTTACCCGAGCGCGCGACACGCGACTTTCACGCGAAGAAAGCCTACCCCACCACTTGGATCTCCGCCGGGTCCCACACCACCACCTCGTCCCCCTCGATCGTCGTCACGAACCGCCGCTGATCCGCGCAGAGCCCCCGCGGCGCGACGAGCGCGCCCGTCCGCAGATCGAACACGTACCCGTGCATCGGACACACCACGCAGTGCGGGCGCGCCACCGAGCGCGCCCCCTCGGTGAGCATCGCGCCCGCGTGGTTGCACGAGTCCTCGATGGCGCACGCCACCCCGTCGACGCTGGTCACCAGCACGTCGAAGGGCGGATACGGCAGCTTCACGAGCTCTCCGGCCGCGATGTCGGCCAGCTTCACGCGGCCCACGAGCTTGTGCGCCATCAGTGCAAGACCCGCGACTTGTTGCCGATGCGGAGCCGCTGCGACGCGAGCTCCTCGATGACGATCTGCACGCGCTTGCCGTCGTCGAGCTCCTCGAGCAGGAGCTGCCGGACGTCGGCGTCGACGATGAGGTGCGCGGCGCAGACGTCGGCGATCGCGCCCGGCGAGAGCGAGTCGGGGACGTGGAAGCTGAACTCCGGATCGTGCCGTCGCACCTCGAGGGCGAACGCGGTCGCGGCGGCGACGAGCGCGGCTGCGTCCGGCTCGCGGACGGGCCCCCCGCTCGTCCGCAGCACGCGCGCGCGGGCGCGCCGGTACGGCGGGATGAACGGCAGCTCTTCGAGGTGCACCCGCGCGCTCGCGGCGAGGATCAGGTTCGAGCGGCCGTCCGCCATCTTCTCGTGGTGCGTGACGATGCCGGCCCCGGCCACGCTGCAGATGCGCGGCGGGCCGCGCCCGTCGTTGCGCTCCGGCTCGAGCAGCCGGACGACGGCCATCGCGCCGTGGGTCTCGAGGCAGTCGGCGAGCATCCTGCGGTAGCGCGGCTCGAAGACGTGGAGCGGGAGCTCCGTGCCGGGGAAAAAGACCATCCGGGGCAGCGGGAAGAGCGGCAGCTCGCCGAGCGCGCGCGACAGGTCGTACTTCGGAGCGGTCATGGGCCGAACACTTCGACGCTGCTGCCGTTCATGGCGTCCGGCGCTTCGAGCGCGGCGTAGGCGACGACGCCGGCGACGTGCTCGGGTGACATGCGCGCCTCGAAGCCGCTGTCGGCGAGCATCGTCGTGTCGACGCTGCCAGGCAGGACGGTCATCGCCTGGAGGCCGCTGCCGCGCAGCTCTTCGGCGAGGGACTTCACGAAGCCGACCGTGCCCCACTTCGCGGCGCAGTAGGCGCTCTGCTTCGCCGTGCCGATGGTCGACGAGATGCTGCCGATGGCGATCACGCGCCCGCGCTTGGCTGCGAGCATGGCGGGGAGAAATGCCCGCGCGACCAGGAAGACGCCCTTGAGGTTCGTCCCGACGACCTCGTCCCAGGCGCCGTCGTCCGTCTCGTGCACGAGCGCGCGACGCACCACGCCGGCGTTCGCGACCAGCACGCGCGGCGGCCCCATCTCGCCGAGGGCGCGCTCCGCGGCGCGTGCGACCTCGCGCGGCTGCGACACGTCGCAACGGAGCGCCAGCGCCCGGCGCCCCAGGGCGACGACGGCCGCCGCCGTGGACTCGATCTGCTCGACCGTGCGCGCGATGAGCACCGTGTCGAGGCCGCGCCGCGCGAGCTCGAGCGCGATGGCCTTGCCGATGCCGCGGCCCGCGCCGGTGATCACCGCGACGTCCGCGCGCGCGCTCACGTTCTCTCGCCGCCTTCCAGCACGCGCAACGCCTCGGCGCGGGCCTCACCGTCCGGCGCCCGAACGGCCAGCGTGACGAGCCTGGCGCCGTGCGGCCTCTCGCCGCGCGCCACCATGCACGTGTGCGTCATCTCGAGCCGGCAGCCCACCCATCGCGGCCCGAGGTGCTTCTCGAGCTCGGAGACGACGTGCTCGCCTATCTCTTCTTGCAGCGAAAGCCTCCGCGAGAACGCGTCGACGACGCGCGCGATCGTTCCGACGCCGAGGATCGCGTCGCGCGGCGCGAACGCCACGGTCGCGACGCCGATCGCGCTCATCAGGTGGTGCGGGCACGTCGTGGCGACGGGGATGTCCCGCAGCATCACGACGCCGCCCTTTCCGTCCGAGCGAAGGAGGTTCTCCGTGACGAGCGCGCCGACGTCCACGGCGTAGCCGCTGCAAAGCTCGTCGACGAAGGCGGCCGCCACGCGCTCGCCGGTCCCGCGGAGCTCGGGCTCGAGGGTCGGATCCCGGCCGATGGCGGCGAGGAACGCGTCGATGGCGCGTGCTGCGGCGGGTCGGTCCATGTCAGTTGAGCAAGCTTCGGCGGCGCGCGTCGTCGATCTTCTTCCGGCCGGCGAAACCCTCGTCTAGCAGGTGATAGTGGTCGACGGCTGCCTCGCCGTACTTCCAGCAAAGCCACACGGCCCGCCCGTCGACGCGGCCGTAGAAGTCCACCAGCCCGGTGCGCGGGTCCTTGAGGACGCCGCCGAGGCTCTCGACGCGGCCCCAGCCCGCCTGGTAGCGCTCGACCTCGGCGAGCACCGCGCGCTTCGCCAGGCGCACCGGCTCGGAATCCGACGCGCGCGGCGTCACGTCGCCGCGTGGCCGGCCGCCTTTCTCGGCGAGATCGTCCAGCATCGCCTCGATCCGGCGGCGCAGCTCGAGCTGCTCGCCCACGACCCGGCTCAGCTCGGGAACGAGGGCGTTCACCGCCTCGAGCGACAAGTAGGGACCAGGCTGCATCCGGAGATTGTTGCACAACTCGAGCCCCGTTGCGGTAGCGATCAGCCGCGCATGGCTTCCATCGGCTCCACGATCGCCGCGCGATAGGCCGGCACGATCGACAGGCCGACGAAGGGGCCCACGGTCGCCGCGGCGATGCCGAGCAGCTGCGCGAGGTCGACGGCGGGCGTGAGCTTGGTCTGCGGGTAGAGCACGCTCCATCCCACGAGGGCGCCGCGCAACCCGGGCGCGCCGAGCCAGAAGACCCACGCGTACGCCAGGAGCAGGCCGGCCGCCGTCGCCGCGCTCGCGATCAGCAGCGCCTCGAGCATCCTCGCCAGCAGCACGTCGCGGATGGAGAAGCCGACGGCCTTGAGGATGGCGATCTCGCGCCGCTCGTCGGGCGACAAGCCGCTCGAGCGATCGAGCGCCAGGACGATGAGCGCGATGAGCGCAGGGATGCACGCGGCGAAGATCAGCCCCGCGCGCCGCCCGTACGCGAGCGTGTAGATCCGCGCGAGCGTGCTCTTGTCGACCACGCGCGCTCCCGGCATGCGGTCGATCACGGTCCCCGCGACGACGCGCGCCTCTTCGGGGTTCTTGAGGTCGATGGCGAGGTCGGTCGCCTGCCCCGGGTCGAGGCCCAGGATCGCGCGCGCGTCCGCTTCGTCGCACAGGACGACGTCGGCCGTGTACAGATCGACCGCGCTGCCGAACGTGCCCACGAGGCGAAGCTGCGGCGACGGCCGGGCCGAAGGCATGCCGAGCGTGTCGCCGATCGCGAGGCCCATGTAGCGGGCGAGAGCCGACCCGGCGATCATCTCGTGCGCGCCATGGCGCATGTCGCGCCCGTCCTCCAGCGCGCCAGAGATGCCGTCGAGCGAGGGCGCGCCGTCCCGGACGCCGACGACCGTGACGTTGCCCTGGAGCGCGGGCAAGAACACGTAGCCCCACACGCGCGGGCGGACGGCGGCGACCGAGTCGATGCCCGCGAGCGGCTTGGCGTCGTCCTCGGAGAGCACCGTGGGCCGCCCGGCGACGAGGCGCTGCACCACGACGTCGGGCAGGCCGGTCTGCGCGCGCGCCGCCTCGGCGCGGAGCGACTCGGTGAGAAAGAGCACCGCGGCGACGAGCATCACCGTGAGCCCGAGGCCGATGCCGAGCGCGATCGCGCGGCCCTTGCGGCGCCAGAGCGACCCCGCGGCGAAGCCGAGCAGCGACGGAATCGGGCCGCCGGGCGTCATCGCGCTCGCTCCCGCGCTGCGGCAGTGATCCACGCTTCGATCGGCGGCGCCATGGCGCCACCCGCCGGATCCGGATCGGGGACCGCGATGCCGTCCGCGAACGCCGCGCCAGGCTCCTCCATCGACGGGAAGCGCAGCCAGCGCGCCCCGCCCGAGAGCGCGAGGTCGCCTGCCGGCAGCCGCGGCGACACGGCGTCGATCGCGGGCCCCTGCGCGTCGCGGCGCGCGCGCCTCGCGTGGGCGTCGACGGCGAGGACGCCGATCACCGCCGGCAGCGCGAGGAGGACGAGGGCAGCGCGCGTCGCGGTTCGCGTCATGAAGGCAGGATCGCGACGAAGATCTTGGTCAGGAAGAAGTCGGAGATGAGGATGGCGATCGACACCACGACCACCGTGTGGGTCGTGCTGCGGCCTACGCCCTCGGTCCCGCCGGTCGTCTTGAGGCCGAAGTGGCAGCCCACGATGGCGATGATGAAGCCGAAGACCGGCGTCTTGCCGAGGCCGCTGAACAGGTCGGACATGTTCACGACCGACAGCGACGAGCGCAGGAAGAACTGCGTCGGGATATTGTACTGCAGCGCGCAGACGACCATCGCCCCGAGGATCCCGAGGAAGAGCGAGAACAGGCTCAGGATCGGCATCACGATGATGGCCGCCACGACGCGCGGCAAGACGAGCTTCTTGTGCGGATCGGCGCCGAGCGCGCGCACCGCGTCGACCTGCTCGGTGACGTTCATCGAGCCGACCTCGGCGGCCATGCCGCTGCCGATGCGCCCGCCGACGATGACCGCGGTGAGCGTCGGCCCGAGCTCGCGCAAGAACGAGAGCACGATGACGCGCGGGATGTACTCGATGCCGCCGAACCGCTGCAGGCCGAAGGCGAACTGGATGGTCATGACCATCCCGATGAAGATGCTCGTCGTCGCGACGATGCCGGTCGACTGCACGCCGAGCGACTCCATCTGGTAGAGCAGCGCCTGCGTCTCGAACGGGCGCTTGGTCAGCTGGCGGATGGTGCGGCCCGTCAGCAGGGCGACCTCGCCGAGGTGATCGACGAGCGCGAGC
>Ga0316628_100004919_pt1 | contig 10602 bp, 6 predicted proteins | sample OWC_Aug_M2_C1_D5_FD_207648 | JGI IMG/M metagenome (GOLD analysis project Ga0316628, IMG submission 207648) | Wetland soil microbial communities from Old Woman Creek delta, Ohio, United States - OWC_Aug_M2_C1_D5_C | ecosystem: Environmental > Terrestrial > Soil > Wetlands | place: USA: Ohio... | reverse complement strand
CAACCAACGCCTATTGCTGGAGCTTGTCCGCAAATTAATGGGTCGAGACACTAGCATCTCGGGTCCCATCGTACTGCGGACCGCGGGCGCCAGCGATCAGGCGAAGGTCAGTTCCTGCAGCGCGTCGGCACCTTCTTCCTCGCCGCCGGCCTCTTGCAGAACCGCGCGCAGCACCGTAATGGCCTCGTCGATCTGCGCCTTGGTCACGATCAGCGGCGGCGCGAAGCGCACGACCGTATGGTGCGTGTCCTTCGAAAGCACGCCATGTTCGAGCAGCTTCTCGCATATCAGTCGCGCCGTCACCGGCCCGGCTTCGAACTCGACGCCGATCAGCAGGCCCAGCCCGCGCACTTCGCGGATCAGCGGGCTCTCGATGGCCTGGAGCTGCCGCATGAAGTATTCACCGAGCTCCGCCGCGCGCTCGGGCAAGCGGTCCTCGATCAGCACATCGATGGCAGCCAATGCGACCGCTGCCGCCAGAGCGTTGCCGCCGAACGTGCTGCCATGATCGCCGGGACGGAAGACGTCCATCACGTCGCGGCGCGCGAGGAAGGCCGACACCGGAAGCATGCCGCCACCGAGCGCCTTGCCGAGAATCAGGCCGTCCGGACGCACGCCCTCGTGCTGGCTCGCCAGCATGCGGCCGGTGCGCCCGAGCCCGGTCTGCACTTCGTCGCAGATCAGCAGCACGTCGTGGTGCCGGCAGATCTCGGCGCAGCGGGCCAGGTAGCCGGCGGGAGGCACGATGATGCCGCCCTCGCCCTGAATGGGTTCGACCAGGAACGCCACGGTGTTGGACGTGATGGCGCGCTCGAGCGCGTCGGCATCGCCGAACGGGATGCATTTGAAGCCGGGCGGGTAGGGCCCGAAGCCGTCGCGATACTGCGGCTCCGAGGACATCGCGATGATCGCGATCGAGCGGCCGTGGAAGTTGCCGTCGCAAGCGATGATCTCGACCTCGTCCTGCGGCACGCCTTTGACCTTCGCGCCCCATTTGCGCGCGGCCTTGAGCGCGACTTCGACGGCCTCCAGGCCGGTATTCGCGGGCAGCACCGCTTCCTGTCCGGTGACTTCGCACAGGCGCTCGAACAAGACCGGCAACCGGTCGTTGCGGTAGGCACGCGACGTAACGTTGAGCGTGCCGGCCTGCTGCGCGAGCACACGCGTAAGCCGCGGATGGCAGTGCCCATGGCTGACCGCGGAGTAAGCGCTCATCATGTCGAGATAGCGCCGGCCATGCTCGTCCCAGACATGCACGCCCTCGCCGCGGACCAGGGTCACGGGCAGCGGATCGTAGTTGTGAGCCCCATAGCGCCACTCGAGCTCCTGTATCCCGCGCCGGTCGTCGCGCACTTTTCCGGCGCCAAACAACGCTGTCGCAAGCTCGGCGACCACAGTCGCTGTGCGGTTGTCGGTGTCGGCGGAAGGGTTGTACTCGGCGATCTCGGCGGCGATGAACTTCGAGTCGCTGCTCACGGTTGCCAAGGCATGTGCGAGCGCGGCGCACTCCAGGCCCCACGGCACCGGCGAGCCGACACCGGGCGCCTCGGCGGGATCGACCACGTCGAGATCGATCGTGACGCCGAAGCCGGCAGTGCCGCGCGTCGCTATCGCGTGCGCTTCTTCCATGACTTCGCCGAGGCCGCGCTGATCGATTTCGTCCATCGGAAAGACCCGTACACCGAGACGGGAAAGCAGCTCCGCTTCACCCGGCTCGAAGCTGCGCACGCCGACCACACACAGGTGTTCGGGCGCCAGCGCATGGCCCTCCATCAGTGCAACCAGGGACGGCTCACCGTGACCCAGAAGCGTGGCGAGCGGCATGCCGTGCAGCGCGCCGCTCGGCGTCGTGGCGGGCGTGTGCGCGTCCATGTGCGCGTCGATCCAGATAAGCCCAAGCGGGCCGCGCGACCTCAAGGCCGCCGCGATGCCGCTCCAGGTTCCGATCGCACAGGAATGATCGCCGCCGAGCACGAGCGGGAAAGCGCCTCGCTCGGCAATGCTGCGGACACGTTCAGAAAGAGGAGCGCAGAGGTTGCGCACGGCGGCAATGTCGTCGTCGCCCGGCTCCGCGGGAATGATCGCTTCCCAGATCGGATCGAGACCGCCTCGCCACAGCCGCGTCGCAAGATCGGAGCGGCGCAGCGTTTCCGGGCCGGCCTCGCAGCCATGGTCCTGGGCTCCGCGGCCGGAAGCGGCGCCGACGATAGACACGGTTCGGTTGAGCATCATGGCTCCTCTCACGTCGAGACGCGAGTGCGCGTCGCCGACGCACATGCCAGTTACCCTCCCATATCGGTGTCAAGCATCACATATGCCAGAGGTTCTAACGTCTGAGACCGGCGCTGTCGGTTTGACGTTCCAACACAAAGTGCAGGGCCGTCGCCACATTTCCAGTGTGGTCAGTGAGATATGGACGCGTGGCGCGTGACTTCGTTGAACGCGCGCATCCCGCGCCGGCGCTGCACCGACGGCCTCTCGCCGCACTGACGTTGCTCGCCGGACGGTCGGCTCCACGAGACGCGTTTGACGAGCTGGAGAACTATCGAGATCGACTCGCCGATCGCTTGCAACGACGAAGCGCAAGCGATGGTCAACGCGTCGTTCCGCTGCGATGCCGAAGCTGCACTGCAATAGCCGAAAGCCGCTAACGCGGTTGCGACAGTGGCCTCAGCGCGCAGGCTCCGCGTGCGTCGGCCGTAGTCGTGATACGACTGCGGAGAAGCGGAAACTCGCCGACTGATCCCACGTTCAATGCGGTCGTTGCGATCAAGGGGGAACTTCGAGCTCGCTCTCCGCGTCCCAAGATTGGGTGGGTGGGTCGCACATATATAGAATGACTCTTCCTGTTTCGGTGCACATGCTGTTATTCTTGCTTTTGTGATCCGTGAGTCGCGTGATCCGAGCAGCGTCGAGCGCTCGGCCTCACCAGTGACCACATGCTGGTGCATGGGGTGAAGGGCGAGTTGCTCACGCGAAATCGGATTCTCGTCCCGCTAGCGGCAGCTCGCCGTGAGTGCTGGTACTTTTTTCCTCGCCATTCATCCTTTTCCTGCGCGCCGATAGTTGTGCGCGCGTTGTCTCGCCGATCGTTTTCTATTCGTCGCGTCTGCGTCGAACCATCCACTGTAGGGCCGTGTGCTGGTGCGCCGTTGCCGAGCGCAATGCCGGCATGCCGTGATGTCGATCGAATTCTTTCAATAGAACCTTCGGCAAGTGGTGCTGGCAAGAAAGCTGCTTATGATGCGCTAGGTCGCACTGAGTCGGACGTTCTTGCCGTGCGCTTGAGAGAGATTTGGCGCAGTGTCGAGAACGTGCGCGATCGCGACGCGCACGCGTCGCAATCTGCGCATGGAGCCGATGCGATGCGTATGCGCAAAGCCGTCTCGTGCGTTAAGGATGACAGCGGTGCGAAGCGAAACGAAACGCGAACGCGAGCGCCGGTGAGCTAAAGAACGAAACCTGGTTACCGTTGAAATTGAATCGACGGGTCGAGAACAAACGTACAAAGAAAATAAGAAGGGAGCGCGGGAGCGATGCACTGAAACATTAGGAGAGAGGTTCCATGATCAAGATTGCTGAGGGATACAAGGCCAAGTACTCGGCCAGCCAGGCAGACGAGATGTCGCTGGAAGAGTATCTGGAGCTGTGCCGGAAAGACCCCGGCGTCTACGCTACCGCTGCCGAGCGGATGCTGGCTGCGATCGGCGAACCTGAGCTCATCGATACGCGCCTCGACCAGAGGTTGTCGCGTATCTTCTCCAACCGACTGATCAAGCGCTATCCCGCCTTCGCCGAATTCTACGGCATGGAAGACGCGATCTCGCAGATCGTCGCGTTCTTCAAGCACGCTGCACAAGGCCTCGAAGAAAAGAAGCAGATCCTGTATCTGCTCGGGCCGGTCGGCGGCGGCAAGTCCTCGATCGCGGAGCGCCTGAAGCAGTTGATGGAGAAAAAGCCCATCTATGCGCTGAAGGGCTCGCCGGTCAACGAATCCCCCTTGGGGTTGTTCGCCCCCGAAGAATACAGCGATGCGCTGGAGTCCGAATACGGTATTCCGCGCCGCTACTTGAACGGGATCATGTCGCCCTGGGCGATCAAGCGGTTGCAGGAGTTCGACGGCGACATCTCGAAGTTCCGTGTCGCGCGGATCCAGCCTTCGGTGCTGCGGCAAAGCGCGATCGCCAAGACCGAACCGGGCGACGAGAACAACCAGGACATCTCCTCGCTGGTCGGCAAAGTCGATATCCGCAAGCTCGACAAGTTCGCGCAGGACGATCCGGACGCGTACAGCTACTCGGGCGGCCTGTGCCTGGCCAACCAGGGGATGCTCGAGTTTGTAGAAATGTTCAAGGCGCCGATCAAGATGCTGCATCCGTTGCTCACGGCGACGCAGGAAGGAAACTTCAAAGGAACTGAAGGATTCTCCGCGATCCCGTTCAACGGTGTGATCCTGGCGCACAGCAACGAATCGGAGTGGCAGTCGTTCCGCAACAACCGCCACAACGAGGCGTTCCTCGACCGCATCTACATCGTGAAGGTGCCGTATTGCCTGCAGGTGTCCGAGGAGATCAAGATCTACGAGAAGCTGCTGCGCAACAGCGCTCTCGCGAACTCGCCTTGCGCGCCGGGCACGCTCGACATGATGGCGCAGTTCTCGGTTCTGTCGCGGCTGAAGGAGCCCGAGAACTCGAGCATGTTCTCGAAGATGCGCGTTTACGATGGTGAGAGCCTGAAGGACACCGATCCGAAGGCCAAGTCGTACCAGGAGTATCGCGACTACGCCGGACCCGACGAGGGCATGACCGGCATCTCGACGCGCTTTGCGTACAAGATTCTGTCCACGGTCTTCAACTACGACCAGACCGAGGTGGCTGCCAACCCCGTGCATCTCATGTATGTGCTCGAGCAGCGCATCGGGCGTGAGGACTTCCAGGACGAGGTCAAGCGCAAGTACCTCGAGTTCATCAAGGGCTATCTGTCGCCGCGTTACGCCGAGTTCATCGGCAAGGAGATCCAGACCGCTTATCTCGAGTCCTATTCCGAGTACGGCCAGAACATCTTCGACCGCTACGTGACCTATTCGGATTGCTGGATCCAGGACGAGGACTTCCGCGACCCGGACACCGGAGAGTTCTTCGACCGCGCGGCGCTCAACACCGAGCTCGAGAAGATCGAGAAGCCGGCCGGCATCGCCAATCCGAAGGACTTCCGCAACGAGATCGTGAACTTCGTGCTGCGCGCTCGTGCCAACAACGCCGGCAAGAATCCGGCGTGGAACAGCTACGAGAAGCTGCGCGAAGTCATCGAGAAGAAGATGTTCTCGAGCACCGAAGATCTGCTGCCGGTGATCTCCTTCAATGCGAAAGCGTCGGCGGAGGATCAGAAGAAGCACCAGAACTTCGTGGATCGCATGGTGGCCAAGGGCTACACCGAGAAGCAGGTGCGGTTGCTGTCCGAGTGGTACCTGCGCGTGCAGAAGTCATCTTGAGGAGTGAAGGGTGAAGGGCGAAGAGTGAAGGGTAAAGGCTGAGCCGCCTCCTCGAGCCCGAAACCGCGACATGAACTACCTGATCGATCGCCGCCTGAACGGACGCAACAAGAGCGCCGTCAACCGCGAGCGTTTCATCCGCCGCTACAAGGACCACATCCGCCGCTCGGTCAAAGGCATGATCGCCGAGCGGTCGATCACCGACATGGCCAAGGGCGGAGAGGTGAAGGTGCCGGCCAAGGACATCTCGGAGCCGAGCTTCCACTACGGTTCCGGCGGCGACTGGGAGACGGTCCATCCCGGCAACAAGGAATTCGTGCGCGGCGACAAGATCCCGCGGCCGGAAGGCGGTGGTCGGGGCCGCGGCGGCAGCGGAACCGGCTCGGGCGACAGCGTCGACGACTTCGTCTTCACGCTGTCGCGCGACGAGTTCCTGAACATCTTCTTCGAGGATCTCGAGCTGCCCAACCTGATGCGCACGGCGATCGCCGAGGCAGAAGACAGGAAGCTCATCCGCGCCGGCTATGTCAAGGAAGGCACGCCTTCGAATCTGAGCGTCGCGCGCACCATGAAGACCGCGCTGGCGCGACGCATTGCGTTGGGTGGTCCGCTCAAGGAAGAGCTCGAGGCCGCACGCGAGGAGCTCGAAACCGCGATGCGGTCCGGCCGGCCGATGGGCGAAATCGAAGTGATCCAGGCGCGCATCCTCGACTTGGAAGGTCGCCTTGCGCGCTTGCCGTTTCTCGACGACGTGGATCTGCGCTACCGCCACCGCGTCTCGGTGCCGAGACCGGCGGCCCGCGCAGTCATGTTCTGCCTCATGGACGTTTCGGCGTCGATGGACGAGCGCAAGAAGGATCTCGCGAAGCGCTTCTTCACGCTGCTGTACCTGTTCCTCACGCGCAAGTACGAGCGCGTCGAGCTGGTCTTCATCCGCCATACCGACGAAGCCCAGGAAGTCGACGAGGACACGTTCTTCTACGACACGCAGAGCGGCGGCACGGTCGTGTACTCCGCGCTCGAGCTGATGCACGAGATCTGCACGAGCCGCTATCCGCGGTCGGACTGGAACATCTATGCGGCGCAGGCGTCCGATGGCGATGCGTTCGGCGCCGACCCGGCGAAGAGCGCCCGCTTCCTGCGCGAGCAGTTGCTCCCGCTGACGCGCTACTTCGCCTACATCGAATGCCCGGATGAGAATCACTCGGGCAACAGCAGCCTGTGGGTCGAGTACGAGGAGCTCCAGAAGCCCGCACCGAACTTCGCGATGCGGCGCGTGTACAGCCCGGGCGAGATCTATCCGGTGTTTCGCGACCTGTTCCGCAAGGAGAAGGTGTGAACGCCCGCGTGCAAGGCCCGCTGCCGCACGGTCCCGAGTGGGATTTCGAGCTGCTCGAGCAATACGACCATGTGATCGCCGAGACTGCGGCCGAATACGCGCTCGATACGTACCCGAACCAGATCGAGATCATCAACTCGGAGCAGATGCTGGACGCGTATGCCTCCAGCGGCCTGCCGCTAGGGTATCCGCACTGGTCCTACGGCAAGGCGTTCATCCGCCATGACCAGGCGTATCGAAAGGGCTATCAAGGCCTCGCCTACGAGATCGTCATCAATTCCAGCCCCTGCATTGCGTATCTCATGGAGGAAAACTCCCTGATGATGCAGGCGCTCGTGATCGCACATGCGAGCTACGGCCACAACTCGTTCTTCAAGGGCAACTACCTGTTCAAGCAGTTCACGCAGGCCGACGCTATTCTCGACTACCTCGTGTTCTCGCGCCGCTACGTCATGGAGTGCGAGCAGCGCTTCGGCACGGCCGAAGTCGAAGAGGTGATCGATTCGTGCCACGCGCTGATGGACTACGGCGTCGACCGCTACCGGCGCCCGCAGCCGCAGTCGGCGAAGGAGCGCGAGGCGCGCAAGAGCGAAATGGAGGAGCACGAGCGCCGTCAGTTCAACGACATCTGGCGGACGCTGCCGGCCGTTGCGCCGTCAGCCGCCGCCACCGCTGCGGCGGCGTTTCCGCCCGAGCCCGAAGAGAACATCCTGTACTTCGTCGAGAAGCACTCGCCGCGGCTGGCGCCGTGGCAACGCGAGCTCGTGCGCATCGTCCGCAAGCTCTCGCAGTACTTCTATCCGCAGATCCAGACCAAGGTGATGAACGAGGGCTGGGCGACGTTCTGGCACTACACGCTGCTCAATCGCCTGTACGAGAAGCGCATCGTCGACGACGCGTTCATGATCGAGTTCCTGCACAACCATACGAACGTGGTGACCCAACGCGGTTTTGACCAGCAGGGCTATCACGGCATGAACCCGTACGCCCTGGGGTTTGCGATGATGCAGGACATCCGCCGCATCTGCGAGAATCCCACGGCCGAAGACGTGGCCTGGTTCCCTGAGCTCGCGCGCACGGACTGGCGCAAGTCGCTCGATTTCGCGATGCGCAACTTCAAGGACGAATCCTTCATCGCCCAGTATCTGTCGCCGCGGTTGATCCGCGAGTTCAGGCTGTTCTGTGTCGCCGACCACGTCGGCAAGGCCGAGCTCGAAGTCGACAGCATTCACGACGATCAAGGCTATCGGCGCGTACGCCGCATGCTGGCCGATCAATACAAGCGCGAGAACATGCTGCCCGACATCCAGGTGGCGCGCTACGATCGCGATGGCGATCGGTCGCTAACATTGCGCAATCAGATTTTCCGCGGACGCCCTCTCGCCGAGGACGAGGCCAACGAAGTGTTGCGCCATCTCGGCCGGCTCTGGGGCTTCCCCGTGCGACTCGAAGCTGTCGATGCGGATGGGCGCGTCGACGGCTATCGCGAGTGGCGTCCCTGAGCTGTCTGCTCCTCTCGTTCGCCTGACGGCGAACCTACAGGAGCACCGCCTGCCTCGCGTGTGAGTCGGAACCTTCGAGCGCCAGCAAGGCGCGCTTGCGCTCCAATCCGCCTGCGTAACCGGTGAGCGAGCCCGTGCTGCCGACGACACGGTGGCACGGAATGACGATCGAGATCGGATTGCGCCCGACTGCGGCCCCGACCGCCCTGACGCTCTGGGGTGTTCCGAGCGATCGCGCCAATTCACCATAGCTCGTGGTCGTGCCACTTGGAATCATTTCGAGCGCGCGCCACACGTCCCGCTGGAACGCGGTTCCCGACGGCGCGAGCGTAAGGTCGAACTGCGTGCGCTGGCCGGCGAAGTATTCGGTCAGCTCGTTTCTCGCCTGTTCAAGGACAGGATGACGAGGATCTTCGATCCAATCGAGCGCCGGGACCGCTTCGTATTTCTGCCCGACGAAGTAGAGCCCGGTCAGCGCGTGCTCGTCGGCGGTAATCAGCATGCGGCCCAGTGGGCTTTCGCTATAGATATAGTGCTTCACGGTTTGCCGGTCTCCAGAGACTTCCATAGATGCATGACGGCGTATGCCCGCCAGGGCTGCCACTGCGCTGCATGCGCCAATACTTTGCGCGGATTCTGCTCGCCGATCGCCTTCAGCACGCCATAGTCGGTGTGTGGAAAAGCGTCCGGCCAGGACAGCGCGCGCATCGCAACGTATTGCGCGGTCCATTCGCCGATACCCGGGACGCCGCGCAGCCTCTCGAGAGTCGATTCGACGTCGGCACCCGCTTCGAGGCGCAGCTCGCCCGACGCTATCGCTCGTGCCAGGGCCAGGATTGCACGCGCTCGCGCGGCGATCACACCGAGCTCCGCGATGTCGGAAGCTTCGAGCGCTGCGATGCGGTCGGCCGACGGAAACAAGGTGCGCAGAGCCGGAATCGGCGCGTCAATGGCATCGCCGAACCGGGAAGCAAAACGGCCAGCGAGTGTACGTGCTGCGCGCACCGTGATCTGCTGACCGAGAATCGCGCGTACCGCGAGCTCGAAGCCATCGACCGCACCGGGCAACCGCAAGCCGGGCCGCGCTTCCGCAAGCGAACCCAATGCGGCGGCGATCTCGGCAGGATCGCACGACAGATCGAACAGGCGCTTCATGCGCGCCAGCACGGGCGGAATCGCTTTCGCGAGAGAAGCTGAGACGGTAACTTCGAGCGCAGGCTTGCGCTTTGCCGCCGTGACCGCCACCCACCCTGAATGCATCATCCCGCATTGAACAAGACGGACCGTGCGAGCATACACACCGCTCTCGACGTGCTCGACGCCGTCGATCGCCCGTGTGCCGAGGAACGAGAGCAGCGCGGTCCAGTCGAGCGGCGGACGATAGCCGAGCGTGAACACGAGGACGTCGGTGGACCGTCCGCCGTCGGCCGCCTTGCGCAGATCCGTCGGGCTGAGCCGGTAGCGTTCGCGGAACAGCGTGTTGAAGCGGCGCAGACTGCCGAAGCCGCTCCCCAGAGCGACCTCAGTGATCGGCAGCCCCGTGTCTGTAAGCAGCCGCTTGGCGAGCAGCAACCGATGCGTCTGCGCGAACTCGACGGGCGAGACGCCGAACTCAGTCTGGAACACGCGGCGCAAGTGCCGATCCGTGACATCGAGGCGCGCCGCGAGCGCATCGATGCCCGTCTCGTTCAGCATCCCGTCCTCGATCAGGCTCGCAGCCGCCTGTGCCAGACGCGCACTCGCATCGATGCTCGCGTTGCCCGGTGCGAGCTCGGGGCGGCAACGCAGACACGGACGATAGCCGGACGACTCGGCCGCCGCGGCGCTCGGAAAGAAGCGGCAGTTCTCGCGCTTCGGCACCTTCACCGTACAGACCGGGCGGCAGTAGATGCGCGTCGACGATACGCCGACGAAAAAACGCCCGTCGAACCGGGCGTCGTGCGCCTGCAGCGCCTGGTAACAGCTTTGTGGGTCGAGCAACATGGCAGCCATTGTAGGTGCCGGGCCGCGGGCGTGCTCGCCGTTTTCGGACATCGAAATGCATTGATCCGGCCGCCATGGCCCGGATGGCGGACGCGTGCGGAGCGAAGACTATAATCGCCAGCTAATATTGCGCGGCTCGGGCCAAGGAGAATCAATGAAAATTGCCGCAGAATCCATCGTCGCGAGCCAAGATGTGCTCGGTGAATGCACGATCTGGTGCGAGCGCGAACAAGCGCTCTGGTGGGTCGATATTCGCGGCCCGGCATTGAAACGCTACAACCCGGCTA
>Ga0316628_100004918_pt1 | contig 10602 bp, 8 predicted proteins | sample OWC_Aug_M2_C1_D5_FD_207648 | JGI IMG/M metagenome (GOLD analysis project Ga0316628, IMG submission 207648) | Wetland soil microbial communities from Old Woman Creek delta, Ohio, United States - OWC_Aug_M2_C1_D5_C | ecosystem: Environmental > Terrestrial > Soil > Wetlands | place: USA: Ohio... | reverse complement strand
GGCGGATGAATAAAGAGGCCAAGGATAAAGATCCCCTCTAGCTTAAGGACACGGCTTATCTCACGCAGGGCCTTGCTCGGTTCTATCATATGGTCAAGGGCATTCACACATAATACGATGTCAGAACTATTATCTCTTAAAGGAATCCTTTCTGCCGTACAGGAGATCTTTTGGCCTGCCGGTAATATCCCTGAATATTTTTTTTGATAGGAATTCATCAGGGGATCCATAAATATCTTCAGGCCCGATCCGAATAATCTAGCTGCGCAGGTAGGGCCGCAACCGACATCAAGGATAACGGCATTGAGAGGGACCTTTTGTGATATTCTCTCTATGACAGGTTTATACCTGGAGATGACCCTCTCCATCTGGGATTCAAGCACTCCTTCTCTTTTCCAGAAGGCATCCTCTTTTATCTGTGCCTGTAACCACCGTTTTTCTCTATCAGGATCCATAGCTTGTTATAATGCCTGTTGAGACGATTAAATACAGATTTAAAGATCCTTTCATTCGCCAACGTTATCAAGATATTTCGTATAAGCAAGTTGCTGTTTTATGTCAAGTTTAAATGGATGCCTAATATTTGCGGCTGAATTATTTGACTCCAGACTTATTAAAAAAGGCCTGCTCAAAGCAATATATCATCTATCTTTTTACAGAGATCGGGGGTGCTTCTTATCTCCTTGCCGTCAAGGCCTACTACGGGAAGCGCACCTGTTAGGGAGTTGGTTATCATGACGTTATCGGCATCAAAAAGATCCTCAGGTTGAACCTTTTGTACTAATAAGTTGTATCCCCAACTGAGAAGCAGCTCGCATACCTTGTCCTGCATAATGCCGGCTAGAACATGGGGTGATAATGGCTTGATGATCTTTTTCCCCCTTATCAAGAGTATATTGGCCCTATTAGTTTCAGATATTGTGCGGTCCGGGTTCAGGATCAAGGCCTCATCAGCACCCTGTTCTGAGGCCCATTTTCCAGCCAGATGATAATAGAGGTAATTGAGAGTTTTATAGTCCGCAAGGGGCGAGCATCTGGGATACGGATATGTTGCAAGCTTTAATCCGGGATTGTTTTCCCAAGCAAATAGTAGTGTATAGGGCCTTGCAATAACGACAATTCCATGATCATAAGGGGGCTCGGCTATGCTTCCCCTTGTAGCGATTATTTTTACTGCGGCTATTTCCTGTCTGAGTCCGTTTTCATTAATCACCTGATCAATGATTCCCCCCCATGAAAGGTCTGGTATATTATTGTTGAAGAGATCTTCCCATGTCCGGTTAAATCGGGCTATATGGTCGTCAAGATACATGGGGATTCCCCGATTTATCCTTACAGTCTCAAAAAAACCGTATCCGTATTGAAATCCTAGGTCAGTGATCTTTAATGAGGCCTGTTCCAAAGGCCGAATAGCGCCGTTTACCCAGGCCTTCTCTCTAATACGTATTTCTTTCTTTGCGGCCATTAATGTTTCCATAATAGTCATACCCTTATGTAAGGTCTCATTATATTCATCCTGAGGATCGGAGTCATAGACAATCCCACCTCCCACTGAAAATATCATTTTCTCATGACATATTGTCGCAGTGCGTATGGCAATCGATAGTTCCATTGTATCATGGAAACTTATATACCCTATAGATCCTGTATATATATGCCGTCTGTTTGGCTCCATCTCGTCAATAATTTCCATTGCCCTTATCTTGGGACAACCGGTGATTGACCCGCCCGGAAACGCGGCCTTGATAAGATCGATAGAATTATAACCTACATCCAATGTCCCTTTAACAATAGAGACTAGGTGAAATACATTTCGATATGATTCCACCCTCTTGTGCTGAACTACACGTACAGACGCGGACTTGCACACCTTTCCAAGGTCATTGCGCAACAGATCAACGATCATGGAAAGCTCGGCATCATCCTTTTCGCTTTGTTCGAGTTCCAGCCTTAAAGATCTGTCTTCGGATTCCGTTTTGCCCCTCGGCCTGGTGCCCTTGATCGGTCTGGTTTCAACTTCCTTCCCTTGTAGTTTCAAAAAACATTCGGGTGATGTGGAAACGATATGGTGATCGCCGGTATTAATATATGCAAAAAAAGGCGCCGGATTTTTATGAAAGAGTGTTTTGAAGAGATTGAATGGATCACCCGAGAAGTCAGTCTCAAATCTCTGAGAAATATTTACCTGATACACATCCCCGGACAAGATATACTGCTTGACCTTGTTAACGGCGGCAGTATAGTCATCTCTGGTAAAATTTGAGCTGAATCCTTGAATGCATGCGAAGTCTTCTTGCGGGACCGGTTCTGTTTGAAGGATTGTCCTGAAAATCCTGATGTCTTCATCCAATAAGTTTTTACCTTGAAATGTGCGAATGGGGATGAAGAGCCTGCGGTTATTCATGTAAAGATCATGTATCACTATAATAGATGGCGCGAAAAGGCAAATGCTTGGCAGGCAGAGGTCGTCAATTGATGTTCTGGGGAGGGTTTCTAGATGGTCCTTAAGGTCGTAAGAAAGGTACCCGAAAAGGCCTGTCCCGATTGGCACATCAAGTCCAGGATTATCAAGGCGATAAAGGTTTATTATCGTGTGGAGGATATCGAAAGGATCTCCTTCATATCTGACGGCTGTATCACCGCAACTGATTGTCATTCTACGGCCGCGTCCAGAAAAGGTCAGCCACGGTCTCGCACCCAGGATATGATATCTCGCGCAATCTATTTCCCCTCCGCTCATAAGGACAACAGTTCCAGGCATTCGGGCAAATCTTGAGGCAAGATCAGTGAACGGATTATTACTATCAAGCGTTTCCGTATGAATCCCCTTAATCTCACCGGCAGCCTCTCTTATCTTATCCATGATTATCTGCATTTAGTAGTACCTCATATTATGAGACGGCCAAGACTCAGAAAATTTTTAACAAGCAAGAACCCATACTCGGTTAAAAAACTTTCAGGGTGGAACTGAACACCGTGGAGCGGATATATTGGATGCGACAAACCCATTATGGTTCCATCTGTGCTGTATGAGGTTACCTCAAGGATGCTTTTATCAAATTGGGCAATCAAAGAATGGTATCTGGCGGCTGTGAAGGGAGAAGGAATATCTTTGAGAAGCCATTTATTGCTGTGGTAAATCATGCTGGTCTTGCCGTGCATGGGTTTAAGCGCCTTAACGGTAGTTCCGCCGAATGCCTCATTTATGCATTGCATACCCAGACAAACCCCGAGGATAGGGACATTTTTATAAAACGTCTTTATCAATGGAACGGAGATCCCTGCATGGGAAGGGTCCTTGGGGCCGGGGCTGATAAGGATATAATCGGGTTTCAGTGATGCGGCATCCTCTATTGTTATCCTGTCGGCTCGATGCACGTCGATATGAAGTCCGAAACACATGAACATCTGAACAAGATTGAATGTGAAGGAATCATAGTTATCGATTACGAGAAGCCTGGTCAATTTAAACTCCAAAAAAAAGCCGCCCTGACATGAGTCTGGGTGGCTTCAGCCTATTACATAACTCAAATGATAATTATCGGATTATCCCGATTGAGTCAATATTAATGTTAGGTGAAAAAAGTATTTGACATTATATAAAATTAATGTAAAATCTTTATAAGATTTGATAATTATTTGGGCGGGAAACGAATAAAATGAGAATGATTAATACTATCAACATTATCAGCCAGAGCAGAGTAATGCTCCTTTTGGTACTCAGCCTTCTGGTGGTAGGTGTTTACCACACGGCCTGATAATGGGATAGTATTATCAATTAAATCGAAAAAAATCCGTTATCAGGCAGACCTGATAGCGGATTTTTTTTACCGATGCACATTTCTTTAAGGAGGTTTACCCATTATGGATCGCGTTATTTTTTTTGATACTACCCTTCGTGATGGAGAACAGTCACCCGGGGCAAGCATGAATGTGGCTGAGAAGGTTCGTCTCGCTACACAGCTGGAGAAGCTTGGCGCTGATGTGATCGAGGCAGGTTTCCCAGCTGCATCTCCCGGCGATTTTGAGGCTGTCCAGGCCATAAGCCATAAGATAAAGAATATACAGGTTGCGGGTCTGGCAAGGACATCAAAGGAGGATATCGACAAGGCATGGGGAGCTATTAAGGATGCGGCGCACCCAAGGATACATACCTTTATAGCCACCTCGGATATCCATATGAAACATAAGCTCAAGATGAACCGTGAGCAGGTCATCAAGACTACCGTTGAATCAGTTCAGTATGCCAAAGGGCTGACGGATAACGTGGAGTTTTCCGCGGAGGACGCATCCAGGAGCGACAGGGACTTTCTATGCCGAGTATTTGAGGCTGCTATTCAAGCCGGGGCAAAGACCGTCAATGTCCCGGATACGGTGGGTTATGCACTCCCGAATGAATTTGGCGATCTTATATCCTATATAAGGAGTCATACGCCTAATATTAACAGGGCGATAATAAGCGTCCATTGTCATAATGACCTGGGATTAGCAACCGCGAATACCCTGGCGGGGATGATTGCGGGGGCAAGGCAGGTCGAAGTAACCATAAACGGCATTGGCGAGCGGGCAGGGAACACCTCATTGGAAGAGATAGCCATGAGTATCCAAACGCGCAAGAGTATGCTGAATCTGTCTATGGGGGTCAACACGAAGGAGATATACCCGACCAGCCGTTTGGTTTCAATGATCACGGGAATTGTTGTGCAGCCCAATAAGGCGATAGTGGGCGCCAATGCCTTTGCACACGAGGCGGGAATACACCAGGATGGTATGCTGAAGCACAGGATGACATATGAGATCATGGAACCTGAAATGATAGGTCTTTCCTCCAACCGTCTCGTGCTGGGGAAGCATTCAGGACGGCATGCCTTCCGGGATAAACTAAAAGACCTTGGATACGATCTCACAAATGATGAGGTAAACAAGCTTTTTAATAAGATGAAGGAGCTTGCGGATAAGCGGAAGGAACTGCTGGATGAGGATATCGAGGCGCTGGTGGCTGAAGAGATCCTGCGCATACCTGATGTTTATGAACTGGCATACCTGAACGTGGTCAGCGGTACAGTGACTATCCCTACGGCAACCGTGATACTCAAGATTGAGGGAAAAGAGGTACAGAGCTCCGGATACGGCGTGGGTCCTATTGATGCCACTTACAACACCATCGCAAAGATGATAGGAACGGACTCCAGGCTGGTAAGATTCTCAGTCAACTCCATAACAGGAGGCATGGACGCCCAAGGAGAGGTGACGGTGAGACTTGAGGAGAACGGTCTGGTCGCCATGGGGAAGGGCACGGATCCTGATATTATAACAGCGAGCGCTAAGGCGTATATCAATGGTCTTAACCGACTGGAATATCTGAAGAGGAACCCGTCGATTGACGTTGATTAGGGAAGGATTTAGAAATTGAAAGGAATGAGATCAATGGGAATGACTATAACGGAAAAGATACTTGCGTCGCATTCGGGGCTTAAACAGGTCAAACCTGGGAATCTGGTGCAGGCCAATGTGGACATGGCATTGGCCAATGATATCACAGCCCCTCTGGCGATCAAGGTCTTTGAAGAGATTGGAAAGGATAGGGTATTTGATAGGGAAAAGATAGCCCTTGTCCCGGATCATTTCGTGCCCAACAAGGATATCCCTTCAGCGCGGCAGGCGAAGATGATGAGGGAGTTTGCCCGCAGGCATGATATAAAAAACTATTTTGAGGTGGGTGAGATGGGCATAGAGCATGTGATCCTGCCTGAAAAGGGCCTGGTTTTGCCCGGGGATCTTGTTGTAGGGGCTGATAGCCATACATGCACTTATGGGGCGTTAGGCGTCTTCGCAACCGGTGTAGGAAGCACTGATTTGGGTGTGATCATGGCCACTGGCAAGGTGTGGCTTAAGGTGCCTCCCACAATAAGATGCAGTTTCGAGGGCAGGCTTTTGCCGTGGGTAGGAGGCAAGGATCTGATTCTATATCTTATAGGGATGCTTGGAGTGGAAGGGGCCAACTATCGTGCCTTAGAATTTTCAGGCCATGCCATAAAAGGCCTCTCTATGGACAGTCGTTTTACAATGGCAAACATGGTTATTGAGTGCGGTGCTAAGAACGGGATCTTTGAGGCGGACGATATCACCATGAGGTATTTAAAGGGAAGGTCATCAAGAGAGGCCATTGTTGTCGAAGATGACCCTGATGCCGATTATGAAAGAGAACTCTTCATTGACGCGGGAGAGATAACACCACAGGTAGCGTTTCCTCATTCACCTGACAATGTCAAGCCAGTTCATGAGGCGAAGGATATTGCCTTGGATCAGGTGTTTATCGGCTCCTGCACCAATGGGAGGATGGAGGACCTATATCAGGCGGCAAAGGTGTTGAAAGGGAGAACAGTCGCAAAGGGGGTCCGCCTGATCGTTATACCAGGTTCTCCCATGATCTATAGTGAGGCAATACGAAAGGGTATTATAGAGACATTCATCAAAGCGGGTGCAACTATAGGGCCTCCGTCATGCGGACCGTGTCTGGGAGGACACCTGGGCGTCCTGGCGGAAGGCGAGAGATGCGCTTCGACGACCAACAGGAATTTTATTGGGAGGATGGGTGATCCGAAGAGCGAGGTTTATCTGGTGAATCCGGCCGTTGCCGCGGCATCGGCAATACTGGGAAGGATCGGGTCCCCTGAGGAGTTGTAATAAGAAAGGGATCGGAGGAAATTCAGATGAAGATAGAAGGAAAGGTCTGGAAATTTGGTGATAATATTGATACTGATGCTATCATACCGGCAAGGTTTCTAAATGTCTCTGATAAGAAGCTTCTTGCAATGAACTGTTTCGTTGACCTGAGACCTGATTTCAGCAGAGGTGTTGGCCCTGGCGATATCCTTGTCGGAGGAAGCAATTTTGGCTGTGGTTCATCCAGGGAACACGCGCCGCTGGCTATTAAGGAATCGGGCATAGGCGTCATCGTTGCAAAGAGTTTCGCGAGGATATTTTTCAGGAACTCCTTTAATATAGGGCTTCCTATCCTTGAGTCAAAAGAAGCAGTTGATTCCATTGGGGAGGGAGATAGGATTTCTGTCGATTTGACTACCGGAGAAATAATAAACATGGACAATAGGAAAAGATATTCCGCTCAACCAATCCCTGATTTCATGAGGGAGATTATTATGGCCGGAGGTCTCGTGGAATATGTGAAGAAGATGGGTGTTTAAGCCGTAATTAAATCAAAAATGACTGAATGTGAAAAGGGGGTGTTTACCATTAAACTCAAGGGAACTGAAATATTGATGAAGATATTGCATGAGGAAGGCGTTGACACAATCTTTGGCTTCCCGGGCGGGGCGGTCCTGGATATCTACGATCAGCTTGTCAAGACAGATATCAGGCATATATTGGTCCGCCATGAACAGGGTGCGATACACGCGGCGGACGGTTACGCCCGGGCATCGGGCAGGGTAGGGGTTTGCCTTGTAACGTCTGGTCCAGGCGCGACCAATACCGTTACAGGCATTGCGTCCGCATATATGGATTCCGTCCCGATCGTCGTGTTTACCGGACAGGTCAATACGCGTCTTATCGGAAATGACGCCTTTCAAGAGGTGGATATCGTGGGGATTACACGTCCATGCACAAAGCACAATTATCTGGTAAAAAATATCGGCGAATTAGCAAATGTGGTCAAGGAGGCATTCCATATAGCACGTTCAGGGAGGCCGGGGCCGGTATTGGTGGATTTGCCAAAGGATGTGATGCAATCCTTTGCGGACTACAAACCTATTGGAGAAGTGCGATTAAAGTCGTATCAGCCCACCTATGAACCGAATATAAAGCAGCTTGAAAGACTGGTCGGTCTTATTAAAAAGGCTGAGAGGCCCCTTATATTCGCAGGAGGAGGAATCATACTTTCAGGGGCATCAAAAGAGCTACTACAGTTCGCCAAGAAGATACATGCCCCTGTAACCGCGAGCCTCATGGGGCTTGGTGCCTTTCCAGCCTCAGATCCATTATGGCTCGGAATGATAGGCATGCACGGCACATATTGCGCCAACATGTCCACATCGGAGTGCGATCTGCTCATAGGCATTGGTGTCCGTTTTGATGACAGGGTTACGGGAAAGGTCAGCACATTTGCTTCAAAGGCCAAGATCGTTCATATTGATATAGATCCGACATCAATAGGAAAGAACATAACTGTCCATACCCCAATAGTGGGTGACTGCAGGATAACGCTCCAGATGTTAAACAGCATGCTTGAAAAAGAAGGGCTGAAGGGGAGCAAGAATCCACATAAGGCCTGGCTGGATAAGATTGCAGGGTGGAAGGCAGCAAAGCCGCTATCATATGAGCAGAAAGATATTATAAAGCCTCAGTTCGTAGTAGAAAAGATATATGAACTGACAAAAGGTAAGGCTATAATTACCACCGAGGTGGGCCAGAATCAGATGTGGGCGGCCCAGTTTTATAAATTTGACGAACCTAACTCCTTTATTACTTCTGGGGGTCTGGGTTGCATGGGTTTTGGTTTTCCTGCCGCCATAGGCGCACAGGTTGCGTGCCCTGACAAGATCGTTATAGATATAGCCGGAGACGGCAGCATACAGATGAATATCCAGGAGATGGCTACCGCGGTGCAATTTAATATACCTGTCAAGATTGCGATACTCAATAATCGCTTTCTTGGTATGGTGCGCCAGTGGCAGGAGCTTTTTTACAACCGATGTTACGCGTGCACCGATATGGATCACGCTCCGGATTTTGTGAAGCTTGCAGAGGCATACGGGGCAGTCGGCCTTCGCGCAACCAGGCCTGATGAGGTTGTGCCGGTCCTCAAGAAGGGATTCACTGTGAAAAAGCCTGTGATTATGGATTTCCTGGTTGAAAGAGAAGAGGGTGTTTATCCAATGGTGCCGAGCGGTGCAGATATTACGGAGATGTTATTGGTGTAATCAAAAAAGGAGATGAGATATACTCATGAACAATAACAACAATGAAATTCAAAAAAAGACTACCCTTTCATTATTGGTTAAAAATGAGCCAGGGGTACTCGCAAGGATCGCCGGGCTTTTTAGCGGCAGGGGATTTAATATTGAAAGCCTCTGTGTGGCGGAGACTAACGAACGCAATGTCTCCCGTGTTACCCTGGTGACCAATGGGGATAGGAATATCCTTGAGCAGATTAAAAAACAACTCAACAAACTCATCGATGTGATCAAGGTACTGGATTTTACTGGGACCCCATTCGTACAGAGAGAATTGGCATTGATCAAGGTACAGGCTAAGCCTGAATACAGGGCAGAGATTCTGAGGATGGTGGACATCTTCCGTTCCAGGATAATCGACGTAAGCAGCGAGCACTACACTGTCGAGGTCACCGGTGATGAGGCAAAGATTGTGGCATTTCTGGAGCTTCTGAAACCATTCGGGATAAAGGAGATAGCCAGGACAGGTGCAATCGCCCTAGGCCGTGAAAAGAAATAGAAATGTCACATAAAGAAAATTCAGGAAGGAGGAGGTACAATGGCAAAGATTAATTTTGGTGGTGTTGTGGAAGATGTAATAACTGTCGAGGAGTTCTCATTGGACAAGGCCAGGGATATTCTCAAGGATGAGACTGTCGCCGTTATCGGCTACGGGGTTCAGGGTCCTGGTCAGTCTTTGAACATGAAGGATAACGGAATAAACGTGATAGTAGGTCAAGCAAAGGAATTTAAAAGTGATTGGGACCGTGCCGTCAAAGATGGGTGGGAGCCGGGCAAGACCCTTTTTGAAATAGAAGAGGCGGCAAAACGAGGGACAATAATCCAGATGCTCGTGACTGATGCAGCTCAGAAGATAATCTGGCCCACGATCAAGAAATGCATGGATCCGGGAGACGCCCTTTATTTCTCCCATGGATTTTCCATTGTATACAAGGATCAGACAAAAGTGATCCCCCCAAAAAACGTTGATGTTATCATGGTCGCGCCTAAAGGGTCAGGGACGTCTGTCCGCAGGAATTTTCTTGCCGGTGCGGGAATAAATTCCAGTTATGCCGTTTTCCAGGATTACACTGGCAGGGCATTGGAGAGGACCATAGCGGTGGGCATTGCCATAGGCTCGGGATATCTCTTCCCGACAACCTTTGAGAAGGAGGTACACAGCGATCTGGTAGGCGAGAGGGGGGTTCTTATGGGATGCCTGGCCGGTGTTATGGAGGCCCAATACAATGTCCTGAGAAAAAATGGACATACCCCGAGCGAGGCATTCAACGAGACGGTTGAAGAACTTACACAAAGCCTTATACGCCTTGTGGATGAAAACGGGATGGACTGGATGTATTCCAATTGCAGCGCCACGGCCCAGAGGGGGGCCCTTGACTGGCGGCATAGATTCCGTGATGCGGTGGCCCCTCTTTTTGATAAACTGTATGAGAGCGTGGTAAGGGGCAAGGAGACAGAGATCGTTATGAAGGCTAACAGCGCGCCGGACTATAAGGAAAGGCTGCGTAAAGAGCTTGATGAGATCAAGAATTCTGAGATGTGGAGGGCAGGCGCGGCGGTCCGCAGATTAAGGCCGTCGAACAGGTGAGACATAACCATTGAAAAAAAACATAAAAAATGGGCCCTGTCC
>Ga0316628_100004917_pt1 | contig 10603 bp, 8 predicted proteins | sample OWC_Aug_M2_C1_D5_FD_207648 | JGI IMG/M metagenome (GOLD analysis project Ga0316628, IMG submission 207648) | Wetland soil microbial communities from Old Woman Creek delta, Ohio, United States - OWC_Aug_M2_C1_D5_C | ecosystem: Environmental > Terrestrial > Soil > Wetlands | place: USA: Ohio... | reverse complement strand
AAGGATGTCATTGATCAACTGCAAGAGATTCCTTGCATTATTGCCCACCTTCTGCAAACTCTTCTCCTGCTCCACGTTGATATCGCCATCCACCCGATCGAGCAAGAGGTCCGTATACCCGATAATGGAATTCATGGGGGTCCGCAATTCATGAGACATGTTGGCAAGAAAGGCGGATTTGAGCCGGTCAAGCTCACGCAGGTCACGGTTCGCCCGTTCCAGAAGCATGGTCTTATCACGGAGCATCATGGTGCGTCTCGCCACTTCCAACTCCAGTTCCTTGCTAAAGGAAGATATCTTGCCGTAGAGTTTTTCGAGATTGTCCAACATTTGGTTAATATGCAAGGAAACCTCATCCATCATGTCCATCTTGCCCAACACCTCGGCCCGGACTTCGAGATTCCCGTTTGCCACCTGAATCAGGGTGTTAAAAAAATTTTGCGCCCTGGCCTCAAGGTACTTGCGCTGTTCTTCTTCTAAGTCAGCGGTCTGTTGAATATACCGCAGTCTTTCCGCCTCAAGCACATCAGTGATGTCTTTGCAGATTTCCACCCCGCCGATCACCACCCCTTGGGCATCCCGTAAGGGACTCGCGCTGGCCATAAGGGGAATCCGCCGACCCTGCCGGTTAGTTATGGCGACCCGCACCTTTTCCACCGGCTGCCCAGTTTCAAAACAGTATTGCACCGGACAGTCCTCCTTGCTGGTATCGCTTTTAAAAAGCTCCTGACAGGTCATTTTCCCTTCCGCCTCTTTTTTACTGTAGCCGGTGAGTTCCTCGCAGGCCTTATTCATGTAGGTGACGACCATGGTGGTGTCCACAATAAAAAGGGGATCGGCTATGGCCTTCTTCAGGCTGTTGGCATATTCAATCCGCTCCTTGATGCTCGCCACCATTGCATTAAAAGAATTACCCAGAATCCCCACGGAATCCTGGGAGGTCACCTGCACAGAAACCGAGAGATCCCCCTGCGCAATCTGTTTAGTCTTGTTGGTCAGTTCGGTCAAGGGTCTTGTCACCAGCTTGTCAATCAGGAAATAGATAATCGCCACAATCGCGCCGATGCCAAGCACACTGATGATGATCGTCCGGTTTTGTAAGGAGGCGATAGCCCCATATGTTTCATCCGTGGACTGACGGATAATGAGGCCGCCCAAGAGCTTACGCGAGACGCCATGACAGTGTTGGCACTCCTTCTCATTTGCCACCCGGTGGATGGTGACCAGGTATTTTCTGCCCTCGACCTCCTCTTCAAAATATCTTTCAATGTCGGAGGCGCCGGTCTCCAGGAGATTACGCAGGGCGGCCCGGGCCTCCTCATTGTGGATGACCTCGTTCATATTCTTGTTGATCTTGTCCCCTTGAGTAGCAAAGACGACCCGCTGGTTAAAGTCGCAGATAACGATTTCCGCGTCTTTAAGCATAACGTTCACGTCCAGAAACTGCCTTTCCACCGAGGCACTGTCCCCGACCGACATCGGGTGTTTAATTCCGGCATAGGCCAGATACATTAATTCCCGGCCAAAGGTCTTCATTCTTTCCCTTATCTGTTCCCGCTGGCTGGTAACCGCAAGGAAAATAACGATACCCATTACGATAGCCACTCCAATGGTGAGGGCAAATAAAATCTTCATGCTTAGGCGTTTTTTAAAAGAATCAATGAAATAAAACATCCTTAATAAGCCCTCCAAGGCCACTTCGGATTTGATCCTGCCAGGAAAAACATGCCTCTCTTCTTGACATTAAGAGGTCATCTCGACGCATTTGTCATAACAATGATTCTATATCATTAAATTCCTTTTAATTCATTAATATGAGCATCTTGAAATAATGATTAAACAGACAGCTCTTAACCCATAAAAATTGACCGGACCCCTGGCTGGGTCAATCGAATGTTCAAGAAGACGGCGCTACAATAATCCCCTGCACAAACAAGTTCAAGAATTCATGGAGTTTTCTTGATTATTCTCCGTATTATCGCTATACTCTTGACAAATTATGTTCGAAAACTTGTGGTAAGGGGAAAAGATGCAGGTGATTGCCGAAAGAGAACTGGTGCGGGCCTGTCAAATTCTTTTTGGATCTCAGTTGCAGATTGACCGCCGTTTTTTAGAATACCTCCAACCAGCGGGGGTAAAAAAGGCATATCGCCTGAAGTCCCTTGAAACCCACCCCGATATTATCGCTCCTGCAACCAACGATTTCCAGTCAGTGAGTACTGCCCTGTTTCGGGAGGTGCAAACGGCCTATGAAAACCTTTCGCATTATCTTGCCGCCCGGGAGAAGGGCTTCCGGTTATCAGCCTTCGGATATGATCCTTTCCCCACCCACACCCCAACAGGAGGCCCTCGGCCTAAAAAAGCAAATGGAAAAAGGGCCCCCCAATCCCAGAAAGAGAATTTTGACAATGAGAAAGGAAAAAATGGCGGCAACGGGCGTTATTATCGCGGCTGGCGTCCTGACACCTGCTTCCGGGGGGCGTTGCCGGAACGGGAACTGCTTCTGGGCAATTACCTCTATTACGCCGGCGCCATTAACTGGAACACCATGATCCAGGCCCTGGTGTGGCAAAGAAGACAAAGACCCCGGGTGGGGGAACTAGCCCGCCGAATGGGCTGGCTGACCGATGATCATATCCGGTTCATCTGTCGCAACCGGGAGCATTTTGAACGTTTTGGCTATAGTGCCCAGCGGTTGGGACTTCTTACCCAGTTTCAGATAAAGGTACTTCTCTTCCGGCAACGATCCCTGCAGCCGAAACTGGGAGAGTACTTTGTAGAAAACGAGATTATCCCCGAAGAGATGTTGACCGACTTGGTCAGGCAATGCCATGAGCATAATGCCAGGATACGATTCTCCCGCTTTCGATCCGGTGTTGCCTGTTGATGTACGATAATCTCCTTTACCTGATGGTGGTAATCGTCGTCTTTTCCACCAAGACGGCCGCCGACCCTCCTCAACTCGATATCTCATCAGGACTCCTTTTATTCCTGGCCAAGGGGTTGGTTTATTGGTTGCTCTGCCGCCGGACATTTGGCCGCACCCACAACTCATCGCGGTATTTTGCCTCCCAGCAGCGGCTTTCTTTCCTGGCGATCATATTTTTTGCGATCGACATCTACCTCTTGGGCGGTAAATATTTTCTTTCCCGCCTTCCAGGGGCAGTATCCTTACCCTCTTTGTTAAACCTCGGAGGCATCGCTCTCTTTTTTGCCTATCTAGCCATTCTCTGGTCCGAGGCAGCAGCAAGCTATCAGGCTATCTTCGGCCGATCACACGAAAAGAGAAATTTCGTCTGGTCAAATATCCGGCATAATCTGCCCATCGTCATTCCTTGGCTTTCTTTGGCCCTGGTCATGGATCTCCTGCGCCAAACCCCCCTCCCCTATCTGAACCGCATCTCGGAATCACCCTGGGGGGAGCCGCTCATTTTTTTATTGTTCTTCGGCCTCCTGGCCATATTCCTCCCGGTAATGGTGCAACGGTTATGGAACTGCACCCCCCTGCCGGCCGGTAAGACCAGAGACTTTCTGGAGGCCTTTTGCCGGCAGCAACACCTTGCCATCACCAACATCATGCTCTGGCCCCTGTTTGAGGGCCGGGTGCTCACGGCAGGCGTTATGGGTCTGGTGGGCCGTTTCCGATACATCATGATTACCCCGGCCCTGCTTGAGGCCCTCACCCCGCACGAACTTGAGGCAGTGATGGCCCATGAAATCGGCCATATCAAAAACCGTCACCTCTTTCTCTATCTCCTCTTTTTCTTGGGATTTGCCATCCTGGCCGGGGTGATCGCCGATCCCCTCTGGTACCTCATCCTTACCTCTGATCTCTTTTACCAGCTCATGGATTTCTTGAACCAGGAACCGGCTTCTTCCCTCTCCTTTATCTCCACCGTTCCTGTTTTTTTATTCATGATTCTCTATTTCCGGTATGTCTTCGGCTTCTTTATGCGCAACTTCGAGCGACAGGCCGATCTCCACGTGTTCAAGGCCATTGGCAAGAGCAGCGGTCTGGTCAGCGCCCTGGAAAAGGTCGGCTGGATGAGTGGTAATATCAGGGATCATCCCAGTTGGCACCATTTCGGGATCGGCGAACGGGTGGATTTCCTTAATAAATGTGAACAAAACCCGCGCCTTATCCGTAGCCACGATCAAAAGGTCCTCACCTGGATGGGGGTGTATCTTTTAGCCATGCTCGGGGCGGGCCTGCTCTCATGGTACGTCCCCCTTGATACGCTCGCTGAGCGTTCCCGCGGTCAGTTCGCCGAAGCGGTTTTGATGCGAAAAATCAAGATCGATCCCAACAACCCCCTCTGGTATCATCTGCTCGGTGATGTGGAACAGGAACGTAAAAATTACCAACAGGCCATAATTGCCTATGAAAAGACCTTGTTTATCAGCCCCGGCGAACCCGAGGTGCTAAACAACCTCGCCTGGCTCCTTCTAACCGCCGAAGATAAGAAATATCACGATGCCTCCCGGGCCCTGACCCTGGCCAAAGAGGCCGCCCGGATAAAACCTAAGGCCAATATCCTCGACACCCTGGCGAATGCCTACTGGGCCAACGGCCACATCAAAGAGGCCTTGGAGGTTGAACAAATGGCCATTCAAATAGATCCTGAAAAGGCGGGCTTTTATCGGAAACAGATGGAAAAATTTGTCGCCCCCGGACAATTATCCCCGGAGTTCGGAGAAAGAGTCCCATAAGCGTTTGAGCGTTTAAGCGTTTAAGCGTTTAAACGTTTGAACGTTTGAACGTTTGAACGTTGGAACATTCTAATGTGTCCCATAGAGAAGGAAGGACCATCCGTACGGAAAAAGGCGGTTGCCTTGCGCTACGACAAGACCAAGGAGAGCGCGCCCCGGCTTGTCGCCAAGGGTACCGGCCGGATAGCAGAGGCCATTATCGCCCTGGCCAAGGAACACAACATACCTATTCATGAAGACCAGGACCTTCTTGAGGTCCTCGCCGGCCTCGACCTCTACGAGGAGATCCCCCCCTCCACCTATCTGGTGGTTGCCGAACTGCTTGCCTTTGTCTACCGTATGAATGAACGATATAAAAGATAATCGGCTTGTCGTTGAGTTGTGGGAAGGACGTTGAAGAAATATGACCTCGATGAAAACTACAAATTACTTTTCAGAGCTTTAATTTTTTTTTGCACAGACATAGGTTATCATGTCACCATGATTACTCGAGACATCACGGAAGAACTGGTCCGGTCCGCCACGGAGTAACCTGTGGTGACCATCCTGGACCCTCGCCAATCGGGGAAAACCACGCTGGCACGAATGACGTTTCCGGACAAACCGTACTTTTCCCTAAAAGACCCCCAAGATATTTTTTCACGGATGTAGGTTCGCCGCCTTTCTGCTGGGCATCCACACGGAAGAACAGGCATCCCGTGATCCCTTGCGTGGTAATATGTATGAGAACCTCATCGTTACGGACATCGTTAAGGGTGCTCTCAACAAAAGGGGATCAGGCCGGAAATATATTTCTTCCGCGACTCCCACGGCAGCGAAGTCGACTTGCTCATCAAGGTAACAGGACATCTCTTGATGTGCGGCTGCTCACCCATCAAGAGATTGAAGCAAGTCCTTAGGGGAGCAGCCGATAGGGATATGCCCGCTTGGTCCACTCGGCGCCCGGGAAATTGGCATCCAGCAGCTCATAGGCCTGTTTGAGGGGTTTCGCGTCATGGGTGGCCTTGTATTTTACAACCCCCCGGAAAAAAATGGCTTCCGGCGCCGCATCGCTCTTGGGGTACTTCAAAAGCAGCGTCTCAAGATTTGCCAGGGCCTCGCTGAACATATCCCGATCGAAATGCACCTTTGCAATGCCTAATAACAGCGAAGGAATCAGTTGTTCGGGCGATATGAAGCCGACTGTTCGATTATGTTCCTTGCCGTCAGGATCAAGCACAATCAAGGTCGGGGTCCATTTTAGATTAAAATTCGTGGCGAGCGGCTCGGTATTGTAGGCAACCCGCAAAGGAATCACTGCCTGGTTTACAAACTCGATTACCTCATGCTGTGGATACGTAACTGCATCCATCTGCTGGCAGCCGATTCACAGCGCATGGAAAAAGTCCAGAAAAACAGGCTTATTTTCCGCCTTTGCTCGCGCCAGGGCCTTATCCATGTTCGTTTCCCATTGAATTTTCATATCCATCGATCTCCTCCTTTTGTCATTAAAATTAATATATATTCCTTGTTTCTCATTGATAATACGCTAGCAAACACCGCGAGATCAACCAAAAGTTTCTTGCAAGGAATGTTTTCCTTTACTAATATCCTTATTAAAAATAACGCCTTGATCATAGCTCAAAATTATTTTACATATTGACCATCAACACACTGTTGGCCGCTAAAGAAAAGCATAAAACTGATGTAATTTTTGGAAGGCGTCAACAATTTACTGCCGGATTTAGGTGTCGGTTCCGAATCACTCGAATTTGAACGATAAACCCCGGTCCCTGGCCGGAAAGAGACGAGGTGGGTAATCATGGTCGATCTCACGGTATGGAAAAAACAGCAGGTAAGGGAACTAAAAGATGATCTCGATCGCCTCTTCGCCGAATTCGCCCGCGACTTCGGTGATAAGCTTTTTGTTGAGATGAATGGCGAGGCCCCTTTTCTCGAGTTGTCCGAAACCGAACAGGACCTGAAGTTCTCGGCACATATACCGGATATCGCGCCTGAAGATCTCGAACTAGGCGTTTCAACGGAGTACATTCTTTTTGAGGGCAAGAAAGGCCGAAGGTTGAACCACGGGAACGGCAGCATCCGGCAGTGCCGCCGTTTTTTCAACAAAATCAGACTGCCGTGCCGGGTCGAACCGGAAAAGGTCAAGGCCTATTGGAAAGATGGTATCCTTCAGGTTATTTTGCCGAAATGCCGGGGTCCTAAATTCCACAAGGTCACCATTGTGAGCCTGGGATGAAGATGCAAAACATTGTCGTTCTTTTCGCCCCTTGAGCTAACCATTAGCAGAGCGGCCTTTTACGATATCATCAACATTGAGAAAAGGAAATAATCATGCCGAACGAATATAAGAACCTTGAGGTCCCGGTGGCCCATCTGCGTTGGCGACTCGATCCGAGTACCCTGCCCTTAGAAACCACGGCCGAGCTTGAGCCCCTGGAGGAGATTATCGGCCAGGATCGGGGAGTTAATGCCTTTCGTTTCGGCATGAATATGAATAAACCGGGGTATAACGTCTTCGTCACCGGTCGGGCCGGAACCGGACGACTGGAAATGGTAAAAAGGATGCTCGCGGATTTCTCCTCCCGGGAGAAGGCGCCTGAAGACCTTTGTTATGTCAATAACTTCAAGGTGACGGAGACTCCTTTATTGCTGCGCTTCAAGGCCGGAGACGGCGAACGTTTCCGCCTGGAGATGCAGCGCTTCGTGGAGGCGATGAAAAACGACGTGCCCCAGTTCTTTGAGGGTGAGGAATATATCACCCGCCGGAAGGAAATGACCGAGGCGTATGAGAAAAGGATCCGGGAGTTTTTCAAGGGCCTGGACAAACGGGTCAAGGAGATGGGATTCAGTCTCGTACAGGTGCCTCAGGGGGAACAGCAGCGGCCGGTGCTCATGCCCATGGTCGACAATGAGCCCAAACCGATGATGCTCCTTGAGGAGATGACGGAGAAAAATCGCTTTCCCAAAGACGAATATGAAGAACTTAAGAAGAAGTACGAACAGTTGAAATTAGAGATCGACAAGATCTTTCTCGAGGTGCGTGATCTTCAAAAGGAACTGCAGGAGAAGGGCCGCAAGTTCGAACAGATGATGGTCCGCAATCTGGCGACCGAACGCCTGAGCCCCATTATCGACATGTTCGACTCGCCCAAGGTGCGCGCCTACTCCGAGTCCATCGTAGACGATATGACCGAACATATGCAGATCTTTTCCCCAATACAGGGCGCCGGGATGCAACAGGCCCCGGCGATAATGGCATCCGGCGACCCCTTCCAGCCCTACCAGGTCAATCTTCTGGTTGACAACTCCGGAAAGAAGAGCCCGCCGGTCATCATTGAGACCTTACCCACCTACCGCAATCTTTTCGGCAGCATCGAACGGATCGTCGACCGAAGCGGGGTCTGGCGGACCGATTTCAGTAAGATTAAGGCAGGGTCCTTCCTTAATGCCAACGGCGGATATCTGGTGTTAAACCTCCTTGATTTGCTCCCCGAACCCGGGGTATGGCAGGCACTCAAAAGGGCATTAAAGACCGAGGAGATGGAGATCCAGACCTTCGACCCCTTCTACTGGTTTACCTCCACCGGGCTCAAACCGGAGCCCATTCCCGTTGATATCAAGGTCGTGGTGCTTTCTGATCCCCATTTGTATCAACTGCTGCGCTTCTACGACGAGGACATGGCAAGAATTTTCAAGGTACGGGCCGATTTTGACCAGGTAATGGAGAAGACGGATGAGTCTATCCTGCAACTGCTGAGGGTTGTCCAGACCCGGACCTCGGAACAAGGATTGCTACCCCTTGACCGCAGCGGCATGGCCGCCTTTCTTGAACAGGCGGTCCGTGATACGGGACGGAAGGAAAAGCTCACCATCAGGCTGCCGGCCCTGGTCGATTTTCTAAACGAGGCAAACTATTATGCCGAGCAGGAAAAATCTGCGGTCATCAACGAAAAACATGTCGATCAGGCTATTGCGGCCCGCAAGAAGAGTTGCGACCTGATTGAGGAGAAAATACAGGAGATGATGGACCGGGGCAGCCTGCTTATCGATATTGACGGCGAGGTCGTGGGACAGGTGAACGGTCTTACCGTCATTGACCTGGGCGATTACATGTTCGGCAGACCGGCAAGGATCACCGCCACCACCGCCATGGGCAGGGAGGGGATCATAAATATTGAACGGGAGGCGGAGATGGCCGGGAACATCCACAACAAGGGGGTCTTGATCCTGAACGGTTACCTCCGTCGCATGTACGCCCAGGATAAGCCTCTCTCGGTGAGCGCCAGTATTGCCTTCGAACAATCCTATGCCGGGGTCGAAGGGGACAGCGCCTCAAGTACCGAGCTTTATGCCCTTCTCTCAAGCCTTGCCGATGTCCCCATCCGCCAGACGATCGCGGTAACCGGATCGGTGAACCAAAAAGGAGAGATCCAGGCCATCGGCGGGGTGAACGAAAAAATCGAGGGATTCTATGATGTCTGCGTAAAGACCGGTCTTGTCGACAAGCAGGGGGTCATAATACCGGCCAGTAATGTCTTGGACCTCATGCTGCGCAAGAATGTCGTCCGGGCCGTGGAAGAGGGAAAATTCCACGTCTGGGCAATAACCACGATTGATGAGGGCCTGGAGATTCTTACCGGCCGGCCCGCCGGCCAGCGCAGGGCAACCGGCACTTATCCGGACGGATCGATCAATGCCCTGGTGAATGAGAAACTCCTGGGATTCGCGCGAGGTCTGCAGGCCTTCGGCGAGAGCGTCCAAAAGAAGAAAAACAAAAAAAAGGGCCCTGCCGCGACCAAGAAGAAACCGGCGTAAAGGTCCGGGCTTTTGCCGACGAACATCGACGCGAAGCGAGCATTGCGGCATAGCGTCATTCCTCGGAGGATCAGCCTTAGGGCTTGTCCAGAAACAACCTGAAGCATCTTGCATCTCATCTTCGGGTCATCTTTGGCTGCGGCTCAATCGCAAAATCCTCGACATAGCGCTGCTATGCCTGCGGTTTTGCTCAATCGCCGCAACCAAATCTGGCCCGAATCTGAGCGCAATCTTGCTCCAGTTTATTTCTGGACGAGCCCTTACGAGATTTATTCCTTTACAACCTGCCACCTTACCTGATATGGCCGGACCACGAGGACCGTCAGGGCGGTGAGCAGGGCCGCAAAAGAGACATAGGCCAGCAACCGGTAAAAGAAATCCACCCCGAAGTTGTCGGCCGCGTACCCGCCCACGGCAGTGGCTATCGATCCCATGCCGAAGATTAAAGAGAAATTGACGCCAAAACTCTTACCGTGGGAGGCCTTGCGGGTGTATTTGGCGATGAGGCCGATGTCCATGAAACTTATGGATTGCTCGCTGGTTATCACCACCAGCACGGCCGGAAACAGCGTCATGAAGCTGTGGGTGAAAAAGTGGGAAAAACTCGCGATCCAGGTAATCTTGCGCTCCCGGGTCATCAGCGTTCCTCCCAGGCCACCGGCTTGTCAAGCACGGGATCATAGAGGATCTCGGCTCTTTCAGTTCGTTCAGCGAATGGGCGAACAAGCAACCGATTGGACTTTTAAGGCATTTCTTGCCACCGCTGACTATAATGAAGTCTACGCTCTCACCCTTGACTATCCCAAACGATGGCATATCGAAGAATTCTTCAAAGCCAATCAAGCACTCGGATGGAACCGGGCTGGCACTCAAAACCTCAATATCCGCTATGGTCATATGACCATGGCGCTCATTGCCCAGACGGTCATCCACCAGCTTCGCTCACGGCTCGGTGAACCTGTGTCTACCTGGGAGGCTGGTCACCTTGCACACGATCTCTTTCTCGGGCTCGACGGGGACGTTCGGGTATCGAACAACACCATTATCGTCACCTACTACAACGCCCCAAACGTCG
>Ga0316628_100004915_pt1 | contig 10603 bp, 9 predicted proteins | sample OWC_Aug_M2_C1_D5_FD_207648 | JGI IMG/M metagenome (GOLD analysis project Ga0316628, IMG submission 207648) | Wetland soil microbial communities from Old Woman Creek delta, Ohio, United States - OWC_Aug_M2_C1_D5_C | ecosystem: Environmental > Terrestrial > Soil > Wetlands | place: USA: Ohio... | reverse complement strand
CGGCAAGGACGTCTTCCACAGCGAGCGCACCGGAATGGCGCCGATGTGCGTCGGCATCATCGAGAAGTGCCTCGAGATCGCGACCGCGTACAGCAAGCAGCGCGTCACCTGGGGCCATCCGATCAGCGAGTACCAGCTGGTGCAGGAGAAGCTGGCGACGATGTTCGTCCACCTCGAGAACTGCAAGAACTTGATGTTCAAGCAGCTGACGCTCGCCGCCGAGGGCACGTCGATGACCGCCGCCGAGGCGAGCGCCGCCAAGCTGTACTGCGCGCGCGCCGCGACCGAGAGCGCGATGGAAGCGGTGCAGCTGCTCGGCGGCAACGGCTACATGCAGGAGTACCGGGTCGAGATGCTCGCGCGCGACGCCAAGCTGCTGCAGATCGGCGGCGGCACCGACGAGATCCAGATCATCAACATCGCTCGCAATCTGCTCGCCTGACGTACCGGGCGCGGCATTCGACGTGTCGCACGCGGTCGCAGGATGGACGGAAATGCCGCGGGTGTGCGATCGGTTGAGCACCCGTGACGAGGTCGGAGGCTGCCGTCGCCGCGTGGGGTGCTGCCACTTTCGGCGCCCTGCTCGCGAGCTACTCCGCCTTCCGCCCGGTCCGCGACGCGCTGATCGTCGGCGGTGATCCCGAGCAGCTGCCGTGGCTGTTCACCGCGACGTTCATCGCGATCAGCTGCATGTCGCCGCTGTGGGGTGCGGCCGTCGCGAAGAGTCCGCGCCGCGTCGTGCCGCTCGCGTTCCACGCGTTCGCGCTGTGCGCCCTCGGCTTCTTCCTCGTGATCCGCTCCGGCATCGCGCCGGTGACCGTCGGCCGCGTGTTCTACGTGTGGTCGGCGGTGTTCAACCTGTTCGTCGTCAGCGTGTTCTGGAGCCTGCTCGCCGACCTGCTCGGCCCGGGCGTGGCGCGCAAGCTGTACGGGCCGATCGCGGCGGGCGGCACCGCCGGTGCGTTCGTCGGGCCGCTGCTGACGAACGAGCTCGTCGGCACGATCGGCGTCGCCGGCGTGCTCGCGCTGTCGGCCGCGCTGCTCGAGCTCGCGGTGATCGGCGTCGCCGGGCTGCGCCGCGCCGCGGCGGCGATCGCGGAGCCGGGCGATCCTCCCGTGGAGGGCCGCGCACTCGACGGCCTGCGCCACGTCGCGCGGTCGCCGTACCTCGCCGCGATCGTCGGCTACGTGCTGTGCACCGCGACCGCCGCGACGTTCGTCTACCTCGCCCAGGCGCGGATCACGCACGCCGAGCTGCACGACGCCGTCGCGCGCACGCACTTCTTCTCGCGCCTCGACCTGTGGGTCGCCGCGGTGACGCTGTTCGCCCAGCTCGTGCTCGCCGGGCCGCTGATCCGGCTCGTCGGGCCGGGCGCGGTGCTGTGCATCCTGCCGGTGATCCAGGGCCTCGGCATCGCCGCGCTCGTGACGACGCCGTCGCTCGCGACGCTCGCCGTGGTCGCGGTCGCCGGCCGCGCCGCCACGCACGGGCTGACGCGCCCGGCGCGCGAGCTCTTGTTCACCGTGATCCCGCGCGCCGACAAGTACCGTGCGAAGAACGTCATCGACACGATGGTCTATCGGTTCGGCGACTTCTCCTCGAGCTGGCTCGACCGCGGCCTCGCCGCCGCGGGCGCCGGCGTGCTCGCGATCGCCGCCCTGCCCCTCTCCGCCGCGTGGCTCGTGCTCGCGGTCGCCCTCGGCGTCGGCTTCCGCCGGCGCGCCCCCCTCGCCAAGGAGCCTGCATGAACCGCCGCCACTTCATGATCGGTACGCTCGCCGCCTGTGCGACCGCGAAGCTCCCGCCGCCTGCACCGAAGAAGCAGACCGTGCTGATCCTCGGCGGCACCGGCTTCATTGGCCCGCACATCGTGCGAGCACTCGTCGCGCGCGGCCACACGGTGACGCTGTTCAACCGCGGCAAGACGCACGCCGAGCTGTTCCCCGAGCTCGAGAAGCTGCGCGGCGACCGCGACGGCAAGCTCGACGCGCTGCGCGGCCGGCAGTGGGACGCCGTGATCGATCCGTCGGGGTTCGTGCCGCGCATCGTCAAGATGTCGGCGGAACTGCTCGCACCGAACGTCGGCCACTACGTGTTCATCTCGACGATCTCGGTCTACAAGACGCTCGACAAGCCCGGCCTCGACGAGACCGCGCCGCTCGAGACGATCGACGATCCGACGAACGAGGACGTCAAGAAGAACTATGGCGCGCTCAAGGCGCTGAGCGAGCAGGCGGCCGAGAAGGCGATGCCCGGGCGCGTCGCGAGCGTCCGGCCCGGCCTGATCATCGGCCCCGGCGATCCCACGGGCCGGTTCACCCACTGGCCGTGGCGGCTCGCGCAGGGCGGCGAGGTGCTCGCGCCCGGCGACGGCTCGACGCAGGTCCAGTACATCGACGCGCGCGACCTCGCCGCGTGGCTCGCCGTGCTCGTCGAGCGCCGCACGATGGGCACGTACAACGCGCTCGGCCCGGCCCAGCCGACCACGATGAAGCAGGTCGTCGACGCGTGCAACGCCGCCGGCGGCAACCAGGCGACGGTCACGTGGGTCGACGCGAGCTTCCTCGACAAGCAGGAAGTCCACGGCTGGTCCGACATGCCGCTGTGGATCGACCCGGTCGGCGAGATGGCCGGGTTCGGGCAGCAGTCGAACGCGCGGGCGGTGGCCGCCGGCCTGACCTTCCGGCCGATCCTCGACACCGCGAAGGACACGCTCGTGTGGCTCGCGACCCTGCCGCAGGACGTGCGCACCAAGGTCGCTTCCTCCGGCATCAGCGCCGACCGCGAGCAAAAGGTGCTCGCCGCGTGGAAGGCGCACGGCTAGGATGGCCGCGTGCGCAGGAAGGCCGTCGTCGCCGCTGTCGTCGTCGTCGTCATCGCGCTGATCGCCTGGTTCTGGCGATCGCATTCATCGTCGAGTCACTCGACCTCGGCGACCGGCCAGACCGGCCAGACCGCGAGCGAGCACGGCACGGGCCATCGCGCTCCGCAGTCGCCCGCGACGCTGTCGGGCACGATCACGAACAAGGCCGGCGGCACGCCGATCGCCGGCGCCACGGTGTCGATCGCGCGCGCGTCGCTCGGCGCGATGCTGCTGCCATCGCAGTCGCCGACGCTCGTCGTCGTCGCGTCGCCCTCGGGCACGTGGACGAGCCCGGTGCCGCCCGGCACGTACATCGTCGCGGCGACCGCGCCCGGGTTCCTGCCGGGCCAGACCGATCGGATCGTCGTCGGCTCCGGCGAGCAGCGCGGCGGCGTCGACCTCGCGCTCGAGGCCGGCGGCACGCTCGTCCACGGCATGGTCGCCGACGTCGGCGGCGGTCCGATCGCCGGCGCGCGCGTCACGCTGCACGACGACGAGGACATCTCGCTCGGCGGCCGCGCCGACTTCGTCGCGCTGACCGGCGCCGACGGCACGTACCAGCTGACCGTCCGTGACGGCGACTACGCCGCGGTCGCGAGCCACGACGACTACACGAAGGCCGAGCACTCGGTCGAGGTCCACGGCAAGCCGGTCACCCAGGACTTCACGCTCGTGCCGGGCGGCGTGATCCGCGGCCGCGTGCTCGCGCGCGACAGCAAGCAGCCGATGGCCGGCGCGTGGATCGACGTCCACGGCGTGCGCTCCGAGTCGTGGGGCGTGGGCGAGGCCATCAGCGACCAGGACGGCAACTTCATGGTGCGCGGCCTCCACTCCGGCGCCGTGTCACTGAGCGCAGCGGGCCCCGGCTACGCGTCGGCGGCGCCGACCACCGTCGAGATCGGCATCGGCGAGCAGGTCGACGGCATCACCGTGTACGTCGATCGCGCGTTCACGATCTCCGGCAAGATCGTCGACAAGCGCGATCCGAAGAAGGGCCTGGCGGGGATCCTCGTCGGCGGGTTCTCGATCGCGTCGCAGCAGGTCGCGCTCTCGCACGAGCCGACCGACAAGGACGGCCACTTCGAGATCGTCGGCGTGCGGCCCGCGAGCTACACGCTCGGCGCGTTCGGCGAGGGCTCGGTGCCCGACATCGGCAAGACCGTCGAGGTCGTCGACAAGGACATCAAGGACATCGTGATCGAGCTCGAGCGCGGCGTGACGATCGCCGGCCGCGTCGAGCCGCCCGGCCCCGCCGACGTCAGCCTGACGATCGACGGCGAGATCGGCATCGCCAACATGTTCCAGGTCGCGAAGACGGCGGTCGTGCGCGGCAAGACCGACCCGACCGGCGCGTTCAAGCTGAAGAACGTCCCGGCCGGCAAGCTGATCGTCGTCGCGAAGACCGAGGACGGCAGCACCGGCAAGCTGCCGATCGAGGTCGGCGACACCGACCAGAACGGCCTCGTCGTCGCGCTCGAGACGCGCGCGTCGATCAGCGGCACGGTCATCGACACGAGCGGCAACCCGGCAGCCGGCGCACACGTCGACGCCCTGCTGATGCAGGAGAAGCCGTCGTTCGACATGGATCGGTTCCACAGCGCGACCGTCGCCGCCGACGGCACGTTCAAGATCGTCGGGCTCGACGCCGGTAAGGTCACGGTCACCGCGAGCTGGGGCGACGGCGATCGCTGGGAGTCGTTTCGCGACAAGGACAAGCGCCCGCCGCCGCTCGACCTCGGCAAAGGCGAGCAGCGGACCGGCGTCAAGCTGACGCTCGAGGCGCGCGACGGCGTGATCCGCGGCCAGGTGATCGGCAGCGACCGCAAGCCCGCGGCCGATGCCTGGGTCTCGGTGCATCGCGATCGCAGCAAGGACAAGAAGGAGGACGGCGAGTCGTCGTGGGGCGGCGGCGGCGAGATCGGCACGCCGGTGCTCACCGCCGCCGACGGCAAGTTCGTCATCGAGCACCTGCGCCGCGGCACGTACACGCTCGTCGCCGACGGCCCACGCGGCTCGTCGCGCGTCCAGAAGGAAGGCGTCAAGACCGGCGACACGGTGACGCTCGAGCTCGCGCCGCTCGGCACGCTCACCGGCCAGGTCACCAGCCGCGGCGCGCCGGTCACCGCGTACGACCTCGCCTGCCGCGGCCCGGTCGGCGCGATCGATCGCCGGATCACCTCCGCCGACGGCAGCTACGCGCTCGAGCACCTCGTGCCCGGCAGCTACAGCTGCTCGATCTCCGCCGACGCCGGCACCGCGAAGGGCCAGGTCGACGTGCCCGGCGGCGACGCGAAGCTCGACCTGTCGCTCGTGCCGTGGGCGTCGCTCACCGGCGTCGTCGTCAGCGTGCTCTCGGGCCAGCCCGTCCCCAACATCACCGTGATCAACGGCGGGCTCGACGGCAAGGGCTTCGCCGACGTGATCGCCGGCACCGCGCCGGTCACCGATGCCTCCGGCCACTTCACGATCGGCCACGTCGCCGCGGGCAGCGGCTCGGTGGTGCTGATGCCGCAGGTCGGCAGCTTCGATCAGCTCGCGAAGCGCGACTACACCGCGAGCGAGGGTCAGCTCGTCGATCTCGGCACGATCAAGATCGTCCCGCCGCGCAACGGCGATGCCGGCACGTTCGGGCTCGTCGCCGCCGGCAACAAGGACGGCAAGCTCGCAGTCGTCTCGATCTCTCCGGGCGGACCCGCCGAGCAGGCCGGCATCACCGTCGGCGACGTGATCACGCAGCTCGACGGCCACGCGGTCTCGGAGATCGGCAACGAGAGCGCGGCGCAGCTGCTCTCATCGGGCCGGATCGCCGCCGGTCAGCAGGTCGCGCTGACGCTCGAGCGCGGCACCACGGTCACGCTCACCGCGGCGAAGTGGTAGCCGGCTCCGCCGGCGGCGGAGTCACGCCGGGCGCGGCGACGACCGGATAGCCGCGGCGATGCCACTCGAGGATGCCCTCGTCGAGCACGAGCGCGTGCGGGTAGCCGCGTTTCTGCAGCTCGTCGACGACGATGCCCGACAGGTGGTGCGGGCACGCGCAGTACGCGATCACCCACGCGTCCTTCGGGATCTCGTCGAGCCGCTTGTTGTCGAAGTACGGGATCGAGACCGCGCCGGTGATGTGCACGCGCATCCAGTCGCTCGCCGGGCGCGCGTCGATGATCACCATCTTGCGCTTCTCGTCGATCGCCTTCTTGACCTGCTCGATGCTCACGTAGCGCGGCTTCTGCCCGGGATCCGCGGTCAACTTGAACCCGGTGGGCGGCTTGCCGCCGGGGTTGATGAACAGCGGCTCCTTGCCGGTCGGCGGCGGCAGCGACGTCGGCGCATCCGGCGTCGCGAACGCGCGGACATACGCGACGATGTCGGCGAGCGACGCGTCGCTGAGCTTCATGCCCCACGACTCCATCGGCGTGCCCGGCCGGCCGTGGACGATCGCGTAGGCGATGAACGAGTCGGTCGCGGTCGCGAGGAACTTCGCGTTCGCGAGGTGCACGGCATCGCCGCGCGTCTTGGAGTCGCCGTGGCACTTCTGGCAGTTCTGCGCGTACAGGCCCTGGCCCTTCTTCGGATCGCCGCCGCCGATCGCCGGCAGCGCCTCGACCGGCCCCTTCGCCTGGCCGCGCAGCCACGTGACGATCGAATCCACCGCCGCGTCGTCGAGCGGGCCGCCGATCTGCTTGCCGTACCCCGCCATCGGCGTGCCCGGCCGCCCGAACACGATCGAGCTGCGCAGAAAGTCGTCGGTCGCGCTCGCGAGGAACGTCGGGTTGACGAGCGACGGCGCGTGATCGGACTTGTAGCCCTTCGCGTCGGCGCCGTGGCACTGCGCGCACAGCTTGCCGTACAGCGCGGCGCCGGGCTGCGCCGTCGCGACCACCGGTGCCGGCGCGACCGGCGGCTGCTGCTTCGGCGGTGGCGGCGTCGCAGCCCCCTTGCTGCACGCCGCGAGCACGATCCCCGCGATGAGAAGTCTCACGCGGTGACTATGCCATCAGTGGCGATGGTCGCGGACGACCGGGCCCTCTTCGCGCGGCGGCGGTCCCTCGCGGTGATCGCGCACCGCCGGGCCACCACCACCGCTGGCGCGCCAGCGACCGTCGACCCACACGTGGCCGCGACCGCGCGTCTCCCACCGGCCCTCTTCCCACACGTACCCCGCGCGCTCGCGCTCCCAGTAGCCGTCGCGCCAGGCCCAGCGGTTACCGGCGCGCTGCCAGTGGCCCTGGATGAAGATGAAGCCGGGACGTGTCTCGACGACGACGGTGCGCGGCGGCGGCGGGTCCTCGTCGACCTCGACCACGGCGGTCGGCGCCGCGATCTGACCATGAGCGGTCACCAGGCAGCCGCCCGCGGCCAGCGAGCACGCGACGACGAGAGCAGGGATGTTCAGGCGCATAAAGAATCCTCCTAACGGCCAATACCCGAGAGCAAACACGGGACCACTCGGATTGCCCTGAGATTACGCTCCACTCCGCGGGAGCGTGAAGCGCGGTCCCTGTGAAAGGTACACCACAGTCGGGGCACATTGACCGGTGTCACATGCAGTTGTCTCTCGGCAAAACCCTGACCCTGTAGCTATGATGGAACCATGGGCGGTCGTCTTGCTCTGGCGCTGCTGCTGCTCGGTGCGTGCAGCGCCGAGCTCCACCACGGCCAGCTGACCGCCGACGCACCTCCTGCGGACACGACGCAGAATCCGACCGACGCGCCCGCCGGGTCGCCCGACGCACCGGTCGCGCTCGGTCCCTGGGGCACCCCGGCGCTGATCCCGGGCGCCAGCGATCCCGCGCTCTCCGAGGACGACGGCACCCCGAACCAGGCGCTCACCGAGCTCTACTTCGGCGTCGTCAACGCGAACACGAACAAGGACCTCTACTGGATGACGCGGGCGACCCCGAGCGACCCGTGGGGCACCAAGCAGCTGCTCGTGCAGTCGGCCAACAACGACGAGAGCCCGCGCCTGTCGCCCGACGAGCTCACGCTCTACTACGGCCGCAACGGCGACATCTATCAGCTGACGCGCGCGTCGCTGACCGCGCCGTGGGGCGGCAACCAGATCGTCCCCGCCGTCAACGTCGTCGGCAGCGCCACCTACGAGAAGTGGATGGCGGTCTGCGACAACAACTACTACATGCTGGTCCGCAACTCGGACCTCTGGGAAGGCACGCTCGGCAGCGCGCCGACGAAGGTCGACTCGCTCTCGACCACCGGCAGCGAGATCTCGACGTGGCTCTCGAAGGACTGCCTGACCGTGATGTTCGCGCGCACGCCGACCAACGGCCAGGAAGACATCATGATCTCGACGCGCGCCACGACGACCGATCCGTGGCCCGCGGCGACCGTGCTGACCGACTTCAACACGGCGACCTCGAACGAAGAGGATGCGTGGATGTCGAACGACGGCCACACGTTCACCTTCGCGAGCAACGCGGCGGCGAGCAAAGACCTCTACATGTCTACGCGCTGAACCGGCACGCCGCGTGGCCGAGGATCTGCGGCCCGTCGACGGTGCCGGTCGGCGTCGGCTGCCAGCCGCGCGCGAGCCGCGCATCGAGCAGCTCGTCGGCCGTCGGGCGGTGGTCCCACACGGAGACGCCGGTGACTCCGCCCAGTCACGTCGTGTCGTAGACGCGGTAGCCGTCGGGCGCGCGCGTGACGACGTCGTGCGTGTACTCGTCCTGGACGATCACGTCGAGGATCTCGTGGCCGAGTGCGAGCACGTCCTCGAGCGTCTCGATCGCCACCGGTACGATGATTGCAGCCCTCTGCGGCAAATGCGAGCCCTCGTTCCGGTCGGTCGAGCGTTGTTCTCGCTGATCTTCATCACCAGCGTGTTCGGTCACTTCTCGCGCGCGGGCATCGCCGGCGCAGCGGCGCACGGTGTGCCGTTCGCGACGGTGCTCGTGCCGCTCTCCGGAATCCTCGCGCTCGCCGGCGGGCTGTCGGTGCTGCTCGGCTATCACGCGCGGTTCGGCGCGTTCCTGCTGCTGGTGTTCCTCGTGCCGGTGACGTTGATCATGCACCGGTTCTGGGGCGTGCCCGATCCACAGATGCGGGCGCTGCAGCAGGTGATGTTCCTGAAGAACCTGTCGATGATCGGCGGCGCGCTCGTGCTGATGTATTACGGCGCCGGTCCGGTCAGCCTCGACAACTGACAAGCGAGGCCGATGGATCGCCCGGACGGCCGCGTCCGCGAGGCTGGCCGGCTCCCTAGGCCGAGCGGGTCCCCTTGGGATACAGTGGGGCGGTGCGCCCCGTCCTCGCCCTGATCGTGCTCGCGGGGTGCGCGCGCGATCCGGCGCCGGCCGAGTGCCCGGAGGTCGCGGTCGGCGATCTGGTCGTGACCGAGATCCGCGGGCCGCAGTCCGCCGGCGACACGCTCGGCGTGTGGATCGAGCTGTACAGCGTCAACGCGATCGACCTGGAGGGCGTGAAGGTCCGGTTCCGCAAGAAGGACGGCAGCAGCGAGACCGACGTCCTCGTCCGGCGGAGCGTGCCGGTCGGCGCGGGCCAGTACGTGACGCTCGGGCTGTTCCCCGACGACGACACGAGGCCGGCCTACATCGATTACGGGATGGCCGGCGACTATCACGACAGCTTCCTCGCGGCGGCGGCGATCGACGTCGAGGCGTGCGGCGTGCGCATCGATCGCGCGGTGTACGACTCGCTGCCGAAGATGGGGACGTACTCGCTCGGCGGCGCGCCGTCGGCGGACAGCAACGACCTGCCGGCGAGCTGGTGCACCAACGCCACGATGACCGGCACCGACTATCCCGGCACTCCTCAGCAGGCGAACCCCGCATGTCCATGAAGCGAATCGTTCCGCTCATCCTCGCCGCACTCGTCGCGTGTGCGTCGGCGCGTCCCAGCCGCTACTCGCGCAAGCAAGCGCAGCAGTCGCTGACCAAGCTCGAGACGCCGGGTCTGGTGATCGGCGAGTTCGTGCTGACGAAGGTCGTCGACGGCGACACCGTCCGCGTCGACGGGCTCGACAGCTCGCTGCGCCTGCTCGGCCTCGATACCGAGGAGACGTTCAAGCATCCCGCCGACTACCGCACGTTCGAGTCGCTCCCCTGGGACCAGTACAAGAAGCAGGTCCGGGGGAGCTCGCCGCGACCGGTGAAGTTCGACACGCCGATGGGCATGGAGGCGAAGGACTGGGCCGAGAAGTTCTTCGCCGGCGCCGACAAGGTGCGGCTCGAGCGCGACAACCCCAAGCAGATCCGCGATCGCTACAACCGCTACCTCTCGTACGTGTTCGCCCAGAAGAACGGCGTGTGGGTCAACTACAACGTCGAGGCGGTGCGCGCGGGGATGGCGCCGTACTTCCCGAAGTACGGGCGGTCGCGGCGGTTCCACGACGAGTTCGTGAAGGCCGAGGCCGAGGCGAAGGCGGCCAAGCGCGGGATCTGGGATCCGACGAAGATGGCGTACTCCGACTACGACGAGCGCGAGGCGTGGTGGACCGCGCGCGGCGACTTCGTCGCGGCGTTCGAGAAGGACGCCGAGGGCAAGCCGAACTACATCTCGATGGACGACTTCGACGCGACCTCGCGGCTCGAGCAGATGGTCGGCAAGGAGGTCGTCCTGCTCGGCACCGTCTCCGACGTCTACATCGGCACTCAGGGCCCGACCCGCGTGACGCTGTCACACGGGCAGCACGCCGATTTCCCGCTGATCTTCTTCGACCGCGACGTGTTCGTGCAGTCCGGCATCGACGCGTGGAAGGGCGAGTGGGT
>Ga0316628_100004914_pt1 | contig 10603 bp, 9 predicted proteins | sample OWC_Aug_M2_C1_D5_FD_207648 | JGI IMG/M metagenome (GOLD analysis project Ga0316628, IMG submission 207648) | Wetland soil microbial communities from Old Woman Creek delta, Ohio, United States - OWC_Aug_M2_C1_D5_C | ecosystem: Environmental > Terrestrial > Soil > Wetlands | place: USA: Ohio... | reverse complement strand
CAGGGAACCGGAACCCGTGGATACGCCAAGAGCTCCAACCAGACACGCAAACTCGGCATTAAAGGTGTCGCCGAGCTCCTCAGGACAGGCGTCGATCAGGGTTTGAGCTTCTGGGACTGCGCCGACAGTTACGGAAGCCACCCCCACGTCCGCGAAGCGCTGACGGCCGTCAAGCGCGAAAAGGTCGTCATAATGACCAAGACGTGGGCCGACACCGAAGTCCAAATGAAGGCAGACATCGACCGGTTCCGCAAGGAGCTCAACACCGACTACATCGATATCTGCCTGCTTCACTGCATGATGGACGCCGACTGGCCGCAGAAGAAGCAGGGGGCGATGGCTGCCCTGACTGATGCGAAGGCAAAGGGGATCATCCGCACCCACGGGGTTTCCTGCCATACGCTTGGAGCGCTCCAGACCGCAGCTGCAACGGACTGGGTGGAAGTGGACCTCGCACGCCTCAATCCGATCGGCGCCTACATGGATGCGGACCCTGCCACGGTGATCAACCTTCTAAAGCAGATGAAGGCAAAGGGGAAAGGCATCATCGGGATGAAGATCCTGGGACAGGGCGAAATGAGAAACCGGGTAGATGAGGCACTGCAGTATGCGCTCGCCCGGAACGAGCTCGACTGCTTCACGATTGGCGCGGAGAACGTCACCGAGCTGCTGGACCTCATCAAGCGGATACCGGAGTCGAGCGTTCGCGCCTGAGGAGATCTGCGCGTGATCGGTCGGATGATGCCGCCGGAAGCCCGGGCCCGCCGGATCATCCCCGGGCTTCCTTCCGGGGCGCTGCCCCAACCTGTAGGTCAGCGTTCGACCTTGAATCCGATGTTCACCGTGACCTGAAATTCTTTGACCTCGTTCCCGTCGATTCTCCCCCGCTGCTCCACGACCTCGAACCAAGCCATGTGGCGGACGGTTTCAGACGCATCGACCACGGCCGACTTGACCGCCTCGGCGAAGCTGACGGGTGAGGTACCGACGACTCGCACCACCTTGAAAGTTCCCGGCATCTTGTCACCTCCATAGACCGCAGAGAGTTGAGCTAACAGAGAATACCACCTTTTTGCTCTGCCTTTCCGCGCACATCTGCGGTATACAGGACCGCGGAGGCTTCTTCATGAACATGGGACCGATAGGGATTGGAATACTGGGCTGTGGGAATGTTGCCGCAATACACGCCGAAGCTATAGGGCATGTGCCGGGCCTGAGATTGGTGGCGGTCTGCTCGCGTTCCTCCGCGTCGGCCCGGAAGTTAGGCGACCGGTTTCATGTGCCATGGCATACGGACATGGAGCAGTTCCTGGCCAACCCCTCGCTCCAGGCGGTAAGCATCTGCACTCCGTCGGGAACCCACAGTGCGCTTGGGTGCCCCGCCGCTCGCCGCGGGAAACACGTCCTTGTGGAGAAACCGATCGATATAAGCCTCGCACAAGCCGATTCCCTGATCCAGGCCTGCGAGCAGGCGGGTGTCTGTCTCGGGGTCTCGCTCCAATCCCGCTTCCTGGACGCCCCGCGCATCCTGAAAGACGCGATCGACGCCGGCCGGCTCGGAAAGCCGGTGTCTGCAAGTGCCTACATCAAGTGGTACCGTTCCGCGGAGTACTATCGCGCGGCATCATGGCGAGGCACGCTCAACCTCGATGGCGGGGGGGCCTTGATCAACCAGGCGATTCACACCGTGGACCTTCTGCGCTGGATGATCGGACCGGTGGAAGCCCTATCCGCCTTTTCCGCCCGCAGAATTCACAACCAGATTGAGGGTGAGGACACCCTGGTGGCGGCGCTGCGCTTTTGCAGCGGAGCGCTGGGAGTGATCGAGGCAGGGACATCGATCTACCCGGGCTTCAAACGCCGGCTCGAGATCAGCGGCGCCGGGGGGACTGCAATCCTCGACGGCGACAACATCACGACCTGGGCCTTGCGTGATGGCTCGCCGAATCCTGCGCCCCTATCCCGCGAGGTCGCAGACGGCTCGGCGAACCCTATGGCCATCGACATCGAGGGTCATCGACGGGTCATGGACGATTTCGCAGCAGCAATCCGTGAGGGGCGGAAGCCTTCTGTAGATGGGCATCAGGGACGGCAATCTCTGGAGCTCGTCCTGGCCGTTTACGAATCCGCGCGCAACGCCGAAGCCGGATCCCGGAACCGGCCGGTCGCTCCGGATCGAGGCGTCTGGCTTCCTTAATGCGGTGGAACCGGTGTGCAGGATGGGTCGCGCCAGCGGCGTGGACGCTGCTCGCATCGGTGGGCGCCCGACACGAGCCTCACCGCAGCAAAGACTACATTACGGGACCGATGCGCCAGGGAGCGAACTCGCAGTGGCCCAGGATCTCGCTCCGGGTACGCCCTCCCGAAGCCACCTCGACCAGCCGACGGTAGATTTCCTCGCCTTTCTCCGGAATTCCGGCTTTCCCTTCGAGGATTTCGCCCGCATTCACATCCATGTCGTCGTGCATGGAGTGAAACGTCCTGCTGTTGCTCGCGATCTTAAGCAGCGGGACGACCGGGAAACCTATCGCAGATCCACGCCCGGTCGTGAACGCGATAACGTTGCATCCGCCTGCGGCGATCCCGGTCAGCGACACCGGGTCGTAACCCGGCGTGTCCATGAAGACAAGGCCTGCACGGCTCACCTGCTCTGCGAAATCGAGGACTTGCACGAGCGGCGTAGAGCCGCCCTTCATCACGGCGGCAAGCGATTTCTCGACGATATTCGTGATTCCGCCGCGGCGGTTGCCCGGGGAGGGGTTGCTGTCCATCGTGGCGCCAAACCTCGCAGCATAATCCTCATATCTGCTCACCACCTGGATGAGCCTCCGCGCGGTGTCCCCATCAATTGCTCGGCGCATAAGGATCTGCTCGGCTCCGTAGATCTCGGGCGTTTCGGCGAGAACCGCGGTGCCACCCGCGGCAACAAAAAGATCGCTGGCACGGCCCAGTGCCGGATTGGCTGTAATGCCTGAAAAAGCGTCCGAGCCGCCGCAGTTAAGGCCGAGGACGATGCGGCTCACGGGTTCATCCGTTCGCTTCAGAGAGCGGACCGCCTCCGCCATCAAGCCGACGCGGCGCACTCCCTCGGCGATGGTCCCTGACGTGCCGCCAAGAGACTGAATTTCCATACCCACGAACGGCTTGACGTCGCCAAGACCGGCACCCCAGCCGGAGTACCGGCCGAGGTTGTTGATCTCACACCCCAACCCGACCATGAGGACGGCCGCCACATTGGGATTGAGGATGATTCCTTTGAGGGTCCGTTCGAGCTGGTCGATGTCCGGTCCATCATGGGCTCCGCACCCGTCCTGGTGAGGCAGCGCGACGATCCCGTCCAGCCCCTCACCCCGGACCCCTTCGAGTTCATCCGCGATTCGCGCGCAGACGTGGCTGGCGCAGTTGCTGGCGGGCAGCACGGCAATGTAGTTGCGAGTGCCGACCCTTCCATCGCCACGCCGATAACCGCGAAAAGTCCGCGGAAGACCAGGGGGAAACCCTACCGGAGCCGAACGGTGAACGACATACTCCCGGGGGTCCAGGTCATGTTCGACCTGGACATTGTGGGTGTGCACCCACTCGCCCGGCTGGATCGGGTAGACTGACTTTCCGATCTCATGTGAGTACTTCATGACCGGCGATCCCTGTGTAATCGCACGAACGGCAAACTTGTGTCCGGTGGGTATGTCGACTTGGAGGACTATGGAGGACCCTCGATGGGTCAGCTCGAGCCCACACGCAAGATCCTCCCTAGCCACGGCGACGTTGTCCTCCGCCGAGAGCAGGAGGGCAACTTCCTCCAGCCGGCGCCGGCCAGCGAGACCCGGGGCCCCCGGGGCCGGATGCGGGAGAATTGGGAACATGGCATCTTCACTCATTGGATGGCCGCTAGCGCAGAGGGGACCTTGGCAGGCAGCCCTACATCAGGCGATACAGCGTCTCGCCTGCCTTCGGCACCATCAGGATCCCTTCGTCCTCATGACCCTGCCACTCGGCCGGATCTACGCGCGACGGGTCGAGGTACCCGAGATTGACATGCCGGCAACGCTCCTCAGGGATTGCCGTCGCGAGCGTGACCCGGATACGCGGCAACTCACATCCCGTCTCCGGGTCATAGGTGCCGAGGCCGCGCAGGTGCGTACTGTGAGCCAGGATCCCGCCCGGGTAGTGTCTGAACTTATCCCATTGCTTCAGGAAGTAGTCGCGCACGTGATAGCCGATCTCGTCCAGAAGCTTGCCGTGTGTATAGCTGATTTCGTCGATGTGGGGAGCGTACAGGACGACTTCGCCCCCATCCGCCACAACCGGCTCGAGCTTGTACATACCTTTGGCGGCCGTCCAGATATCGTCGTACATCTTCGGCATGACGGAGAGGACACGCCGAAAGGGCTTGGCGACCCGCATGATGTGCACCTTCGCTGACAGGTCGGCCGCGGCGGCATAGGCCTCTTCGGGCGACCCCACGAACAGGCCGGCCAGATCGTAGCCCCTGACCACCATGCTGAAACAGAGCTTGGGGCGATCAATGCATCCGGCAGCTCTGTCGATTACCCTGCGCACCGGAGTGTACTTGGTGCCGATGACCTTGTAGCTCGTGATCACTGCCCCCAGCCAATGCGAGAAATTGATGACAGTCGCTCCGCCGATGCCCGGGAAAAAGTACTTGTTACCTCCGGAAAATCCTACGACTTCGTGCGGAAAGGTCGGGCCGCAGATAATGATCTGATCGTAGTCGAAAATCAGCCGGTTTATCCTAACTTCGACTGCTTCATGCATCAGTCCGCCGCTGATCTCCTCGATCTCGCCGGCGCTGATCTTCCCCACGGTGACAAATGTTTCAGGCAGATCCCACCGGTGGTTGAAGATCTTTATCCGCGCATACTGCCCCGCGCGTTGCTCCGCCGTCACTCCGACCAGCCGGTTGATCGCTTCTTCGCTCATCGGCTGATGCGTGCCCAGTGCGATGAGGTAATCCAGGGCCGAGACTCTACTACCCAGGCACTCATGGAACAGGCGAAACATCAGAGGAATCGGCGCCGTGCGGGTGCCGTCCGGGATGATGATCAGGACCCGTTTCCCGTCGAGCTTGGCGCGCAACAGCGCCTCTAGTGTGAGTTGTCTTATCTCCGGCTCGGATAACACACCGTTCTCATAACCGTTTCCAGGTGACATTCCAATCTCCGTCTCAAACCCCCGAAAAGGCAGAGAAGCCCCCGTCCACCGGGACTACGATGCCTGTGACGAAGGCCGATGCGGGAGAGAGGAGCCAGAAAACAGCGCCAAAAAGGTCCTCGGGCTGCCCGAACCGTGCCATGGGAGTATGACTGATGATCGCTTCACCGCGCCTGGTCGGCTCTCCCGTCTCCCGATCCACCAGGAGATACCGGTTCTGCTCGGTCAGGAAGAAGCCGGGAGCGATCGCGTTGACGCGGATTCGCGGTGAATATTCCTGGGCGAGATGAACCGCCAGCCACTGCGTGAAGTTGGTTACCCCGGCTTTGGCCGCCGAATAGCCCAGCACGCGAGTGAGCGGGCGCAGGGCGTTCATCGACGAGACGTTAAGAATGACACCGTCTCCCTTCTCTGCCATGTGCTTTCCGAAGATCTGGCAGGGTAGAATTGTACCCAGCAGGTTCAGGTCGACCACGAAGCGGAGTGCGTCCTCGGGGAGATCGAAAAACGGCCTTTCGGGACTCGTTGTTGCCTCGGCCTTGTTTCCACCTGCGGCGTTTACCAGGCCGTCAATTCCTCCGAATGAATCAAGGATGACCTTACGCGCCTCCTCCAGGGTATCGGTCTTCAGCACATCGCCGTAAACCACGATCGCCTCACCGACGGAGGTCTCAAAGCGCTTCATCAGCCTGTCGGCCAGCTGCGGGTCGCGGTCGAGCAGCGCCACCTTTGCGCCGCAGCCAACAAGCGCGCAGCATATTTCCCCGCCAAGAATCCCTGCGCCGCCGGTAACGACGATAGACCTGCCCTTGAAATCGTACATTCGCGTGAGTTCTGCAAGATCCATAAGAAACTCCCAGCAAGGTCCGATGGATTGACCGGCCAGCCTGGCCTCCCTTCAGGGAAGGGTTGTGTGCCGCAAGACCGGTGATCGGGTGCGATCAGGGCACCTCGAACGGAGCGAGGTGTTTTCGAAAATGCTCCTCCAGCATCCTGTAATATGTCTCCTCACCACCCCGTAGGGTCTCAAAGAGCGGTTCGCGCAGCCTCGATGTCTGTACTACGGATCCAAAGGTGACGTGGAGGATCTGCCGCGCATGGAAATCATCGAGCAGCGCCGGCAGCGCTTCATCCGCCGCCGTTGCGGCTCGTGGCACCCGCGACGCATCAGCAGAGACATGGTACGTAGCCCGGTCCGCGGGATAACGTTCCGTGGCAAGAGCCAGGATCTGACGGAAAAGGGCGGGCTCGAGAACAGCGACCGCACGCAAGGCCTCCAGGTAGCTGGTGCCTGCTGTCTTGAGATGCACAAGCCCGCCCGCAAGCCTGGACGCTATCGGATAGATGCTGAATTTGTCCGATCCTGAGTGCAGGCTGAGCTTGTATGGGCCGAAGGTGCGGGCTATAGCCACGTGGCCGGCGAACGAGCGCTCGAACTCGCCCAGGTCGCCGATGTAATCGACACCCTTCTCGAACGATCCTACATAACGCGGCGCGAGGCTGACCCATGCCACTCCCAGCCTCTTGAGTTCCGTCACGATGTAGACATGTTCCACGAGCGTAGTCACGGAGTCAGTCTCATCGACACTTACTTCCACTTCAAAGGGACGCGTACCCGCTGCCTGGGAGAGGTGCCTGTGCATGGTTGCGGTGTGGGCGATTGCCCGGCCGTATTTTGCCGCAGCCCGCAGCAGCTCCTCGACACCGATCGTGAGTGCACGGTCGCCCAAATCGACTGTCTTGTCCGCCATGCGCGAGCGGAGGTTGGAGGGCGTGCTTTCAAGCAGCTTCCACGGCAGCGCATCCAGTTTCTGCTGGACGACTTGCGGCGGATCGGCGGCGGCATCGTTGTCCACGTGTTCGCCGGGATCGAAGGTGTAGAGCGTGTAGCCCGAGCGCAAGCACAGGTCGATATCGCCTGTGCCCTTGAGGTGATCGGCGTCGGCTCCGTAGCCGTAACGCCATCCTTCCTGGAATACTCCCCAGACAGCATCATCGATGACCTGCTGCGGCGTCCGTCCGGTCCGGGCGTTTTCCCGCATCGACTGCTGGGCAAAGACCGGGGATATGGTGGATCTATCGAAAGCCCTGACATGGCCGGGGGTCGCCAACCCCAACCGGTCTCCGCAGCCGGCGGACTTGTCCAGTCCGACGGTCCGCGCCGACAGGAACGGCAACAGCGAGCGCAAGGCGGCCGCATTGGATGGGCTTGCCGGACAAAGGAGCAGCGTCCGCTCATCGCCGGCCACAGTCACCGACGCGGCCTCGCCGTTGAACTGCCGCAAGATCGAAGGCTTAGCAGAGATAACTCCCAGCACCTTCCTGCTGACGTCGCGCCCGAGAAAGAACAGCGAAGACTGAACCGCTGAGATAGAGTGAGGGTAGACCGTGACACCGGTGAGATCATGCAGGTTGACGGCAAAGAGGCGCGCCTCGGGCTCGGGCAGCTGGGGTGCCAAAGCCACGGTTTCCATGTACGCCGCTAGGTTGATCGACATTAGAGCGGTATCCTCGCCTAGTCAGATCAAGGTCTTTCGAAACCAACCTGGCATTGTACCTGATACCCGGATTTGTCGCGAGAGTCTCAGTCACCTGGCCTCGCAAAGGCGGCGGTTCGGAACCAGAACCATCCGATCGGCCATTTGCGCACAACGGCTCTTCCGAGGATCCGCCCGCGTGGCACGATCAGCGTGTCGGCTATCGCTGCGGCCATGCGCCGGTCTTCCGGGAGGACAAGGTAATCAGAGGCGCCGAGGACGGTGGGCCCGAAAGAGAGCGACGCCTGGTATTCCGGAAGCAGGTAAGGCTCCTGCACAGGTTGTCCATCGACCGCAAGCCTGCCCCCGCTCAGCTCAACCTTATCGCCCGGCAGCCCGACTATCCTCCCAACCGCCTCATCGCCCTTCAGATGCGACATCCAGATGGAACGCAGGCCGATCATCAGGCCGCTGCGCTTTTCCTTAGCCTGTGGAGGACCGGGTGGTTTCCCGGCATAAACGACCAGATCGAATCGTCGCGGCTCTCTGAAACGGTAGACACTCCAATCCACGTGCAACACGAACTTGGGCGGCCTGCCAGGTTGTTCTGTTTCCTCCGGAGTCATGAAATGGAGCAGGCGTTCAGAGAGGATGGGTTTCACCTGGGCAAGATCGACTGAGGCGTCTCCGGCGACCAGCATCAGGCTCATAGCCGGCAGGGCGACAAGCAGCGGGCCGGCGATGATTGAAATCACGCTCTTGTAGTCGCGCATCTCGTAGACCGTCCGGAGAGCCAGAACCATAAGGATCAGGTTCCAGATGAAAATCCCGATTGAGAAGCCAACCATGAGGCTGATAACTATCACCCGGAGATTGAGAAACGCCGAGCCGAGAGTGGCCGGAATCAGTTCGAAGAGCAGCAATCCCAGTGTGACGACCATGATCTGCGGGATGCCGGCGTAGCCAAAAACGACAAGCAGATTGCGGAAACGTCCCTTGCCGCGTGTGTACCGCCCTCGGCCTTCAAAGAGCCTGGCAACCAGGTGCACGCCGAAGACCTTGAGCAGGGTAACCGCCGCCGCAGGGAGAATGGGGATGACGAAAGAATAGCCCGGGAAGGGATCGTGATCGAAGAAGACGCCGCCCCACCAGGCAAAGGCGAAGTACGCCGGGCCGATCAGAAGCAGCAGCGATCCCCAGAGGGCTCCCCGTTCCTGGATGACCGGGAAACGGCTCGCCGGAGATGTAACGGTGAGCCGGAGATCATCCAGGAACTCCATCGCGCTCAGTTTCCCAGTATTCTCCATGGATCCCTGGCCTCAGAAAAACTGCCTGATTATCTCGATAACCTCACTCGTCGCCGGTACGACACGGTCCAGCCCCAGGAAGGTAATGGTTCGTTCGGAGGCAAAGGCAAGAGCGACCACGACGTATCCCAGTGTCGGCAAGGGATTCGCAAGCGCGTAGTCCCACGCGGACTCGAAACCGTGCATCAGCGTGCGCAGCAGTCCCCTGCGCTCGAGCCATGCCTGGTCGCGGCGGAACAGCTCCAACAGCCGCAAGCGATCCGCCTCCCACACCTCCGCCGGGAAGTCGCTCACGCTCCACCTCAGGATGCGGGCCACCACGATCTCGTACTCCCGCAAAACGGCATGGCATTCGCCACATTCCCTGACATGTCCCGCGATGTTCTCCCCCGCCTCGGGGGTTTCTTCCTGCAGCAGGTGCATCAGGAGCTCCTCTTCGCTGTAGTGGCGTGTTTCCGATCGAGGCATAGTCAGCTCCTGGCTTTCCGCAGGGCTCTCCGAACGGCATGAGTGGCCCGGAACAGAGATGTCTTCACAGTTCCGAGGCTGCAATTCTCCATCTCGGCGATCTCCTCCAATTTCATCTCCTGGAAATACCTGAGAATAAACACCTTCTTCTGCAGCTCAGGCAGCAGATCCACGCAACGGCACACCGCGTCGACCAGTTCCCTGCCCGCGGCTTCCCGGTAAGGCGACCGAATCGCATCCCCGAGAGCGTACTCGCGCGCGACTTTCTCGCCTGTGTCCTCTGTATCCTGGGTCTCGTGCCTGCGCCGCCGGATTCGCCAGCAGTCGATTGCATGGTTCGATGCAAGGCGATAGGTCCACGTGGAAAAGCTGGCCTTGCGAGGATTCCAGCTCTGGAGCGAGCGGTAGAGCTTGACGAAAATCTCCTGGGTGGCATCTCTCGCGTCTTCGGCGCTCTGGATGATTCGATAAGCCGTCGCGTAAACCGGATGTCGGTACCTTTCATACAGCTGGGAGAAGGCATTCTCATCCCCTCCGAGTGCGCCCTCGACCAGATCCTCATCCGATAGTGGACTTGTCATCGCATCCAAACGCCCGGAGATACCAGTCTGAGAACCCGGCTCGTTCTATTCTTACGACGACGAATGCCAGTCGGTTGACGTCAGACTTCACACTGCCCTGAACCTAGCCCATTGACCGGAAAATCTCAACTCACTTTCGGCAGTAGCTGTGAATCGTATACTTGAGAGTCGTCTCTTCGGTTTGCACCCGCACAGCGGGGCAAATCGAAGCTGCCCTCGGTTTCGGGGTCGGAATCGGACTCGGCATCGGCATCGACCGGGAGGGCACCTCAGTCCCGAGGTCCATCGGCAAATCATGGTTTGGAATGCCGATACCGATTGCGACTCAAGGATTCGTCGCGATTGGCCGCGAAGTCTTGCGTCACTCTACTCCCACTGCTTGGATTGCTCCAGCACCCCCCAGAACAGGCGCGGCGAGAGCGGGGGATTGCGCGTCAATCCCGTAATCGACGCGAAATGGTGTAGCATTTGGGGCATGGAACTCGTGCCTGGATCCGAGGTCAGAAACCGTCTGGAACGGCTGCAGTCCTGGATGCGCAGTTCTGATGTTGATGCGGTCTTCGTGTTCCAGAATGCGGACGTCTTCTATTTCTCAGGA
>Ga0316628_100004913_pt1 | contig 10603 bp, 7 predicted proteins | sample OWC_Aug_M2_C1_D5_FD_207648 | JGI IMG/M metagenome (GOLD analysis project Ga0316628, IMG submission 207648) | Wetland soil microbial communities from Old Woman Creek delta, Ohio, United States - OWC_Aug_M2_C1_D5_C | ecosystem: Environmental > Terrestrial > Soil > Wetlands | place: USA: Ohio... | reverse complement strand
AACTTCCTGGTGCGATTCGAGGGCCGCTATGACAAGTCGAACATTCACGATGCGTTCGTGAAGCACGTCGACCCGTCGAGCGGAGCAATGACCTACAACGACAACGTCAATTCGTTGGCGATCGAAGGCATTTACAAGTTCTAGACGGCACGCTCACGCAAGCCCCCCCAGTGCCGAGGACGGCCTCGGCATTGGGGTTTTACGATGCCGCTCGATGAACGGAGCGCGGCCATGCCGCGGCCGCCAACGCAGCCAGATGCTGCTCGCGGGCGTGCATCGCGGAGGTCGGCCGCAGGCCCAGGGTTTCGTAGACGCTGCGCAAGCGGTGGACCCAATCGTGCCGCAACGCGGCATTGCGAAAATTGTTCTCGCGAATGGCGGCGATACGCTGCGGATTCATGTCCAGCTCGTCGAGCAACCGGCCGGGGTCCGGCGTATCGAACGGCATGTGCACGATCGCATCCTTCCAATCGAATTGCCGTTCGAATTCTTCCGATTCCGGCGCTTCGCCGATCATCACCGCGCCGCCTGCCGCGCCCTCGTAGAATCTTCCGGATATCTCCTGTCGTCCACGCGTGAATGCGGGGTCGTTGACGAGGGAACGGTTCGCGACATAGTACCGGCTGCGCTTCAGCAAATTCGCGAACAGGAGCCGGTGTTCGCCGGCGTCCTGCACGTGGAAGGTGCGTTGTTTGCCGTCCACGCCGCTCGCGGCGACGGTGTCGTAGTAATAGAAAATCTTCCCGGCATGGGCAAGCGACATCAGTGCCCGATGCGCTATCGGCGAGCGCCGCCCGATGTTGCAGACGTCGATCACGCGCTCGGGAAAATGCGGATACGGGGAGAATTGCATGACATCGGCGGCGAGCGGCAGGTAGCTGCACGGCCGGCCGGTGATTTTCGCGACGGCCTTGACCGGGTGCTGCACTCCGATGAAGACGTGGTCGAAATCCTTCAATAGCTCGAGCAAATACCCCGGCAGCAGATGCTCCCACATCTCGGCAATGAAGCATGCCGCCACGCGGCAGGATTTGCGCCAGTTGGGGACGCTCGCCAGCGCGAACAACTCGTGCGGATGGGTGAATATGGGCAAGAACAGTTCGTAATGGCGGTCGAAGGCGACCGCAGACGGCTTCGGCGCCCAGCGCCATGCCAGATCCCGCGACCCGGACAGGTAACGCAGCGCCTTGAATACGCGGCGCGACAGCTCCGGTGCGCGCACTTCGCCGATATCGAAGCGGTCGGCGCCGGTCAACTCGACGATGATGTCCTCGAGCTCGTAATAGGTGCAATACGCGACCAAATCCGCGCGGCGCCGCAGCGACATGACGAGTACGTCGCCGCCGCGGCCACGGTGCAGCATTCCCTGTCCGTCGACGCTGTCTTTCGCTTCCGATCGCATCATGTTGACCGACGTCCTTTCGAGTCAGATGCCAATGTAACCCGATTTCTCCGACGTTTCGATGCAGGCTTTTACCCATCGGAAAATCGACGATTCGCGTTTACCTTTGAGCGGATGTTCCGCGACTCGAGCTTGCAGCCGGTCGGGCGCTGATGAGCAAGCGTACGCCGATATTTGCAGACACATGGAGTATATGGTCGGTGCGCCCTTGCGGCGCGGCGACTCAGTGGAAGTACGTACGCCGACGGGGGATTCTCGGGATGCTCGAGGAATACGAAGCCGCGCGGACCGTACCGTAGAATGGACCATGCGGCGGCGCGCGCGCGAGTAAACTGACGGCAACCTGCCTTTTTTTCGGGTTCCCGGACGGTCGGCGCTTTACGATGGGGAAATGGTACCGTCACCGACGATCTCTTTATACTTCGACCGTCAGCGGAAACGATCAGGATAATCGACGATGAGTGCGGCACAAGAAGAAATCGACCGCGAGCCCGGTCTGAAATGCCGGTTTTGCGGCGCGAGCGACATGACGACCTTGGTCGATCTCGGCATGTCGCCGTTCTGTCAGACGCATATCGAGAAGCGGAACCTGAACGCGATGGAACCATTCTTTCCGCTGCATCCGCGTGTCTGCAACGCCTGCTTCTTGGTGCAGCTCGGCGAATTCGCGGCGCCGGCGGATATCTTCAGCGAATACGCCTATTTTTCCTCCTACGCCGATTCGTGGGTGGAGCATGCGCGCCGGTACGCCGAATCGATGCGCGCGCGACTTCAGCTCGGCGCGAGCAGCCTGGTCATCGAGATCGCGAGCAACGACGGCTATTTGTTGCAGCATTTCGCCGCGGCGGGCGTGCCGGTGCTCGGAATAGAGCCTGCGGCGAACGTCGCGAAGGCGGCGTCCGCGAAGGGGATACGAACCGACGTGTCGTTTCATGGCCGCGCGAACGCGGCGCGCATCGTTGCGCAATACGGCAAAGCGGATCTCGTGCTCGGCAACAACGTGCTCGCGCATGTGCCCGATCTCAACGATTTCGTGGCCGGCATCAAGGTCTTGATGAAGCCCGACGGCGTCGTCACGATGGAGTTTCCGCACCTGCAACGGCTCATGGAGCAGAATCAATTCGACACGATCTACCACGAACACTTCAGCTATTTCTCGTTTCTGACGGTCGAACGGGTGTTCGCGGCGCATGGTTTGACCTTGTTCGACGTCGACGAACTGTCTACGCACGGCGGTTCGTTGAGAATCTACGGACGACATGCCGAAGATGCCTCCAAGCCGCGCGCGCGCCGAGTCGAGGAATTGCTTGCGCGCGAGCACAGCCTCGGCTTCGACAAGATCGAGACTTACCGGAAATTCGACGAGCAGGTCAAGGCGACCAAACGAGATATTCTCGACTGCCTGATCGCCTTGAAGCGTGCGAACAAGCAAATCGTTGGATACGGCGCCCCGGGCAAGGGCAATACGCTGTTGAATTACTGCGGCATCCGCACGGATTTCCTCGATTACACGGTCGACCGCAATCCGTACAAACAGGGCAAGTATACGCCGGGCGCCCATATACCGATCCATTCGCCGGATATGATCCGCAAAACCCGGCCGGATTACATATTCATCTTGCCGTGGAATCTGCGCGAGGAAATCACGACCCAAATGGCCTTCGTCCGCGATTGGGGCTGTCGGTTCATCGTTCCGATCCCCAGACCCGAGATCATCGTGTGACATTCGATCAACAGAGCGGAGGCGGTGACGTTCGATGATGCTGCGGTTCAGGCCCGACTTTCCGGCGAACGGCACCGTGTTGTGCCTCGGCGCGCACTGCGACGACATCGAGATCGGCTGCGGCGGGAGTCTCGTCGAACTGCGCAGGAGCCACCCGAATTTGCGCTTTTTCTGGGTGGTGTTCTCGGGCGATGCCGTGCGCGAAGCCGAAACGCGCGCCGCCGCCGCCGAATTATTGGATACACCGGCTCATTGCACGGTCGAAGTCCATCGTTTCCGCGCGAGCTACTTCCCCCATGTCGGCGCCGAGATCAAGGACGCGTTCGAGTCGGTGCGAAAACGCGTCGAGCCGGATCTGGTGATGACGCACTTTCTCGGCGATCGCCATCAAGATCATCGAGTCGTCGCAGAGTTGACCTGGAACACGTTTCGCGATCACGCGATACTGGAATACGAGATCCCGAAGTACGAAGGCGATCTTGGGCATCCCGGCGTATATTTTCCGTTGCCGCCGGCGGCGGTGGACCGGAAGGTTGGAACCTTGCTCAAGTGCTTCGCGTCGCAGCGGGATCGCCAATGGTTCGACGCCGATCTGTTCCGCGGCCACCTGCGCCTGCGCGGCGTCGAATGCAATTCGCCTTCCCGATACGCCGAGGCGTTCCACGCGCGCAAGTTACTGGTGTGAGGCCATGCAGAAATATCGACAGGTGATCGACTTGAGGCGGCTCCTCGACGAAGACCTGGAGTCGGTTTGCGCCGATTTGGCCCGGGAATTCGGCGAAATGTCCGGAGGCCGGCTATTGGTCACGGGCGGTGGCGGGTTCCTGGGCTATTACTTGGTTCAGGCGGCCCTGCATTGGAACGAGACGCGCGCGCGCAGCCAGCCGATCGACGTGACCGTTTACGACAATTATATGCGCGGCGTGCCGGACTGGCTCGAGGCGCTGCGCGGGCGGCCGGATTTGACGCTGCGCCGGCACGACATGATCGAGCCTCTGCCAAAGGACATCGGCCACTTCGACTACGTCGTCCACGCGGCCGGGATCGCGTCGCCGATTTTCTATCGGGCGCACCCCCTCAAGTGCATCGACGCCAACATCAACGGCCTGCGCAATTTGCTGGACTACGCGGTGGCGGAGCGCGATGCGGGCCGGCCGTTGCGCGGTTTTCTATTTTATTCATCGAGCGAAATTTACGGCGACCCGGCGGCCGCCGCGATCCCGACGCCGGAAACCTACCGGGGCAACGTATCCTGCACCGGCCCACGCGCCTGCTACGATGAGTCGAAGCGCTTCGGCGAGACGCTCTGCGTCACGTTCGCGAGACAGGAGGGCCTGCCGGTCGGCATCGCGCGGCCGTTCAACAATTACGGCCCCGGGCTGAAGATCACCGACGGGCGCGTAATTCCCGATTTCGCGAAAGACGTGTTCGCGGGGCGCGACGTGGTGATTCTCTCGGACGGCAGCCCAAAGCGCACGTTCTGTTACGCGACCGACGCGATCGTCGGCTATTACAAGGTATTGGTGCGCGGCGGCGCGGGCGAACCATACAACATCGGCGTCGACCGTCCCGAAATATCGATCGCGGCGCTGGCCGAACTCATCGTGAAGGCGGCCGGCGATTTATTCGGCTATCGCGGCAAAGTGGTGCTCGGCCGCAGCGCCGAGGCGGATTACCTGATCGACAACCCGAATCGCCGATGTCCCGTGATCGACAAGGCGCGATCCGAGCTCGGTTTCGATCCGAAAGTTCTCATCGACGAAGGTATATACCGGACCTTGATCTGGTACAGCCACAATCGAACGGCGGCGGCGGCTTGATGAAGGTCTCGATCGTCGGTACTGGCTACGTGGGTCTGGTGACCGGCGCGTGTCTTGCCGAGGCGGGGCATACCGTCGTCTGCGTGGATGTCGAACCGCGCAAAGTCGAGATGATCAACGAGGCGCGTGCGCCGATTCATGAGGCCGGTTTGCCGGAGCTGTTGCGGCGCCACGCGGGCCGCGGGCTGCGGGCGACGACCGATTTGGCGGCCGCGGTCGCCGCCACCGACCTGACGTTCATCGCCGTGGGCACGCCGGCATCCGGTGGAAAAATCGATTTGCAGTATGTCGAGCGGGCGGCGTCCGAGATCGGCGCCGCTCTGCGGCACAAGCGCGGATATCACGCGGTGATCGTGAAGAGCACGGTGATCCCGGGGACGACGTTGGGCGTCGTGCGGACCGCGGTGGAAGCCGCATCGGGAAAGGTGGCCGGAGACGGCTTCGGACTCGGCATGAACCCTGAGTTTCTCACCGAGGGCACCGCGGTCGCCGACTTTACCCGGCCCGACCGGCTGGTCCTCGGCGGAGTCGACGCCCGCACGCACGGCGCGCTGCGCGAGCTGTACGAAGGCTTCGATCCCGCAGTGCCGCGCATCATGACGAATCCGACCACCGCGGAGATGATCAAGTACGCTTCGAACGCGGTACTCGCGACAATGATTTCCTTTTCCAACGAGATCGCGCGCCTGTGCACTGCCGTGGGTGGTGTCGACGCGATCGACGTCATGCGCGGCGTGCATCAGGCCATGTATTTCACGACGCGCCGAGCGGGGCAGGTTATTACCGCGCCGATCGCGAGTTTTCTCGAGCCCGGTTGCGGCTTCGGCGGCAGCTGCCTGCCGAAGGACGTCACGGCATTGGTCGGCCAAGGCCGCGAATTGGGTCTGTCGCTGAATCTCCTGCAGAGCGTGCTCGACGTCAACCGCGGCCAGGCGGACGAGGTCCTAAGCCTGATCGGCAGGCATTTCGACTCGCTGCGGGATGTTTCCGTTGCGGTTCTCGGAATCGCCTTCAAGCCGGACACCGACGACGTTCGCGAATCCCCGGCATTCCCGATCATTCGCAGGCTCAAAGAGCGGGGCGCCCGCGTGACCGCCTATGATCCCGTGGCACGTCCGAGCGAAAACGCGGAATTGGCCGGTGTTGCGCTCGCAACCTCGATGCGCGAGGCCATCGCCGACGCCGAAGTGGTCGTCGTCGTCACGCGGTGGCCCGAATTTTCGGCGCTCGCCGACGCGCTGCGGGCGAGCGGCCGCAGTCCCTTGGTCGTCGACGGGCGGCGCATACTCGATCCCGGATCGTTCGATCGCTACGAAGGCATCGGGCGTTGAGCCGCTTCAGTCAGCCGGCCCTTGCATCCCAGAGTTTCCACGGGCACGGGCCTTTGGCTTCCATGCGGTCGAACGTAATCTTGTCCTTGAACGTGTCCATGCATTGCCAGAATCCGTTCCAACGATAGGCAAGCAGCTTCCGCTTCTCGATCAAACGCGCGAACGGCTGCTCCACGAGTTCTTCCCCCTCGTGAACGTGATCGAATATCTCGGCGCGAAAGGCGAAGAATCCGCCGTTGATATAGATCTCCGCGCCTTGCATCGTGTGCAGGTCGGTGACGATTCCCTCGGAATCACAGTCGACCGCATGAAAGCTGTGCGGCGTGTGAACGGCCGCGAAGCTCGCGATCGCGGCGCTCGACTTCAGTTCCTCGATTTGGGCGTCGAGCGGCAACGACGAAAGGCCGTCGGAATAATTGGCGAGGAATATCGCCTCGCCGTCGAGATAGCGGCGGACCCGCAGCAGGCGCTGGCCGATATTGCTGTGCAGCCCGGTATCCACGAAGGTGATGCGCCAGTCATCGAGATCGCGCGCGTGCAGGTCGATGCGCGTCCCGCGGTCGCTCAGCGTGAAGTCATTCGTGAGCGCCTCCTTGTAATTCAAGAAATACTCGCGGATCAAGTCGCCGCGATAGCCGAGACAAAGGATGAAGTCCTTGTGTCCGAAGTAGGCATAATATTTCATCAAATGCCAAATGATCGGCCTGTAGCCGATATTCACGAGTGACTTCGGGACCGTGTCGGAGTGCTCGCGTAGGCGAGTGCCGAGACCACCGCAGAACAGGACCACTTTCATACTACCAATGACCCCTTCATTGCCTGGCGATCATCGACGGCGGAGCGTGAGACGAACCGAAGAGTCTCGATAATAGCGCAGCCCAGGCGTTGCGTATCATCGGAGCCCGAAATTTAGGACAATGATCCACCAGCGCCGGACCGGAGTTCGGCCGCTTAGCGACGAGGCCGCGCTTTGACCAGAGTTGTCATAATTCGCGCTGCATGCCGGCGAATCTCGAGTTGGTTTGCGTTCGCCGCCGTTGCCGCCGCGCTCGCGCTTGTTGCGCCGGATGCGGCGCGCGCCGCGGATCCGCAGGCCTATCGCGTCGAATTGGCGTCGACCGGCCTTGATGCGCTTGACGAGACGCTGGATGCCACGTCCGAACTGAAGTCGCTGCAGGATTCCGCGCCGGTCAGCCCGTTCGGGCTGATCGTGCGTGCGCGCGCCGACGCAGACCGCCTCAAGACGGTCCTGGAGAGCTTCGGCTATTACGAATCCGCGGTGGCGATCACGATCGACGGCCGGCACCTCAATGATCCCGAACTCGGCGGGCATTTGAGTGCGCTACCGAACGGGAGCCGGGCCGGCGTCGCCATAAAATATAGCCTGGGTCCTCTATATCACCTACGACGCATCGACATCGACGGCAGCCTGCCGGATTCGGCGCGCGGCGCCTTGGGTCTGTCGCCCGGCGCACCGGCGGTGGCCGCCGTCGTTCTTGCGGCAGGTGCGCGGCTGCTGACGGCGCTGCAGGAGCAAGGATATGCGTTTGCGAAGGTCGATCCGCCGGTCGCGTATGAGGATCAGACCCAGCCGTTGCTCGACCTGAAGTTTCATGTGGCGGCGGGACCCAGGGTCAAGATCGGCGCGATCCGCATCGTCGGTTTGAAGCGGGTGCGGGAATCGTTGGTAAGCTCGCGGCTCTTGCTGCACCCCGGCGACCCGTACTCGCCGAGCGCGATCGAACGCGCACGGCGCGATCTGCTGGACTTGCGCGTCTTCGACGCGGTCAGCGTTCAAACCGGCACGGCGGCCGACAGTCGGGGGGGCGTGCCGGTCACGTTCGACGTTCACGAGCGGCTGCGGCACGCGGCGTCGATCAGCGCCGCCTACTCCAGCGATTTGGGCGGAAGCGGCGGTGTCGCCTGGACCAATCGCAACCTGTTCGGCAGGGCCGAGCGGCTGAGCATTTCGGCGGCCGTGACCAATATGGGCGGCAGCGCAGCGACCGGCCTGGGTTACGACACCAGCGTGAAGCTGCTGAAACCGGACTTCGGTCATCGCGACCAGTCGCTGCAGTTCGCGGTCACCGCCGTCAGGCAATCGCTGCAGGCGTATCAACAGACGGCCGTCACCACCGGCACTTCGCTCGTCCGCAAATTGTCGAACGTCTGGAGCGCGAGCATTGGAGTCACCACGGCGAACGAGACGATCGTGCAAGAGGGCGCAACTCATTCTTACACATTGGTCGCGACCCCGATCGGCGTGGCCTACGATTCGACGAACTTGAACTCGCCGCTCGACGACCCGGTCCACGGCATGCGCGACTCCGTCACCGTCACGCCGACGCATTCGATCGGGGCAACGAGCGCGACCTTCCTCATAACGCAGGTGAAGCTCGCGGCGTACTTCGACCTTCACTCGTTTGCACCGGTCCCCGCAGGCCGCAGCGTGATCGCGCTGCGCGCACTCGCCGGCCTCGCGCGCGGAGCGGGCGAGTTCAGCCTGCCGCCGGATCAACGATTCTACGGCGGCGGGAGCGGAACGATCCGCGGCTTTCGCTACCAATCCGTGGGTCCGCTGTTCCCCGACGGCAACCCGATCGGAGGCACCGCAATCATCGCCGGCAGCGTCGAATATCGGCAGCGCTTCGGCAAGCGATTCGGCGCCGTCGTGTTCGTCGACGGCGGCCAAGTCAGCGCGAGCTTGAATCCGCTGCCGAGTGTCCTTTGCTTCGGTGCGGGCGCGGGAATGCGCTACTACACGCCGATTGGTCCGGTTCGCTTCGATGTCGCCGTGCCGACCCGGCGCTGCACGGCGCATGACGATTCGTTCGAGATCTACGTCGGCCTCGGGCAGGCATTCTGATGCGCCGGGCATGGAAAATCACGGCAACGGCGGTCGGCGCGGTCGTTCTGGCGGCCGTCGTGCTCTGCGGCGCGATCTACATCGCCGGCGTGACCCCGCGGGGCCGGGCGATGATCGAACGCCTCACCTATGCATTGACCAGCGGGCACGTGAAGCTTTCGGGACTCGGCGGATCCTTCCCGAGTCAATTGACGCTCGCCGAACTCGAACTCAGCGATCGCGGCGGCGTTTGGCTGACCGCGAAAAACATCTCCTTGCAATGGGCGCCGCTCGATCTACTGTGGCGTACGGTGCTTGTGCGGCGCTTGCACGCGGACCATGTTCTCCTCGCCCGACTGCCGGTGTCCGCAGCGAATGCCAAGCGCATCCATCGTGCGATTCCCCGCATCGTCGTGACGGAAGGATCGATCGATTCACTTGAACTCGGGCCGAAGCTCGCCGGCAGGCCGGCATCGCTCGTCGTGCACGGCGGCATTTTATTGCGGTCGGCCGATGATCTTCAGGCGCAGGTCGACGCCGAACGTATCGGCGGCGACGGCCGATACCGGCTGCGGCTCGCGTTCGATCCGCAGCGAATGGACGCCGCGCTGGAAGTACATGAGCCCGCGGGAGGGCCGCTCGAAAACATCGTCGGACTGCCGAATCTCGGGGCCCTGTCGGCAACGATCACGCTCAAGGGTGCGCGCACGGCGGAAGACTTCGACTTGAAGATCGACGCCGGCGATTTGCGCGCGCGCGCACACGGCAGCGCGGATCTGCCCCGCCATACGGCGAATTTCACGTATTCGATCGACGCGCCGGCGATGCGGCCGCGCGCCGATCTTGCCTGGGGACGGATCGACTCGAGTGGCCATTGGCGCGGGGGTGTCGATGCGCCGATCGCCGACGGCAGGCTGGATATTTCCGATTTGCGCGTCGGCGCCAGCGCCGCGCTCAAGGCTCTGCACCTGGAATTGACCGCACACGGCGACTTACTCGCCGTTCATGGCGGCGCTTCCGGATTGCGGGTCCCGGGCTTGGAGCCCGATCTCCTTGCGCATGATCCGCTCGCCATCGACGGCTCGCTGCGGTTCAAGAGCGCCGGGCGACCGTTGGAGTTCACGGTGAGCCACCGGCTGTTCTCGGTTCGCGGCCGCGCGATCACAGCGGGACAGCGATCCGTGACGGCGGCGATCGTGCTGCCCGACTTGGCGCCCTTCGCGGCGCTCGTGCACCAGGAAATCGGCGGCAATGCGCGGATCGGCTTCGAACTCGCATGGCGGAACGGGGGAATGACCGTCAACGCCGATGCGGACGTGGAGCGTCTTGCGGGAGCCGAAGCGAGGACCATAGCCATCGGCGACCGCGTGTCGGTGCGTCTCGCGGCGCGGCTCGACGACCGCGATATCGCCATATCGAACATGCGCATGACCGGCCGCGCCTGGTCGCTGTCGCTCAACGCCGATGCGCGGCGTCGCTCAG
>Ga0316628_100004912_pt1 | contig 10605 bp, 8 predicted proteins | sample OWC_Aug_M2_C1_D5_FD_207648 | JGI IMG/M metagenome (GOLD analysis project Ga0316628, IMG submission 207648) | Wetland soil microbial communities from Old Woman Creek delta, Ohio, United States - OWC_Aug_M2_C1_D5_C | ecosystem: Environmental > Terrestrial > Soil > Wetlands | place: USA: Ohio... | reverse complement strand
TCACTGTGTCAATGGAACGTTTAGGCTTATGCTTTTCGGCATTTGAACCGTTATTCCACTGACATCTAAATCAAGATTGACAAGTTCCACGTCGACGCTCGTTGCCCCTACATGCTCGGTTAGGAAGTGCTGCTCAGCCTGTTGAGTCCACGTGAATACTATAGTGATTATGGCCGTTGTTCCCCTGTCCAGCTGCACTGGACTGCTCAGTTCTGCGTCTCCAAGGGGGAAAGTGTGTGCAGCGCATACAACATCCGCAGAGACGGAGTTGATTTTCAGGTCTAAATTGAACGGATTAGTAAAACTGAAGATTGCGCTAACGGTCTTTGAGGAAACGTCTACAGTAGAACTTACATACTGCGGAGGCTCCAAAGAACCCCCTGAGCTCGTCAAGCTGGCAACTATTTGCTCCACTTTGGGAGGTACAATCATTTCTATAGGGGTATCTAGGTTCATCACTGCCACGGCTGTGACCGGAACAGCGATTGCGCCAATGTTTATTAGAACTAATATCAATCCGAGAACTTGCATACGGGTTTCCTGCTTTTAGCTCGCGTCTCCAGTTCTCCTTGTAGTCTAGAGCTGCTTTTAAGATTTCTGGACTAATAATCTATGCAGACGGCAACGTGTCCTCGTCGAGCCTGCAAACGATTCTAAGGTACCTGATAAAATAGCGCGCTATGATACAGTACTTACATTTCTATTCCGTCAATCTCAAGTGGGCGAAAACAAAAAGGGTCGTTATTTGACCTGTGCATACAGGTCAAAGAGCTCGTTGATGAATCTTCCAGGTTCGTCTTTATAGGCTGAGTGACCAGCTCTTTCATAAACTGAGATTGTCGCGTCCGTTAGTTTGCCAGCCATTTCACGCAGCTCTCTCTGAGAAACGATGATGTCTTTGGATCCCCAGACAATCCTAACCGGGAAAGTGAACCTTTCGTAGGCCTGAACAAGTTGGGGTCTGTCTGTTCGGGTAGGCGAAACAAGCATGAGAGCTTTCACGTGAGTTCGCGATGCGTATCTAAGGGCGATGTAGCCACCCAAACTCGCGCCTACGACCACTGGGGGCCTCTCTGGCCCGAACTCATTCTTGAATGCTTCAACGGCAAAAGTCACATTGGTTTCCTCGTCAGAAGACTTGAGCGTGCACACGCTGTTTTTTCCGTAAGGCATATCCAAAGCAAGAAAAGGAATGTTCTTCTCTACTAAAGCATCGCGAATCCCGATCTTAAGCCATATATCACTATTGTAGGAGAAGCCGTGCAAAAACATTATTGGGGTTCCGGTCTCTTTAGAAACCACAGCCCTGCATTCTCGATTCTCAACCCTCAATTTTTTCTCTTGCAAGAAAGCTACCTCAACAAATGCGATTTTTCTTTCTTAAACGATGTCACGATTTCGCCTCTGATATACTCACGAACACGTTGATTTGGGAAGAGTTGCTTCAAGAAAGTGTCGCATCGCATTTTTGATTGCCTGATTACAGACAAGCGGACAGGGTTTCTTAAACAAATGTGACTGTACTTCAACTACAACAGTGCGCGCTAACGGTTATGAATTTCAAGTGTATTGATTTTATCATGATACGGAGAAATGAAGGGCAGAAGTTCTTTGATGGGCATGCCGCGAATGCGTGAATGAGCCATTTGCCAGAAGCCTGATAGCGTCCTATGCAATTTCGTAACCAGCGGCCCTGAGCTCTTTCAATATTTCAGCCCTTATCTCCAAGAGTGATTCTTGGAAGCTCAAGTACACGATACCTTGCATATCTGAAGGCTGCTCTACAGGCTTCTTCAGCAAACAAGCAACCCTGTCACGCCCAAGTTTACCAACGAAATATCCAAATTCGAGAATCACATTCTGCCGGGGGCGATTATGAGCGGTTCTCAAGAACTTTCTCAGCCTTTGCGGCCTGGACCATTTGCTGCCTAACTCAACAAAACCGCCTAAGTCATCAGGAGTCAGAATCACAAACACGAATCCAACGTCAGAGTAAGCCTCCAGCTTCTCCATCACCGTTTTTCCCCTGCTCGGTTGCTCACTCAGAACAACCGGTGTCAGTCCAAAATCAACAAGCATGCTCTTCAGCGCATTCAAAGGCTTCAGGTCCTTCCCATGCGAAATGAAAACCTCTTTCTTCAGAGCTAACGATTTCTTTGGTTTTATCTCGCCTTCCAATTTGACTCCTTCCAACCTTAAAGCTGCTGTTCAATACCGTTATCTTGATTCCGAATTTAAGCCATGAGTGTCCAACGGAAATAAGCTTATATGGCAAACGAATCCTAATTGCGTAATAGGAGAATGGCTCAATGGACTTAGTTTCAATCCTGATACAAGTCATCGTTGCTTGCATTGTTCTTGCTCCGGTGCTGTGGATCGTTGGAAGATTTATCGCAGGCAGAGACAAAGCAAAATTCACTGATGCCTTATGGATTGCAGTTCTAGGAGTCGTAATCGGTGCGGTCATCGGTGCTTTCCTTCCGGGATGGGTCTCTTGGATAATCATGATCTTAGTATGGCTGTTTCTAATCAGTCACTTCTTTGACTGTAGCTGGCTTAAGGCCCTGCTGATAGCTATCGTTGTAATCGTAATCTACGTTATCATCGTAGTGATACTGGGCGCAATCCTGCTGCTGCTTGGACTCGGAGCACTAGGTGCACTATTCTAAGCTCGCCAGAAAAGCCCATTTCTTTTTCTCTTTTGTCAGGGTTTGCTTTAGAGAACGTTGTGGTTAGTTTGCTGGGGCTCTGGATGCATGGTTGAAAGGAGAATTAGAGAATGCAACTGTTGACGGCCGCTGCACAACTGTAATGCGCCTAGTACGGAGACGTCTCAGCCCGACTACTCTTCCATTCTTCTTGTTTCTTGATTCGATTTCTTTTAACCCACAAAAAAGGGGGAAATGAAGATTGCGTCTTTGAGACGATTTATTTCCTTCTCAGTAGCAGTATTGCTATTGCGCCAACTACTGCGATTGCTGCGATAATAGCGCCTATCCCAGGGAGCAAGTATAGGTCAGCAGCGTTTGCAGGTGCTTGTGTAGGTGCTACTGTTGGTTCGGGTGCCTGATCCACTACGAAAGCGGTCTCGGCATGGGAACCGTAGTAAGCATTTGAGCCTGCGAAATCAGCGTACAGATAATACGTGCCCGGTATGTCCGGAGTCCAAGCAAAAGCAAAAGCACCGTTCTCCGCACTCGTCGTTGCGGTACCAATCGGCCTAGCATTCATGTTCGCGTCCACAACATACAGATTCACTGGAACACCAATCCAAGTCTCGTGAGGATCAGGTTTGAAGTTTTTGTAGACGTAAAGCATCGAGGCAGATTGGTTCTGGTCAGAGACAGCGGGAACTCCATTCGGGAAGCGAAGAGCTATATTTGCATCCTGGGTGCCTGGCGAAACATCCTTGATGGTGCCCCTGATCATGACTGATGAGCCGAAAGCCACACCATTGTCAGGTGCAGTAACAGTCAGTGAAGTAGGTCCTTTGCCAACGGCGTATACGCGCTGGTCATATGTGTCCATTGTTGCCATTATGCTGTCTCCGATGATTGCGAGTCCTCCCCAGCCTGTCTGACGGTACATCCCGTTGACTCTCCAGATTTCAGCGCCAGTTGTTGCGTTAAGGCAGAGGAATGGCGCGCCCCGCGGTAACGGTTGATTGGCGGAGTGTTCCCCAGATCCTATGTAGAGTTTTCCGTCGGTGATGAACGTTATTCCGAGCCACCAATTGCTGGAGAACATGCTTTCGGTGTAGAGGTCTTTCGCTGTGTAGTTCCATAATAAGGCACCTGTCTGTGCGTCGTAGCAGTACAGTATTCCGCTGACTCCGCTAGCGTAGAGTTTGTCATAAGCGATCAGATGCGTAGAGAGGTTTGTGCCTTCATATATGTCCAGGTAGTACTGAGATGGAGTCGGACCCCATTTCAATTCTCCTGTTTCGAGGCTGACGCCGTAGTGCTGCCTAAGTTCTTTGGACCATAGAACGCCAATTTTAGATTCTGCGCTCCAAGCAGCCCAGCTTATGCTCTGGTTGCCTGAGATCCAAGCAGAAGGTGGCGCCCATTGCTTATTGAACAGCACCTGTCCTTCTTGTCCGTCCTTCAAGCTCAAGCTCCACATCACGACAGTGCTCGGAAGAGATCCGCCGAAGAAACCGCCACCAAGGTTTGAACCGATCACTCTGTCGCCGAAGAAAGCTGTTTGGACGCTTCCAGGCAAGCCTTGCGGTATTGTCACGTTCCAATTGTATGCAGTCTTGGCCGCTGTAGTGTTCGCTCCAGCATCAAACGTCATTCCATTGACTACGTTTCCCCAACTTCCACCGCCCACATAGTATCCTGTGGCTGAATCTTCGATGAATTGAGTCATGTTCCACAGAGCCATCCAACCGTTGAATTGATCGACCACCAGTGAATAAAGTCCGCCGTTTGAATCACGCAGAGTGGTACCTGCTGGGACATTCACAACGTCGAAAGCCCAGTTTCCAGACCAAGCGTTGAATGCATGCCAGACTGACGGTGCAAAGGTACCGCTGAAGAAATCATAACCGCCAGTTGCTATATATAGGTACGCGAAAGCACCCATATAGTTGAACCCTTGGTAGTACAAAAGCTGCCCGAATGAAATCGTCTGGTTGTTCATGAATGTTTTTGACCATAGCTCTTCACCCGTGTGTAGGTCTACACAATGGTATATCACTGCCTCAGGTAGGGCAGCATTCGTCAACATTCCAGCTGCGGTGACTGCATAGTAAAGTCTTCCAGCAACGATCAGTCGGCTGCTCCATATGCCCTCATATGCGTCTCCATTTCCGAATCCTACTGCTCCTTGGTTTATTGAGTTTGCAAGCCCTACGTCGCTTCCAACGAGTCCACCTATAGTCAGCGGTTTTGTCCACAGTACATGAGCAGTCTCTGGAGCATAGTCGTTGAAAGGAGCGAACCTGTTGTCAGGGTCGTACAGCCAACTTCCTGAGATCGTGTACCATTCTCTAGCTTGTGCATCTATCGGGCGATTCCAGAATTCGGTTGGAAGAGGAACTCCAGGATAGGAAGGAGTTTGTTCCTCCTGTACCACAAGCGTCAGTAAGTCGCTGTCACTAGCCTTATAGAAGGTACGAGTATCAGCAGGAGGGCCAAATAGGCTTGCTCCACTAAAGTTGTACCATTGTGCAGGGAAATGTGTCTGCAGAACATAGTTACCAGCTGCGTCAGGCACCCATATAGTGCCCGATCCACCTGTTGAATCAGTTCTGAACGGCCCTAACGTTTGAGTAGTGCCGCCTGGTTTTGTGACTGTAACTGTTACACCCGTAAACCCTTCAGTTGCGTTTTGAAGTGATGCTGTGATTCCAAAGTGGACCAAAACCTGTTGCCCAACACCCACGGGGTTTGGCCTAGCACCAACGAAGGCATAAGAAGTCATTGTGTTAATTATTGGACCAAATTGTGCTTTGGCAGTTGGCAAAGCAACAAGTGCAACAGTCATAGTTAGCATCATAAGCAAAGCAATCGCATTAGCAGTCTTACTTCTAGTCATTCTCTTTTCTCCTATCAGTTATAGTACACATCCCTGTGTACGGGTTCCCGTGTATGTCCCCAGCACTTATTTAACACTTTGGGAATACCAAAAAGGAAATCGGACAAACAACCAGAAAACGAAAAAAGATAGGATGATAAATTACGAAAAATAACTGACATATGCGATGAACTATCCCGCCTAAGGAAAGCACACGCTTTCGAAACAAAAAGTTAGAAGATTGGGTCTTTTCCAATGTCGAGGTTTGTTGGGGCTCTGAAAAGCGCGCTTCAAACGCGAGTCGAAATATTCTTTGCGGCACGAACTAACGCGTTAGCGCAAAGTCTTGTGAAATCATAAAGATCATCAATTGGAATTCCGATGGCAGCTGCATCCTTACCGTACAATGCTATCACTCGTCTTCAAACTCAGGATTGTAACGTTGAAGAATGGAGTAAATTCTCAGGTTACGGATCGGCTCCATCACCACGGCCCATTCAGTCGCCGAATCAAGCATGAAGTCAACAATCTGTCCACCTACAGACGAAGCTATCTTTTCAGCATTCAGCTTACTGACAAGCCGTAAGTCTTTGGTGCGGATAGCCATCTCTCTCTTATGGATACTATCCATGGTATAGCTGCTTTCGCCATATCCCATCTGCTTCATGGCAAGCAATTGCGACCGCTCAATCCTTTCCATAATGACTCCCCGTGCAGAAAGTAATTGATTCACCTAAATAGATTCGTCATACCTACATAACCAGGTAGCACTCATTTTGTAGAGGCGAAGGGTTTGCTGGGGCTCTGGAGGGCATATCTGAAAGGAGATTAGAGAAAGACAACTCTCGAAGACGACTAATCCATCGTGAGTTTGATCCAGAGCCCAGTCAGCCCCAATTTCGTCGCCTCCCCACAGGCGGGGTTTTTCCTTTCTCCTTACTTTGTTTGCGCGCAACTGCGCTGTAATTATCTTTCATTCAATATGCTTTTATGCGCTTGTCTGTAGCGCCGCTACAGTCAACCCAAAAATTTACACACCTAACATCAAAAAACTCTACTAAATATAATCCTAAGAATGATGTTTTCTACGCACGCTATTAGATATAGGAAAAAACTGGACATCGAGAATTAACTATGAATAACTAGGGCAATAGGTTTCCGTTTTGGTTTTTGATGAAGGTCGCTGTGATCGTGTGGTTTTCGGTTACGTTGCTGAATTTATAGGTTCTCTCGGGACCCAAATGAGTGGTGTTGTCGATTATGACATCTGCAATCTTGTATCCGGAGTTTGCTGTGATTATAAAGACTGTGCTGTCTCCGCCACGGTTTATCGTCTGCACTGCGTTGGGACTGATAAAACCGCCTTCGGTTGTGAACGGCGTGATTTTCTTCTTTCTTTTTCTTCGCGTCACGACTATAGGTATTGTCAGCCCAACTGGGATTGAAAGCAATAAGGCTGCGAGGGCCGTCGTGTTTAGGGCGAAGTTTGACGAGATCGCTGATTCATAGCTTGCCTGGATTGTCGTGGGTTTATCTACTGTTAGAGGTGAAGTTGAGTTGATGCTTGATAGAATGTAGTGCTTGTCTGCTTGTGTGCCTTCAACGGCTGTTTCGTAGGTGAAGGTAATCGTGTTGCCTGCGTTTATCCATACGCTGGTTGGGAGCTGCTGGCAGGTTTTTGTTTCGCCCTGAACTGTAATCGCTGTTTTCGGGTTGTCAGGGGACAGCCCATTTTGAATGAACGTGACGAGGTACTGGGTTTGGTATGTACCCATTACGGTTGTGGGCCCTGTGATGGAGGCTGATCTGTTGTCACCTAGAAAGATGTTCCTTGCGTTGCCAACTGAATTAGTCATTGACGTTGGAAATGTTGAGGCAGCACTGGTTCCGGAGTCGACCCATTCCGCTGAGGGAGCGGTCACCTGCAAACTATTGCCCGACGTAGTGTAGGTTACCCAATACTGGGTTTTCCAGGTTGCCGTTGCCGTTTTGGAGCGGTCCATTACAATGGGGTTGCTTGTTGAGCCTGAGCCTGTAGCGTCTCCGGTCCAGCCTGTGAAAACTTGGCGTATGCCGCTTTGGGTTATGATGATATTGCTGGTTACGGAGACGGTTGCTGTGGTGCCTATGTCGTACCACCCTGTTCCAGTGGTCGAGCCATCGGGGGAAGTTACGACGAGGTAGTATTGTTCTTGCCAGTTGAATGTGATTGTGTGGCTTGCCTGGATGTTAGTGAAAGTGTAGCTTGTGCCTGAGACAGGTGGGTTACCGTTTATACTGTAACCTGTGCAGATCCAGCGGTGGGCGGTGTCGCCCTGGGGGCTTGTTACCGAGGCGGAGAAGCTGTTGCCTGCGTTGACTTGGGTTGAGGGAGTGGGTGATCCGTGTGAGCTTGCAACGTTTATGAAGTATGTGTCTGCGTTGCTGATTGCATAGTTTGCTGTGATTGTGTGATCGGCTGTGACGGCTGTGAAAATGTAGGAAGTTACCGTGCCGACTGAGGTCCCATCTACGAAGACATTTGCTATTCGGTAGCCAATGTCGGGTGCAATTGTGAATGACTGATCGCTGCCAAGGACGACGTTGGCTGTTCCAGGGGTTATGGTGCCGTGAGCGGTTTGAGTTACGGTGACTGTGAATGTTGGTGCCAAGTTTACTGTTAGGTATGATGCGCTGGAGTTGACACTGGCTCCTGTGCTGTCAGTCACCTGGATGAGGAAGGCCCACGTTCCTGTGGTTGTGGAGCCTGGGAAAGTGTAGCTGGGGGAGTCTCCTCCTACTATTGTGAAGTCACCTCCGGGAGTTTTCTGGAACCATCGGTAGGTGTAGGGTGATGTGCCGGTCGTGACTGGAGAGAATGTTAGGGTGGAGGTTTGGGTTTGACTGACGGGGTTTGGAGTTGCTGTTACTTCAGGAGCTAGGAGTGCTGGGTTGACGATGACGTTGACTGTGTTTGAGGTTACGGTTAGAGGGACGCTGGAGCTGTCTGTCACGTTGAGTCTGAAACTCCATGTGCCAGCCTGGGTTGATGCTGTGGGAGAGAAGGCATAATCTGGGCCGTTTGCTCCTGGAACGGGCGAAAACACTCCCCCGTTTAAACCTTCCAACCACTGGTAAGTGTAGGGTGTGATGCCTCCCGATGTTCCTGTGAGCTGCGAGAGAACTGAAACCTGGTTTTGGTTGATTGTAAGCGGATAAGCTGAGATGAAAGGCGGTACTATTGGCGGAATGCGGACTGCTACTGTGGGCTGCTCGCCCTGCAAAATATGCTTTGCTCCTGTTCCTTGGGTATTTGAGGCGGCTTCTGTGATCCATGTGGCATTTCCGGAAGATGCTGGTGCGATTGCGTCAAAGGTGAATATGACGGTTTCTCCCTGTTGGAGAAGTGCGTCTGTGCTGGTGGCTGTTAGGTTTATTGTTGTGGTTGATGGGGTGTAGTTCCACGATGATGGCGGGTTAAGAATTGTCATCGGTGGGAGGACTGTGAATCCCGTCGGGATAGTTATTTGTGCTGAACCAAGGGTGCCATCTGCCGTGTTTGTGATGGTTACTGTGTATGTTGCGAGTTGGTTGATGTTGGCCTCTGTGGGGGACATTGTTGCGGTAAATGAGTATGTTTTGGCTTGAACCTCTGTGAATGCGTTTGTTGTGAGGAGTATTAGTGAAATCAGCAAGGTTATTGTTGCAGTGTTACAGGTTTTTTGTTGGTCCATATGTGCCTCCTTTTTTGTTTGTTTTGCAGTTTTTCTCGTGTTTAATGAATCTTGAGACACAATATACTCTGCAATATAATGCGCTAAAGCAGTATTTTAGCTTAACGGGCGCGCTCGCTATGACATGGTTATTTACTCAAAGAAAGCATTCGTCGTAGGGACGTTGTTTATAGCGAGGGTGTGCGGGCGTGTCTTTCTGAGTGTAGTTGTCCACCAGTTGCCCAATTGCATTTTGGCGCTTCATAAATGACGATCTCGACAGCTTCCCTAGGAACCCCTAAACCCTCAAAAACCTTAGTTATACCTTCAACTGTCTTCTTCTTGTTCTCAAGGGTCATTCCTTCCCAAACAGAGACCTGAACTATTGGCATTTCCCTTCTACCTCAAACAACATCTTGCTATTTCGCCTAATTAATGTGGTGCACGTGTGCGTCTTGGGTAGCTGAGGTGCTTAACTATCGAGTTCCAGTGTTGTTGACTTTTTGTACATTCTGGTTTCTTGTTTGCGTATTTTTGTTGCACATGTGGACGTATCGCACGTTTACTAGTAATACTTATTAAGACTCAAGATTCATTACTCAGAAAAGTGACCTCACTTGCATCACAAAAACCCCAAGATACTAATCATAGGACTAGGCCAGATAGGCTACCACAACGCAGAGTACATGACCCGACTCGGGCTGAACGTGGAAGGGTTCGACCTCCAACAAGACGCTGTCAAAAGATCCCTTAATGCCAAAGTCATACAGAGAGAAGCCAAGAACTTCGAGGGATATGACTACAACCTGATCTGCGTTTCAACCCACAATCCAAGCAACATGGCGGAACCCTACCTGGACGGACTGTTGGAAACAGCTGAACGACTAGAACAAGAAGGAAAAGATGGCGGACTCGTCTCAATAGAAAGCACTGTTACAAAAGGAATTTCCAAAGAAGTCTACAGTATTCTCGGACATAGACTTCACGTGGCTCACGTTCCTCACAGGTTCTACTCAGAGGAGAAGAAAGAGCACGGAGTAAAACAGTTAAGAGTCTTGGGAGGCTGTAAAGACTGTTGCTCATCTGAGGCTTTGAAATTTTACAGAGATATTCTGGATATTCCAATTCGTACCTTGGCATCCGTTGAGGCAGCAGAGCTAACCAAAATTGTTGAGAATACTCACAGGTTCTTGGAAATAGCCTTTGCTGAAGAGCTAAAAATCTTCTGCGACGATCAGGCTTTGGATTTTGAGGAACTTCGAGCCGCCGTAAATACAAAATGGAACGAAAGCGTTCTTGAAGCAAGGCAGGGAATAGGAGGACATTGTCTGCCGAAAGACACGCAAATATATTATGATCTGTCAAAACAACTGCTGCCTTTCTCAACAAT
>Ga0316628_100004911_pt1 | contig 10607 bp, 4 predicted proteins | sample OWC_Aug_M2_C1_D5_FD_207648 | JGI IMG/M metagenome (GOLD analysis project Ga0316628, IMG submission 207648) | Wetland soil microbial communities from Old Woman Creek delta, Ohio, United States - OWC_Aug_M2_C1_D5_C | ecosystem: Environmental > Terrestrial > Soil > Wetlands | place: USA: Ohio... | reverse complement strand
CTGATAGTGGCGAACAGCTTCTTTGTGCGTCAGGTTGCCTTCCGAAGTCGTAGTGGGAATCCTGGGAGCGAGACTCGTCAACCAGCCGCATTTCGGAGAAACCTCCAGCGACAGATAGACTCTCGGTATGCCCTTCACGATTCGGCTATACTGAAGTAGCTCACGGTGGCGTCGTAAAGCTTATCGGGCATCAGGCATGGCCGGTGGTGCGAGTTAGTCCAGATGACGGCCTGCCTGCCCCGACCGAGCAGCGTGGCGTCTTGCTCGCGAACGAACTCGAATTCAAACTCGATCCGGGAGCGATTCAGCGCGGTGACCGTGAGCCGAACCAGCAGTTGGTCGAACAAGATAGCCTCGCTGAAGAAATCCTGGTGGGCGAACTCCGTGATCATTCCAAAGCCTTGCTTCAGGTCATTGACGAACTCGGGATAGAACTGCGCAAGGAGCTTCTCCCGGCACTCGCCCTGCCAGCTAAAGTACTTTGCGAAATAGACGCTTCCCGCCGAGTTCGTGTCGCCGAACGTCACCAGGTGGCGGTATTCGAACCAGCGTTGGGTCATGGTATTCATTGGGCCAGCCTTAATAAGGCCGAACTGCCGGTGGAATCCAACTTCAATTCCAGGCGAGATGGATCGGCTCCGGCCTGAAGCGCGGCGGCGCGCAATTCCTCCAGGGATCGGTAGGACAGATGAAAATCGAGGAACCATTCCATGATCGAGCGCGTTGGATGATCCGGGACGAAGTTCTCTGCGTAGAACACGGAAGAAGCCGGCAGGGAACGGAAGACCGATTGCAGGAGCCGGACGATTTCGACTTCCGTCAGCGCCTCGAGGATGCCGACCGCGATGCAAACCTCCGCCTGTGCAGCCAACCCGCCCACTTGGGCCATAGCCTTAGGATCGCGCAGATTCAAGTGCCAGGCGTGAACGATGTGCGGGCCGCCGGCAAGGACCCGACGAACGTGTTCGAGCGCGGCGGGTTCCAAATCGACGGCGTGAACGCAGAGCGAGATCTCCGGGTGTTGTCGGAGCAATCGCTGTTCGATCGGGGCTGCGCCAATGCCCAAATCCAGGATGGAGAGCGACTGCGGCTTTTTGCTCCTCACAAGATCCGACAGTTCCTCGCTGATCCATTCGACGCGACGGCGGCAGGCTTCGGAAGCCGGATAGTTGAGTTGGCTCCGGTCGAAGTGCCAGGCCAGGCCGCGGCTGCCGCAGGTGTTGCGGGCCAGCATCTCGAGCAACTGGAAATCGCCCGCGTAGCCCAGCGGCTTGACCAGCGTGTGCCGGAAATTCTCCGAGCCTTCGAGGAACGGGATCAGCGCTTCCTGAAACCGCCGCCGCATCGTGGCCAGTTCGGCCGTGCCCGTGGTTCGTTCCAGTTGCCGCAAGCTGCGGTCCGCCTGCTCAATCGCCGCGATGAATTCGACGTGCCGCCCCTCGCAGCCCGGCGCCTCCGGGTCGTGCTCGCACAAGGGCTTCAGGCGCGACAGCTCGGCGGTGAAGCCGGACAGCACTCCGGCAAAGATCGCTTGCGGCCCGGCGTCTTTGGCCGCCGCCTTCGAGCCGACGGCACGCGCCGACGGCGCCGCCCCGCGCGCCAGCGTCAGGACCGCCACCGCCGGACTCGCCGAGGGCAGATCCACCGTCGCGGATAGAAACTCAATCGGCCTCGAACCGGCGGCGCCAGTGAACGCCAGCCACGGCCCGCCCACCGAGGAATCGAACGCCGGCACGATCCGCTGAAGATCCGCAGCCTTTCTGCCCGCCTCGATGACCGTCCACACGCGCGTGGCGGCGCGGTCAAACGGTTCGGCGGTTTGGGCGGCCACGCGCAACGCGAGCGCGTAGCCGTCGTCGCCCAGCAGCCCGCGCCACGCTTCCGCGTCGCGTGGCGCTACAAACTCCAGGTCCACGCCCACCGGCGCGGGGCCGAGGACAGCCACCGACCAGCCGCCGGCGTCCGCCAACGATACGTCGAGGCGGGGAACCGCCGGCGAGCCACCTTCAAAGCGCAACTCCGGTTTGCCGTTGGGCCTGGTCGCCAGCGTGACTCGTCCGGGCGTTTCCTGCGTCCCGCCTGGCGGCCGGACAAAGGCGGCAAATGCGCGCCGCGTGGCCACCAGGTTGCCCAGCCGAGAAAGCCGCCGCGGCGGGGGCGTCTCGCGCCACAACTGCTCCCGCTCGTCCGTGGGCACTTCCGCCAGACTCGCCGCCGCCAGTTCGCCGTGATCGACCAGCGCCATCGCGTGGGGCGCGTCCGGCAGCAACGCCCGCAAATCGTTCGCGACCCGCGCCTGAGCGGCGGGCGCTGCCGGCTTCCGGGCCAGAAGCCCGGTGCCGGCCTGTCTCAAACGGAGATCGGTCAGCCATTCGAGCACGTGGCCGTTCGCGTCAAACGCCGCCATGTCCACGACGAACTCGCCGCCCAACTGGCTCCTGACCACGGCCGCGCAGAACACCGTCTCGCCCCGCGCCGCCCGGCCGGAGATGCGCAATTCGCCGAGGCGGCTGGGCAGGCAGCCGGGCGGCAGGATGAGCGCGCCCGATTGGAGGCAGGCATCGCGCAGGGCGGGCGACGGCGTTACGGTCGCCTGCTCCCAGCCTCCGCCGAAGTAACGCTCGCCTTCAGGCACGCGGATTTCGGTGAGGCTTTCCTTTCCCAGCTCCAGCTTCCGGATGGCCGAGATACGGCGGAAGAACTTGCCTTGGAAAAGCGGGACGGGGCTGAAGTCCTCGGGGTCTTTGCCGGTCGGCGCCGGGAAGGCGGTCCGCGTGTTGTCTGTTGCCGGTTGCGTCGCGGCACCATCCTCCCTCTCGCCGCTCTTCAATCGTAAATCGTAAATCGCAAATGCCGCCAAGGTTTCCTGCGTCGGACGGTCCGCCGCGCCAAACACGCACTCCGCCTCAAAATGGTTCTGTTGAAATCCATCGCGATCCGACCGGATGGCCACCCGCACGCGCACTTCGCCGTTGGCCGGCGGCTCAGCCAACGCCATCAACCGCATCACCACGGCGCCGTCTTCCGACACGATCAGTGGCCGGTCGAACCGTACGTCGCGCAGCACGGGCAGATCGTCGCGGCCCGCGCAGGCCCGCGCGGCCTGCGCCATCGCCTCGATCGCCATCACGCCGGGGAACATCGGCGTGCCGTCGAAGACATGCTCAGCCAGGTAAAGGTCCGTCCCCTGCGAGAGCGTGGCGTCGGCGACAAGCTCCACCCCCGGCAAAAAGCGCCGCACGTGTTCAAGGAAACGGACCGACGCGGGTGTGGCAGGCGCAAAGAGCAGCGGCTCCAGCTCGCTGGACAGCCGGCCCGTGATGACGAATGCACCGTTCGCCTCTGGGCGTCCGGCCACTTCGAGGTAGGCCGCCACGCCCTCCTCGCTGCGGAGCGGCGTGACCCCGGCCGCGCGGAGCGAATCGACCGCGCCCACTTTGCGGGCCAGGCCCGTTTCCGCCCAGGCTGTGAAGCCGAGCGACAGGCAATGCACGCGCGGGTGAGCGGCTTTCACCGTGGCCACGGCACCATCGAGCCATGCGTTCGCCAGCGTGTAGTCTGTCTGGCCGCGCATCCCGGTGTGGCCGAGAACCGAGGAGACGGCGTGCAGGGCTTTGAGCCGCGCGGGCGGGACGGCTTGGAGCAGGTTGTAGAGGCCGCGCGCCTTGATGCGGACGCAGCGGAGGAATTCGTCCAGAGACTTGTCGCGGAACGGTCGCAGGACCGTCACACCGGCGCCGTGCAGGATCGCCGTAATCGGGCCGAGCACCCGCTCCGACTCCAAGATCGCCGATTGCAGGTCGGCCAGGTCCGTCACATCGGCCTGAAGATACACGTGAGCGAGGCCGAGTGCGTCGAAGCGGCGGAGGTTGCGCAGCAGTTCGTCCTGTTGCGGGTCGGCGGAGGCGTCGGGCATCGGCGAAGAGCCGAGCAGAGCCAGCTTGGCGCCGGTGCGCTGGGCTAGCGCCAGCGCCAGTTCGCAGGTGATGCCCTTCGCGCCGCCGGAAACGAGCACGACGTCTTCAGGACCAAGGACCGGAGCGGAGGGTGCAACTGCGCGTGCGATCCGTTCTCCCTCACCCGTCCTGCGGACACCCTCTCCCCCAGTGGGGGAGAGGGAAGGGGTGAGGGGGAAGGAGGCCACGTCAGCCAAGCGCTTTCCTTCCACAGTGTACGCAAAGGCCACGCGGTCTCTGGGCGCCTGCAACTCTTCGATCACGACGTCGGCCCAGCGTTCCGCCGTCCACGCGCCCGGCAGTGCGAGCCATTTGAAATTTGTCTCGGGGAACTCCAGGCCCAGCGATTTGAGGAAACCCGCGCCACCGTCCAGGTCGCCTGCGGGGTCCGACGGTCCGGACACCGGACGCAACACCAGCCCGCGGAATTGCCGCGCGTCGGTGCTGTGGCCAGCCCAGCGAAAGGCCTGGAACAACTTCGTAGCCAGGCCCTCGACCCGCTGGTCAAAGCTGGCAGGGTCGCACGCGAGGAAGGTTCCGGTCGTCTCCGGAAGCACCATGACCAGCACCGCGAGGTCCGGTGGGGCGTCGCCGTTCTTCAACGCCGTCTCCAGGTCCATCACCTGCGCAGCGAGTCCGAGGACGCTGAGCCGCTCCGCGATGGCGCGAGCGCCCAGCGATGTCGGCTCGCCCAACACCACGGCCACGCCCGACGCCGGCAGGGGCACGCGCGCCGACGCGTCGAGCGGCGCGGGCACCCGCGTCATGCGGAACGTGCGAATCCACCCCGCCAGCCCGCCCGCCGGAGCGGCAGCCGCACCGGCCACCGCCGCGCGCGTGGCCTCTTCGGGCGGACGGCTCTTGCCGAGGATGGCGTCCACCAACTCGCCGATGCGGACATTGGCGACCGACATGGGATCGGCCTCGAACCGGCGTCCGAGCTTGCGGGTCAGCAGCACGACCAGTTCGCCGACCTTGATGGAATCGAGGTTCAAGTCGTCGCGCAGCCGCTTGTCCGACGCGATGGCCGACGGCGGAAAACCCGTCCGCCGTGCGATCCACTCGACGGCGAAGGCGAGCAGGCCCTCGCGCGATTCGGGCGCGTGGGTGGCAGCCTCGGCGCGCGAGGCAGACGCAGCCGGCGCCTCGCGTTTGCCCAGGTCCACCGGCCGCTCGCAGGGGTTGACGATGAACTTCGGCTCGTAGTGGTCCGGGTCGAACGGTCGGTGGAAGCGATGCTCGAAGAGCCGCTCCAGCTTCACCGGAAAACCCAGCACCCAGGCGCGGGCCAGCACCTGGTTCAGGAGATGAAAGCCGTCTTCATCCGCGAGGTCCGTCGGCAGACACGGCACAGTGACGGCGCCGAAGATGTCGCGGACGAAGCGCGTCAGCACGCCGCCGGGGCCGACTTCGATCCACAACATGGGCCGGTGTTCCGCCGCCTGCAGGACTGCATCGCTGAAGTGCACGGGCTGGCGAATCTGGCTGGCGAGATACTCCGGCCAATCCACCTCGGCAGGCACAGGCTGGCCGGTGACCGTCGAAATCATCGTGGCGCGATGGTCGAGGTCGCCGACCTCACTCCCAGTGTTCGTAGACCGCAAATTGTAAATCGCAAAGTCATTCCCGCCTCGACTCCCACGGAGCCGTTCCCGGAAAGCACTGGTCGCCGGGGTCACAAGGTCCGAGTGAAAGGCGTGCGAGACCGGCAGCGGGCGGCAGGCGATCTTGCGCTCCTCGCAGACGTGCGCGAGTTGCTCGATCGCGTCCGAGGCGCCCGACACGACGGTCTGCCTGGGCGAGTTGTAGTTGGAAATCACCAGCGCTGGACTGAACCGCGCGATGAGCTGGCTCACCACGTCCGCCGGGGCTGCCACCGCCGCCATCCGGCCTGCATCGCGCGTTGGCAGCGACGCCATCGCCTCCCCTCGCCACGCCGCCAGCCGCACCGCGTCGGGCGGCTCGCACACACCCGCCGCGGCCAGCGCGGTGATTTCGCCCAGGCTGTGCCCGATGGCAAACGCGGGCCGCAGCCCGAAGAAATCGAGCACGCGCATCCCGGCCAGCGACGCCAGCACAATGGCGGGCTGGGCGACGCGCGTGTCGCGCAGTTCAGCCTCCCAGGTCTTGCGGGTGGTTTCGTCGGCGCCGAGCAGGTCGCGCAACACCGTCTCGCGCAGCGACCGCACCGCGCACGGCGCGCCGGGGCATTGGATGACGCGGTCGCAGGATTCGCGGACAAACGGGAAACGCCGCAGCCAAGGCTCCGCCATGTTCAGCCGCTGCGAACCCTGCCCAGGGAAGAGCGCCACCCACGCGGGTTTCTCGCGCGCCTGGCTGGCGAAGATGCCATCGGCGGGAGCGTCCAGCGCGGCGACTTCGCCCGACTCACTCAGTTTCACCGCGCAAGTCTCGAGCGAGGCGGCCAGCGCCCACGGCGAGTCGGCGACCAGCGCCAGGCGCAGCCGGCCTTGCGGCCGAGGCCGGCTCAACGCCGCCGACAAATCGGTCAGTTCGGCGCGGCTGATGCGGCGCGCCAGCGGAAGGAGTTGTTCCACCCGGTCCCGCAGTTCGGGCAGGCTGTCCGCGGCCAGCGGAATGAGTTCGGTCGTTTGCGCGCTCGCCAGCCACGCCAGTTCCTCTGGAGACGCCAGGCCGTTTGGGTCGGCTTCTTCCAGCGTGACGTGCGCGTTGGCGCCGCCGAAGCCCATCGAGCTCACGCTCGCCCGGCGCGGTGTCTCGCCCGGCGGCCATGCGTGGCCGCCGAGGCTGGGCCGGAGTCGGCGCAGCGGCAGCCCAAAGGCAGGATTCGGCCGGGCACAGCTCACCGTGGGCGGGATGATCTTGCGCTCCAGGGCCATCACCACCTTCATCAATCCGGCGATGCCGGCTGCAGCCTTACAGTGGCCGATGTTCGCCTTGATGCTGCCGATCCAGCACGTCGCGTCGCCGGGCGCTTCGTCCAACAAGCGGCGGATGGCGGTCAACTCGACCTTGTCGCCCAGCGCGGTGCCGGTGCCGTGCCCTTCGAGATAGCCGACGGTGCCGATGCCATAGCCGGCGCGTTCGTAGGCGCGGCGCAACGCACGCACCTGGCCCTCGACGTCGGGCGCGGTGATGCCGCTGGCGGTGCCGTCCGACGAATAGCCCCAGCCCCGGAGGAGCGCGCGCACCGGCAGGCCGGCCGTGCGGGCGTCGGCTTCGCGGGCCAGCACGAGGATGCCGCAGCCTTCGCCGGTGAGCATCCCCTGGCCGCGTTCGTCGTAAGGCCGGATGTCGTCGGTGGCCAACGCCTTGGTCTTGGCGAAGCCGACAATCTCAAACGGGTCGAGGCTGACATCGACGCCGCCGGCGAGCGCGAAGTCCAGTTCGCCGCCAGCCAGCGCGTTGCAGGCCATGACGACACTGAGGAGGGAGGAGGAGCAGGCGCCATCCACGGTGAAGCCGCCGCCGCCGAAGTCGAAGTAGTTGCAGATGCGGCCGGCGATGATGTTGGCCATGTTGCCGGCCAGGGTGTCCTCGGTAATCTCCGGCAGCGGGGCCTCGTAGACCTCGCGCACGGTCTGGATCAACTTGGCCACATCGCTTTCGGCCACGCCGCTGCTCCTCAACGCGCGGCGGAGGCTGCGGTCGACATAGGGCCAGCGGAAGCGGAGGTTGTGGCTGCGGGAGAATTCGCCCGTGAGGGAGTTGCCCAGCACCACGCCGACGCGGGCGCGGTTGACCGAGTCGAGCCGGAGGCCAGCGTTTCGGATGGCCTCACGAGCCGTGTACAGCGCCAGCCAGTGTGCGATGTCGGTAGCCTGGAACGTCACCGGCGGGATACGAAACTCCAGCGGGTCGAAGCTCCAGCCGGTGAGCACCGCCATCTGGTCGCAGTAGGACTTGCCGGGCGCGTCAGGGTCAGCGTCGAAGTACTCCGGCGGCAGGCGCTCCGGCGGGGCTTTGCGGAAGTAGCGGCGGCCCGCCAGCACATTCTCCCAGAGCGCCTCGGGCGAGTGGCCTCCCGGGAATTCACACGCCATCCCGATCACGGCGATGGATCTATTCGCGCCTTTCGACACTGTTTCGCAAATCTGCTTCAGTGCAACTTCCGCAAGGATTGTGCCAATCTAACACACGACCCTCCTCTCAGCAATCGGAGGCTGCCGAAGGAACGAGGGCGCATCCCTGCGCCAACCCGCGCGCCCGGCGGCAGGACGACGGGAGCCAGCTATCGGCCCGGCGGCGTCTTGCGAGTGTAGATGATTTCCAGCGTCTTGAACTCCTTGCCGTCCGGCTCGGTCAAGTAGAGTTCGAGCGCGTGCTTGTCCTTGTTGACGAACCGGGTCACGCCGCGTTCCTGTTTTTTGGTGCCCGTCCACGGGTCTTTGTACTGGCCGGAGAAGCTCACGGCGTCGGCGGCCTTGTCATAGGTGCCGAGGTTGGCGGTGATGGAGGTGTTCATGGAATCCACCCAGGCCGAGTTGTACTTCTTCTCGAAGGCGTCGTAGCCGAAGAGGCCGACGCCCCGGAAAGGCAGCGCGAGGTTGCCGCCGTCCAGTTCTTCCATGAGGAAGCGGCCGTCGAGAATCCACTTGCGCGTGCTCGTGCCCTTGGCCTCGACCGGTTCGTCGCCGGGTCTCGCCCAGTATCGCGTCACGGTGTCCCAGGTGCCAGCCAACCGGTCCAGCAGCTCATGCGCCTTGCCTCGCATGGCGTAGCGGGCGAGGGTTTCGATTTGGGCTTCGGCGTCCTTGCTCTTGGCCGGATCGGCCGCGGGGAGCAGGGCGGGCGTGCCCCCGGTTGCGGCGATGAGGGCACTCAGAAGGACACAAGATTTCCATGGTTTCATAGGCTTACGGTTCTTGGATGGTCAGGATTTGGTCTGCTTTGATGTCGGTCAGGTTCTGCCGTCGGCCGCTGGGCCAACGAATTTCAAGCGCTGGGACGACGGTGGCGTTGCCCAGGCCGAAATGGAGGCGCGGGTCGTGGCTGCAACAGTAGCTGCCGGCGCTGACCCGCTCGCGCACCTGCGTGATCCCGCCGGCGACGCAGCGGACGCGTGCGCCGATGGCGTCGCGGTTGCTGGTCCTGCCGACGAGCTTCAGCATCAGCCAGTGGCGGCCGGGGAGATGCGAGGTGTTCCGCAACAGCGCCGGCGCGTCGTTCAGGTTGGCGACCAGCAGGTCCATTTTGCCGTCATTGTCGAAGTCGCCGCGCGCGACCCCGCGGCCCCTTCTCGCCTGCTTGAACCACGGGCCGGCGGTCTCGGACCTCTCGGTGAACCGCGCTTTGCCGTCGTTGAGCAACAACTTGTCCGTGTAGCCGGTGAGCGAGTTGGCGTCGCCGCGCGCGACGTAGAGGTCGAGGTCGCCATCGAGGTCGAAATCGGCGAGCGCGGCGCCCCATTGGATGCGGTCCCCAACGACGCACGTGATGCCGGCGGCGAGGGCCTGGTTGTCGAAAAAGCCCTTGCCTAGGTTGAGGTAAAGGCAGCTTTGCTGGAAGTCGGGCACGTAGAGGTCCAGCCGGCCATCGCCATTCACGTCGCCGGTTTCCACCGCCATCGCGCCGGTGACTTCACCCATCGCACCGAGCGCCACACCTGCCAGGAGCGCCTCCTCCTTGAACGTGCCGTCCCTGCGATTGCGGAGGAGGTGGTTCTCCATCGCGTCGTTGGAGACGAAGATGTCGGGCCAGCCGTCGTCGTCGTAATCGAAGGAGCCGACGCCCATCGCGCGGCCCGGCGCCTTGATGCCCGCGGTCGCAGTGACGTTGGTGAACCGGCCATTGCCTTCGTTGCGGAAAAGCTGGCTCAGGGCGGGCGCAAAGGCCAGCGGTCCGGGGAAATTGTTGACCTTGCCGTGCGCGCGGTTGTAGGTGTCGTCGTACTGCACGTACTTGCCGACGAACAGGTCGAGGTCGCCATCGTGGTCATAGTCGAGGAAGCACGCGCCCACGCTGAAACCGGTTTCTGCCACGCCGGCATCGCGAGCGCACTCGGTGAACGTGCCATTGCGGTTGTTGTGGTAAAGGTGGTTGGTGCCGTAGTGGGAAACGTAGAGGTCGGCGAAGCCGTCGTGGTCGTAATCGCCCACCAGCACGCCGATGCCGTAGCCGCCGGGCAGGAGGCCCGCCTTCTTCGTCACGTCCTCAAACGTGCCGTTGCCGCGATTGCGGTAGAGACGGTCGGTGGCGAGTTTCAGCGCCTCCGCGTTCGGCGTCGGGTCGCTCAGGCCGGGCAAGGGGCAGCCGCTGACAAGGTAGAGGTCCAGCCAACCGTCGTTGTCGTAGTCGAGAAACGCGCACCCGACGCCGGTGGATTCGACGAGCGAACTCAGGTCGTTGTCGCCGATGGTGTGTTTGAAGCTGAGACCAGCTTTGGCGGTGACCTCCTCGAAAGTGACCTGGGCCGCGGGTGGATTGGCAGCGGCAGCGCCAAGAACCAGCGTGAGATAAAGCGCCGTGAAACCATGATGCGCCTTGGAGCCAGATGCGCTCCCGGTGTCCGGTGGAAGCCACTTCGACTTACTTGTAGAACTGGGTGAGGTCACCGGTGGTTTGCCTGCTGGGGCGCGTCTGGTACTGCCGCAGATATTCCCGATGCGCCGGGTCGTCGGGGTATCGCTCGGTTGCGGGATACGGGTAGGCACTCATGGCGTGGAAGGG